>Ga0256845_1000144_pt1 | contig 64181 bp, 53 predicted proteins | sample RiftiametaG_FD_189101 | JGI IMG/M metagenome (GOLD analysis project Ga0256845, IMG submission 189101) | Tube worm associated microbial communities from hydrothermal vent at the East Pacific Rise, Pacific Ocean - Riftia | ecosystem: Host-associated > Annelida > Integument > Unclassified ...
CTGATTCACGCCGCCGCGTTCAATCTGAGCCTCCTCATGCGTGCGGCCTTTGGGGTCGGAAAACCTCGGTGCCTCCAAGGAAGACCGAGCCTCGCCCGGGCCCTCCTGGCCTTTTTGTGGTCGCTGATACTGGCCATGTCCGACCTTCTGGGGCTTCGATTGGGCTCGTCCCGCCCCCAACGTGTAAATCAAGATGGCGGCGCTACATTGTCCTCGATGATACCGGACCCTCGTCTATGCTCGGCGCCCGTCGATTTCGGGACTTTGTCGCCGGCCTGCTAGACTCGTCAACCGAATAGTGGACCCGAAAGTAGGTGTCGCGCCGGTCGAGAAGAATCGAATTTCGTGCCTCGATTTCAACCCATTTTCCGCCCCGCGAAACATCGACCTGCACCCCTTGGTTCGCTTCGATATGAGAAATCGAGATTCCGCGTGCGGCTACAATATGAATCGCGTCAGAGCCGACAACGGGCCCCGTTGCACCTTCTTCGCCATCCGATCCCTCCGCGAACGGCCCCTGCTCATCCGCGGACCCACAGGCTATCGACACCAACGATACAGCAAGTACCGCCGAGGTAGTCCACAGGGCTCGGCCCTTGAAGTATCTCGCTTTCATGCAACGATCCACATGGCTCCGGCTATCGGCACTGCCGGTCCGTGGCACGACAAGCATATCGAACATGAAGGTGATCGGCATGACCCGCAGCGTGTCGAATGATCGCGGTCGATTCGCCAACCGCCCGCGGATACTCGATCCAGCGGTTGAGCTCGCGTGGGCTCAAGAGACCTGTTGAGCTCGCGTGCTCATAGAGAAGTTTTTGCACCCCGTAGTCGATGTAGACCGTCTCGACATCACCATCGTCGATCAATAGCTTGAGAAACGACCAGGTCTTTTCTCTATCAAGATTTTTCGCGGTCATCTTTTGCCATCCCACCTCAGACTCACCGTCCCACTTTTGGATAAAACTGAGATCGACATCGCGCCCTGACCGATGCGAAGCGTGAGGTTGAAGCCGCCCCCCAGCTCGACTCGATAGATTCCCCACCAAAATCGGGTGGGCCTCGGGCTCGCGCACAGGCCAACTTGTGAGGGCTCGATCGAGCTGAGCAACGGTCGAGGCCGAGGCCCAGGCCTTGTAACGCTGCGCATAGATACGCCGCCCCTCACCCTCGAGCATGGGCACGCCGCCTTCCAGTGAACCATCCGATGGGCCGCCAATTGACGAAGATCGTCGGCCAGGATCTCGACGATAAACCGCCACTCTTGTACCCGCAGAGAGCTGTCCCTCCAGATCCAATGCGGGGTTGAGGGCTTGAATCTCGTGATGATGAATTTTGTAGAGGTTCGCTACGTTGATCAACGTCCCCCCCCGTTTGATCTCATAGGTTACTAAATCGGGTGGCGCAGGTTCAATAAAGGCATTGCCTCCCCCCCCCGTATCAAGCCTCGCATCGTCTTCCTGAACGACTAAAATCGGCGTGGACTCCGCCATGTCGTCTGCGCATCCCGACGGGATCACCGACATGCCGACAACCGCGGCCAGCAGAGCTCTAATCGGCCGAATTTGCGGTTTTCCGGAAGTGTTTTCGAGGTGGCCACGACGCCGCATGACTCACCATGGGCGCAGGTCACCCAAAAGCGAAATTTGTTGCAACAAGCGGATCCGTAGGATGGCGCCCTGTTCGATGCAGCCCCCCTCTAGAGTCTGTCTCTATTGAAGGGGTAGAGCATCAAAAATGCGACCCCGACGCACAAGACGATCGAAAGCACGCCGATTTCGCCAATGCTGTGAAGTCCCGGATGCTTCGCAACCAACATCCCCGAAAATCCCGCGACGGTAGTCAAAGCAGCCAGCAGAGACGCTTTACCAGTCGTTTTTAGATTTCGAGTCTCTCTCGCATGCCACAGGTGGATGCTCGCATCGATCCCAAGGCCCACAACCGCCGGCATCACCGCGAGATTAAAGAAATTGATGTGCAAGGGCCAAATTCCCATGACCCCCAAACTCAGGCCCAAGCCCAGGCCCAGGCTGGTAAAACAGATGAGGGTGCTCTTGATCGATCGAAGATCAATGCCAATCAGAACCAAGATGACGAGCAGCGCCAGTAGAGGCAACCGTTGGGCATCCGCCTCCACCAAGCCGATCAAATCCGCGAATACCAAGCGACTGTCGGCGGTACGCGTGCTGGTCCCCTCCGTGAGTTCGGCGAGGTGATCGGAGACGGCGACCAGTTCGTCGAGGTGATAGGATCGAATCGACATACACAAGTGACCGATTCGATCGAAGTGATTGTCACGCTCTGAAAAGGGAGCCAACGCCCATTTTGGAAGATCTTCGCCCTTCAGTGGCGAAGCCGACGAAAGCTTGTCGAGAGCCTCAAGGTGGGAGAGGTACCCCCGAGAGTCCGCGCCTCGTTTCGAAATCTCGGTCAGTAGGCGCTGGGTCTCGCCGTTGATTTTTTGGAGTATCTCAAATTTTGAGTCGGCAGCTTCCGGCAACAGTTTATGGACCGAGTAGACGTCCATAATCCAGGGGCGAGCCTCCTCCCCCTCAGGAGGATCGATGGCGCCCGGCAGGATGGTCCCCTTCTCATGTTCAAGCCTCTCAACGACGGTGTTGAGGTCCTCGGCAGTGTCGGCAACCAGCACGAGTGTCTTCGAGCAACGGCCAGTCGCGGACCCGTAGCTCATACTTTTTTTCGCTGACCGGGTCGTCGCAGTGGTCAAAGCACGTGTGTCACGCTCAAAATCGACCTTCCCAGTACCAAAGATCGCTACACCTCCAAAGCACAACAGCACGATGACCCTAAGATGCCTTCCGATTTTGGGCGCTCTGATCTTACCTAGGAAAACATCGAGCGCTGGAACAAACACGATTGCGCACAGAAAGCACACCACCACGCCGATACCCGAGATTACGCCGAACTCCTGAAAAGCCTTAAATGTCCCCGCTGCCAGCACAAACAAACAACCCACAGTGGTGAGCATCGTCGAGGAGAGCGGGCGCAAATGCCCTTCAATAATCGCCCCCCAGTCGGCCACCTCGCCCTGCTCTGCGCGCTGAGCAAACAGATGAACAGCAAAATCCACGCCCATGCCGAACAAAACCGCGAACAAAAATGCAGTGAGCGCGTTGAGGTTGCCAAAAACCGCGGCCGCAATTGCCAAGGTAATGGCCATCGCTATGGACATGGGAAAAAGGATCAAAAACAAAGCCCGAAAGCTGCGAAAGCCGATCAGCAGGACCCCAAGAACGAGAATGGCAGAGACTTTGGTTGCACGGGTCAGATCCACCATGATCGTGTCGACGTCAGTCGACACCTCATACGCTGAAACCACGCGAACGGTGACCCCAGTCCCAACGCCTCGTCCTTGTGCAGCTGAGACAAGCTCGGCGATGCGTTGGCTCACCTCTCGCGCGAATCGAATGTCCGTCGGTGGTTTGCTTAGTTCTGCCTTGAGGAGTCGAATGTCTCCCCCGTCGTTGCGGTACGGTTCAAGAACTTGCTCTTCCCAGATAAGCTCGCCGCGCTCATCTTCCTTGGGCCAGATGAGATCGACCTCTTTTGTGGTGAGCCGCCCATCGCCGGCCATCTCAGATTTTTTGTCCGTCAGCCAGCGACGAATATCAAAATCAGCGGCCACGGAGAGCGTCTCTGACGACCTCGCTCCACCCGGATTCCAATCGTCGTCCTCCTCCTCCTCGTCATCCCAACTGCCCGAATCGACAACGACGTGGCTCGGATCGATTTTCGTATCGGTTAGTCCAGGTCGCACAGCTTCTACGACCACTCGATGTCGCTCCTCGCGGAGTCGATCGAGAAGACCCTCAAGGTCGTCGGGAGCCAAAAAATACAGTGCCGCGTCCCGAAGCGGGGTGTAGCTTCGCCCCGTATAGACCTCGAGGGTCTCTTCCCAGCGACCGAGACCCTCGGCAAGGACCTCGATCATCGCGGCATTTTCAGCGTCGCTCTGGCTCTGCGCGACGACGGTGAGTACCTCCGTGCTGCCCTTGCGATCTCGCAACTTGTCCAGAGCGCTGACGCTCGGGGCATCGTCGGGCAAAAGCGACGTGAGCCGTGTGTCGAGCTGAATGTGGGTCACTCCATATGCGAGCGCACCCGAACCGATCAACAGACCCACCAGACAAACCATGGCAGCCCGTGTTCGGGTACAGGTGAACCCGCGAACCAGCCTCGCTACCGCGACCGCCATACGTGGGGAAGAATGGCTCGCGTTGTTGGCAGCCGACACGGCCCGGAGCATAACAAGCAGGCCCCTCCGAGTGGCAAGCGATTCACGGCAAATACCAGAACGAGAACGAGAACGAGAACGAGAACGAGAACGGCCCGGACGATCTCTCGTCCGGGCCGTTCTCGCACCGCTCTAAAAGCAGCATGTAAGCCGGGGTGGCAAGTTTTCAATGTTCAGAAAACTCGCATGCGGCGGAGCTCCGCCGCATGCCCCACCGAGGAACTAGTGCGCGGGTGCAGCAGCGGGCTTCGCGTCAGCAGCGGGCTTCGCATCGCCAGCGGCGTGGGCGTGGCCATCCTTGGCAGCGTCGGTGCCGTGCGGCGCTGCAGCAGCGCCTGCGGCGGGAGCAGCCGCACCTGGCTTCGCTTCAGATTTTGCCTCAGGCTTTTTCTCTTCGGTCTTCTTGTCGCCCGCCTTGTGGTCGTCGGCCTTGTGGTCCGCTTTCTCAGCGGCCCCCTTGTCGGCGGCACCCTTGTCGGCGGCACCGTCGTCACATGCGACGAGAGTGGTGGAGAAAAGGGCAGCAGCAGCCAATGTGGGGATGATGTTCTTGATTTTCATGACGTTGTCCTGAGATCCTCGACACAATGACGAAATTCGGAGTGATAGGCGTCACGCTCGGCCCATGGGTTTGTCATGGTTGCGTCATGAAGAATCGAGGCGCCCCTCGTTAAGCGCGATATCGACATGCATCCTGCATTGCCGTCGAATGGGCACCACGTTCCGGCCTCACTTCCTCCAGGATTTGAGAGCCGGAGCTCGATTTTCCCATGCTCCGAGCTTCAGGCTACGATCCGGCGCGATGCCCGACGAACCTGTCTCTCGCGCCCGGATCTTGGTCGTCGATGATGAGCAAAGTATCCGTGAGTTTTTGAGCATCTGTCTCAACCGCGCCGGCCACGACACGGCGTGTGCAGCGACCGGGGCAGATGCCCTGCGCATGCTGTCGACAGATGAGCGTGGTTTCGATGTCGTAATCACCGACCTCAGCATGCCCGGCGTCGATGGGATGGAGGTCCTCCGGCATGCCTGTGCCCTCCCCCTCCCGCCGCCGGTCGTCATGATGACGGCCTTTGCCACCACGGACACCGCCATCACTGCGATGAAGCTCGGCGCACACGACTACCTGACCAAGCCGTTCAAGGTCGCCGAGATCGAGGTCGTCGTCGAACGAGCGATCGAACGGACGGCCATGCGCGCCGAAAATATTCGGCTCAAGGCCGAGCTAAAGGGTGTTCACCAGCTCGACAACATGGTCGGCCGCTCAGAGTCGATGCAAAAAGTGTTCGATCTGATCCGCCGAGTCGCCAATACGCGAACAAACGTGTTGATACGGGGTGAATCTGGGACGGGCAAGGAGCTGGTTGCGCGAGCGCTGCACAATCTCTCAGACCGAGCAGCGCGCCCGTTCATCGCTATCAATTGCGGGGCGATTCCCGCGACCTTGATGGAATCTGAGCTCTTTGGCCACATAAAAGGTGCCTTCACGGGAGCCACTACGACCCGCCCCGGAGTGTTTCAGGCCGCCCAAGGTGGCACGCTCTTCCTCGACGAAGTTGGAGATCTCGACATTGCTATGCAGGTTAAGCTCCTTCGCGTCTTGCAAGAGCGAACGGTCCGACCCGTGGGTGCGATCGCGGAAATCGATCTTGATCTGCGATTGATTACGGCGACGCACAGGGACCTCGAAGCTGCGATCTCGGCAGGAGAGTTTCGTCAAGATCTCTATTTTCGACTCAATGTCATTCAAATCGTTCTTCCTCCTCTGCGGCATCGCCGTGAAGATATTCCGATCCTCGTCGAGCGATTTTTTCGTCGCTACAACGTCGAGATGGGACGCGGCTTGAGCGGAATCGCACCTTCGGCCCACAAATGCTTCCTTAACTACGACTACCCCGGAAATATTCGAGAGCTCGAAAATCTCGTAGAGCGGGCGGTCGCGCTGGAGGGAGGATCGGACCTAGGTAGCGCGCACCTCACTGAGCTGTCCCAAGGCACAAGCCCGGTGTTGACGACCGACACGGTCCCGAACTCGGGCCTCGATCTTGATGCGGCGGTCGCCGACCTCGAACGTCGCCTGATCGAGTCTGCCCTCATTCAAGCGAAAGGCGTGCGAAAGCGAGCGGCGGACCTGCTGAGCATCAGCTTACGGTCGCTTCGCTATCGACTTCAAAAGCTCGGCATCGAGGTCAGCGCCGCTACGGATGAGGACACATTGGTCGATCCTCGTCCCTAACCGCCCATCGGCGGGACAAGCCACGCAACAAGGCCGTCGCCCAAATAGCCACCATAGTTAACCCCGACGTGACATTTTTTGTCTTCGGGACGTGAAATGTCGTCGAATCCCCGACATTTTTGAGGCGAAGCGGTCGATGCCTCGGTCTCCGATTCGCCCAACTTTTTGAAATTATGGAATTCCAGGCATAATTCAGTTTCGGCATGACACCTGCTTTCACTAGGAGACGAATCGGATGACCTTCACACCGCCCCACGACCGAACTCTGAACCGTACCCGCGGATTCACGCTCATTGAGCTCATGACCGTGGTTGCAATCCTCGGGATTCTCGCGGTTGTAGCGATCGGAGCCTATTCAAAGAACGTACGGACGGCCCGCCGCACGGAAGTCTTCGGAGATCTCTCAAACATCGCTCTTAAAGAAGCCGCATTTTTCACGGTTCGAGGCCACTACGCGTCGTCGACCGCGAGTGAGGCCGACACCTACCCCGAGAACCCCTCGGGGCTCGCCGATCGCGAGAATGACGCGATGCCGTGGGAAATCGACGACACGGAATACCAACGCGATGGTGCCTCCGGCGACTACTTTCAAGAAGGTGGGGATGAACATGGATTCGACGCTCTCAATTTTATGCCAGAGAACGGCCGGAGCTTCTGTGCTTACGGCGTGATCTCTGGCGATGGGACAAATGGGCGATTCGAAGATGAGCCGCCCGACGCTCCCCTGGCCAACGAAATTTTTAGCGACGACGACGCGCTCCAGCGTTTCTACGCGCGCGATTGGTTCTACGCCTTCGCGGTCTGCGATCTCGACCGCGATGGTGTCTATTGGGAATTCACCCGACCTCACTTCACCGCCAAAGTCTCCATGGGAGACGGCACTTCATACGGCGAATAGACCCGAGCCGCGCCTCGGGACCGTTCGTCCACCAACAACAACAGGAACACACAGGGACGAAGCCATGAATTTGAACATCAAACGACTCAAAAAAGCCAAGGGATTCACGCTCATCGAATTGATGATCGTGGTTGCCATCCTCGGTATTCTCGCCGCCATCGCCATTCCAGCGCTCTCGAAGTACATGCGTCGAGCCAAGACCTCCGAGGCCAAGGTTCAGATCGCCAAGATGTTCGACGGCGCATCTGCGTACTTCACAGAGACCCACGTCGATCGTGGCGCAGTCGCGCTGCTCGGCAACGGTGGCGATGTCGAAGATGCGGCCGCCCATCGTTGTCCTCACCGAAGCGGTGAGTCCTCGGGAGTCTCCACGGCCGGAATTACTCCTCCGATTACCCTCGACTGCAACGCGGGCCCGGCAGCCCATTGTATACCGGGCGTAGGTGGCTCGGGCGGCGGTGCATACGACATCAGTCTCTGGAACAACAACGATGTCTGGAACTCCCTGAACTTCGTCCAGGAGCAAGGCCACTTTTTTCACTACAACTTTAGCGCCGACAATGGCGACAGCACCGGCTACGGAAACTGTCAGTTCACGAGCCAGGCCTTCGCAAACTTGGATGCGGACGACGTGTTCTCCACCTTCGAGCGCACGGGAGCCGCGGACCGAAATGGTGTCAATGGCGCGGTCGGCCTCTACATCGACAACGAAGTCGAGTAGGTTGGCGATCCGCACATAGGCGGATGCAAAGAGCACAGTCCTCGGACTGTGCTCTTTTTTTTGGCAAAACTGTTAGGCTTCTGGGGTGCGAAGGGTCGCCCAGATGCTCTTGCCGCTCGCCGTATTGGCAGCGCTTGTCCACTCGAGCCACTCGAGCCTTCACGAGCGCCGGAGCCAGGTTCCCGACGACTCCGATGTTCTCTATTTGCCGCCCTCCGGCCAGCTGCGAAGCATGAGCCTCGGCTACAATGAGGTCCTTGGCGACCTCATTTGGATCCGTGCGGTGATCTTTGCCGGCAACACTCTCGGGGGGCAAAATTTTGTGTGGATCGAGCGCTACCTTGAGGCGATTTTTGAGCTCGCGCCGAGCTTCCGTCGGCCCTACAGCTGGGGTGGCGTGACCACCGTCTATTCAGGGCTGACCCCAACCCGTGAATCGACCGCTCGAGCCATCGCGCTCTACCGCAGAGGCCTCTCTCATTTTCCCGAAGACCACGAGATGCTATTCGCCCTCGGGATGTTGCTCACCCGTGACGTCGGCAGCGTTCCAGGGTTCACGTCCGAAGAGATCGAGGCCGGGGGCCGCGAGGGCGCCAGCCTCATTCGCAAAGCCGCGAGCTTCGGCGCCCCTCCGCTCGTTCGCCAGCTGGCGGCCACCTTGGTTGCTGACGATGCCTCTGACCAGCTTGCGATTCAGTTTCTTGAGACCCAACTGCTGCTCACGCAAGACAACAACTATCGTCGCATGCTCCGAGCAAAACTAGAGGCACTTGCGGGCTCGGCCAATTTGAAAAGTGTGCAGCGTATCCGGTCAACCTTCAAAAACGAACACGCCGAGCACTACCCCTACATCTCAAACGATCTCTACGCTCTCATCCGCGATGACACTCGCGGCTAGATCCGCAACGATCGCTACCAGGTCCCACGCACCCGGTAGCGACGAGCCTCTCGGCCTGCTACTTGCTCCCCTTCACGACCTTCGACTCGCCATCTGCGACGGTCACTTTCTGCGACGAGCTGCCATCGGCCCAGGTCCATTTCACCGTGTGTGAGCCAGGGGTCACCTTCACCATCACGACCGGCTTCTTGCCCTGGCTCCTACCGTCGACGTAGATCGTCGCCGGCGGTAGCCCCGCCTTGGTCCCAATCTTCAACGTAGCCGTTTTTCCCTTCGGCTTGGGTCGTGCCCTGGGGACGGAAGCTTTGGGGCGCGCCCTAGGTATTTCGGCCGCCTGTGGACGAACCGCGGCCCCGGCTGGCGCGAGCTGGGTCGCCGGAGGAGTCACGGCCGCGTTTGCCACGACGCCACCACGGACTAACGTCAGGCTGAGGGTCTGTGCCGGACCGCCCTCAAATGCAACAGGCACGGTGAGATCGCGGTGGCCCTTTGCCCGCGCAACGACCGAATACTCGGCGGCGGCCTTGCGCTGCACCAAGTAGCGAAACTCTCCGCCTTTAACCGTCTCGGTCGCCAAGGGCTGGCCATTCTCCAGAATCGTCAGCTCTGCTTTGACGGGATCCGAAACGACCGTCAGCGTAACCTCTCGATTTTGGAGACGAACGGGGAGATTCAAGGTCTGACCTCCATAAACATCGATCGTCTGCTCGAAAGGAAGATAGGCACGCCCCTTGCTCACCACGACGGTATGACCTCCTTGAACGAGGCCGGTGACGATACGTGGCGAACCGCCGGGTTGATTTTTTCCGTCGACCGTCACCGTGGCGTCCACGGGAAAAAGCTCAAGTGCCAAGCCTCCGGTCCCTACAGCAACATCCACGCCCGCCCCAATGGCTCCTTGGGCGCCTTCGGCGACACGCTCCGCATCCTTCATCATAAAAAATCCGATGCCCACGGCGAGCAGCGCGACGGTACCCGCGACGATACCGACAATTTTTACAGTGTTTGACCGAGGCACGGCCCCGGCAGGGCTTCTCGGTCCAAAGTCTTCTCCCGCGAAGGTCGAAATCTGCGGCTGCGCCGATAGGACTCCGTCCATTCCGGCTCCCGGACCCATCGCGTGGGTCTCCGGCGCACGAGGCATCCCCTGAGCGCCGCTTCCGGACTTCGCTGATGGCGGTACGACGGCCGTCACTGCCACTGCCGCCACGCCGATTTTTGGGGCGCTCGAAACATTCCCGATGCGGGCCGCGCCACCCTGTGGGGCTCCACCTAAACCGATGCCCGCGATGTCCTCAGCTCCGGCTCCGTCAAAGAGTTTCGTTTCGAGTTCGTCGTCGTCCCAATCAAAATCAGAGCCGCCGCCTGCCGGCGCTGTATATGCGGGCGCCGGTGACCGCGGACGATCCGCCGCACTCGGCTTCGGAAGAGCGGAAGCCGCGGGACTCGTCCGACGTGCGGACGCCGCTGGAGACGCCCGAAGCACGGGGCCCGGCCCGGTGACGGCGGCGGGACTGAGGTTGACCTTGGCCGAAGTCATGACCATGGTCTGAGATCGTTTTCTTGCCCCGGCGCGCGAAGGAGCGGGCTTGGATGCCTGAGTCGGTGCTCCTGAGCCACTGCCGATCTGTGCGGAGACAGGTCGATGGGCCGCGGTCTGAACCGACGACCGTCCGCCGGTCGATCCTGGCGAAGCGACTCGGCCCGGCGGCGGCGGCGGAATTCGCCCGCCTCGTTTCGCAGGCGGAGGTGGAGGCGCGCCTCCAGGAACGTTCGATTTCGTTGCCCCTTGACGCGAACCTGGCGGTTGGGGAACGGGACGATTCTTCGCTTTTTGCTTTTCCAACTCGATTTCCTTTGCGTAGTGCTGCCTCATCCATGCTGCGAGGTCTTTACGGCTGTAAAACAGCCCCTGATCGAACATGAATCGCTGGAGATCGTCGTGGAACTCCCCTGCCCACTTGTAGCGATCTTCGACCTCTGCCGCCAACGCACGCATGACGATCGCCTCCAACTCAAGAGGGACCTCGGCATTCACCGTGCTCGGCCGAGCAACATCCCCCCTACGCACTTTTTCCAGCGTCGCAAAATCCGTGTCGCCATGAAACAGCCGGCGACCGGTCAACATCTCCCAAAGACACACCCCAAGGGCAAAGATATCGCTGCGATGATCGAGCGTCATACCTCGCACCTGCTCCGGCGACATGTAGCCGAATTTGCCCTTTAGAATCCCTGCTTGTGTTTTTGATGCCCTCCCCGCGGCCTTTGCCACCCCAAAGTCAATGAGCTTCACTTCGCCCTCGTAGGACACCAACAAGTTGGGTGGGCTTACGTCACGATGAATGATGTTAAGGCGACGTCCCTGGGCGTCCTTCTTATTGTGAGCGTACTCCAGCCCCTCACAAACTTTCATGACGATGAAACACGCCTGCGCCACAGCCATCGTCTGCTTGTTTTCACGACAGCGCTCAAACAGAGCTCGAGCGTCCTTGCCCGCGATATATTCTAGGGCAATGTAAAAACTGTGATCTTCCTGACCAAGACTATAGATCTGAGCGATGTTTCCATGTTGCAGCTGAACGGCAATCTTCGCCTCGTCCTTGAACATGGCGATAAACTCCTCGTCCTCCGCAACGTGGGGCAAGATTCGTTTGATCGCTACGATTTGCTCAAAGCCCCCTACGCCGGCCTTGACGGCCTTAAAAACCTCAGCCATGCCGCCTAGGGCGATACGCTCGAGGAGTAGGTAAGGACCGAAATTGGTGGGCGGATCGGACACGGTGAGTTTGCGTCATGCGCGCACGATGCGGGCACACGACAGAGCCGATCTGACCCTTCGAGGCCATGAATGTCAATTCTTCGACCAGTTGGGAGGGCGCGGCGCGAGTCGGTGCATTCGAGTGCCTAGAATCGTGCCTATCGCGCGCATTTTGTTGGTTATTGGGTCCAGGACCCTCTCAGGTAACCAATTCCCGGACCGGCGGCGCAACATCACGCTGTCCCGGCCGACGACAAGGTGTATGGAACCCATCCGCAGCGATTCTCCAGCACGGGGCAACGTAACCAATGCCAGCCCATTGGCGGCTCCGCCCGAGATCGACTCGTGCAGAGACCTCTCAGTCACCGTCCCAGGCGCTCATTCCGCGGACCCAAACAAGACTGCAGCCGCCCTCGAACACACCGACGCGACCATCGCGGCGGCCCTCGAGCAAGAAGCGATGAGCCCCGCGTCCGCCCGAACGTTGCTCATCGCACAGGCAATCGTTGGCCACGGTTCCTCGGAGGCCGAAAAAATTACGGCCGACCTTGAGCAACTGCTCGGTGACGACCCCTTGCTTGCGAGCCTGCTTCATACATAAGGCCCGATGATATCGCCCGTTGTCTTCCGCGCCCCTCGTCGAGCACGAGCCGTTAATTGGCGAGCAATTTGCGAAGCGTCGACGACAAAGGTTTCCGCGCAAATTCAAATCGTCGCAACGCATCGGCCAGGACCTGAATGCGCTCGGGAGACTTCATCCGCCGGTCGATAATAATTCGATACTCGCCGCGAACCCGACAGAGGCCTCCGATGCCTTGCACCAAGCCAGCCATGGGCTCGTAACACACCCGCACAGCCAAATCAGATGCAAGACCTTCGAGTTCAGTGAGTTGCTGTTGTTCGCTCATGGGTGCGACAGACTTCTTCCATAGAGATGACATGAAAGAACGCACCTGAACAGCCCGGCAAAGTGATGCAGTCGGTCAGAACACAAATTAATGACCGAAAGCACCGCCAATTCATCGATACGATCTCGTTGCAGATCCCAGATGCAGAGATCCCCTCTCGCTGCGGCCTTCGTAGACTTCTCAACCACACGAGATCAGGCAAATCGACCGCGGCTCAAACTCTCGGCGCTGTGAACCCCGTACCCGCGGGCTGGCCCATCGTCGCTCTCGCGGGCACCTTCGGGCGCCGACAGCGGTAGGGTGAAATAGAACGTCGTCCCGATCCCCACTTCGCTCTCCGCCCAGACTTCGCCTCCATGAGCCTCGATCAACTTGCGGACGATGGAGAGTCCCAGCCCAGCCCCTCCATGAGCGCGGGTCGACGAAGCATCGACCTGGTAGAACGCCTCAAAAACCCGCGCAAGCTGCTCTGGAGGGATACCCATGCCGCTGTCACGGACCGAGACCTGAAGGGCGTCCGCCGTTTCTTCGCCAAAAAAAGTTTCTTCTTCGAAGGGACGGCGCATAGGCGCCCGCCGGGCAGAAATCGTCACAGTCCCGCCTGGCGGACTGAAATTCACCGCGTTGGCCACAAGATTCACCAACACGCGCTGTACCTTGTCGGTGTCGACGACCACCGAGGGCAATGACGCCGCAAGAGAATGGTTGATAACGACTTCGGCCTTTTCCGCTGCGATCTGTACGGAACTTTGAACCCGCTGGACGATCTCCACCAGCGAAGTCGCGCGGACACAGATATGTAGCGTCCCCATCTCAAGCTGCGACATCTCAAGGATTTGAGTGATCAATCGCAACAATTCCTCGCCACGTTCCAGGATTGTCGTCACATATTCGTCCTGCTCCGTATTGAGATCGCCCGCGATCCCCTTGAGTAGCATCTCAGAAAATCCGATGACAGAGGTTAACGGCGTACGAAGCTCGTGGCTGACGGTCGCCAAAAAATTGCTCTTTAGCATGTCAACCTCGCGAAGATGCTCCACCGCACGACGCAACTCCGTGTTCCGAGTCTCCAGAGCTCGAAACGAACTTTCACTCGCTGCAAGATGAAGTTCAGATGTCACCCACGCCGCAAACCCCGACTGCAGGAGCGAGCCGACCACGCCCGTGAGCGCATCCACCATCGCTCTGCCATCGGCAAAAGGCCTTCCTCCATTCTGAACGCAAAACACCATGGTCCCCACTCTGCTCGCCCCAGCGAAGGCGGGCCGAACAAAAAACCGATGGGTGTCGACGCCGAAGACGGTGTCGGAGCCAGCTCTTAGCGCAGCCATCGCCTCGGGAGGAAGCATGTCCCACCGCGCCAAGACATTTTCGTTGCTACAGCAGCGCATGAACGGAGATCCATCGCGTTCAAACAGAGCCACACCATCGATATCCCAGGCCAAAAATGGCGCCAAGATTCGCTCAATATCGGGTGCCTTGAGCAGTTGCTCAAGCGTCGGCACGCGATCGGTCGCAGGGATTTCGCTCACGCGCTCTCCTCTCCCCGGACCAGAGCGGTGACGCGATCCATAAACTCATCGTGGCCAACCTCGAAGCGGCTCTTGAACGAGTACTTTCGTTCAAGCTTCTGCCACGTCTGGGACGCAAGCCCGAGGAAGGTCTCGGCGACGCCGACCCCATCGAGCGCCACCGCTCGATAGATGGGCTCCTTGCCCTTCTTGGCAATACGCTCGACCTCGGCGTCGGTGCGGATGCCCGGCAAGTCACGCTTGTTGAACTGAATCACCACCGCGATCTCGTCGTAATCGATGCTGTTCTCGCGCAAATTCTGTTTGAGATTTGCAAAAGATTCGTTGTTTGCACGAGTCGCAGAGACCCTGGAGTCGCCGATAAAAGCAACGCCATCCACTCCTTGCAGTACGATTTTACGAGTCGCGTTGTGAATAACCTGGCCAGGGACAGTGAACATCTTCAAGCGAATCCGGAGACCGCCTTCTGTCTGGAACTCCAATGGAAGGAGATCAAAAAACAGCGTCCGATCATCCCGCGTGTCGAGCGATATTAACTCGCCACCCGTTTGCCCCGCCATCATTCGATGAAGCTGTTGAAGATTGGTGCTCTTCCCGCTCAGCGCGGGACCGTAATACACCAACTTGAGCGTCACCTCTCGATGCTGGATGTCGATGTAGACCATGCGCTGGAGAGACTCTAACGCATCCTAGGGCCTCTCCACTAGGCAAGTTCGGTCGCTAAACGATCTGTGCGTTTTCGACCCTTCACTGGCGCCGCAAACGTAGGCCGAACTCCCACAACCCCTCGGCGCAGAAAACTCAAACTCGCCCCCCCTTCAGTTCTCTTCGCGTGATGCGTCGATCATTTTCTGACGTCGTGGCATGAGAGCACCATCGCCACAGAGTTCTTCGAGCGCATCGAGCAACTCCCTCGCGCGACGGGCCGCCGCGGGACTCTCCGATTGGCCTCCTACGACCTGTGGAGTCTCCACATCAATACGTACGATTTGGTCGCCCCGCCCGGCTTGAGTCCGAGGTACCCCTTTTCCGACCAAACGCAAGCGGGTGCCGCTCGCCGCGCCTGCGGGGACCGCCATGTCGACCCAGCCGTCAACGGTAGGCACCGCAACGCTCGCGCCCTGAGCCGCCTGTGAGATGCTGATGGGGACCGTCACATGCAGGTCGTCACCATCTCGCTCCAGCCAGGGATCGTCCCTGACGTTGATCTTAATGCGGAGATTGCCGGCTTCTCCGCCGAACCTTCCTGGTTCTCCCTGCGATCGAAGAATTTTCTCGGCCCCTGCAAGCGTCCCGGCCGCAACTCGGACCTCAAATGCGCGTTCTTCGCGGCGCAACCCGCGACCGCGGCAGGCCAGACACCCGTCGATCTGAACCATTCCTGTCCCTTCGCATCGTCCGCAGCGAGTGCGGGACGAAAACATCCCCCCAGACTTCAACTCGCCCTTCCCATCGCACAACCTGCACTCCACCGCAGGCTTGCCTCCAGGTGTTGTTCCGCCTCCCCCACACGCCGAACACGCCCCATTGGCTTCGAACTCGATCCGATGCTGCGATCCGAGCACCGCCTGCGCAAACGTGACGGTCAGCGTATAACGGATGTCTCTACCGCGACGCCGTTGCTTTCTCCGGCTGCCGAACACATCGCCGAAAACGTTGCCGAACAGCTCCTTCGCGGTCTTCAACGTCGGCGGCGTGGCCAAGTCCAGCGCCTCGGGCAAACGTTGGCTCCGATCGTAGCGCGCACGCCGATCGGGGTCGCCAAGTGCCGCGTAGGCCTCCGAGATCCCTCGAAAACGCGCCTCCGCCCTCACATCGTCAGGATAGCGGTCAGGATGGCTATCCAACGCAAGCCGTCGATAGGCGCTCTTGATCTCGGCGGGGCTCGCCTCCCGTGCAACACCGAGCACCGCGTAATAGTCTTCGCGCGCCACCGAATCCTAGTCCTTTGTGCCGCTGACAGCCTCGGGATCACCGGGGTCATCCGCCAGGCCTGCCTCGTCCATGCCATCGGGATCCGACTCGGCCAACATCGCTTGGTAAATCTGGTGCGACGAAATTTCAAGAGCCGCCAGAGCCTCACGAATTTCATCAGGGTCATCCTCGACTCCCAGTCCAGCCTCCAAGCGGGCAATGTCGCCTTCGATATCCTCGCGATCGACCTTTTCCAACGCATCGCCGAAGGCCTCAATCGAACGTTTGCAGGTGTAAACCAAAGTCTCCGCCCGATTACGAAGGTCTGCAATCTCACGGCGGGCGTTATCCTCACTGCGTTTCGCCTCGGCCTCGGCCGCCAAAGCCTCAAGTTGAGCCTGATCAAGACCGCTCACCGGTTGTACCTGCAAAGTCGCCTTACGTTGGGTGCCCATATCCTGTGCAGAAACGTTTAATATCCCGTCGGCATTAATATCGAAGGTCACACGGATCTGCGGAACTCCACGAGGCGCCGGCGGAATATCCAGAAGCTGTAAATGTGCAAGCGTCTTGTTGTCCGCCGCCATCTCACGCAGCCCCTGCATGACATGCACAGGCACTACCGGTTGATTATCGACGCTGGTGCTAAAGGTCTCTACTTTTCGCGTCGGGATCGTCGTGCCCTTCGGAACCAAACATGTGAACACTCCGCCTGCGGTCTCTACACCAATGTTGAGGGGCACAACATCGAGCAGCACCATCCCCTTCACTTCGCCATCAAGGATACCTGCCTGAATCGCGGCCCCCGAGGCCACCACCTCATCCGGATTGACCCCTGTGCTCGGCTTCCGCCCAAAGAACTCGGCGACGGTCTCGATGACCAACGGCATCCGGGTCTGCCCCCCAACCAGGAGCAATTCGTCGATATCCCCAATTTTCAATTCAGCATCGTCGAGCGCAGATTGGCACGGCTTGAGAGTCCGCTGGACCAGACCCTCAGTGAGTTGCTCAAGCTTTCGACGGGTAAGCGTTAAAGTCAGATGGATGGGAGAGCCGGCCTTCGCGGCGATAAAGGGAAGATTGATCTCCGTCTCAACAGACCACGAGAGCTCTTGTTTGGCCTTCTCCGCGGCTTCTTTGAGACGTTGCTTCGCTAGTTTCTCCGCACGAAGATCGATGCCGAACTCAGCCATAAATGAGCTGGCCGCCCAGTCGACCACCACGTTGTCAAAATCTTCACCGCCGAGAAATGTATCCCCAGACGTCGAAAGCACCTCAAAGGCTCCCTCGCGCAGCTCGAGAATCGAAATGTCGAAGGTGCCACCGCCGAGGTCGTAAACGGCAACAGTGAGTGTGGTCGTCTTGTCTTCACGGCCGAGCCCATAGGCCAAAGTTGCGGCTGTCGGCTCGTTGATGATGCGCTCGATCTTCAGTCCCGCGATCGTCCCGGCATCTTTCGTGGCTTGGCGCTGGGCGTCGTTAAAGTAGGCGGGGACCGTGACAACCGCCTTGGTAACTTTTTCTCCGAGATAGGCCTCGGCAGCATCCTTCATCTTACCGAGAACGGCTGCGCCGATCTCGGCGGGCGATGAGCCGCGATCCCAGATCTCGACCCAGGCGTCGCCATTCTCGGCAGCCTTCACCTTGTACGGCAGATAGCGAACGAGTTCTTTAACCTCAGGGTCATCATGTTTTCGTCCCAGCAATCTTTTGGCGGCATAGACGGTATTGGTCGGATTCGTGATGGCCTGGCGCTTTGCTATCTGGCCGACCAACCGCTCGCCCTCTTCGGTATACGCGACGATGCTCGGAGTCGTACGACTTCCCTCGGAGTTCGCGATAACTTTAACGTCGGCACCCTCCATCACGGCGACGCAAGAATTTGTTGTTCCGAGATCGATACCGATTGTTCGTTCGCTCATACTCTCCTCCCTCACCGATTCTCGCCCGCCGCTGTTCAATCTGCAATCTCGGACGGTCCGGTACCACCTTGTGGTTCCGTTTCGGTGCTCGTGGGTGAAGCTCCGGTCGATCCCGCCCCCGCGACAACCACCCGTGCCGGGCGGATCAGTCGTTCGCCTCTGCGATAGCCTTTTTCAAATTCTTGCATCACGATCCCTGGAGCGAAATCGGGCGAATCGAATTGCTGCAAAGCATCGTGGATCGCAGGATCAAACAGCACTCCGACGGCTTCGACCGGCTCTATTCCGTGTTTGGTAAGAGCCGCCATGAAGCTAGTCATCACCATTCGAATCCCCTGGACGAGCTGAGATTCCCCATCCTCCGCCACATCTAGCGCACGGTCGAGGTTGTCAGGCACGGCCAAAAAATCGTCCAACAAGCGATGCGTCGCTCGGTGCACAGCGTCGTCGATGTCACGCTTCGCGCGTTTTTTATAGTTCTCGAAGTCGGCGACAGAGCGAAGCCATTTATCGCGCAGGTCGATGCTCTCCTGGCGCGCAGCATCGAGTTGGGCCTCAACGCTTGGCACATTATCGGCCGGCGCCGGGCCTTGTTCCTTGTCTTCGTCCTCGCCGGGCTGGCTCTTCGCGGCCCGAACGGACCCTACGGCGGCTTCGGCCTCAGCCATCACTCGTTCGAGCTCTGGATCAGTAGGCGATTCGTGGGTGGAAGAGGGCTCGTTCTCTTTGTTTGGTTTCTCGGTCATGACAAGAAGAGGAAGGCTTGAGCTTCCCTGCGGCCAAGCGTAAAACACGCACGCTGGCTCCACATGGTGGTCAGTCTATCAAAGGAACGACCGTCCCGTCGTCCATCCTCCATCCTCAGCGGCTCGCTCCCATAAAACCGAACGAGCGTGACTCGACGGACCGGAGCGCGTTTCCGCGAGCCCTCTTCGACTCTCGAGCAAGATCGATGTTGTGCACCCCTGGCAGGAACATGACATCGGCCCCCAGAGCTCTCGCCCTGGAGTCCGCCGAACTGCCGGTGCTCGAGGATCGCTTCCGGGGCCCAATCCCCCAGATGCCCTAATCTCGCGTCAAGGACCTGCAAGCAGGTCCGCAGCGATGCCATCGTGCCACAGCCAGCGGTCTGCGCTAACACGCAGACGCTCGCCCATCCACTCGACATTTCCGAGCGACAGCTGCCGAGCCACAGCCGCTTCAAGCCAACTCCTGGACTGCCCAAAAGTCTTCAGAAATCCGGGAACATCGACACCGCGAATCACGCGAAGTCCAGTCCACAGCGCCTCTCGTGCGGCCTCTTCGCCCAGCAATCGCTCCTGTGTACCGACCTCACGGGGCGACTCCAGCCACGCTGCAAGGCCTCGACGATTGCCACGGCGGACGACCGAAGCGACTCGCCCTGTTCCTGTGGCGGAAACGAACTGGGCCGAGTGAGCAGAAGGACCGAGCCCTAGATAATCCGCCCAAGCCCAGTACTTACTATTGTGAAGCGATTTCGCCCCACCGATACAGTAGTTGGCGATCTCGTAGTGCTCGTAGCCAGCGGCAGCCAGCGTCTCCTCGCAGCGAACGAGCGCCCCGGCCTGCTGATCTTCATCGGGTAAGCGACGCCGCCCGCGACGAACAAGGCTCACCCACGGTGTTCCAGCCTCGACCGAAAGCGCATAGATCGAGACATGCTGGGCTCCGACATCAATGACCTCATGCAGATCTCTGTCGAGAGCTTTGTCGTTCTGCCCGGGCCAACCAACGATGAGATCGAGGCAGAGGGCGAGGCCCCCTTCCACGACAGCCTCTGCCGCTCGCAGAGCCCGCGCTCGGTCGTGCATGCGGCCAAGCTGCATCAACCCTCCGCCATCGAAGGTCTGAACACCCAGCGAAATTCTTGTCACCCCCAGCGCACGCAACATGTCGACAAAGGCGCGGTCGCAATGCTCGGGGTTGACCTCCACCGTCCACTCCATCAATGCGCCCGTGGCTACGTTTTGTCGGATCCACTGTCCAAGTTTGGCCATACCGTCAACACCGAGCATGCTGGGTGTACCACCTCCGATATACACGGTGTCGAAGGTCGTCTCGCCCCAATCAGCGCATCGTATTTCCCACTCGGCAATGATCCCTGCGACAAAGTCATCGACGGCCGGCCGTCGTCCGACCTCAAAATCAAAGTCGCAATAGGGGCACGCCCGCGCGCAAAACGGAACGTGAATGTAGAGCCCTGCGGATGGCCGCGATACGCCCAGATCAGACGATGAGGGCGCCAAGTTCTTCGCCGTCCGGGAGTTCGTCAAAGACCTCTACTTCAGGACCGTTTCTTCGAACAGCCATACCTCGCCACCACCAAAGCGGGAGGCTCTCGAGGTCGACCCCGTTCGCCTGGAGTATCGCCATCTGCTCCTCAAGGGTCTCGACCATCGACGGGTGAAAGGCTTCTCGTCGGCCTCGCATCTGAGCGCCTATCCAGTGGGCAGAGCGACTCGGGGTCGTCTCTTCAAGGGTCGATTGCAGCGCGACAACGGCCTTGCGAACCACCCCGACATTCGGAAACTCGTAGACCTCGCCGATCGCTGGGATGACTTTGCCCACAAGCAACGCCAGACTCGCAGCATATTGAGTCACGATTCGGTCGTGGATGTGCAAGGATTCCCCGACCGACAACACGGCATCAGGCAACAACACGACGACAACCTCGCAACCGCTCGCGTACACAAAGCTCACGAGCCCGGTCTGCATCAACCCGAGCCCTGCCCGCAACAAACAACGGGCAAAATCAGGATCCAGCGGCGCCTGAGACTGCGCACGCTCCGCGATGACGTCGCGAACTTGATCCGGATCGAGGCTGATGCGGACCACCAGCTTAAAACCGTCCATGGGCACATGGTCGCCGAAGACCTGAAATGCCGAGAAACCGCTCCAACCGTTGTTTCCGTTCTTCATGGCAATATCTCTGAGCGTTCCGAAAAGGTCGTTCCCTATTTTTGTAGCGACACCGTATAGGCGGCGTAGCCGATCGCGGAGATCAAGACGAGCAACACAACCCAGAGCATCGGATTGACACGTTTGGACTGTTCTTTCATCACCGACTGGCCGAAACCACCGATGGCAGGTCCCCCCCCCGTCGTTGAGCTGCGCCCCGACCCAACGGCGGCCGCATGCCGAGCCAAGGCGGAGGTTTTGCGAGCACCACGCGCCCCATCCCGCCGTGACTTACGTTCGCTAGTCTTGCGCGCGAACTCGTCCACCTCACCGATAATCTTGTGACGGCCCGATGCGCGATTCGGATCGATCTGTTTACGGGCGCCAGATTCTGCGAGGGAGAGGTTGGGGCCCGTATCCGCGTCGTTATCGATATCGGCGACTAAGGCCTGCAGGTTGCCGATCGTCAGGGATCGCCTGGGCTTGGGCGAGGATCCCTTTTCGATGGATTTTGCCCAGTCGGGCGCAGACTCGCCATCGCGCTCCCCAAGGCCGTCGTAGGCATCGAAGTCGAGAGCTTCATCGGATCCAAAATCGTCATAGAGGTCTTCATAGTTAACCTCGGCCGGCGCCCCCTCTCCAAAGAGTTCGACCATGAACGCGCTGATCTTACGCTGGGTCCAACCCATCCCGGCCTCGGCCAAAAATGCCTCCAGGTCTCGGTACATATGATCCGCGTTCTGATAGCGATCCGCCGCATCAGGCTCCAGCGCCATCATGATCACGGCTTCCAGCGCGGGAGGGAAACTAGGATCGACAAAGGTCGGCGCTGGCACATCACCTTCGAGAATACGGCGCCGAATATCTTCGGGCTTCCCGCGAAACAAACGGCGCCCCAGCGCCATCTCGTAGAGGACAACACCCAACGCAAAGATATCTGCCCGACCGTCGGACGGTTCCCCGCGAACCTGCTCGGGCGCCATGTAGCTGAGTTTTCCGGCGAATTTCGCGGCTCCTTGTGTTGCAGAGGCTCGGGTCGCCGCGATACCAAAATCAACGATTTTACACAGCCCGTCGTAGCCGACGTAGATGTTGGTCGGATTGATATCTCGATGCACGAGTTGGAGGGGATCGCCAGACTCATCCACACGCGCGTGGGCGTAGTGCAGGCCTTCGAGGCTCTGCATGACCACACCGATGGCGAGGTCAAGCGGAAGCATGTTTCCTGTGCTGGCACCACGACGAAGAACCGCAACAAGCTCTTCTCCCTTGAGCAGTTCCATGGCGATGAAGTATTCGCCCGAGATCTCCCCTAGATCGTAGGTATGAACGATGTTGTTGTGGGTTAGGGTCGCCGCGACCCTCGCTTCGTCGAGAAACATCCGCACAACCTCAGGACGCTTGCCAAATTCCTCGCGCAGACGCTTGACGACCAACTCCTTGGCGAAACCCTCGATGCCCGTATATTGCGCGCGATAGATTTCAGCCATGCCGCCGGTCGCTATGTGTTCGACCAGCAGATATTTGTCGCCGAAGGGCGTGGGCTCGATGTTGATCAAGGTGCTGTAGCCTAGACGATTCGTGCGCGGCCTCCAAGAGGCCGCGCACATAGCGCATTTTCCGATCCGTGCGATTACCGCCCCATCCTCGAACCACCACCGTGATTCAGTCGACCTCTGCCCTCAGGGACCGCTGCATCAGGCTCTCGACCGCCCAGGCAATCGAACGACCTCGATAGAGAATTTCATGCATAGTATCGACGATCGGCATCTCGATGCCTTCTCGTTTGGCCATACGCTGGGCACTGAGGGTATTTTTCACCCCCTCCGCGACCATATTCATCGAACCGAGGATCTCTGCAATTGAACGGCCTTGGCCCAAGGCAATGCCTACACTACGATTACGAGAGAGGCTTCCAGTGCAGGTCAACACGAGATCGCCAAGACCCGCAAGTCCCGAGAGCGTGGAGCGACGCGCGCCCATGGCGATCGCCAAACGACTGATCTCTGCCAGACCCCGCGTGATCAAGGCTGCGCGTGAATTGAGACCCAATCCCGCACCATCATTGATACCGGTTGCCAGAGCGATGACGTTCTTAAACGCGCCTCCCAGCTCAACGCCTACAACATCGTCGCTCGCATAGGCCCGTAGCCCATGCCCTGAAAGCTGGCGTTGCACCGACTTCGCCACGGCCAAATCGCTCGCCGCGACCACAACTGCGCAGGGTTTCGCTTCCGCGACCTCGACCGCAAAGCTCGGCCCACCGAGTACAACGACGCGGTCATGGTGCTCGCTCCCAAGACATCGGCGAGCGACGTCAGCCATCGTTTCTAGACTGTCGACCTCCACCCCTTTCGAGGCGATCAGAAACTGGGGCCGCTCCCGGGCTGAAAGGTTCGTCGACAGCAGGCTAAGCGCCTCGCCCATGGCGTGGCTAGGAATCGCGCAAACGATGAGGTCTGCGCCGCTCGCGGCCAGACCAAGATCTGACGTGATCTCAAGGTCATCCGGCAGGTCAACTTCGGGGAGGTAGCGGCGATTCACCCGCTCCCTCGCCATTGCCTCGCCATGTGCCGGGGTACGAGTCCACATCGTCGTCTGATGACCTCGCCGGCACATGTGAATCGACAAGGCGGTGCCCCAGTTTCCGGCTCCGAGAACTGCAATACGCGCCATCGTGTTCTTTTACACGTGAGCCGGCCTCGCATGCTACCCGCTCTCCACGCGCGCCAATCGACACACGCGATGTCGGACGCGACGCGCAGCCGACCGGTGCGGTACTCGATGCGGGTGATCGCTTCGGCACACGATCCCGCGAGCGAGGGTTTCGCTCGCTATCAGCAAGACCCCCCACACTCGCCCTGCCATGCAGGTGTTTTGGCGCTCGTATGCCTATTTGTGGCGCTTATGACCGGTTGCAGCGCGGACCGCGAAGTTGGTAGATCGAGGCAGGGCGCAAGCGCGCCCCGCTCTGCAAACGGCCTCCCACCGAGCAGACAGATTCAGGGCTCACACGACTCCGAGCGAGAGGACGTGAGTCTCCACTCGAGCCCCTGGCAACGGGAGGGGCTCGATTTTCTTGAACCGATCCCTCTGGTCGATTGGCCGACCGAGCATGTGCACATCACCTCATATTTCGGGTGGCACCTCGACCCCATGGGCGGCCGCGGCTCAAGGATGCATCGAGGAACTGATTTTCGTGGAGAGACCGGTGATCTCGTGATGGCCATCGCCCCTGGCGTCGTTCACTTTGTCGGACACGACCCCTCGCTCGGCAAGCTCGTCATCGTCGATCACGGTGAAGGGATCCAGAGCACCTACGGACATCTCAGCGATCATCTAGTGGTGAACGGACAATCGATCGATCGAGGCGGCGCCATCGGCCTTCTCGGCAACACCGGCCGAAGTCACAGGGCGCACCTTCACCTTGCGGTCAAAATTGACAACGTGGCCATCGATCCGCTCATGTTCATCGGCCATCCCATGCATCGACTCCCGGCTTTCACAATGCAGCCGCCGCCACGAACATCATCGCAAACCGCGATCACGCCCGTCTCCCACTAGCGTCAGAGCAAATGCCCCTGGCCTGCGACTCCGTGCCCAAACAACGCGAGCCCGGACCAATTCCAAGAGAGAGGGCCACGCAGGCCGGGAAAACCGCAGCGAGTGTTGATCTTCCAACAGCCCGACCAGCTCCAACGGAAAATCGATCGCACCCCGGCAAAGCCGGACCCCCCGATCGCCATCGAATGCGACGCGAAGGGCCCACAATGCCGCAGGCCCGGTTCGAACGGCCGACAGCGGGCCCGGATCGTCAAGAAGCTTGAGGCACAGGCCTCCAATGCGATCACGCAGCCAGGTCGTCCTTCCTGGCCAGACCTCGAAGAGTCCAACGAAGCTCCGAGCCACCCGATCGGCCTGTCCCCGCAGCCCTGCAGCGGTTCCCAGTTCGTGACCGAACGCCACTCGCCACGCCCACGAGCATGGGGAGCCGACTCCGAGCCGCGTATGATCGAGCTCTAGAGAATCACCGTGGGAAGTCGCCTCGCAAAGGGCCCAATCGATACGAAATGTCTGGAGACGTTCGAAGTCGCGGTCGTCTTCGTACAGCGGCATCACGGCCAAGTCGAACCGGCTCAAGAGCGGCGCAAGACGCTCTTTGCCATCTTCCCCGCCAAACACGGCCGCCGCGAGTTGATCGAGGTCCTCCGAGGTCGCTGCTCGTGTCACGGGCACGGACCGTCGACGATTTGCCCTCGCCGTGCATCTCGGTAATCCCGAACTTGATCTGCAAATCGAGAGAAAAGTGTCGCGGAGTCATGGGGACCTGGTGAGGCCTCAGGATGAAATTGGACTCCATGAATCGCCCTCCCCTCAATCTCAAGCCCCGCGACGGTACCGTCAAAGAGATTGACATGGGTCACGCTCGCACGTTCACCGATGGATCGAGGATCGACCGCAAAACCGTGATTTTGGGCGGTGATCGCCACCGAACGATCGGCCTCGTCTCGCACCGGATGGTTTCCGCCATGATGGCCAAATTTTAACTTGTAAGTACTACCGCCAAGCGCCAGGGCAAGAATTTGGTGACCTAGACAAATTCCAAACACTGGAATATCGTCGCACCCATCGATCAATTGACGAATTTCGGAAATCGGCCCGGCCATCGAGGCCGGGTCTCCCGGCCCGTTGCTCAAGAAGATGCCATCTGGAGCCCGGGCCAACACGTCCTTCGCAGGAGTGCTGGCTGGCACCACGGTGACCCTCATTCCCCGATCTCGCAACTTACGCAGGATCGTATGTTTGATTCCGAAATCGTAGGCAATAATCTCGGTCGCGGCGGGGAGTGGGTCTTCATTGTCCCATGAACCCTCGTCCCAGACGTATTCGACCGCGGTCGTCACCGTCGCGGCCAAGTCTCCTCGACCGAGCGAATCGGTCGCCTGTGCCATCGCCACGAGGGTCTCGGCATCCGTGATCTCGGTACTCAAGACTCCCGCGACGGATCCCTTGTCACGCAGATGCCGAGTCAGTGCCCGCGTATCAAACTCGGCCATTCCCGGTACACCTCTCTCACAGAGATAATCGTGCAAAGACCCCTGTGCCCGCCAATTCGAGACCACGGGCGACAGCGAGCGAACCAACAATCCGGCGGCCCCCTGTCCCCTTGATTCTTCGTCCTCTTCGTTTACCCCAACGTTACCGATCTCGACGGCCGTTAGACAGACGAGCTGCGCTGCATACGAAGGATCGCTCATGATCTCTTGGTAGCCAGTGAGCGAGGTATTAAACACCAACTCCCCCTTCGTGGTTGTACGCGCGCCGAAGCCTGAGCCGCGAAATACACGGCCGTCGGCAAGCGCAAGGAGTGCGGGCCCGGTGTAGCGAGAATCGCGTGCAATTCGCATAGCTCCGAACTACCCCGATCGTCGGCCTCAGCTCAAGATGCGCTTGCAGCTATGCGCAAACCTATGCACGTGGTGAGGGGATTGCGCGATGACCTGAGGCGACTACGATGTGGCCCCATGACCTGCAATCCCGAGAGCGGCGCGCTGACAACAACCGGGCCTCCAACGGCCGCCATCTTACTTATTGGGAACGAGCTGCTCAGCGGAAAAATTCAGGATGAGAACGGTCATTTTCTGGCCACGCGCCTGCGCGCTCGGGGGATTCAGCTCCTTGAGGTCTGCGTCGTGCCGGATCATACGCGACACATCGGCGAAGCCCTTCTACGCCTGTTGCGCAAAGCGCCAATTCTCTTCACATCAGGAGGCGTTGGACCCACCCACGACGATGTCACGTTGCAAGCCGTGGGCCTCGCAACAGGATGCCCACTCGTACCCAACACCGAAATGCAGGCGCTCTTACGAGCCCATTACAATGACCATGCCAGCCCCGAAGCGATGAGCATGGCGGACCTCCCCCGCGGGACCGTGTTGCGAGCGACTCCGGGCTGGCCAGTCCTGCGCCTCGATCCAGACCCCCACGCCCTCGACCTTCGACCCGGTGCTCGTATCTACATGTTGCCTGGCATCCCAGGGCTCTTCAGATCAAAGATCGAAGCCCTCGAAGCTCTCCCGGACGAGCTGCCGCGCGGCCCCGAGTGGCAAATCGAGGTTCTTGAAACAACAGTTGACGAGACCGCCCTCGCCGCTCAACTGGCCGAGGTCGTCGACCATTTTTCGCAGGTTGAGGTTGGATCCTACCCGCGCTGGGTCCCCCAGCAAGACGGGAGCCGGCGGATGGAAGTCCGAATCACCTTCGAGTCACGTTTCCCCGAACAGGCGTTGGCGGCTCGAGATGCCATGCAGGACCAGTTAGACAGCGGATACCCTGGGCCCCGCCGTGATCGTCTGTCCCTGACATAGCCGACATGCTACGCTGGCGCCTATGCGCGCCCCGACCGTAGCCGCCCTCGCCGTGGCCCTTTTGCTCCCTTTCACAGCCTGCGTTCCCAATCGCCAATCGGACAAACAACCCGAGTGGATGAAGTTGCCGGAGGCCTACCAGCCAAAGACCGCGGCGTTGACGTTCAACGAGGACAACCTCAAGAATTTCAACATTCTCAACTCGGACGATCAGCAGGCCTTCATCGAGGACCTCAAAGGCAAGAAAGGCGCATTCAAAGGGATGGCTGTCTTTCAAACTGGCGCCGGTCTCGGCGAAGCCATGGCGAACTCCAAATATGGGACTTACGAGCTCTCTGCAGCCACCGAGGAGGTCTTTCTTGAGATTACCTTGGATTATACAATTTTCACCACCCGCGAAGTGGGCAAGCCGCTTCCCCCCAACGGGGCAATCGAATTCACCGGCACCTTGGTGGAAGTGAATTTTCAAAACCAAGATAAACCGCGCAAGCTCTCACTAAAAGTACAAGCGGACTCAGTCACCCCGATCAAGCGATAGGGGTCACGGACTCACATGGCTGACCTCGACCGCTTCCTGCGATACTTGCAGCGCGACGATGTCGACGATCTGCTCTTCCAGACCGGAAAAGTCGCGGGCTTGCGCACGGGTGCAGAGATGCGCCCGCTCACGCAAAAAAAACTAGAAACTAGCCAGATAGTCACGCTGTTGGGAACCAGCGGACTGTCTTCGTATCTGCCGACCGAAGACACCGGTGGAACGGCCGTGCAGGTCACCATTGGCCAAGCCGACTTCGACCTCGCAATCGCCCGACGAGGCGAGCTCCTCCAAGTTCGCCTCGCCCGCCCGGGTACATGGACGGCAGGCGCCGCGCAAGAGGACCGACCATTGGCGGCCAAAGACCCGCCCCTGGAGCCGCCCGTCCCTAAACAACCCGCCCGCGAACGGGTCACGATTCCACGCGAACAGGCTACCGCATCGACCGCCCCCCCTGCGGCGCTCCTTCAGCTGCTGACCGATGCGCGAAACTCAGGCGCCAGCGACGTTCATATTTCCTCTGGCAACGAGGCCAGGATCCGTCGCGTGGGTCGCCTTCAGCCCCATGGACAACCCCTCAACCATCAACAAGTCGAAGCCATGCTTCTGCCCCTGCTCGACCGCTCCCGCGGGCAGCAGCTCCAAGAGCTTGGGTACGCTGATTTCGCGCTCAGTATCCCTGGCATCGGGCGATTTCGGGCCAATGTCAATCGCCAAAGCACCGGAATCAAGGGCTGTTTTCGGCTGATCGATGAGATGCCCTCGACCCTCGATACGCTTGGGCTTCCTGACGAACTGCGCCGCCTCACCGATTTCCATCAAGGTCTCGCCATCGTGTCTGGGCCCAGCGGACAAGGGAAGACCACTACCATGGCTGCTCTCGTCGACATGCTCAACACCGAACGAGCATTTCACATCATCACCGTCGAAGATCCGGTCGAGTTCATTCACCCGAAAAAAAAATCTGTGCTCACCCAACGCCAGGTTGGCGATCACACAAACTCATTCGGGTCGGCCCTTAAGGCGGCGCTACGCGAGGACCCCGATGTCATCGTCATTGGCGAACTTCGTGACCGCGAGACTGTGGAGATGGCATTGTCCGCTGCCGAAACAGGTCACCTCGTCATCGCAACAATGAGCAGCCCCTCGGGCGCGAAGACCATCGACCGACTCATCGACATGTTTCCACCAGACGATCAGGCTCAGGTTCGTGCGACGCTCGCAGGTGCCCTCAAACTGATTGTATCCCAGCGTCTCGTTCCCTCGGCCGACAAAACTCGGCTCTACGCGGCAGTATCTATGATCACGGGAGGTATCGCACTCTGGAGCCTCATCCGTGACAACAAGCTATTTCAGCTACCAAGCCTTCTTCAGCGAGGCCGAAATTTCGGGATGATTCGCATCGAAGACTCACTCAACGCCCTCCTTGCACGGGACGCAATCACAATTGAGGCCGCCGAACATGTGGCCGATGACCCACGGGTTCTATGTGTGCCAGGGAACGACAGCCCCGAACCGCTTCCCGAGCCCTCTGCAGGCGGCCTCCGTTCTTTCTTCAACCGCAAGGGGTAAGCCGACGCCATGGCCCACATCGACCGACTCTTCGACGAAATGCTCCGCGAGGGTGCCTCCGATCTGCACCTTTCGATTGGGTATCCGCCGATGCTGAGGACCAAAGGCGACCTGGTCCCCTGCTCGGGTCCAATCATCGACTCTGAGCAGATGCATCTGCTGCTCGATGAAATCCTGGATGACCGCAAGCGAGAGATTTTTCGTGCCCACAACGACCTCGACTTCGCCTACGGGTATGGAACGCGTGCCCGTTTTCGCTGTAATTACATGGTTAAGACGACGGGTCCCGGCGCGGTCTTTAGAACTATCCCAAGCAAAATCCTCAGCGCTGAACAACTCGATCTCCCAGAGTCTGTGCTCAACATGGCGAAACGACGCGCCGGTCTTGTCCTCGTCACGGGTCCAACCGGAAGCGGAAAAAGCACAACTCTTGCCGCGCTACTGTCGCACATCAACCACAACCGAGACGGACATATTCTCACGATCGAAGATCCAGTGGAGTTCGTTCACTCGCCGGCGCGCTGTCTGATCACCCATCGCGAAGTCGGTGTGGATTCCCCCAGTTTTGCCGATGCCATTCGCAGCGCCGGCCGAGAAAATGCCGACGTCATTCTTGTGGGCGAGCTTCGAGGCCCTGAGACGATGCGCCTCGCGCTCCAACTCGCAAGCTTCGGCATTCTAATCTTCGCCACGGTCCACACAAATTCTGCGGCATCGACGATCGATCGTTTCATCAATGCTTTTTCTTCCAGCCAGCAACCAGCAATTCGAGGCATGCTCGCGGAATCACTGGCCGGCATCGTCGCCCAACAACTTCTCAAGCGCGCGGATGGCTCGGGCCGGGTGGCTGCCCATGAAGTCCTCGTAGGTACCAACGCAGTTGCCTCAGCAATTCGAGAATCAAAAACCTCCATGATCCCTAGCCTCATCCAAGGCGGAGCCCAAGATGGAATGCGTGGACTCGATCCCACACTCGAAAAATTGGTGATCGAAGGCACCGTTCGAGCGCAAGACGCACTTGAAAAAGCTAGCGACAAGCGGCATTTTGCGAAGCTTCCAGGCGTGGCCCGAAAGCTCGACGAAGCGAGGGAATAGCGGCGCTAAAGGACCCGCGTGCTTGACAACGACGGTTCTGAACCTAGCGAGCGCCGCCTGGCTAGCCCAACGGTCGCCCATTCTCCTTATCCCGAGTCTCGATAACTTCCTCCGCGACAACACCCGTATCCTCCCCGCCCGTCGGGGCGGTCGCCGAGTCTTCGGGCCCAGGTTGTTCCGTTTTGAAGGCGCGCATCGAAGCCCTACGGCGGTTCCGCTTGGCGTTCCGTGCGATCTTCGCCTGATCGTCGAGATAGAGGGCTTCCACCTTTCGTCGCGCCCAATCCGTCCGGCGAAGAAATTTTAGGCTCGACTTGAGACTTGGCTCATGGGCGAAACACCGCAGGTCGATGCAATTTGCGAGATCGTCCCACCCTCGACGGGCCACCAGCGCCTCCAGCATAAACTTCAGTGAAATCCCGTGAAGGGGGTCTTTGGAGAGTCTGTCCGCCATGGTGCACGATTCGCAGCATTCGATCCCGAACGGGATCAACTCTGAAATTTGTTCTTCCAATCGCCATAAGGCATCCCGTAAACGACCTCCCGAGCACCTTCCTTGTCGATCTCTTCACCGTGATCCGCTGCAGCCTTCTGGTACCATTTGCCCAAGCAATTTCGACAAAATCCCGCAAGATTCATGATGTCGATATTCTGCACGTCCGTACGTTCTTGGAGATGGGCAACGAGACGGCGGTAGACCGCAGCTTCGACCTCAGTGCGTGTTTTTTCGTCCACGGCGGGGAGTTTAGCACTCCTGACCATCAATTCATCAGACCGATGTGTAGCGTCTTTCTCGTGATTGCCGAAAATGCCCGTAGCTCCGCGCCTCGCGGGGCTAGGCTGTCAATCATTCGTAGATAATCGCAGACAATCGACACGGGGAGATGCCCCTCAAGGCCGAGCCAACCCAACATTCCGGCCAGCACAACCGAAAACTGAAGCTGATCGGGATCGTCGAGCGGGGGGAGGAGCGAGTAGATCATCGGTAAATCAATCTGATCCCAACGCCCCGGCCTATCGGCCATCACCAGGCACTCACCAACAAGCATTGCGGCGGTGCTATGCTCATGATGCAAGCCCAGGTCTGAGTTCATCGCCTCAGAGAAAGACTCGGCGACCTCGATCGCGCTAAAGAACACCGCATTTTCAGTGCCTTCGTCTGAATTTTCGCTGAGTGACTGGCTGTGATTGTTCATCACTCTCGGTTCGGCCATCCGTCATCTTCGTTGCAGTGGGATCTGCTTCCGCGTCAACGTTATGGCCCGTCCTTCATGCCGTGATCCTCCCGTGCCGGCCCTTGCCAACAGGGGCGGAGACCGACGACCGCGAGATTGGTGCCAGCTCCGGAGATGAGCATGACAACGACCCTGGACCCCCGAAGGGACCATGAGACGTTCCAGGGAAGATCTTTCCACAAGAACTGAGAATTGAATCGCAAAGGGTCGAAGGACGGCCCTCGAAATTTTGTGACGATCAATCAGCGAGAATTCACATTTTCGTGATCCCAGACGGCTTCTGGTGACCTGTAGAGACAATAAATCCAGAGCAATCTCGGGCCCTCCCCCGTTCATTGAAAACCTAGAAGAGACACTCATCACGACCCTCTTGAGTCGGGAAATGTCCACTTCTATCTTTCTAGCCGTGTTTATCGTCGCCTGCTCATCCGACGACACGGATCCCGCAGCCGACTCAGGGTCCGAAAGTCGCAATGGCAATGGCACTCACCTGCGACGAATCTTGGGAAGGTTCTTGCATCGTCGAAAAACAAGCCTGTGAGCAATATACGGTTTGCACGTGCTGGTCCAACTGCCTCGAAGGGGCCATGGACTGCCGAGAAGAGTGTGAGGTCATCAACGGAGTTACGGCGAATCTACTATCCTGATACGAGCGAACCACCATCATCACCTGCGCGATGCCTGCGACGACACCTGCCAGGCTTGCTACAACGATCACTGCGGTATCCAGTTTCAGGATCGTATCGACGAGGATTCGTGTTTTTGCGCCATCAACTACTGCGAGGATGCAAACAGCGACAACTGCATCGATTTTTGCGGGGGAAAGTCGGAGAGACTTCCTGCCTTGAATGCCTGCATCACCGACGCAGGTCGAGATCGCCTGCGAAGACGAGACGCCTGCGTCTTACAGTGCAGATGGGACATCGCCAAGGTATACGTGGCTGACAAGTCCCTTGCGGACCGCCCGCGAATTGAGGTTGCGGGCCAATCGTCGCTAGGATTCCTTACGTCTGAGATACGCGGCGGCAAACACTCGCCTTGACAAGAATACGACACACTCAGTTGCCTCTTTGACAGCACGAGAACAAAGTTTGGCTGTTCCACCCACGATCAAACATCGCAGGGTAGTTCAAGCGGCATTTTCGCGTCGGCGGGACAACATCGCTAGAACATCAGGCCGCCCCTCTAAAATCGACCACAACCCCGTATTTCGACTGCACCCGGCACCTCTGGCCGTCGGGGATGGCGGGTCCAGATGTTTAAAACTCTGCTTGATCGAATCGCCATGATCGTTTCAATTGTGAGCGAGAATTATTCTATGCTCGAAGTTCAATTTACAATCGGAGAGACGAATATAAGCACTCTCCTGGTGGCTACGACCGTGGACGGTATTCGAGAAATTTTGCTCTCGGACAATTCGGCGGCCGCAACGCTCGACCTCCAACGACGCTTCCCGTCCTCAGAGAGAAACGACAACGATACCGAGCTCAACTCGATCCTCTCGGACCTCATTGATCTTGTTAATGATCCTTTGCACGTTAAAAATCTCGGTCTCGACCTCAACCTTGACCTCCGCGGGAGCCCCTTTCAGATTCGCGTGTGGCAAGCGCTTCGCAAAATTCCGGCCGGGACGACCGTAAGTTACCAAGAAATTTCCACCCGAATATCGGCACCACGCTCCGCCCGTGCGGTCGCGGGGGCCTGTGCGGCAAACCCCATCGCCGTCGTCATTCCTTGCCATCGCGTCGTGCGTAGCGACGGCACTTTGTCAGGCTATCGCTGGGGGATCGCACGGAAGCGGGCATTGCTCCAGCGAGAGCAGCGCTGACGTCAACGGTTCAGGACGATCGGGTTGACCTCGCGCAAACAAAAAACCGTTAGGATGCGGCGTCGAAACCGAACGCCCCACTGTGAACGTAGACAAGTCTACAAGCATCCACATAGCGAACATCGTGCACGCGCCCAGCTTGAACATAGCGGACGTCGCCAGCCGTGATCGTCAATGCATCGCCGTCGATCCGCAATACACCGCCCTGTTTCACATAAAATTGAATCACGAGCTTCCCCTCGACAACAACCGTCATGTCGTCCCCTGGGTGGCTGTGAGGAGGCTCCGAAGATCCCGCTTCCCAACACTCCAACATGACCTCCACGCCCTTTTCATTTCCTGGAATGGTCGTCCGAATTTTGAGCCCGGGAACATCAGGAGCGGCCACATGCCCCTTCCAAATCGAACTTTCATCGCTGTTCATCGCAACAGCATGCCATGCCTCGGTGACCGCGAGAGCCCCGACCAGGAATCGAATCGAAATCGGCCGCGGGAGTCAGTCTTGGGCCCCTTGCCGAATGGGCCGCACGCGATCTCGAATTTTTTCCAACGTTTTTTCGCCGATACCGTGCACATCTAGCAGACCGTCGATCGACCAATATGGACGCGCCGCAACGATTTTGGCGGCCTTCGTCGGTCCGATACCGGGCAATGATGTAAGTTCGTCATCGCTGGCCATATTTACATCCACCGCGACGGCCAGCGCATGCAGGTCTATCGCGGCCATACGCCTCCTCTCGCACGGTCGATCGGTCGAAAGTCTATCGCCAGCCCGCAGTTCGGGGCCGCAGACAAACAAGACCTCGACCGCGGGGGGGGGATCGCAAACAAGAACACCATCGATCATCACCGGTTTGGCGCAGCGTATGTGCGAGGAGCGACCGAGGCTGGGCGCGAGATTGACGAGCGAAACAATGAGCGCCGCCGACATCCCGACACGATGCCAGGCCCATACGGTTTCCGGTGCCCGATCTTTCGCGGCAAAAGTGGCCCCTGGCTGTCCTTGACGACCGTCCTCTTGAATCACTTGACCGGTCGCTCGAGCCCAAAGCCATCGTGTAAGCTACGAAGCGCGAGTTCTCCGTAACGCTCCGCGACCACGACCGACACTTTGATCTCCGAGGTCGAAACCATCTGAATATTGATACCCTCGTCCGCCAAGATACCAAAGGCCCGCGCAGCCACCCCCGCATGAGTTCGCATTCCAACGCCGACGATCGATATCTTGCAAATGTCCGCATCGGTCAGGACCGAGACGGTTCCGTCGTTCGCTAGCTCAAGACTCGCAAAAATCGCACGAGCCTGATCCAAGTCAGGCTTCGGGACCGTAAAGGTGACATCGGTTCTGCCCGCCCGAGATCCGTTTTGGATAATCATATCTACAACGATCCCCTGCGCCCCGAGCTCTGTGAACACCGAGGCCACGGTGCCTGGCACGTCAGGACAATCGGTCAGAGTCACCTTGGCCTCATTGCGATCAAGGGCGACTCCACGGACCAAAACGGACTCCATGTTTTTCTCTTCAGCCACGATCCAGGTTCCTTCGTTGTGATTTAAACTTGAGCGTACGTGCAACGGAACCCCATATTTCATGGCGAGTTCCACGGATCGGATCTGTAGGATCTTCGCGCCGACGCTTGCCAACTCGATCATCTCTTCGTGAGAGATGCGATCAAGCCTACGTGCATTCGGGACGATTCGCGGATCTGCAGTGTAGACTCCATCGACGTCAGTAAGGATTTCGCACACCTCGGCCTTCAGCCCAGCGGCGACAGCCACGGCGGACGTGTCGCTTCCCCCCCGGCCGAGGGTCGTGATGTTGCCGGCGGAATCCATACCCTGAAAACCTGCGCACACGACGATTTTTCCGTCCGCAAGTTCTCGGATAATACGAGAATCACAAAGTTCTCGTATCCGTGCATTGGTGAACCGACCGCTGGTATGCAAGCCAAGCTGGTGCCCCACAATCGAGACGGCGCGGCCTCCGAGGTCCTGGATGGCGATAGCGACGAGCGCAGCGGCAACCTTCTCGCCAGTGCTCATGAGTTGACTCAGCTCGCGCTCGTAGTCAGCGCCCCTACCGACCGGGTGTACCCAGCCATGGGAGTTCGAAGCCAACCGGGGGCTTCTATCGGAACGAGGGACCGCCAGGTCGTTTGCCATCGAGATCAGACGATCGGTCTCCCCCGACATTGCGGAGACCACAACAACAACCCGATTGCCAGCCTTGGCGGTCTCTATGCAGCGCGCCGCCGTGGCGCGAATCCGCTTGAGGGAGCCCACAGAACTTCCTCCGAATTTTTGCACGATCAACACCGCGCTGGGCGGTATAGAACGGGCGCAAATCACTGTAAAGACGCGCACCTCGTCCTCTCGACCCTAGCGACCCAACGTTGCATAAATTATCGACGCAAAATGCGCAAAATGAAAAGTCCGCAACTTAGCCCGACTCACCGGCATGAACACCTCCGTCGTTCAGCCGCCGCTCGATCTCTTCGCGGATCTCTGGATATGCCGCGAGGCTCGGATCCTCCTCGATCAGCGTTTTTGCGGCATCCCTTGCACGGTGGAGCATGCGCATGCCCTCCCCGACGAGACTGGTGAACCGGAGCCGTGGAACTCCCGACTGTTGTGTCCCAAAGACCTCACCCGGACCCCGCATCTGCAGGTCGGTCTCCGCCACCTCAAAGCCGTCACTTGAGCGTTCAAGTATCTTTAGGCGTTGCCCCGCGTCCGATTCCGAGGAACTCACCGTGTGTAGATAGCAGTTCGACGCTCCCGAAGACCGACCGACCCTCCCGCGCAACTGATGAAGTTGGGCCAAGCCAAATCGTTCTGCATGCTCGATCAAGATCACCGTGGCGTCCGGAATGTCGACCCCTACCTCGATCACAGTCGTCGCCACCAACACCCTGAGCTCGCCGTCTCTAAATTGGCGCATCACCGCGTCTTTCTCTTTCGACGGCATCCGGCCGTGCACGACGCCGATCGCTACCTTCGGCATCAGCTCTCTCAGCTCGGCCGCGGTGTCCTCGACGTTGGACGCGTGAATCGCCTCACTCTCCTCCACCAATGGACACACGACAAAAGCCTTGGTACCCGAATCAATCTCCCGTTTAAGTGCAGATCGAGCCCGCTTGAGCGCGACTTTTCCAGCATACAACGTCGTGACAGGGGCCTCTCGCCCCGGTGGAAGCTCATCGATTACCGAGACTTCAAGCTCGCCAAAGGCTGTGAGCGCGAGGCTCCTTGGAATCGGCGTCGCCGTCATCACCAGCAAGTGCGGCGCCCGGCCCTTATCGCGTAGGGCGCTGCGCTGCTCGACACCGAAACGATGCTGTTCATCAACAACAACCAACGCCAAACTAGCGAACTGCACATCGTCAACCAGCAGCGCATGGGTCCCCACTAAAATATCGATCTGACCAGCAGCCACGAGCGAGAGCAGCGTCTTTCTCTGCGGACGACCGATCGATCCAGTCAAGAGCGCAATTCGAAGCCCCGCCCGCTCGCACCAGCTTCCGAGCGTCCGAAGATGCTGTTCCGCGAGGATTTCAGTTGGCGCCATGATCGCAGATTGGCCCCCTCCGACAGAGACAGCGAGCGCTGCAGCAAATGCGACCAGAGTCTTTCCGGACCCCACGTCCCCTTGCAAGAGCCGAAGCATCGGCCGCGCGATACCCATGTCTTTCTCGATGTCATCGATCACCCGCCATTGCGCCCCTGTAGGCTCAAACGGCACGCTGGCCCGTAAACTCTCGCGGTCAAAAGCCCCCGCGCCAATCACGCCAAGTGTGCACGCCGCTTGCTGCCATTGAGCTCGCTTCTGCAACAACGAAATTTGCACAAAAAAGTGCTCTTCAAACGCCAGCCGTTGGTGGGCTACTGAACCGCGACGGTCGAGGCTCGTCACATCTTCTTCGCTTATGTCATCGGACGGACAGTGGAGATCTCGAAGAGCAACCTCCAGTGCCAGTAGGCCATGCGTCTCAACCACGGACTTAGGTAGAACATCGGTGGGATTTCCTGAACAAAAACGATCCAGCGCATGCAGACAGATTTTTCGAAGCGTTCGCTGCCCCACCCCCTCGACCACGGGATAGCGAATGGCGATCCCGGGGTCTTTACCCTCCGGGTCGAGCACGTCCGGGTGAATCATCGACATTTTCCCGCGAAAGCTCTTGATCGTTCCAGCGAGCACGACGATGTCCCCGGTGGTAACTGTCGATCCCATGCCTCCAAAGGGATGGAACCAACGGGCTTCCATATGTCCACCTAGCGTTCCTTCCTGTTCAACGTCGAGGCGGGCATGGTAGCGCCCGCCAAACCACCCTTGGCGAAAGCCACGGACGACCCCCTCTACAACGGCCCGTTGACCTTCCTCGACAGCCGCCAATCTATCGCGTCTCCTCAAGTCGACGTAGCCAAGCGGGAGCAAAAAAACGAGGTCCTCAATCGTGCTGAGTCCGCGCGCTTCGAGTTTTTTCGCGGTCTTCGGCCCCACTCCAGGCAGTGTTCCGACGGGATCGTGCTTCCCATCCGCTGGCGCGTCTCCGCTCGAGGGTTCCCTATTCGCGGAGTCCCGTTTGCCGCTCTTTTTTGTCCCAACAGGACCTGCTCTAGAACCCCTCGAGTTGCCTTTCTTGGCCACCCCCGGCGATACTTCCGTTTCCGCCTGCTGTCGAAGCCGAGTCTTGGACATCTTTTTCGGCTTGCGACCAAGCGATGGTCGTCTGCTCGCGGTCACCGTCGGTTGATGGCGCCCGACATCAAGCGCCATGCACACCCGAAGGCCATGCGCGACAACGCGAGTTCGGTCGTGCATTCCTCGAGTCTCGAACTCAGTGAGGCCAGTGCGAAATCCTCGCAACTGGGTGACCAGAGCATCCTCTGCAGGATTCGGGACAACACAACGCAAAAAGGCATCGGTCGTCTCTCGTAGTTCTGGCCCAATCCCTGCCGCGAGCACGCCCGAAAACTGATCGGCTGCCGCTCTTCGTAAGATACGACGCAGTGCAACGAGCGAATCTACGGCCACTGTCGAGCCCTTCTTGACCCCGCCTCGGCAGGCCGGCGACTTCCGCCACCCGACCCCGAAGACGCCACGAGAAAGTCACGCACTGGCGTCGACCCCTCCCCTGTGCGGGTCCGCACTAGAACGGCGACGCGAAAGAGAACCGCAGCTCGTGATCGCACAAAAAGTAGACCGCCCCGTCATTGACCTGATGATCATCGACACGCTCACCATTGAACTCGATTCCGTTTGTACTTCCGAGATCCTTGATGAAATAGCCACCGTTGCGGCGAACAACCGCGCAATGACGGCGGGAAATATTCGCGTCTTTGATCGGAAGATCCGAGAACTTGCTACCGCGGCCGATCACAAACTGATCGCTGTCGATCGTATGCCATTGCCCCTCGCAAAAAAGATACAGGGGCGGGATCTGATCGGGCGTTGGATTGGGGGGTGCCTGAGGTGCGGCGGGGCGGCCTCCCGGTTTGGGGAGCCCTCGCCCGGGGGCCACAGAACTCGGCCGTGTCTTGGCCCTCGGCGTCCCATTTTCTGGCGTCGCAGTGGCAGGCCGGGCCGGTTGGACGCGCCCCGTAGGTACCCGCCGTTTCGGACTGGGTACCGCGGGCGTATGCTTCGTCCCGGAGGTTGGCGCAGACAACGGGCCCGCATCCGACGACGCCCTCGGCGCCGAGTCCTGAACCGGACTCGCTGTCTTTTTCCGTTTAAATAGCTGAACGAGCGCGGCTTGCACGACATCGTCCGTGGCGATTCCACGCCGCTCGGCGAGCGTCACCACCCGCTTCCAGATGTCATCACGACATTCAAACTGCTGAACCGACTTGCTCATTCGCTCCCCTTGTGCGGACTTCATCAGACCGCTTCGCCGCGCATCGTAGAGCCACAAAGCGCCGAGGGTCAACCGCACGAGACGAACCGAACATTTTCCGCGCCATTGTCGCCCAAAGCGGGGCGATCCCTCCCGGGGCGCCGGGGCGAGCTCTCTTTTTTGGAGTTAATGGGCCCGCTGAGGCCGAATGGCTCTCTCACCGAGCCGGCCCAAAGGGTATGGTCGCAGCCCATGGCCCGACGCTGGCCGACTTTTCCACGCCTGCGCGAAAGCGCGAATGTCACGCATCGATCGATCGCTTCGATACCGATCAAGTTCGCGGCGGCGGCCATGTGCGTGGCGGCATCCCACCCCACGACATTAAACGCGGCCCCGGGAGAGGCAACACGACTTGCGGGCGCAGAAGCGCAGGGGCCGGCGACCGCGTCAGTGACGGCAATTCATCATAACCCGGCCATGCTCACTGGCCTCCCTGGCTTCAATTTCCACACCCAACTCCGCGGCGGAATCGATCACCTGCTCGTGCGCCGTTTTGCGCCCGACAACCTCGGACAACCGACCACCAAAATCGGCGGTCGCACAGGATTGGTCAACCCAACCGCGGGCTATTTTGTGGGCGCGAGTTTTCTTCTCGATCCTATCGCCGTCGGGGTCGGCGTCTACACCCACGAGACTCGGATACGAATCAACAGCGCGCCGCTGCTGCGCTACCACCTCGCGCCCACCCCTGATCTAGGCTGCGCGGTCGACCGGGGAAAAAGTTGCCCCTCCCTCGACTCAGGTGGCGCAGTTCAGATGCGCACTGATTTTACCTTGGCTCTCGCCTACGCATTTAACAAGGTCTCGGTGGGAATCGCCGCCCATTTTCCGCGCTCACGAATTCGCTTCGCCCACGACAACGACACAGGGCTCACCTCGACAGGAGAGAGCGTACCAGGCTGCGGAGTCGATGGTGAAGGGATCGAAGATCCACGGTGTGCTGAACGAATCGCTTTCCATGGCGTCAATCGATGGCGCCTGTTTGGCCTCAACCAAAGGCCTAGTTCGCCGCTTGACCTCGCTGTGACCTTTGGAATCTCGTTTGCGATGAACAACCGGGTCACACTCGGCGCCCGCTTCCGCAGTCGACCGCTTCGAAATCGCGGCGTCTTGACACTCCATGGCGAAGCCCTTGTCTGCACCCCTCCGGACGCGGTCCGCGAAGCCAATGTCGATCAGCTCCCTGCCTGTACCGACAGCTCACCGGTCGATGCCACCGTCAACGAAGAGATTCCACGCGAGGGCGCTATCGGTGCCAGCATCGTCCTCGGGGGTCGAAAACGCTGGCAGGTTGACACCAATTTTTTCTGGATTGATCGCTGTCCCGGTCCCACCGCGGCGGGCGGGTGTGGAGGACGAGATGCTCTGCGTCTGAGCCTTGTCGGTCTCGAGAGATCCGTGTCCGTGCTTCCTGAGAGCCTTATCTACCGCGGGTTCAAGGACATTTACGGAGCTGAAATCTGGGCTCGGTACGATTTGCAGAAACGATTGGCCGGACCCAGTCGGCTCTTTTGCGATGGTACTCGCCGCCGAGACCGTGAGCGTCCATGCACGCCGAGGGTCGACCTCATTCTCGGTGGGAGCGTCCGCTCGCCCGGAGTCCGACCCGGCGCGATCACGGCGATGTACAGCGATGGATGGACACTCTCAACCAGCCTCGGAGCGATCTTCGAAATCCCATCAAGATCGTCGAGCGCATTGGGAACATGGTCTCTTGTCCCTGGCTACGGCCTCGATTTTGTCATACCGACCCGTGTCGGTCCCGGCGGCAGAGATCCCGCATACGACCCCAATCTTGCCCTCCAATTTGAGGATTCAGGGGGAGACATCAACGCTACCAGCGCAAACGCGGTTCTTCAGGGGCGGGGCCGACCCACGAACGCTGCCACGTACACTGGAATACTCCATACGATGACGCTCGGGCTACGCTGGGGCGAGAGCCGCTGACCAGCTCCCCCCCGGCCCATCACGGGTGGCCCAACCGGGCTTGTCTGCGTAGACTAGGGCGGTGAAGTCCCCTCTTCGACCGTTGGCTCTGGCCCTCGTGCTCTCTGCCACTGCGGGGTGCGCACATGCATCGAAGCCCCACCTCGACTCTCCTGCGGACACAGCGACAGACATTGAGACCGCCCAGGAATACGGGTTCATACTCAACCAGTGGGCGCTCATGAGCCCACTGAACGATGCCACGCAATCGCGCCGCCATGCCTTGCGCGAGAGTCTCCAGAACTACCTCCTTGAAGAGGTCCACTCCTTGCTCGCGCGCGGGCAGCACGAACAAGCGATGACGCGGCTAGAGCACGTTGCACGCCTCTACTCCCCGGCGGAGCTTCAGGGCGATTTACCCACCGTCGCCCCAGTCGTTGAGGCTGCAAATCAGCTCTACCGTGCGGCTGCCCGCACCGGTCAAGAGCTCCAAGCCTTGTTCAGCCTCGCAATTCGACAACGGTTTTCACCCGTCGCTGAGCAAGACCAGATCGAGCGTGACTGGGCCCAACTGGAACGTTGGGTAACACGCGGCACCGAGTACTCCCGAGATCCGAGAACGGCTGGAAACATCGAGCAGCTACTCGAGCACGCGGCCGCGACCTTTCCAACCCCGTGGCTCACCGACAAGCTCTCCGCGGTCTATCTTGAGCGATACCGAGAGCACCAGGGCACCCACGGCGCGGCGCTCTCGGCCGCACGCGACCCTCGCATCGAGTTCACCGGCTATCTTATCGCTCGACTCTACCTACGCGCAGACGCCCCGGAAAAAGCAGTCGAACTTCTCGATCGTATCGCTATAGACAAGCCCACAAGGCTCCTACGGGACATGATAGCAGCGGCTATTAACCGCGAAATGGATGGATCGGATCCGTTGGGGATCGCGCGGTCGCTCACTGATCTGATCCGATATTTTGAGCCCGGATCCGACGAGCATCTCCCTCCCGCAATCATCGCCCAAGGCTGGGGAATCGTCGAGAATCTGAGTCGACGAGCGCTCGACCTCGACCCCAAAAATGCCACCGCCAACCTTTTTCTTGCACGGAGCCACGTACAAAACGGACTCAGCCGCGCAGCGAAGATCCACTACGAGCGAGCCCTGAAAGTCGACCCCGAGAACTTTGCGACATGGACCGAGCTCGCCCAAACGCACCACGCAGTGATCGTACAAGAAGCCGATCGCTCTCCACTTGAAGCTGTACCCAAACTCCGGCCGATCGAGCAGTTTCACACCGCAGCCAACGAACGTTGGCGCGACCGTCCGCTCCGCCAAAGCGTGAACGATGCGTACCTCGCAGTCGGAGCCGCTCTCTATGACTCCGGAGAGCCCAAGCAGGCCGAAAATGTCCTGCTGCGCTCGCTCGAAGTTGAACCAACCCCCGAAGCCCTCGACATGCTGGGGAGTATCGACCTGCGCCGAGGCCTGTTTGAAAGTGCAGGCAGTCGCTATAAATCCATAATGGATCTGCCCTACGACAACCAGTATTCACGCGTCAACTGGGAGGTTCGAGCCAACGAGCAGCTCGCTCAGATCGCCGGGGAGTCCGGGAACTCGGTCGCTAGTGCTCAACACCTCTGCGCAGAACTCAAACAGCTCAACGTACTCCTCAAGCTTCAGCTCCCCGAGCACGAGCTCGCGGGTCGCTTGATTCAGCGAGCGATGGTCTTCTTTTATCAAGGCGACAACGAGACCGCGATGGTCGACTTCCGCCAGGCCGCGAGCACCCTTCCGAGTGAAGCGGGTGTGTACGCGGACCCGCTACTCTTTGCCATCGCCCATGGAAATATCGAGATCGCAACAGAGATCTACACACAAGCGAGGGGCCGCTCTGAGGTCGACTCCGAACTCAAGCTATATTTTTCACTCTGGCTCCATGATCTTTCCTCGCGCACCGGTCGAAAATCTGCAGGCGATCCCGAGGCCTTTATCGAGGACTACAAGGGGTCCCGGTGGCACAATCTATTGGCTCGCCACTCCCGCGGGATCGCTTCCTACCAAGATCTCCTGGACGTAGCCCAGAGCAAGGGACAACGCGCAGAGGCCCATTTTTACGAAGGACTACGCGCATGGAGAGAAGGTGCACAGGACCGAAGCTTGGACCTCATGGCAAAGGTCATTGAGACCGGGATGCTATCCTTCTTTGAATTTGAGATGGCTCAGCACTACGTACGGTGGCAAAGACTTCCAAAAACCATCCGTGCCCCATTCGCGGTGGGCGCCTCATTGTAGGTCCCTCTCGAAATTGACGACGTCGGGACCGAGGTTGACTCCGCCCCCGCCAGACACCAGCCTGTGGTCTGGCTCCCATGGAACTCTCCGGCACCATCAAAATCATCCTCGAGACCCAGGTGATCAGCGCATCATTCCGCAAGCGCGAGCTTGTGCTCACCACTGAGGCTCGCTACCCACAGCAGATTCTCGTCGAGTTCACCCAAGACAAAATTCCACTTCTCGACGGCTTTCGCCCTGGCGAGGAGGTCAATATTCAAATCGACATCCGTGGTCGCGAGTGGAAGAGCCCACGCGGCGATGTGAAATATTTTGTCAGTCTCCACGGGTGGAAGATCAGCCGTGCGGGAGAAGAACCATCACAGCCTGTAGGCGGGTTCGGGGATGCATCCACCGGCGGGCCTCCAGCCGATGACACTCCATTTCCGGAGAGCCAAAACGGCGGGGATTCATTCCGCGACGACGATATCCCCTTTTGATCTTCACCCGCCCCATCTTGTTGGCGGACTCGATATTTTTCGACCTGCTCGCCCCCCGCCAAAACACGATTCATCACACAAGAAAGCCCCGAACAAATCGGGGCTTTCTTAGAGGCGCGGGCCGGGATCGAACCGGCGAATAGAGCTTTTGCAGAGCTCTGCCTTACCACTTGGCGACCGCGCCAGGCCGGCGAATCTACTAACACGCGAGCAAGTCTGAAGCAAGTCTTTCCGCAGCGTCGCACACGTGAGCCGTCACCAGGCGATGTTTGGTTCGACACGGACACCCGTCGCCCCCCCTCTGCCGAGGAGGACCAAGGTCTGCCGCCTGCCGCAGAGAGTTAGAGCGGACCGTCGCCGCCGGAGAGTTCAATCTTGTTCTTCCGACCCTTCGGCTGTGAGCTCGCAGGTTTCTCCGCCGGACGACTCTTGCCGCCAGACTTCTTCTTCTTCTTCTTCTTCGGACGACGGCGCGTCTTTGTGGCTGGTTTCTTCTTGACCGCGGTTTGCTCTTCAGCCAGCTCTTCAGCCTTCTTTTCGTTCTCAAGAAGCGCCGCCTTAGCCTCGGCGCGCTCGGCATCGTTCGTTGCGCTTGCGAGTCTAGCCTCCAACGTCTTTCGTTCTTTTTCGGTCGCAGCCTGAGCAGCCTCAATTTTCTCGATTTTTCGAGCTGCGGCGGCGGCTTCCTTCTCGACTCTGTTCGTTTCCGCTTCGGCGGCCGCAAGTCGTTCTGCGCTTGCATCTGCGCTGTTCTTCGACATGATGCCAACGCCAACGAGCCCGACCACAAGTACGCCGGCAAGTCCATAGAGCCAGTATGGGGTCTTCTTGCGCTCAGCAATTTTCACCTGAGCATCCAAACGCATCTTCTCTTCGCGCAACTTTCCTTCCTGCTCGGCCTTGGCCTTGGCCTCCGCCTCGGCAAGCCGCATACGTTCTTCCCGCTCGCTCGCGTCTTTCTGCTCCTGGTCGACGCGACTGCGCTCTTCCTCTGCTCGCCGCTCTTCATCTTCCCTTTCGACCCGAGCCTTTTCTTCGGCCGCGAGTCGGGCAGCTTCGACCTCCGCAGCTTTGACACGGGTCGCCTCGAGAGTGTCGACCCGCTGTTGTTCGAGGTTCTTGAGTTCAGCGAGAGCGATGAGGGCAGAGTTTTCTCTGGACATAATTCGAATCTTCTTGTTGGCGTAAATACCGACTAGAGGGGGGGTGACATTACCCCACCACCACTCCAAGATGTCGAAAATTTGGGTCCTCGGCCAGACCCCCGCTAGCCTGCCCAGATGGTCTCATCCTCTCAGCGTCGAGAATCACGAACCCATCGGCGAACCTGTCTCTTCGCTTGCGGCGCCTTGGGTGCGTCAATCGCCCTCATGGGTGGCACCGTTCGTTTCATGGCTGTCTCGGGGAAAGATGCAATGTCCGCGCCGCAGCCCGAGGCGGCCTGGCAGGCCAGCCAGCTTAGTATCGCCCCCTTGCCCATGCTTCAACGCAAGAGGCTCCTCCGCTACCCGATCAAACAGGTCTGGCCCACCGCTGTTCGCTATCTACGAGTCGACCGCAAGTATGTGATCACGGATCGCGATCAGGATGCCGGCTACATCATGTTCGAGTTCCCACTCAACGGCACCAGCAAAGGATCAGGGCATCTCGAGATGATCGAGACCACGGATGCCTCCGGACGCGAAAGTGTCAACCTCGTCGTAAATACTGGCGCCGGCCCCACCTACCTACCGAGCAGCATCGCAGACGGATTGGCCGCAAAAATCCTTGAAGAACGGGGCCAACCTGCGCCGTTCGCACCCAAGGCACCGACGCCTCCAGAGACCTCGCCTCCACCCGAGGGCGGCGCTCCCCCTATGTTACCGCCGGCGATCGACCCTTGAGAGGCCCACAGCCTCGGTGTTGAGTTCATTCCCTGAGATGAACTCAACCATCGATGCGCGTACCTACATCTTAAACTTGAAGGTGAAGCCCTGTGATGCGTTTTGAAACTGCTTGAACTTGGCCTTTTTGGCGGCCTTGGCAACGCAGCTCCCGATCGGTTTTCCAGCAAAGGCTCCGGTCGCCACCGCGGAACTCACTCGCCCAGTCGCCCCAACGATCGAGATCTTTACAGGGACCTTCGTACCCGGCGCTGCCCCGTGCTTCGATCCGCAAGCCTTGGCTCCGGCCTTCACGGGCACCAGCCCTGCCTTCATATCACTGGCCGCGAGTTTCGCCGGTGCATTCGAGGGGGCCTTTGGACCGGATTTTGCCTTGGGCTTGGAACCGCCGCCCTTCTTTCTACATTTAGGAAGGTCGGGGTCCAAAAGACAGTCTACGTCTGGCGAGCCCCCACCTGATTTTCGGCCGCTGCTCTTGGACGTCGGCGAAGGTTTGGGGGTCGACTTGGGTGTTGACGATGGCTCCGACGCCTTTCGGCTGCCGCCGCCGGTTTTCTTCCCACGGGACGACGACCCACTTTTCCGGCTTCCCTTGCGCCCACGTTTTTTCCCAACCCTGTCAGGCCGCCGGTCTCCGCTAGGCGTGTCATCGCTCGAGATTTTCCCAGAATCGTCGGCAGTGGTGTCTTTTTTGTCGGAGTCCTTGTCGGAGTCCTTGTCGGAGTCCTTGTCGGAGTCCTTGTCGGAGTCCTTGTCGGAGTCCTTGTCGGAGTCCTTGTCGGAGTCCTTGTCGGAGTCTCCGACTCGGCCCGGGACATCCCCCTTCATACTCGCAACCACCGTGGGTTTGGGATCTTCCTTGAAGATCATCATTGAACCCATGGCAACGACACACGCGGCCAGAACCCCGACGACCACATACATACCGGTGTTCGACCGTTCCCCGGATGCCGATGTCAGCTTTGTACTCTCGTTGGCATTTTCCGCGAGTGGCTGCGCCGCCAACCCGCCAAATCCACCGCCGAAACTTGGAAGTGCATCGCCATCGGTGCCGGAAGATCCCGCAAGGTCACTATCACTGCTGGATGGACTGCCAATCCCGCCACTGAGCATGGCGCCCATGGCTCGTATGTCAATAAGACCCGATCCTTCGCTCGTGGGAGCTGAAGTCGCGGGCCGTGCCGACAGGCTCACGTCTGTCGAGGCGTCCGCGCCCCCCGTTGCGATCGCCTGCAGGTTCTCAAGAGAGAACAACACTGAATTTTCGTTGCGCTGCCCGGTGAGCTGCCGATTTTCCTCGGCGGGGGCCGATGCAGCAGACATCGCATCGAGGTCCGTAGACACGCCGCTCCCTGAGAACGCATCGTCCCCTCCTGAGAATGCATCATCCCCAGCGGAGAATGGCTCCCCGCTCGGTGCAAAGGGATCAGGCCCGTCGTCGGCAATGGCAGGACCGTCGGCAACGTCGCGGTCAGCCAAGTCGGAGAACAAATCGACCTCAGCCAGGGTGATCCAGTCTTCGAAACCTTCTCGCCAAATTGACGTCTCTTTGTCGATCTCGCCAGCATCGTATCGCTGACGAACCTCATCCTCAGAGATAGGCCCCACGGTCTCGCCATCCACGGCGATGTGCCAACCGGAGGCCTCAGTCGCGGCGTCAGCTTCCGATGACAACTCGGCGGGCGCGGGTGTGACAGCGGCGGCTTTGTCGCGAACGATAATGACGTTGCTGCACTTTTTACAGCGAATCTTGAACGTCTTGCCACGAACTTTCTCGTCGGCAATCGAGTACTTCGCTTGACACTTGTCGCATTCGATCTTCATAAGCGAGCATCCTGAGCGGCGTTCCGCGCTACGTTTGAGCGGTACTGGAAACGCGGTAACGGCCGGGCCGCACTATATGGAACCAAAGCCAAGCGGACAACAGGCCGAGGCTGTGGAAATTTATTGTCAGCGCGATGTGCGTGAAAACAAAATCCATTTGAAGCCACGCCCGTATGCAAGACCATTGCCCATCGGCAAATTAGGATCGCCGGGGGTCCGTCGCGCCAATGAAAAGGACAGAATTTACACATCTACGGGCGATTGGCGCCGATACGAGTCCTCGTGCCCCGTGCTCCTGGGGCTCAATGCCGCGCCCCAGGTGGACTCCGAGACCGTGCGGATCGGTCGTTCCGGGCCCATAAAATCTTTGACTGCGACCAAGCCTACGCGGTGAAGACCGCATAGAGCGATGAATTGTAGCGAAAGCCACCGATCGCTCGTGGGAGATCCGACACGAATCGTGGACTGCGCGGCCAACTCACACGCTTGATTCGACGCCAGCGAAACTGCCCGCCGTCAGCTGAAGCGCGCAGACTTCGCTATTGTTATCACGATTCAGGTCCGCTCGATGAACCCCTTCTTGCGACCTAATCCGGCTTTCGAAGGGAATGAAACACGAGCCCCGTCGGTATTTTCGGATAGAAAAAGGTACTTTTTTGCGGCATGACCTCTCCGCTGTCGCAGACGTTCACCACGTCCTGCACCGGCGTGGCGTTCATGAAACAGACAAGCTGCACGCCCTCTCCACCCTCCCGAGCCAGGGCCATCGCCCCTTCGCTCGACTTAAAATAGCGAAGATTGGTCTTGGCGACCTGTGCCTCCTTATCGATGCCGAGTGCGCGCTCGAGTACAAGCTCGTGCAACAACGCCACGTCGAGTCGCTGCAATGCCGGAGCGATCGCCCCGAGGCCAGCGCTCTCAGGATCGTAGTCCGCGCGAAGTCGTAAGACATGCAGTCGCTTCGAACCCGGGACCGCAAGACCAAAAGCCGCGCCGTCTACCCCGGCATCGCTAAGCACCGCTCGAAGCTCCACGACATTGGGAGGCAGGTCCCTCTCCTCGACATCAAACCACGTCGAAACACTCTTGAGGATGTCGGCCAACGACAGGCTGTCCAAGCCGTAGACAATCCGGTGGGTTGGAAGGACCACGAGGCCCTCGTCGTCCAGATTCGACAGATACATCATGCCCCAGCGTGCCTCTTCGGTTCTTCCAGCGGCTTCCAGCTCGTCGCGAAACGAGCACATGGTCTCATAGCGATGATGACCATCTGCAATATATATGGAGCTGGGCGCGATCGCCTCGGCCAAGGCGGCGCAGGCCCTAACGTCCGCCACCCGAAAAAGGATGTGGTGAACACCATCGAAGTCGCAGTCTAACACTGGAGTCGTGAGTTCATCGCGCACCGCCTGCTCCCATCGTTTTTCCGGATCCGAAAACATCCCGAATACGAGCTCCAGATGGGCATCACACGCCCGCATCAATTTGAGTCGATCAGCCTTCGGCCCACTCATCGTTCGCTCATGGGCGAGCACGGGGCCTTCCCCAAATCGGGTGAGCTCGACAAGCGCGATGACTCCTTTTCGAACAAAGCGTCGACCTTCTGATTCAAAACGCTGGTGATACACGTAGTAGCCAGGCTCTGGGTCGCGAACGAGCGCCGCTTTAATCATTTCTCGAAACCGTCGGGCCCCCTCGTCATATTTGGCATCGCCGTCCTCGCTGCCAGCCGGCGCTTGAGGAAGAATTACTTCGATGCAGTTGTGCGGTGATCGAGCAGACAATTCGGCACGCGCCGCGCCATCGACCACGTCGTAGGGAGGCGCCAGAAGATCAGAGAACTCCCCGGCACGAGATGAGTCGTAGCGAAGACCGTGGAATGGGCGAATCCGGGCCATGGCTAGGCGTATACCTTGCTCTCTCGGCCGACGTCCATGCGCACTGAAAAAACTGAACGATCAAAGCGCTCGGGCGGCAATGTCCCGCCTGAACTGCCCTCCCTCAAGCTCGATTTTTGACATTGCGTCATATGCGCGACTCGTAGCCTCCGCCAAGGTCTCACCGCGTGCGCAAATTCCGAGGACACGCCCCCCATTTGTGAGCCAGGCACCCGTCTCGGAGTCGCGCCGGGTTCCCGCGTGAAAGACCATCACGTCTTCCATCAGCAGCGACCCATCCGGCTCGAGGCCCTCAATGATCACGCCTTTTCTCACATGCCCCGGATAGCCTTCGGATGCCAATACGACGGACACTGCGGGTCGTGAGGCCAAATGCGAGGACACCAACTCGCCACGTGCGACCGCAACAAACAGGTCCATCACGGAGCCATCGAGCCCGAACATCAAGGGCTGCGCCTCGGGGTCACCCAAACGCACGTTGTATTCGATAACCTTCGGGGCCCCGGTCTCGTCGATCATCAAGCCCACAAAAAGTATCCCGACAAAGGGGGTCCCTTCCGCACGCAGACCGGCCAAGGTCGGACGAACGATCTGCTCTGTTACGCGTTGATGTACGGCCTCCGTGAACACTGGAGCGGGCGCGTAGGCACCCATTCCCCCCGTGTTGGGACCCGCATCACCCTCAAAGATTCGCTTATGATCTTGGCAAGGTGCGAAGGTCACAGCCCCCTCGCCATCCGTGAGAACGAAAAAGGAGACTTCTTGACCCAAAAGACGCTCCTCAAGAACGACTTCAGCCCCAGCCTCACCAAAGCGTTTAGCGTCAATGCAATCTCGGAGAGCGGCTTCAGCCTCTGCGAATGTCTCCGCGACAACAACCCCTTTTCCCGCAGCGAGACCACATGCCTTTACCACCGGGGGGCGAGAAAAACTCCGTATCGCGTCAAGCCCTTCGGCGACGGACGTGACCGTTTTGTGCACTGCGGTCGGAATCCTGTGGCGCGCCATAAATGCCTTCGCTACAGCCTTGCTTCCTTCGAGCTCGGCAACTTTTGCGCTAGGCCCGACCGTCGGGACACCCGCATCGCGCAAGGCATCCGCCAATCCGTCCACCAACGGCTGCTCGGGACCGATGATCACGGCATCGACCTGCTCTCGGGTCGCCAACTCGACCAAGGCTTGGTGGTCTCCGGCATCGACCTCCGCCAGCCGCGCGTGCCGTGCGATCCCTTCGTTTCCTGGAGCGACGATGACCTCAAAGCCCTCGTGGGCACCTCGCCAAGCGAGCGCGTGCTCCCGTGCTCCGCGACCGACAATGAGTATTTTTCCACGTGACATCTTGTTGCTGACGCTCTCAGTTCGGACGAAATTTAACCGCTCTACGACGCCCATCTAGTGACGAAAATGGCGTTGCCCCGTAAACACCATTGCCATTCCATGTTCATCGGCGGCTGCAATGACCTCTCCGTCGCGCTTCGATCCACCGGGCTGCACGACCGCGGCAACTCCCGCCTCCGCAAGGCGATCGATGCTATCGCGAAAGGGGAAGAATGCATCGGAAGCCAACACCGAGCCCCGTGCCTGTTCGCCAGCGCGAGCCAAGGCCTGTCGCACAGCCTCGACCCTCGATGTCTGCCCCCCCCCAATCCCGGTCGTAACACCGTTTTTGACCAGAACAACCGCGTTGGAGCGCACATGCTTCGCCACCCTTTGTCCGAGATCCATACTGATGCTCTCGCTCGAATTCGGTCTACGTGCGCTTACGACCTGGCCAGCCTCGACCGCGACCGATATCTCGTCCTCACGCTGTATCAAGAGGCCTCCTGCCACGGAGCGAATCCGCAGCGGCTGGGGGCCTTCATTCTCGGCGAGCATCCCGGGAATCTCCAATACGCGAAGATTTTTCTTGGTCTCGACCAGAAGGGCCAGAGCCTCGGGCGCATAGCTTGGTGCCACAACCACCTCGATAAAGGTCTCGACGATGCATTGGGCCGTGGCCAAATCAACCCGATCGGTGAGTGAAACGATACCTCCAAAGGCGCTTTCAGAGTCGGCCTCGCGGGCGCGGCGATAGACAGCCGCCAAGGGCTCGTCTCCGACAGCGACGGCGGCTCCACAGGGAGAGAGATGTTTGAAGACTGCCGCAGCGCGTCCAAGCGGCGCCAAATCACGAGCGATGCCGAGCGCGGCATCGGCATCGAGCAGATTGTTGTAGCTCAGCGCCTTCGCCCGAGCATTGTGTTGAATCGCCCGGTCGAGCCCCACGGGCTCTGTCTCGGCATACCCCATCTTGAAAAAGCGAGCCTCCTGATGCGGGTTCTCTCCGTATCGAAGCTGGGCAGCGGACTCGCCGACCATGTAGATTGCCCTTGGCATGGTGTCCGTATCCTGTTCACCGCTATGCCCATCGTGCTGGAGCAAATACGTGGCGATGGCAGCGTCGTAGGCGGCCGTGTGCTCAAATGCCTTACACGCCATCTCACGACGAAAGCTCTCCGGAACCTGTCCAGCGTTATCGTCTAAGACCTGGGCCAATCGGTCATAGTCTGCGGGGTCCACGATCACACACACCCGGGGCCAGTTTTTTGCAGCCGAGCGAACCATCGTTGGTCCCCCAATGTCGATGTTCTCGATCGCCTCGGCAAAGGTGCAGTCGGGGCGCGCGACCGTTTCTCGAAAGGGATATAAATTGACCACCACAAGATCGATCGGGGGTATGCCGTGCAGTTTGAGTTCTCGCTCGTGAGCTTCGTTGGGCAGCGCAAGAATACCGCCGTGAATCTTCGGATGGAGTGTCTTAACTCGACCATCAAGAATCTCCGGAGCCCCGGTGAACTCGCTGACCTTCACAGCCGCAACCCCCTCCGCGCACAACGCCTTATAGGTGCCCCCGGTCGAGAGAACCTCAACACGGTGATCGATGAGCGCAGCTGCCAGCGCGCCAAGATGGGACTTATCACTCACGCTCACGAGTGCGCGACGAACTGGAGAAGACGATATCGACACGTCGCCGCGGTAGCATAGAGCGCCCCTCGCTGACCAGGCTAGAGTCGGCCCGCCGGCGCCGCGCTTGTCACGCTATCCTTCTTTTCCGTTTATCCCGAACCTGAGACCGATCTCCACGAGCAAGACTCGCGCCTACCCGACCTGTGTCCATCCGCGCTCGCTGGCAGTGAGCGTATCCACCTCTGCATTGCCCGGATCGTCATGGACCGGACTTTCCTCTTTTGAGCCGCGCAATGTGGCGAAAAAATTGTCAAATTTCTTGTCCACCAAACTCATTGTCCGCTCCGCATTTTCCTTTGCGCCGTCCCAAATTCCCATTCCTTCTAGGATCTCGGCGGCCTCCTCGTACCCCAGCTTCACGGCCCCCCGAATCGTCTCCTCGAACTGATCGACAAGTTTTTCGTCGCTCAACGTCGAATTTTGCTTGCGGTAAATTTCGATCATTCCCGACGCAAATCCGAAAATCCGTTCGGCGGTTGCCTCTGGAGCCATGTCGACCCCTCCATAGTCTTCAAGCTCGAGACCGTGCTCCGCAAACATCGCCTCTAGTTTTTTGGCCGTTGCCGACATCAAGATGTCCTGAGAGAGCCTCATATTCAGCTCGGGACTTCCCTCAAAACGATCGATAAACGCCCCCCCCCCCGATGTATGAGCCCCGAGAGCGGTCCGATCGGCGTCCGAATCTGCTCTCGGTGTCGTAAGCGTCCGATAGACTTCCCCTCTGTGTGGCCCTATGTTGACTTCCATTTTAGCTCCCCTTCGCGTGGATCGATCAGCCATCGTCCATGCAAAAAAAAACTTGAGTCAGACCGACCCGCTTCTCGTCAACCCCGCCCCGATCTGCACATGCATGAGCGTTGGCACCATATTCTGGCAAACGACTCCTTCAGTTGCCCACGGGGGTCTTCCGGGCGCCAACACTGCCCTTCGCACCTAACTCGCCGAGAGATAGGAGACGAGGTCTTCGCCTCCGGCCACTTTGAGCTTCAAGAGCCCACGAACTTCGACCTGACGAATTCGTTCCCGGGTAAGGTTCAAAATCTCTCCGACTTCCTCCAGCGTAATCCCACCCTGAGTGGCTACGTCGAGTGCGCAACTGTGCTTCAGTTCCCAGACTTCGCGATCAGGAAAATTCACTTTTATACTTCCTGTTGTGGGGTTTACGTCGATATAGAGGTGGTGCTTGCAGCTCACATACGGGCAGGGACGAGCTACATTCGCGCACTCGCCCCGCTCTTTCGGACGCCAGTAGCTGCGCTCGGGATAGAGCAACGCTCCGATACGTAGCTCTTCTTTCGTCAGACGTTTCATAGCGATCGTCTTGGCGCGAGCTCGAGGGCGGCGCGTCAGTGGCTTGGGATCCGGAAGCGGGCTGTTTGCGGCGGGGACGTTTTCTTGAATCAGCATCGGAGTTCTCGTTTGCGAGGGGAACGACCGCTCTTAGAGGGCCGCATAGGGAGGAGACAGGGGATGGAAAGGATTAGGATCTCGATAGACCAGGTAAATAAGATTCAAAGCAGCTCTGTGGGGCTTGCGACGCCACCGCCGCGTGGTCGATGACCGCCACGTGAAGCAACAAGAAGCTTTTCGAGCCGGTGCACGCCCTCGAGGAGACGAGCGGCGTCGGACTTGATCGACTGAAGCTCTGCAAACAGTTGCTCCCCATGGGGCGAGGCTTCCTCGGCCTCGACACCTTGCTCGAAGGCAACGAGTAGCGAAGCAAGGGCTTCATCTAAGGTTTCCATCCCGTCCTTGAACGTCAGGAACTTCGCCTGGATTTCTTCGAGGGTGTAGCTCTCGGCCATCAGCCGCTTGATGGTGTTGATCCTTCGAACCGCGCGAAGTGGGTAAACCCCGCGAGACCCCAAATGTTTGCCCTTGCGTCCGATTCGGCGGGACCGTGGCACCAGACCAAGCTGCACGTAGCGACGCAAATTTGCCTCGCTAAAACGGACCTCACGCGATGAGAATGCCGACACGAGCTCAGACGAGGTCAATCCTTCGGGATTGTTGGACTCGATGTCCCGGATCTGAGCTTCGGAGAGTGCGTCGGCCATGGCGACAAAAGAGTGGAGAGGTTGGAGAGAGTCTTCGGGATGACCCAAGCGCCTGGGGAACGATCCGAGTCGAATACCGACATTGGCGGTACGCGAAGAAGAAGATTCGTAGAGAAGCGTTTGAGATTTTGGTGAGTCAGGATCTCTTTTTCCGACTCGCGCAAATGTAGTCTACTCAGTAGATCCGAGAAAGCATTTTCTACTGAGGATTCAAAACTTTCTTCATTTTCCTACTGAGATATCGTTCAGTAGGTCGAGATGCCGTCATGAATCCGAACGTAGCGATACGAGATCGCCCACAGGGAGACCGACTTGGATCAGCGACGCTGTCTCGATTACAGCCAAACCCGGCGATCGATTGAACATCCTATCAGTGACATCGCTACGCCAAAAATCTCCCGCGATCCCATCTCAATTCTCGACGAGTCCGCTCGCATCGTGCGCTCGGTAGAAACCAGTCCGATCTTGTGAATAGATCGACAGCCATGAACTTCACAGAGCCATCGCCCCGAGAAGTTCACGGATCGCGCATCAGCGCCGACCCCACTACTATCGGGATCGGGATTTCTTAACCGTGAACGTGGAGGATTTGAGAAAGGTGAGCTCGTAGTCATTTCCTGGGCGAACTCGGAGCCGCCCCACCGATTTCCACGGATCCTTGCGCCCTACTCGAATTTTCACGAGATAGCTTCCTGGCGAGACATCGAGCACCTGCTGATTGTTTTCAAGCTCGCGGACTCGACGTCCGATCTTGATCTCCACGTAGCGAAACTCGCCAAGCTTGAGCTTGAGCTTGGACTTGGACTTGGACTTGGACTTGGAGACGATTTGGTCTGTGGCCTCGGTCAAACCGTCAATCGCAGTGACCGCGAGATTGGCCGTTCGCAACCTTGCCCGGTCCGGATCCACGAACGACGCTTTCTTCGGAAGATCGTAGATGAGGTCGGAGGTTTCTTCGATGGGACTGTGATCTCGAACATCGGCAATCTTTCGCGCTTGTAGGCCTCCGCTCGCTACCCATGTTGGCTCTCCGCCCCACCCGTCCTCATCTTTCCGAGCATCTCGGCCGCTGGACAAGGCCACGAATAGGACCAGGAGCGCAAGAGTCCCTGTGGCGAAGACAACTCCGTGCCGGCTCGACCAAGACCGTCGCTGCTCGCCACCATGATTCGACGAGACCTCAGCCTGGCGAGTCACGTCATTGGTGAACGAAGGCGTCCGCAGGTGCAAGTTGGTGACCGTCCCCTCGGCCTGCCACTTATTGTTCTCCGAGCCCGAGGGTCGCCGAGGGCTCGGAGAACTATCCGGCCGAACCTCTGCCCACGCGCCGCTGCTGCGCTCCGCGACGTGAACGCCGGAGCGCGGTCCAGTAACTCCCACAAGGCTTCGGGCAAAACGGGAGATCTCAAGCGATGCTGTGCGGTAGCCGGTCCAACGATGCAACCGCTCCAGCCCCAGCTCGGCGCTTTGAATCCGGCGCCCAGGATCCGCCTCCAACAACGCCAGCCGTAGCTGATCGAGCTCTCGCGGAACCCCCTGCCTAGCGAGCGGCGGAATCGACCCACTCAGGACCTCGCCATAGAGCACTCGCTCGTCCGTGCAATCTCGAAATTTTCGTCCTTCGAGCAGTTCATGCAGAAGCGCGCCGACCGCAAAAAGATCGACTGTGGGCTGCCTTGAACTTCCGGAAAGCTGTTCAGGCGACATATAACGGAGTTTCCCGCGAACATGGATCCCCGAGGTTTCCTCCTTTGCTAGCCGCGCCACGCCAAAATCAACGAGCTTGACCTCGCCTGACACTGAAACCAAGACATTCTGTGGCGACACGTCGCGGTGGACAATGCAGAGGGACTGGCCATCATGAGAAAGTGAATGGGCGTACGCCAACGCGTGAAGAACCTCGCCGACGATAAATCCAACAGCAGACAAAGACAGGGTGTGGCCCATCTCTCGCATCCATTGGCTGAGTTGAGCCAGGTTCACGCCATCCACCCACTCCATCGCCAAATAGCACTGGCCATCAGACAAACCAGCATCAAATACTTGAACGATGTTTGAGTGCGAGAGCAACATGGTGAGCCGCGCCTCGTCGTAGAACATTTCTCGGTAGGTCGGATCGTCTGCGAGATTGCCGAGCAACAACTTCACGGCCGCAGCCTTGCTGGCCCCCTCAAGGGTCGCCTTTCGCGCCATCCAGACCTGGGCCATGCCCCCTTTTCCGATCTTGCGCAGCAGCTGATAGTCTCCGACCGTCCTCAAAGCCCTAGAGCCTGTTGGCCAATGCGCCGGGGTGTCAAGGACCCCCGACAGGTCCTCGGTGACACGCCACTCACGGGTAGGAGCATCGTCATGAACTATGGTCGCTTCGAGGCACGCGTGCATATCGCTCGCGTGTCCATCGGCCGCGGAACTCACAGCGTTGCATGTCGGCCCCCCTGCAACACGACGCCGCGTGGATTGCGAACAGAACAATCATCGCCGCCGAACGCTGTTAAATTCGCATAAAAAATAGGGGGAGGCTCGTAATCACGGACCAGAGATTCGGATCATATCGCTCCGGACCGGGATATTTGTGCGTCTTCTTCTCGTGCTTCCATACTGGACCGGTATCCACGCACCCCATCGTTCGATCGCTCCGAGAGCAATAGATCCGAACATGAAAATGATCGTTGTGAGGAGACGCTCGCCCTCCGGGCTGATGCATGACCGCCTCTGCGTAGGCGATCAACCACGGCGCTCGCCCCTGCCCTGCGGCGTAGTCAAGCAGGCGCTGTTTGATCGCTCGGCTGACAAATATCCACTGGATACGCACGGTCGGATCCGACAGCAATGCGGCGACCAAGGACCAATTTTTTTCGTCATCGAAACGACGATCCTGCCATCCGCTCTCGTCGTACCCGCTCTCTTGCATGGATTCGGGCACAAATGGCAACCCTTTAGGGCCGTAGTGCACCATCTGGAGATCTGGAGGACGGAGGCTACGCCCCCTCGAATTTTTACTATAGAAGATGAGGTCGACGTCTCGGCCGCTCTGGTGACTTTTGTGCCAGGTCGTTCGGCCCCCACGCAGTCTGGAGAGGTCTGCTACGCCGAGCCGGGCGCCACGGTGCTCGGCTCGAACACGTGCAGCCGAGGTCTCTATCAGTCGCACCAGCTCGCGCGTTCCGTATCGATTTCCGCGTACACGCCAGGCCGGCGGGACTGTATAGCCGCGACCGCTGGCCGGTAGCCGCTCAGGCCTATGCAGGCGCCCACTTGCCGCCCGACCAACCGATACGCTAGTAAAGTCCGTCCACAAACCTGCCGCAGAGCACCCCGAGCAGATTAGGCTCGCTCCACACCACCACGCCAAAGCGACGAGGGTCCGAGCGCCGCGGCGTCGTTCAAGAGCTGTCACGTTCGCCAACCTCGCCTAGCGGCTTCATTCGCGCCAGTTCCTAGCAAAGTTTGGCCAAAGGCATGGGCTTTGCGGCGTAAAAAAGGAGCGGAAACCCCCGATGGCTCCCCGCTCCCCTACTCTTTTGACAGAGTCAACGACGCTCTAGTCGCCCTTTTCCTCGAACTCCGCGTCGATCACCTCGCCGTCACCACCCGAGGCCTCCGATTCAGGGGCACCGGTTTCCGAGTTTCCGTCGGCGGCCCCTTCGGGGCCGCTTGGATCGCCCTGCTGACCGTACATAGCCTGGGCAAGCGCATGAGATGCCTTCTCAAGCTTCTCCTTCGCCGCAACAACTTCGTCGCCGGCATCTTCCTTCTCGAGTGCCGCCTTCGCCTGAGTCAGTGCCTCACCGGCCGCCGTTTTTGCTTCTTCCGGAAGTTTGTCGCCGTTTTCTTCGATGAGTTTCTCGGTCTGAAGCACCATTGCCTCAAGCGCGTTTCGATTTTCAACCGCCTCACGTCGTCGCGTGTCTTCCTCCTCGTGCTCTTTGGCATCTTCGACCATCTGATCGATGTCAGTCTCAGACAGGCCCGAGCTCGCTGTGATCGTGACTTTTTGCTCCTTATTCGTCGCTTTGTCTTTGGCTGAGACATTCACGATACCGTTGGCATCGATATCGAAGGTCACCTCCACCTGAGGGACGCCGCGCGGCGCCGCCGGAATCCCAACAAGGCTGAATTTACCGAGCGTGCGACCATCTACAGCCATCTTGCGCTCTCCCTGAAGGACATGGACCTCCACTGAACCTTGATTGTCAGCGGCCGTCGTAAATGTCTCCGATTTCCGGGTAGGGATCGTCGTATTCCGTGGAATCAGCACCGTCATGACACCACCAAGAGTCTCGATTCCGAGGCTAAGGGGCGTCACATCGACCAGCACGATGTCAGAAACATCACCGGACAACACGCCGGCTTGAACCGCAGCCCCAAGCGCGACGACCTCATCGGGGTTAACGCCCTTGTTCGGGTCCTTTCCAAAGAACTCTTTGACCTTGGACTGCACCATGGGCATCCGCGTCGACCCCCCCACCAACAGGACCTCGTCGATCTCGTCGACGGTTTTCTTCGCGTCTGCGAGCGCCTTTTTCATTGGCCCAATGCTGCGCTCTACGAGATCGCTGACCATGTCCTCGAGTTTCGCGCGAGACAAGCGAATCTGAAGGTGCTTGGGACCCGCTGCATCCGCAGTCAAGAACGGAAGATTGATCTCGGTCTCTGGCTGAGACGACAACTCGATCTTGGCTTTCTCTGCTGCATCCTTCAGGCGTTGGCGCACCAACTTGTCCTTTGAGACATCGAGTCCGGAGTCCTTTTTGAACTCCTCGATCAGCCACTCCATGATCCGATCATCGAAGTCGTCGCCCCCGAGATGGGTATCACCGTTGGTCGAAATCACCTCAACAACATTCTCGGCGACTTCAAGAATCGAGATGTCGTAGGTGCCGCCGCCAAGGTCGTAGACCGCGATTACCTTCTCGTCATCCGTTCCCCTCGAACGGCCATAGGCCAGAGCCGCCGCCGTCGGCTCATTGACGATGCGCTTAACATCGAGCCCTGCGATACGTCCTGAATCCTTGGTCGCCTGACGCTGGGAATCGTTGAAATAGGCCGGCACGGTGATCACGGCCTCAGTCACCGTCTCGCCGAGATAGTCCTCTGCGGCCTTTTTCAACTTCATCAGCACGCGCGCGCTAATCTCAGGCGGCGGATACACTTTGCCGCGAACTTTGATCGCCGCGTCGCCGTTGTCCGCTCGGACAAGCTCAAAAGGCACTCGGTCAGAGTCACCCTCGACCTCCTCGTAGCGCCTTCCGATAAATCGCTTGGCCGAAAAAATTGTGTTCTCCGGATTGGTAATGGCCTGCCGACGCGCCTGCTGCCCAACAAGCACATTGCCATTCGCCTCGAACGCGACGACGGACGGCGTAGTGCGGCCCCCCTCCTCGTTCGGAATGACCTTGGGGTCTCCCCCTTCCATTACACAGACAACGGAGTTTGTCGTCCCTAGGTCGATGCCGATGATCTTTCCCATTGCGGTATTCCTCTTTAATCCTTCGCTGGTGTCTTGGTCTGTCTGTTGAAAATATTGTACGAACCCGGTCCCTGAAATGATTCTTGGAGCACGTCGTCCGCAAGCTGGCGAACCCGACATCGAGTTCTGCGGCGAACCTAAGCACCTCTCAGATGCTGTCAACCGCGCCTGTACGCCCGCTCGTTACCACGAAAAACATTCGAAGAGGGCTCTTCGAGGTCCATTCAGTCCGGCTCGAGACCCTCACGCAAAAATGCGCAAAGCGCTCGACCAAAAACCTCCAGGTCAAACGCTTCACGAACCAAGATCGCTCCGATCGAAACTAACTCTCAACCAGCGCAAAGCGCAAGACGTCATCGACGCGCTTGCAAAAGACGATTTCAACTTCGTCACGAATTTCGTCGGGGACGTCGATCACATCCTTCTGATTGCGGTCTGGAAGTAATATCCGCTTGATACCGGCCCGATGGGCTGCGAGCATCTTTTCCTTAATTCCCCCAACCGGAAGCACCAGGCCGCGCAAGGTAATCTCCCCCGTCATAGCGACATCGCTGCGCACACGCCGGCCTGTCAACAATGACACCAAGGCGGAGAACATCGCTACCCCCGCAGAGGGACCGTCTTTAGGGATCCCGCCCGCCGGCACGTGGATGTGAACGTCCTGTCCGTCGAGCACATCTTCGGCCAGCGACAGCTCCTTCACGTGACTCTTGAGATAACTCATCGCCGCCTGGGCAGACTCCTTCATCACATCCCCCAGTTGGCCGGTCAATATTAGCCCGCCCTTCCCGCGCATCTTTGTCGCTTCCACAAAGAGAATCTCTCCGCCTGACGGCGTCCATGCCAGCCCCGTAGCCACCCCCGGCTGAGCCGTGCGGTCGGCCATCTCCGGCATGAATTTTTCGGGTCCCAAGTAGTCAGGAATATCCTTGGCGTCGACCTCGAGCGCGGTCTCAACATCCCCCTCCACTACCTTAACTGCGACACCTCGGATTACCGCGGAAACCTCGCGTTGCAGGTTTCGAACGCCGGCCTCCCGAGTATAGCTGTCGACAATCGACGTCACGGCATCGTCGGTAAAGGTAAGATCGAAGTTGTTGGCCGGTAGGCCATGCTCCTCGATCTGTTTTGGGATCAAGAAACGTTTGGAAATAGCGAGCTTCTCCTGCCGGGTATATCCAGGGAGCTCAAGGATTTCCAGTCGATCACGCAAGGCCGGCGGGATCGGGTCGAGCGTGTTCGCCGTCGCTATAAACATCACCCGAGAAAGATCAAAAGGAACCTCGAGGTAATGGTCACTAAACGCATGATTTTGCTCAGGATCTAGAACCTCGAGAAGTGCGGCCGAGGGATCCCCTCGGACATCGCTACCGAGTTTGTCAATCTCGTCCAAGACGATCACTGGGTTGTTGGTCCCCGCGCGCTTCAGGGCTTGAATCACACGGCCCGGCAAGGACCCGACATAGGTCCGCCGGTGGCCTCGGACCTCCGCCTCATCACGAACACCACCGAGACTGATGCGCACGAATTTACGTCCAATGGCCTTGGCAATACTCTTCCCTAGCGATGTTTTACCGACCCCAGGCGGCCCGGCGAGACACAAGATGGGCCCCTTTTTCGACGCGTTCAACTTGAGGACCGCCATGTACTCAAGAATCCGTTTTTTCACTTTTTCGAGGTCGTAGTGTTCCTCATTTAGGATATCTCGCACCTTGCCGATCTCAAGTTTGTCTTCCGTGCTTTTGTTCCACGGGAGATCGACGAGCCACTCCAGGTACGTACGCGTCACTGTGTATTCCGCGCTCGACGGCTGCATCTGACGGAGACGGTTGAGCTGCTTGAGGGCAACCTTCTCGACCTCGGCCGGCATCTTCGCATTCTCGATTTTCGAGGCGAACTCATCGCCATCGGCGCTGTCGTCGTCAATTTCCCCCAGCTCGCCCTTGATGGCTTTTAGCTGCTGACGGAGAACATATTCTCGCTGCGAGTGACCCATCTCCTCTTGGACCTGTGAATTGATACGCTCCCTGATCTCTAAGATCTCGAGCTGACGCGTCAATAAGGTCAACGCCTTCTGAAGGCGCGAGGTGATATCGGGCTCCTCAAGGATTTCCTGCTTCTCCGCGGGTTCGATATCGAGATTCGAAACAACAAGATCAGCGACCTGGCCGGGGCCACTGACGTTATCGAGCACAGTTGCAGCCTCGCTAGGCAATTCGGGCACAAGCTCGATCAGTCGCTTGGCGGTCTCCTTGATGTTCGCTACCAGAGCTTCTGAGCGAATGGGATCCGCTGAAATCTCCTTCAGCTCACTAATTTTTGCCTGGATAAAGGGAGCATCCGATACAATTTTCTCAATACGGATTCTGCTCACCCCCTGAAGAATCACACTGTAGCTGTCTTTCGCTAGCTTGATCACTTTTAGGATGCGGACCGCGCAGCCAATCTCGTGTAATTCGTGGCGCTCAGGGTCCTCCACGGCGGCTTCGCGCTGGGTGACGATGCCGATGATCGGACGCTCCGCATCGATCGCTTCCTCAATGAGTCGAACCGACTTCGGTCGACCCACATCGATTGGAATGATCGCCCCCGGAAACAACACGGAGTTGCGCAAGGGGAGCAAGGAAACGACCTCGGGGAGGTCTTGGTTCTCGTCGGGTTGTGAGGTGGTCGACATCGGAAAACGCTGTAGATCAACGCCAAACCTAACACCGTGCACCGACCTGTCAACAGCGCGATTTCTTCCTCGACCTCAAAAAATTGACCCGCGGAGGCGAATGACCGGCCCAACAGAGTGCCGCCGACCGATAGCGCCCATCGACCTAGAATTCGCGCGATGGTCTTGATTGAGCCGTGCTTTGCAACAGTCGCTAGCCGTGGCCGACGGGAAGTCAATGAGACGCAAAGAACCGCTCTTCTGGTTCATCCTACAGTCTGCGGGCTGCATGGAAGCTCCCCTACTCGTACAATCGGATGAGGACTCGCCCCGACCTGAATCGAGTGACACCCCCACGTGGGGCGAACAGTTGGACCCCATCGATTCGCTCCCTCCGCCCCCCACATCGGAAACGGCCGATCCGTCCTCGTCGAGCTCGCAGGGGCCAGAAAGCGAAACCGCATCCGCTCCCAGCTCCGAGGAAGGTGAAACCTCTTCGACAAATCCCCCCGATCCTGGCCTGGACAATCTGCGCATCACCGAGTTCCTGGCGGATCCTGCCGGCAAGGACGGTGGTGACTCCAGCCCGGAGTTCTTGGAGATTTTGAACGACGGCGACCACCCGGTGCCGCTCGCCGGCCTCGAAATTGAAGCCCGCTCGTGGCCAAAACTCGGAGGAACAGCGCTTGGCCTGTCAGACGCGATTCTCGCTCCCGGAGGCATCCTCCTCATTCTCCGCTACGCCAATGACGCCGTCATCCCATCGCCCCTCCCTGGATACGATCACGGCGCCATCGTCGCGGTATTCTCACACTCCTCCGGCATGAGAAACGCAGATGGCGCGATCCTCATCCGAAATTCCCGCAGCGGTATCGCAGACGAGTGCGACTACGGCGTCTCGCAAGATTCTCCCTTCAACCAACCGGAGGCGTGGGCGGGCGGGGCCTGCGAAGCACCAGCATCGGGCACCAGTCTTTGCAGGTTAGAGGTCTCTACCGATGCGAATGACTCGACCGATTGGTCGAGTTGCTCCCCCACACCTGGCCGCCTTCCATCAAGCGACCCCGCCCACAGCCGTCCAGGCGACACCGACACCGACACCGACACCGACACCGACACCGACACCGACACCGACACCGACACCGCCACCGACACCGACACCGCCACCGACACCGACACCGACACCGACCGAGTCGGC
>Ga0256845_1000145_pt1 | contig 64138 bp, 56 predicted proteins | sample RiftiametaG_FD_189101 | JGI IMG/M metagenome (GOLD analysis project Ga0256845, IMG submission 189101) | Tube worm associated microbial communities from hydrothermal vent at the East Pacific Rise, Pacific Ocean - Riftia | ecosystem: Host-associated > Annelida > Integument > Unclassified ...
ATCAATTATCAATTATCAATTATCAATTATCAATTATCAATTATCAATTATCAATTATCAATTATCAATTATCAATTATCAATTATCAATTATCAATTATCAATTATCAATTATCAATTATCAATTATCAATTAATAACCTAATCCTCTATAATTTTCATCTTCATCATCTTTTATCATACTTACATAATTGTTGTATCTAAACTCAGCAATAAAACCGTTTTTTACAGCGTCTTTAATGGCGCATTTAGGTTCATTAATATGTTGGCAATTATTAAAATGACAATGATTAAGTCGCTCACGCATTTCTAAAAAATAATGGGAAAGCTCTGTTTTTTCAAAATCAATTAAACCAAAAGCTTTTATTCCAGGGGTATCAATAATGTAGCCGCCAAAAGGAAGTTCATACATCTCAGCAAAAGTAGTGGTATGTTTTCCTTGTTGGTGCATTTCAGAAATTTCGTTGGTAGCTAAATCTAAGCTAGAGTCAATTAAATTAAGTAACGTACTTTTTCCAACACCCGAATGGCCTGAAACCATCGAAGTTTTATCTTTCATCACATTTTTAACTGCATCAATATTAATTTCTTTTAAAACAGAAATTTCTAAACACGTATAACCAATCTGTTCGTAAGCTTTTTTTAGAACGGTTAATTCTTCTTTTTCAGTATCGCTATAAACATCAATTTTATTAAACACAATTACTGTGGGTATGTGATAGGCTTCTGCAGTAACTAAAAAACGATCAATAAAAGCGGTGTAAGTTTTAGGCTGGTTTAGTGTAACCACTAAAATTGCCTGATCAATGTTGGAGGCAATAATATGAGAACGCTTAGATAGGTTAATGGATTTACGGATAATGTAATTTTTTCTAGGATCAATGGCGTGGATAACAGCCCTTCCATCTTCTTCTTTTTTTAAAGAAACAACATCTCCAACAGCAATGGGGTTGGTGGTTTTAATTCCTTTTAGTCTAAACTTCCCTTTAATTCGGGCAGCCACTCGTTCGCCATCCTCTAAACGAACATCGTACCAACTCCCTGTAGATTTTATTACTATTCCTTTCATTTTTTTTATTAGAAATCAAAAGTAGTGAAATTAATGATGTAAGTTAAAATTCTTTACTTTCGTATTGTTAACTTGAGAAAAGGGAAGTGGCAAGAATCTCTTGTGCAACACTTTTAACTTTTAGCGGTTAACTTTTAATACACTAAAGTATGTCGATAGAAGTAAAAAATGTAACCAAAATTTATGGAGAGCAAAAAGCTCTTGATAATATTTCTTTTAAAGTAGAACCGGGTCATATTGTTGGTTTTTTAGGCCCTAATGGAGCAGGAAAATCTACTATGATGAAAATTATTACCTGTTTTATTCCTCAAACGTTTGGTGAAGTTAGTGTTTGTGGGTTTGATGTAATTGAAAATCCGATAGAAGTAAAACGGAATGTGGGCTATTTGCCTGAACATAATCCATTGTATTTGGATATGTATGTAAAAGAATATTTAGATTTTGTTGGAGGAGTTTATAAAGTAGAAAATAGAAGAGCTCGAGTAAAAGAGATGATTGATATGGTGGGCTTAGAGATTGAGCAAAATAAAAAAATCGGAGCATTGTCTAAAGGTTACCGACAAAGAGTTGGTTTGGCTCAAGCAATGATTCACGATCCTAAAGTTTTAATTTTAGATGAGCCAACAACAGGTTTAGATCCCAATCAATTGGAAGAAATTAGAGGGTTAATTAAGACTATTGGAAAAGAAAAAACAATAATGCTTTCTACACATATTATGCAAGAGGTAGAGGCTATTTGTGATAAAACAATTATTATAAACCACGGTGTAATTGTGGCAGATGATAAAACTCAAGATTTACAACAGCAGCAAAAAAATCAAATTATACTTACTGTAGAGTTTGATAAAACTGTTGAGGTTAATGTCTTAAAAAATATTTCGGGTGTTATTCAAGTAAAAAAAGCACAAGATAATACGTGGTTGTTTGAGATTGATAAAGATGCTGCAAGAAATAATATTTTTCAGTTTGCTGTAGCACGTGATTTAGTGGTGTTAACCATGCAAAAAGAAACACAAAGTTTAGAGGCTGTATTTAAAAAGCTGACTAATTAATCGTAACGTAAAAAGCCAAGATATATAGTCTTGGCTCTTTTAGTCTTTTGTCTAAAGTCTTATTCTACAATATCACATTTTTCTACAATTGCATCTTCGTACAATTCTAAATCTTCATCATATTCAGCACCAGCTCTAACAACTCCTTTTACTTTTAGTTGATCTCCAACTTTTAAAGATGCTGCATTTTTATTTGATTCAGCAGTAAAAGTACAACTCACGCCTAACTCATCGTTGTTACTTTTTAATATAGCTACTAGTTGGTTGTTTTGATCAGTGTCAATACTTTTTATTATACCTTTTACTATAATTACTTTAGATTCGCCTTCAGCATCTAAGTATTTTTCGTTGGCAGCATTCATATCATCTAAATACTCATCTACTAATTGTGCGGCTTCAATTTCTACAAAAACTTCTACGTTTTGTATGTCTCTATGAGGCTTGAAATAAAGATACCCGCCATAACTGCCGCCTAATAATAATCCAATTAAACCTATTACTAATACTTTTTTTAATGTCTTGTTCATGTTTTCTTGTTTTTGATTAATGCAATACAAAGCTCTATATAATGAAGGAATTAGTTTGTCTGTTGTCCGACAGAGGGTCGAGGGCTTATGTCAAGAGTTGGACAATTAAATAAATGTATTGCAGCTACATTTGCCTTATCAAATTAAAAACAAGTATTAATTAAAAACAAAATATTATGAAAAAATTAGGATTTATTATCGGATTAGGAGTGTTGGTAGCAATGTCATCTATGCAAGCGAAAGCTCAAAAAGTAATTACAAAAACAGGTCATATTAGTATTTTTTCTCATACAAAAGCAGAAGATATTAATGCTGACAATTATAAAGTAACGAGTACATTAGATCCTAGTACTGGAGCAATGGTATTTTCTGTGCCTATGCAGGGTTTTGAATTTAAAAAATCTTTAATGCAAAAACACTTTAATAGCCCAAAATTTTTAGATACCAAGCAATTTCCAAAGGCGAAGTTTAAAGGCTCTATTACTGATTTAGCTGGAGTTAACCTTTCAAAAGATGGGACATATAATGTAACAGTAAAAGGAGATTTAACTATGCATGGAATTACGAAGTCTATTTCAGAAAAAGGAACAATTACTGTAAAGGGAGGGGTAATTGTAGCAACTTCTATGTTTAATATTGTGTTGGCAGATTATAAAATTGCTTTTGAAAAAGGTAAGGCATCTACTAATGTTGCAAAAGAAATTGAGTTAACTATCAAGATGGAATACAAAGCAAGTTAATTTTAGCTATAATATAATAGGTAAAGAATCCTCAACTAAAATAGTTGAGGATTTTTTTATTGTGAAAATTGGTTGGACTAAAAAAAAGTACGACTTTTGACATTAATAAAATTGTGGAATGATTTGGCTGCTTGTAACCACACAAAAAAATGCTAAAATGTGTCATCAACGACCATAGCTTTTTCAGCCGTTTTTTTTAATTACAAAAACTATAACGATGTCGTATTTATTTACATCCGAATCAGTATCAGAAGGGCACCCGGATAAAGTTGCTGATCAAATTTCTGATGCATTAATTGATAATTTTTTAGCTTTCGATCCTACTTCTAAAGTTGCATGTGAAACATTGGTAACTACAGGTCAGGTTGTTTTGGCCGGAGAAGTAAAATCTAAAACCTATTTAGATGTACAAAAAATTGCTAGAGACGTAATCAATAAAATTGGTTACACGAAGAGTGAATATATGTTTGATGGAAACTCTTGTGGGGTATTCTCGGCAATTCACGAACAATCGCCAGATATTAATCAAGGTGTAGAAAAAGCTAATCCTGAAGAACAAGGTGCTGGAGATCAAGGAATGATGTTTGGTTACGCAACCAATGAAACTAAAAATTTAATGCCTTTGGCGTTAGATTTATCTCATCTTTTATTAAAAGAGTTAGCTGCATTAAGAAGAGAAGAAGATGCTATTCCTTATTTAAGACCAGATGCAAAGTCTCAGGTAACAATAGAATATGATGATGATAACACTCCGATTAGAATTGAAGCGATTGTAATTTCTACACAGCATGATGATTTTGATACAGAAGCTATCATGTTGGCTAAGATTAAAGAAGATGTTATCAATATTTTAATTCCAAGAGTAAAAGCTTTATTGCCTGCTCATATTCAAGATTTGTTTGACGATAAAATTACTTACCATGTAAATCCAACAGGGATTTTTGTAATTGGAGGTCCTCATGGAGATACTGGTTTAACGGGTCGTAAAATTATTGTAGACACTTACGGTGGTAAAGGAGCTCACGGTGGTGGAGCATTTTCGGGTAAAGATCCAAGTAAAGTAGATAGATCGGCAGCTTATGCTACTCGTCATATCGCTAAGAATTTAGTTGCAGCAGGATTGTGTAGCGAAGTTTTAGTACAGGTAGCTTATGCTATTGGTGTTGCTAAACCAATGGGTATCTTTATTGATACTTATGGAACTTGTGAGTTGAATTTAACGGATGGAGAAATTGCTAAGGAAGTAGAAATGTTGTTTGACATGAGACCTTATGCTATTGAAACACGTTTTAATTTAAGAACACCTATTTATTCTGAAACTGCAGCTTACGGACATATGGGACGTACTTGTGAAACAGTTGAAAAAACTTTTACAGATGGTTCGGGAACAACAAAACAAATCACAGTTAAATTATTCCCTTGGGAAGAGTTGAATTATGTAGATAAAGTGAAAGAAGCATTTAAATTATAACCTTTTACATTAAAAAACTAACCGTTAACATAAGGTTAATGAAAAAAATAGTTGTTAAATTATTTTTTTTTGTAACTTGCGACCTGTTTAACGGAGTAAATTTATTTTTTAGCTGATAAAACACAAAATAGCTAGATTTTGAACCTTTCGTGAAACGGAAAATTAAATAAGTAATAAACACAAACAAATACAGTTTAGAATACAAACAATTTTAAAATTATGAAAAAGTTATTTGCACTATTAACGATTGCCGGATTTTTAACTTTCGGAACGTCAAACACAGTTTATGCACAAGATGATGCAGCAACTGAAGAAGTAGCAGCTGGTGAAGATGCTGAAACAGAAGAAGCTCCTGTAGAGGAAGTAGTTGAAGAAGTAGCTGAAGAAGCTCCTGCCGCCCCAGAAGCAGCAATGGAAGATGAAGCTCCTGCAGCTGAACCAACTTTTACTCAAGTAATTAAACAAAAATTTATTGAAGGTGGCCCTGGATTTATGGGTATTGTATTAGTTTGTTTGATTTTAGGATTAGCTATTGTAATTGAAAGAATCATTTACTTAAATATGGCTACTACTAATTCTAACAAATTATTAAAAAACATCGAAGATGCACTTAATTCTGGTGGAGTTGATGCTGCAAAAGAAGTTTGTAGAGATACAAAAGGACCTGTTGCAAGTATCTTTTACCAAGGTTTAGACAGAAGTCATGAAGGAATTGATATGGTTGAAAAATCAGTTGTTTCTTATGGTGGTGTTCAAATGGGATTATTAGAAAAAGGAATTTCTTGGATTTCTTTATTTATCGCTTTAGCTCCGATGTTAGGATTTATGGGTACTGTAATTGGTATGATTGGAGCCTTTGATGCAATTGCTGAAGCTGGTGATATTTCTCCTGCTGTTGTTGCAACTGGTATTAAGGTAGCATTATTAACAACAGTATTTGGATTAATTGTAGCAATTATTCTACAAATCTTTTATAATTATATCATTGCAAAAGTAGATAGTATTGTTAACGATATGGAAAATGCTTCTATTTCATTAATTGACTTATTAGTTAAAAACGAATTATCAAACAAATAATTAAAAGATGGATAACAAAATATTTAGTTACATATTAGTTGGATTGTTAGGTTTATCTGCTGTATTATGCGTGCTATTTTTTGCAGGTGTAGTTAGCGAAGGCTTGATAATTACATGGTGTTATGTATTGTTAGGAATCGCAGCGTTAGCAGCAGTAGTTTTTCCACTTATTACAATGGCTCAAAACCCAGCAAGTGCTAAATCAGCATTGATTGGTGTAGTTGGCTTAGTTGTAATTTTTGGCTTAGGTTATATGTTTGCTACAGGTGAAGATTTCATCGATTATGAAGGTAAACTGCTAGCAAACGCAGCTGAAGCTAAAATGTCTGAAGCAGGATTAATTGCTTTTTATATCTTAGGAGCTGGAGCAATAGGATCTATTGTATTTGCTGAGGTATCAAAAATGTTAAAATAATTAACCAGAATGGCAAAAAGAGATATACCAGAAATTAATGCAGGTTCAATGGCGGATATCGCTTTCTTGTTATTAATCTTTTTCTTGGTAACCACTACAATGGATACCGATACAGGATTAATTAGAAAGTTGCCACCACCACCTGAGGAAGAAACTAATGATCCTGATAAGATTAATCAACGTAATATTTTTGAGATATTAGTGAACGCTAATGATCAACTGTTGGTTGAAGGAGAATACATTCAGGTAACAGATTTAAAGGAGAAAGCGATTGAGTTTATAAAAAGTAATCCTAGTTTCCCTAGTATTGCGGACAAAACAAATGCAGCTTATCCTAACATGCCGGAATTTAAGATGGTAGAGATACCAAATTATGGTCCTATGTTAGTTTCTAAGCAGATTATTTCGTTACAAAACGATAATGGAACATCTTACGAGATGTACATTAAAGTTCAAAATGAATTAATTGCTGCTTACAAATCTGTAAGAAATGAAGTTTCGAATCAAAAATTTCAAATGTCTTATACGGAATTGTTAGCGCAATCAAACGCTTCTGATGCGAATAAGGAAAAAGTGAAAGCTGTTAAAAAAATGGTTCCGCAACGAATTTCTGAAGCAGAACCTAAAAAGATAGGAGGGAACCCATAATGTCTAAATTTAGAAAAAACGGAAAAAAGAGTCAGCCCGCAATTAATACTGCTGCCTTACCCGATATTGTATTTATGTTGTTGTTTTTCTTTATGGTAACTACTGTAATGAGAGAAACATCTCTAAAGGTAATCAATACTACTCCAAGAGCTACAGAAGTTGCTAAATTGGAAAAGAAATCTTTAGTAAGTTACATTTATATCGGTAAACCAATTAAAGCATTGCAAGGCGCTTTTGGAACTACAGCTCGTATTCAATTGAATGATGCTTTTAAAACCAAAGAAGATATCTTTCAGTTTGTAGAGATGGAAAGAGAAAAAAGAGATGAGGTGGAAAGAAATTTGATTACTTGGTCGCTTAAGGTTGATGAAAAAACAAAGATGGGAATTGTTACTGATGTAAAGCAAGAGTTAAGACAAGCTCAAGCTTTAAAGATTAACTACTCTGCTAAAAAAACAGATAAGATTACTAATTAATAATTTAGTTTTTTTTAAAATTCAAAAGCCCATTGCTTAAAGCAGTGGGCTTTTTTTGTGCTTAATTTAAAACATAAAGTCGAACTACTTTATATTCAGTATTTTTGCAAAATAATGAATAACGACTCCACATATATAGAGCAAAATTATACTAGTAATGATAGTAATTTCTATGCTGGAGAATATAGTCGTGTTGTGTTAAAAGATACATTGTTAAAATCACCTTTAAGTGTAGATGTTGGTACTGAAGATTTAATGTTTCAGCCTACAGTTAAAAATTTTCAGGTAGAATATTGGCAGTCTATAATTTTATTTTTAACAATATTATTGCTAGGGCTGGCCAAAGCTTTTAGTATGAATCGTTTTAAGCAAACTTATAAATCATTATTTAATTATCGGGTAGCACAAGAGGTTTGCTCTGAGGAAAAAGTGTTCTTTCATCGAGTTAATATTTTATTGACAATAAATTACTTGTTAATTGTTGCATTGTTAATTTATCAATTAAAAGAACTCTTAAACCCAAAGCTCCTTATAGTAAGCGGATTTTCATTGTATCTTTTAATTGTTGTGTTTTTATTGACTTTGAATTTCGTAAAATTCTTTTTGTCGAAACTATTAACTTTTATTTTCGATTCTTCTAGTTTAATTACAGAATACGTGTATAGTGTGTCGCTATTTAATAATCTTTTTGGTGTAATATTGCTTCCTGTTATGGCTATGAGCTATTTTACTACGCTAGAATTAGGGGTAATTTTGAAGTTTATAGCCCTTCCAATGTCATTTATTATGTTGATATTTAGGTTGTTAAGAGTTTCTGTTTTAGCAAGAAGTAAAGGGGTTTCGTATTTGTATATATTTGCGTACATTTGCAGCCTCGAAATTTTACCATTGGTCGTTATGATAAAGATTTTCATCCTAACATAATGACAGTTCGACTAAGATGTATATAAAGAGATAGGAAATGTTGAAAGTAAAAAGTGTTTTAGTATCACAACCCAAACCAGAATCAGAGAAATCCCCATATTTTGATTTATCCGATGATTGCAAAGTTAAGATTGATTTCAGACCTTTTATTCATTTAGAAGGTGTACAAGGAAAAGATTTTAGAAAACAACGTATTAATTTTTTAGAATTTTCTGCAGTAATTTTTACAAGTAGAAATGCAATTGATTACTATTTTAAAACTGCAGAAGAAGCACGTGTTACTATTCCTGATGATATGAAATATTTTTGTATTTCAGAATCTACTGCGTTTTATTTACAGAAATACATTGTTTATAGAAAACGAAAAATATTTTACGGTCAGCAAACATTTGCTGATTTAGTAAAAACATTAAAAAAGCACAGTAAGGATAATAATTTTTTGTTGCCTTGCTCAGATATTTTAAGACAAACAATTCCTGATCAATTAAAAGAGAATGGGATTAATTATTCATGTGTTAATTTATACAAAACGGTTTGTAGTGATTTGTCAGATTTATCTGATGTAAATTATGATGTATTGGTGTTTTTTAGTCCTTCAGGGATTAAATCTTTATATCAAAATTTCCCAAACTTTAAACAAAACGATACGCGTATTGCAGTTTTTGGACCAACAACAGCTAAAGCAGCTGAAGAGGCTGGTCTTAAGATTGATATTGCAGCACCAAAACCTGAATCTCCATCAATGACAAAAGCATTAGAGATTTATATCAAAAAAGCAAATAAAAATGCGAAGAAGAAGTAGGGATTAACCTATTTTTTCTTCTTATAAATAGTCGGTTAAGGCTGTGCTTATATTAAAAACCTACTTGGTTTTTGGTTATATATGCTTACATTTGCAGCCTTATTTTCGAGAAAAACTATACAGATGAAATTATCCAAATTCAAATTTGAATTACCAGAAGAATTATTAGCTGAACATCCTGCTGAACATAGAGATGAATCAAGATTAATGGTTGTACACAGAGATACCGGAGAAATTGAACACCGTGTTTTTAAAGATGTGTTAGAATATTTTGATGAAGGCGATTTGATGGTGATGAATGACACTAAAGTATTTCCTGCAAGAATGTATGGTAATAAAGAAAAAACTGGTGCTAGAATTGAAGTTTTCTTATTGAGAGAATTAAATAGAGAAAGTTTTTTATGGGATGTTTTAGTAGATCCTGCTCGTAAAATCAGAATTGGTAACAAACTTTATTTTGGTGATGATGATTTAGTTGCTGAAGTAATTGATAATACAACATCAAGAGGAAGAACTTTACGTTTTTTGTTTGATGGACCTTATGAGGAGTTTAAAGCAATTATTGAAAAATTGGGAGAAACTCCAATTCCAAAATATATTAAAAGAGAAGTTGTACCTGAAGATGCTGAAAGGTATCAAACGGTATATGCTAAAAATGAAGGAGCTGTTGCTGCACCAACTGCAGGACTACACTTTAGTAAACATTTATTAAAGCGTTTAGAAATTAAAGGAATTGATTTCTCATACGTTACACTTCATGTTGGTTTAGGAACATTTAGAACTGTTGATGTTGAGGATTTAACGAAACATAAAATGGATTCTGAAGAAATACATATTACACCTGAATGTTCAGAGGTTGTTAATGATGCAAAAGATAAAAAGAGAAGAATTTGTGCTGTTGGAACTACTTCAATGAGAGTTTTAGAATCTTCTGTTTCTACAGAAGGTGAATTAAAACCTTTTGATGGATGGACAAACAGATTTATTTTCCCTCCTTTTGAGTTTAATTTGGCTAACTGTATGATTACTAATTTCCATACACCAGAATCTACCTTATTAATGATGACTGCTGCTTTTGGTGGTTATGATTTAATTATGAAAGCTTACCAAGAAGCTATCAAAGAAAAATATCGCTTTTACACTTATGGTGATGCGATGTTAATTATATAAGTAAGAAGAAGAAAAAGGATATTAACATAAAATTATTTTAAATGAAATTAGAAGACTTAAAGCTCTACCAAGAGTGTCTTGATTTTGAAAAACAAGTTTGGGACTTGGTAAGTACTTGGGAAGGTTTTAATAAAGATACCGTTGGTAAACCATTTGTAGAATCTGCAGATGCTATTTCTGGAAACATTGCTGCTGGTTATGGACGTTATAACTTTAAAGATAAAAAGCATTATTGCTATATTTCTAGAGGTTATTTATTAAAAACTAAAGGTTGGTTAATAAAAGCGAAAGAAAGAGAAATGGTTGAAGCTGAAGCAGCTGATGAATTAATCGAGTTTGTTGAGAAAATTCACAGAATGTTAAACGCTTACATCCGTTCTATAGGTAGAGTAAAAACTGATAAACCTTACGAGAACAGAACTAATTACAATAGCACACCAGAAGTTGATGGTAACGCTACTGTTACAGAAACTGCAGCTGAAGATAGTGGTAATTCATTTACAGCTACAGCGGATGAGTTTTTTAGCTCAGAAGAATTAACAACTGCATAAAATGCAGTATGCGATAATAGTTGCTGGAGGTAAAGGAGAGCGAATGGGAACAGCTGTTCCTAAGCAATTTTTACTTCTTAAAGGCAAACCTATTTTAATGCATACGATGGAAAAGTTTGAGAAAACGATTCCTAATATAAAAATTATACTAGCCCTTCCAGAAAATCAAATCGATTTTTGGGAAGGGCTTTGTGTTAAACACAGCTTTACACTTTCTTATCAATTGGTAAAAGGCGGTAAAACGCGCTTTCATTCTGTTAAAAATGCATTAGCATTAGTTACAGAGGATGGAATAGTAGCTATTCATGATGGCGTAAGACCATTGGTGAGTACTAATACTATAAATAGCTGTTTTAATGCAGCTAAAGAACTTGGTAATGCAATACCAACAATTGATGTAGTAGAGTCATTAAGACACATTTCTAAACAAGAAAACACCAATAAGGCTGTTGCTCGGAATTGCTATCAATTAGTGCAAACACCACAATGTTTTCAATCAGATTTAATTTTAAAAGCTTACCAACAAGAGTTTGATGCCACTTTTACAGATGACGCTTCTGTTGTTGAAAAACTGGGAGAGCACATCAATTTGGTTGATGGCAACAGAGAAAATATTAAAATTACTACTCAAGAAGATTTAATAATTGCTGAGGCGTTGATAAATGCTACTTCTTCACTTTAGCCAACTTTTCTTTTACTTTTTCAACTTCTTTTTCTTGCTTTTCTTTATCGCTTTCTAACGATTCTATATCTCGTTTGTTTTCAGAAGTTTTTCTTTCGTTATCTCTAATGGCTTGTTCATCTTTAGAAATACTTCGTGTTAGCTTGTCGTATTTTCCATCTAATTTTTCTTTCTGTTTGGTCAATTTATCCAATTTCCCTTTTCCACTATTAATGCTGTTTGTTGTGCTTTTTAAATTGGTAGAAACACCTTTTAAATCGCTTTTAGCTTTTTCAATTTCTCCTTTTTTCTTTTTGCTATCGGCAGCTAAGTTGTTGTTTTTGTTTTTTAGCGTAGTAATTTTTTCATTGATTTTATTTAATTTTCTTTCCTCTGCAACAACTTCTTTTTCGATAACAACAATGGAAATTTCTTTAGATAAATCCTCCATAAATTTTACAGCATTTTTATACTCTTTACTTTTAGGTACAATGTAATTGTTGTTTACTTCAAAGCATACAATAAGGTTGGCTGTACCATCTTTATGTCTATCGATGGCTACAAAAAGGTCAATTTTATTACTTGAAATCTCAGGAATTAATGCGTTATCCATAAAAATTTCTCCTTTCTTTTCTACAATTGTTCCTGCATCATTTCCTGCTTGTTTTTTAAATGCTCTAGAAATATCTTTCTTATCATCCGAATGAATATTTACAGATAAAGCAAATTTTTGACCACTAAGAAATTTGTATTTAATGTCTTTAACTACAATTTTTTGAGCAGATATTGCTATTGTAAAAAGGAGAAGTAAAGATGTGATAATGTTTTTCATAAGGTTTGGTTTTAAAAGTATGAAGGTACAGAAATTAGCTGATTTTCAAAATTTGGGAATCTGTTTTTAATGTTAGGTTTTTTAAATCTACGTTTTTAATTAAATTTAAACCTGGTGATTTTCCTTTTTCAATACTTCCTAAATGATTAAAGCCTAAAAACTGAGCGCCATTAAATGTAGCCCACTCTATTAATTTTTCTAGTGTTATGGTGTTATCTTTTTGTGCTATTGTTTTTAGTTCGTCTAAAATGGATAAGCTCCAATTAGAAGCTAAACTATCTGTTCCTATCGTACATTTTTCATTTTTAAATAAACTGTAGTTAGGTTGTTTTGATTCAATGTATTCGTTAGCATTAGGGCAAAAACACCAGTAAATAGATTTGCTGTAATTATTTGCCCATGTAATATCTTCTTGATTGGTAAAGGTATTATGAACCAATAAAATTCTATTTAGCTGCTTAAACTTATCTAGAAAAGAAGGGAGTGCATTTAGTTTGGTTGGAACAAATTGATGATTTGTTTTCTCAGCAATGTTTAAAAAATCGAATAATTTCCCTTTACCTTTTTGATAAAATTCATTTTCGCTCGCTGTTTCTTGGTTGTGAAGAGAAAAAATACTGTTGTTTTTTGTGGTATGCTCATTAATCATTTTTACTAAGTTATCCGAAACAGAATAAGTAGCATGTGGAGTAATAGAGGCTCTATTTTTATTAAAATACGTTTCAAAAACTTCTTCAGCATGGATAAAAGCTTCGGATGCAATTTTAGGATCAGAGCCAAAAACTTCAATAAATGTATGGTAAGCAATTGAGCTGTTTTGTTTTGTTTTAAAGCTTGATGTACCATTAGAAATATCTCCAATAGCTACAATACCATTAGTAATCATTTCTTGTTCTGCTTTTATAATAGCAGTTAATTTTTCTTTTTCGGTGTAGTTGTTTCTTAGGGTTATGATGTCTTTTACAAAACCGTGTAGTTTTGTTTTTTCGGCAATGGCTCCTTTTAAATAGGAGAGTTCTAAATGGCAATGTGTATTTACAAAACCCGGACAAATAATTCCTTCAAATTTTTCTACATCATTCCAATTAATGCTATCCTTTTCAGGATTAAGGAGGGCTAAAATTTTACCATCGCTGTTGATTTCTATTACTCCATTTTTTATTGGAGTAGCATTTCCGGGAAAAATGTAGTTGGCGGATAACTTTTGCATTTATGTTGTTTTAGGAATAGTAATATCATTACCAACTCTATTAGCTTGGTAATGTGGTGACATAATCTCAACATTTGCATTGTTAAACTCATCTAAAATATTGCCGTAAAGTTTCGACTCAATGATGTTGTAAGTCTTTACATTAGAAATGTAAGCGTTAATTTCATAGGTTACATAAAAATCATCTAAACTAGTTTGTAATACAAAAGGTCTCTTTTCTGGAACATCATTTATAATGCCCTCTGTATTTATTGCCGCAGTATTTAATAAGTCATGTACTTTTCTCCAATCTACATCATAGCCAATGGTTAAGGATGTGTGTATAATAAGGTTTGATCGTTCGGCTGCAGTACTAAAGTTTTTACTGTAACCAGATAAAATGTTTGCGTTAGGAATAGTAACAATAACGTTTTTTGGAGTTCTTACTCGGGTAACAATGGTGTTTTTCATCACCACAATACCTGTAATATTGTTCACTTCTATTCTATCGCCAATTTTAAAAGGACGCATATAAGTCATTATTAACCCGCTCATTGCATTAGAAATTACAGAGGTAGATCCTAGAGATAATAATAATCCTAAAAACATGGTTACGCCTTTAAATATATCAGAGTTGGCGCCTGGTAATAATGGAAATATAAGGGTAATGATAAACGCATAAAGTACAAATTTTATCATTTTAGATGTTGTTCCAGACCAGTCTTTATGAAAACCATGTAAATTGATATTGCCTTTTTCTACCTCTTTAAAAAAGTAGCTAACGAGTTTAATTACTTTGCTAAAAATAAAAAGGATAACAAGTATCTTAATTAAGGTAGGGATGTAATGAAGAAATTTAATAAAAAAATCTACAAAAGGGTTTAGAATGTATCCAAACATTTTATTGCTGTAAGTCTCTGTAAAAGGTGAAACGCTTAAAATAAAAGGAACCATTATATACGCGGAAATGAAAATGAAAAACCTATAAACCCATTTTATAACTTGAAGGAAAGTACCTATAGCATTCTCTTTGTCTTCCTCTTTTAATCGATAAATTTTAAGTTTTGAAGTGATTTTGTAGATGAAATTTTCATTTTTTAGTATCCATTTAACTAAATACTTATACAAGATTTTTAAAATTAAAAGGATAGCAATAAAAACCCCTAAATAAATAGATAAGTGAAGAGTTTGTTCAATTACCTCATCGTGATTTAAGTTGCTAAAATAAGTTTTCGCATTAGGTATTATTTCTGAAAATTTAATTTGATCTTCAGTGTTTAAAGTATCTGTTGGTGTTTGTATAGCTAATAAATACGGAAGGTATTGCTGTATAAAAGAGAATAGAAAATCCATAGGAGTTAATTTTTTTTATAAAAGTACATTATACAATTCATTATGACAATATGACTATTAAAAACTAATCTTATTTTTGCGTTATCATGGCAGAAAAACAAAACATACGTGTACTTACAAAGGCTGAGTTGAAAGCTGTTTTTGTAGAGCAAGGAGAAAAAGCTTTTAGAGCTAAACAAGTTTACGAATGGTTATGGAAAAAAGGGGTAACTTCTTTTGAAGAAATGACCAACTTGTCGTTGGCAACACGAGATATGTTGACCAAGAATTTTGTGATTAATGCAGTAGTAATTGCCGAAGAACAAAAAAGTAAAGATAAAACGATAAAAAATGCTTTCAAATTATATGATGGAAGTATTACTGAAGGTGTTTTGATTCCAACACCAAAACGAATGACGGCCTGTATATCTAGTCAAGTAGGATGTAGTTTGGCGTGTGAGTTTTGTGCTACCGGAAAGTTAGATAGACTAAGAAATATTGATGCAGAAGAAATTTTTGATCAAGTAGTATTGATTAAAAACCAAGCAGAAAAAAATTACAATACACCATTAAGCAATATCGTTTATATGGGAATGGGCGAGCCGTTATTGAATTACAAAAATGTGCTGCGCTCTATCGATTTAATTACTTCTGAAGATGGTTTGGGAATGTCGCCAAAACGAATTACGGTTTCTACTGCAGGTATTGCAAAAATGATTAAGCAATTGGGAGATGATGAAGTGAAATTTAATTTAGCACTTTCGTTACATGCTGCTACTGATGCTAAACGAAGTCAAATTATGCCCATAAATGAAACGAATACGTTGGCAGTTTTATCTGAAGCATTGGCATATTTCCACGAAAAAACAGGTTCTAGAGTAACTTTTGAATACATTATTTTTAAAGATTTTAACGACAGTTTAGAAGATGCTAAAGATTTAGCTGCGTTCTGCAAGGTTGTTCCTTGTAAAATAAATATTATAGAATATAACGCTATTGATGATGCTAAATTTGAGAAAGCGGATCCTGAAAAAACAGATAAGTTCGCAGAATTCTTAGAAAAAACATTCAATTTGATTGTTAATGTTAGAAGAAGTAGGGGTAAAGATATTGATGCCGCTTGTGGTCAATTGGCAAATAAGAATAAATTAGCGAAATAGTTATTATTATCTATTAATAATTATACTTTTGGTTGCTTAATTAATAAAATAATATGAAACATATATTAACTATCTTATTTTCGATAATATTTCTTACAATTAATGCTCAACAGCAGATAGAAAACCAAGGGTTTGAGAGTTGGGAAAGTGCTGGTACTGTTGCGGATGAGCCAGAAGACTGGAGCTCAATAAAAACAGCAGATGCTTTGGGTGCTCTTGCTCCACAGGTATGGTTTCAAAGTACAGATGCGCATTCAGGTTCGTATTCTATTGAGCTTAAAAACGTATCTACATTCGGAATAGTAGCGAATGGAATTATAACAACAGGGAGAATCCATGCTGATTTAAACCCTGAAAATGGTTATATATATACTGATGCCGCAGATAATCAATGGAATAGTTCATTTACTGATAGACCAGATAGCTTGGTAGGTTGGTATAAATATTCCCCTTCAGGTTCTGATGCAGGTAAAGCTCAAGTGATTTTACATAACGGGGCAGCACAAATTCCTGAAAACGGAACTCAATCTAATTGGATAGGTCAGGCAAGGTTTGATTTTTCAGGAACTACAAGTACTTGGACTCGATTTTCAGTACCCTTTAATTACTACAGCTCAAGCGCACCAGCATATTTATTAGCAGTATTGGTAGCGGGAGATAGCACCGTTTCTGTTGCAGGAAGTGTTGCGTTGTTTGATGATTTAGAATTGATATACAATATAACAAGTGTTAACAAGCATGATGAAGAGTTCGCAAACGTTTTTGTTTATGATAATTTTTTAACTATTAATTTTAATAAAGACATCAACTCATCATCAAAAGCTCAAATGATAGATTTATCAGGAAGAGTGGTGTGGGAAGATGAACTCTTTGATGTGAAAAGTTATAAAAAGCGTTTACCAGTTAATTCAGGAATGTATATTTTCACATTAATTACATCTGAAAGTATTATAACAAAGAAAATAGTGATTAAATAAATAATGACTCGATTTTTCTTTTTTAATATTTTATTCCTGCTATTTGGGAGTATTTATGCTCAAAACGGGACGTTAAAAGGGCTTGTTTCTGATGCATCAAATAATGAAACCCTAGTTGGTGTTAATGTCTATTTATTAGAATCAATTACTACAGGTGCTACTACAAATGTTAATGGAGAATTTAAATTTCTGTGTGATACAGGGAAGCATAAAATAGTTGTTTCATTTATTGGAATGAAAAGCGATACCTTAGTTGTTTTCATCAAAGAAAATCAAGAAACTACGATTAATATTTTAATGGATCCAGATGAGGAAACTCTTGCAACATTTAATGTTGAAGTAGGTAAATTCAATAAAAGAATAGAAGAATTAACTGTGTCTATGGAGGTGATAAAACCTTCAGCAATAGAAGAAAAAAATATAAGGAGTGTAGAAGCGATTTTAGAACAAACACCCGGAGTTAATATTCTTGATGGAGAACCTCAAATTAGAGGCGGAAGTGGATTTACTTTTGGTATTGGTAGTAAAGTTGCACTTATTGTAGATGATATGCCTATGCTTTCTGGTGATGCAGGAAGACCTCTTTGGGATTTTGTGCCAATAGAAAATATTGAGCAAATAGAAATAATTAAAGGAGCTTCTTCTGTGTTGTCAGGTGCTTCAGCTTTAAGTGGGTCTATTCATATACGAACTGCTGAGCCAGGGATGAAGCCTGCAACTAAAATTAGTCTGTATTCAGGGTTTTATTCAGCGCCTAAAGATGAAACTATGAAATGGTGGGATGATTACCCTTATATACATGGGGTTAATTTCTCTCATAGCGAAAAAATTGGGAATTTAAATTTTGTAATAGGGGGATTAATAAACAATGATCATGGGTATATTGGAGCTCCAAATCCTGGTAAATTTGTAGTAGATACGATAACTGATTTTGATGATAGTCAAATGAAAAGCGAAAAGGTAAGGGTTAATCTTGGTTTGAAATACTACTTAAAAAACTTTGAGAATTTAAATTTTGGAGTAAATGGAAATGTGATGCAGAATTCCACCAATTTAACATTGGCTTGGAATGATGATACTACAGGGTTTTATAGAGCTTATCCTGGAGGTGTAATATTGCAAAACCAACTAATTTATAACATAGATCCATTTGTTAATTATTTAACTAAAAACAATGGTAAGCACAGTTTGAAAGGACGCTTGTTAATCACAAATGATCAAATGAATAATGATCAACGAAATTATTCAGAATTATATTTTGTTGATTATCAATATAAAAAAGAGTTTAATAAATTTAAAGATCTTGAATTTATTATAGGATCATCATATAATAAAGTTTTTTCTAGAGCTAATTTATATGAAGGAAGAGGAACTCCTTATAATTCGCTAAGAAATTTTTCTATTTATACAGAATTAAGAAAAACATTTAAAGAGGTGCTTAGTGTTTCTGTAGGTTATAGAAATGAGGCTTATTGGCTAAATGATGAGGAAAGAGAGGATGCTCAAATTTTTAGAGGAGGATTAAATCTAAAAATAATTAAAGGAACTAATTTAAGGGCTTCTTTCGGACAAGGATTTAGATACCCAACAATTGCAGAAAGATATATAAAAACTGCCGTAGGTTCTTTTGGAGTGTTTGATAATCCTGATTTGAAACCAGAAAAAAGCTGGAATTTAGAGGCTGGAATTCGTCAAGGTTATAAGGCAGGTAAATTATATGGTTATGTTGATGTTGCCGTTTTTAAACAAGAATATGAAAATACTATTGAATATTTGTTCGGCTTTTGGGATTCTACATACACCTTTGCAATTGCGGGCTTTAAGTTTTTAAATACTGGAAAATCTCAAGTTACAGGGGTTGATGCTTCTTGGGTTGGTACAATTAGTACAAGCAAAAAAAGTGGGGTATCTTTTATGCTTGCGTATAATTATATAAAACCTATTACGTTAGAGCCAGAGCTTATTTTTGCTAAAGATTATAAACCAGGAGGCTCTGGAGAGTTTACTTATAACGCAACAAGTACTAATCCATCTAATCAGATATTAAAATATAGATTTATTCAAACAATTAAGGGCGATTTAAGTTATACGTATAGAAAAATAATAACCGTTGGTGCTAGCGGAAGGTATTATAGCAAAATGGATAATTACGATAAAGCTATTGTTGATTTTGAGGAAATAACAAGTAATACTGGAGGATCCTTGCAAGCCATAAAGTATGAGGATTATTATGAAAACTCTGCACCTCAAACTATTATTTTAGATGTAAGAATTTCCGTTGCATTTCAAAAGAAACACAAAATTTCAGTTGTTATAAATAACTTTATGAATAAAACATACTCTTTGCGTCCTTTAAAAGCAGAATCGATGAGAACGGTAATGTTTCAATATACCCTTAAGATTTAGATTATACCCTCACACCAATAATACAAATATCATCCACTTGTTCTTCATCTCCTTTCCACTTAAAAAAGATGTTTTCTAATTGATCTTCTTGTTCTTGCATTGGTAAATGAGTAATAGAAAGGAGTAAATTTCTTAATTTTTTAACCATAAATTTTTTGCCTTTTTTTCCTCCAAATTGGTCTTGGAAACCATCGGTTATTGTGTAAACTACATCTCCTTTTTGTAATTCAAACTCCCCTTGACTAAAAGGGGTACTATCATTATCGTGTTTTCCAACAGGCATTTTATCGGCTTTAATTATAATTACCTCTTTATTTCGAATAACCCAAATAGGATTATTGGCAGCGGTGTAAGTGAATTTTTGGTTAACAAAATCAAAACTAATAATACTGGCATCCATTCCATCTTTACCTCCTTCAGCACTACCATCCTTTTTTAAGCGTTCTATTATTGTTTTACGGGTAGCATTAAAAATTTCTGATGGATCAGTTAGGTTTTGTTCTACTGCTTTTTCAATACTAGAGATGTTTAAAATACTCATAATAGCACCTGGTACTCCATGACCAGTACTATCAGCATTTACTACTGCAAAATTACCATTGTTCAGCTTTCCTGCCCAGTAAAAATCACCACTTACAGCTTCTTTTGGCTTAAAAAAAACAAAGTAATCTTTTAGGTTTTCATCAAGAAGATCTTTTGATGCTAAGAAGCTGCGTTGTATCCGCTCTGCATAATTTATACTATCGGTAATTTCTTTGTGGGCTTCTTCTATTTCATCGCGTTGGGTTTCTACTTCCTCTTTTTGTGCTTCAATAACTACTTTTTGCTTTTTAGTAACCCGTAAACGATTAAATACAAAAATTAAAAATGCAATTACTAATACCAACCCAAACCCAATAGCATAAGTAATTACTTTTTGTTTGGCTTTTGCTTCTTTCTCAATGGCAACTAATTTCTCGTTCTCTACATTATCTAATGCTTTTTGTTTTTCGTATTCGTATTTGGCTTGTTGCTTAATGGTCGTTTTTTGGGTTTTAATGTTGTCTATACTGTCTCGCATAACAATGTATAGTTTGTGCATTTTTAAAGCTTGCATCCCTTTTTTTTGCTTTTCAAATATTTGAGTAAGTAATTTAGCTAACTTCTGAATTAAAGCAGGTGTTCCCGTTTCTTGAGCAATCAACATTCCTTTATGTGCATCTTTTTCAGCTTTATTTATATTGTTATTATAAAGTTCAATCATGCCAATATTGTAAAGCATATTAGAAATACCATCTCTATTGCCAAGCTCTTCGTTAAGAAATAAGGCTCTTTTGTAAAACTTGAAAGCTTTAATTTTCCCTTGCTTTATGGATTCTTTTTTTGATGATTTTATGGCTGGATCTCCGGAGTGGCTATAGATTAAACCTATGTGACTTAAAGACATAGCAAGTCCTCTTTTATCTCCTATTTCAGTTTGAATATTTGCTGCGTTTTGGAAAAAATTGTATGCTTGGAGAGTGTCACCTTGGTTTTTGTAAATAAAACCAATATTAATTGATATTGAGGCAATACTTTTTTTTGGACCTGATTTTTTTCTAATCTTCAAAGCTTTGTAGTACATTGCTAAAGCATTAGAATAATTTCCTTGGATATTGTATATGCCGGCAACATTATTTAAAGAATAAGCAATATCGCTTTTGTTTTTAAGTTTTTCTCTAATTTTTAAAGAGCGAAGAAAGCTATTGAGCGCTTTAGTTATTTGCCCTTTATTATAATAGATATTCCCTATGTTGTTCAAATAAGTTGCATACCCTGCTTTATTTCCTTGTTTAATGTAAATTTTTGAAGCTTTTTTGTAATAGCTTAAAGCATTGTCAAAATCACTTTTGTTGTAATAAATAAAACCAATATTGTTTAGAGCTCCAGCGTTTAAAGATTCTAGCTTGTTAGTCTCGGATGTTGTTTTCGAATCTTTTAAAGCTTGTTGTATCTCTTGATACTGAAAATATTGATATGACACCCATTTTTCACTAACTAAATTTTGACAAATATTATTAAGAGTGGCAATTCTTTCTGTATCTATTTTGCTTTTATGATACGCGGTAAGAGACTCCTTTAATAACTGATTGTCTTGTTTTGATAAATCTTTTAAGTTTAAACTGTCGATTAAATAATAAGTTTTATCAGCAAAATTTTGCCCAAAACACTGTTTATTCTTTGAAAGGCTCAGGATAACAACAAAAAGGAATATATACTTGATATTTTTCATACATTAAATGTACAAAAATTTAAGAATATCGACATTGTGAGTATTGAGGTGCGAAATGCGAAGCAGTCTCTACCTCATTTGGGAGCCCGATTTCTCGGGTAAGGAGTAAGATAGCGAAAACAAACAAGGAAAGACTCCTTTCCTTCGTAGGTGGGAATCTAGAAGCAGAAAACAGAGCGGTTTAATCAAATAGATTCTTTGGCTGCGATTTGTAGATTCCCAGTTAAGCTGAGGATGACAAATTTTTTGTTCATAATGGCATTCTAAAAGTAGAAAAACCGTATTTTGGAGGCTCAAAATATAGAACATGTCAGACAATAATAAAAAGCTTTTTTTACTCGATGCATTTGCGCTAATATATAGAGCATATTTTGCTTTTGGTAAAAATCAACGATACAATTCTAAGGGGTTAAATACTTCAGCAATGTTGGGTTTTACCAATACCTTAATTGAAGTTTTAGAAAAACAAAAGCCAACACATATTGCAGTAGTTTTTGATGCTCCGGGTGGCGCAACCAATAGAGAGGAAGTTTTTACAGATTATAAGGCTGGAAGAGAAGCGATGCCCGAAGATATTAGAACAGCAATTCCATACATTAAAAGAATTATTGAAGCATTTAACATTCCGATGTATTTGTTAGAAGGTTATGAGGCCGATGATATTATCGGAACAATGGCAAAAGAGGCTGAACGACAAGGTTTTCAGACTTTTATGATGACACCAGATAAGGATTTTTGTCAGTTGGTTTCTGAGAATATTTTTATGTATAAACCTGCGGCTTATGGTAAGCCAGCTCAAACATTAGGGATACCAGAAGTACAAGAAAAGTTTGGTGTAGAAACTCCCTTACAAGTAATTGATATTTTAGGACTTTGGGGCGATGCTGTGGATAATATACCTGGAATACCTGGAATTGGAGAAAAAACATCTAAAATATTAATTGCCAAATACGGTAGTGTTGAGGGGTTAATTGAACACGCGCATGAACTAAAAGGCAAACAAAAAGAGAATGTAATCAACTTTGCAGAGCAAGGATTGTTATCTAAAATGTTGGCAACAATTATTTTAGATGTTCCTGTAGATTACGATTTAGCAGATACCAAAATTGAAGCTCCGAATGAAGACAAGATAATTGAATTATTTTCGGAATTGGAGTTTAGAAACATTGCCAAACGTGTTTTAGGTAGAGAAATTCAAATTAAAGCAGCACCTGTACAGGTTCAACCAGGTGGGCAAATGGATTTGTTTGGAAATGCAGTAGAAATAACCCCTTCCGAAACTACAGCAGTTATTGAAGAGGAAGTTGTGTTGGAAGAAAAAGACATCTCCAACACCAAACACAAGTATCATTTTGTTCAAACAGCCGAAGAAAGAGCAAAATTAATTGCAGATTTATCGAAGCAAAAATCGTTTTGTTTTGATACTGAAACGACTGGTTTAAATCCTTTTGAAGCAGAGATTGTTGGTTTATCAATTGCTTACAAAGAATATGAGGCTTACTATATTCCTTTATCAGAAAATGCGGAAGAAGCAACTGCTGTTTTAGCAGAATTTAAAGCATTATTTGAGAATGAGAATATTGAAAAAGTAGGTCAGAACATTAAATATGATTTGAATGTATTAACGAATTATAACATTCAATTAAAAGGAAAATTATTTGATACCATGATTGCGCATTATCTGATACAACCAGATATGCGTCATAATATGGATTTATTGGCTGAAGCGTATTTGGGTTACAAAACCGTTTCTATCGAATCTCTTTTAGGGAAAAAAGGAAAGAAGCAAAAAACAATGAGGGATATTCCTCAAGAAGAAATTGTTGATTATGCGTGTGAAGACGCAGACATCACTTTACGCTTAAAAAATCAGTTTGAGCCTAAGATGAATGCTACACTTAAAAAATTGATGGATGAAATAGAAACACCATTAATTCCGGTTTTGGCAGCAATGGAAAAAGAAGGTATTAATTTAGATGTGCCAGCATTGTCGAAATTCTCAGAAGAGTTAGAGGTGTTGGTTTCAGGTTTAACAGCACAAATATTAACCCTTTCGGGAGAGGAATTTAATGTAGATTCTCCAAAGCAATTAGGCGAAGTATTGTTTGATAAAATGAAAATAGTTGAAAAGGCTAAAAAAACCAAAACAGGACAATATTCTACCGGTGAAGATGTGTTGTCTAAATTGGCGAGTAAGCACGAAATTGTTCCGTTAATTTTAGAATACCGCTCGTTAAAAAAGTTAAAATCTACTTACGTAGATGCGTTGCCAGAATTAGTGAGTGCTAAGGATGGAAAAATTCATACCAGTTATATGCAAACCGTTGCAGCAACAGGACGATTAAGTTCTACTAATCCTAATTTGCAAAATATTCCTATCCGAACAGAAAAAGGAAGAGAAATACGAAAAGCATTTATTCCTCGAAATAAAGATTATACGTTATTGGCAGCAGATTATTCTCAGATAGAATTAAGAATTATTGCTGCTTTAAGCGGTGATGAAAATATGCAAGAAGCTTTTGTTAAAGGAGAGGATATCCATACAGCAACGGCAGCTAAAGTTTTTGGAGTAAAACCCGAAGAAGTTGATCGAGAAATGCGAAGCAAAGCTAAAGCAGTTAATTTTGGAATTATTTATGGCGTTTCTGCTTTTGGATTATCTCAAAATTTAAACATACCGCGTAAAGAAGCCAAAGAGATTATTGATACTTATTTTGAGCAATATCCAAAACTCAAAGCTTATATGGATAACAATGTAGAATTGGCTAAAGAGCAAGGGTATGTAGAAACCGTTATGCAGCGTAGAAGAAACTTAAAAGATATCAATTCTGCCAATGCAATTGTACGTAGTCATGCCGAAAGAAATGCAGTAAATGCACCGATACAAGGTTCTGCCGCAGACATTATTAAAATAGCAATGATTAATATCCATAAAGAGATGGAAGAGAAACAGTTAAAATCTAAAATGCTATTACAGGTACATGATGAATTGGTTTTTGATGTGTACCAACCTGAATTAGAGGAAGTAAAAGCGTTGGTAAAAGATAAAATGGAAAATGCAATTAAGTTGGTTGTTCCTTTAGATGTAGAAATGAATGCTGCAGAAAATTGGTTGTTGGCACATTAATCAAAAAATAATGAAAACAATAATTTCAATAATATTCATTTTAATTGTTAGTTTGGGTAATGCTCAAACCTCCAAAGAAAATTTAGAAAAATACAACACCTATAAAACCAATTTAAAATATTTTAGAGTTGTTGGGGAAGGGGCAAAACGGAGTATTATTGGAGAAAGAAGGGCTGGATTGTTAAGTTTTGGTGATGGTGGCGTTAATCAGGGTTGGTACATTGGCGTGTTAGCAACAGAATATGCTGTTTCGATTAAAAATAAAAATATTCGTGGAGCTCAAAAAACATTGTTGGAGCTGTATTACGCGTTGCTATCTTTAAATAGATTAGATGCTGTTTCTCAATCAAGGTATATACATGAACAAGCTCCTAATTATAGCGATACACTAAATGCCATCGCTGTTCGTACTGATGGGTGGAGCGATATTCCTGATGTTGAATATTATGACGCAATTAATGAAAAGAACAAAGAGGCTTATCCTATAAATCATCAAGGAAAACATTGGGAAAGTATTACCACTATGGAGCGACAATATTATGCGCCACCACATAAACACGATTATTTTAGTCAAGATCAATTGTATCATGTGCTAATGGGGTTGTATTTAACGTATAATTATGTAAATATAGAACACAGTTTTTCGTTAAGTGATGGGACTCAAAAAACAATTAATTTTAGAACGATGGCAAAAGATATTGCGCTACGTTTTATTCATACTGTTGCTGATCATCATTTTAAATTAAAAACACCTGAGGGAAAAACCTCGTATGGGGGATATGCGGTGATTTATGCTAACCCTCTTATTTCTTTAGCGCAAGCAATGGGTTCGGAACATAAATTTAAAAAGCGAAATAATCCTTTTTGGAATTTAAGTGGAGGGGTGGGAGCTTCTTGGCCTTTAAATAAAACAGATTTAGCACACATGCACTTGGTGATGGCTTCTATTTCTGATGCAAGGTTTAGCATAACACGTTCTAATGCCAAAGCCATTTATCGACAAGCAAAAGATAAAACATATCAGTGGGAAGCTTTTTATCCGTTATTACACAATAATCTTTGGGGAGAAAAACCTATGAGTGATTCATATTACCAATTGGTTGAAGGCGTGTTAAATTCAGCACCTAAAATTAACCCTCAAAACAATGCTGCAGGAGGACCTGAAGGGTGGAGAGCATATCCTAAATTTATGAAATCAGCTGAGCACCAAAAGGGAGGAAACCCAAATTTTAGTGCTTACTACTCTGGTATAGACTATATGTTGCTGTATAATTTATATCAATTAAGAGGGCTAGGTGTGTTTGGAGAGTAAATTTATAATTTATATCTTTGAGAAACAGAAATTTACAATTATGAAAAAACAGCTTGCAATCGTATTATTTTCAGGATTATTACTTTCTTGTGGAAATGAAGTTGAAGAAGACGTACCACAAATGGAAGAGGTGGTTATGGATCAGGAAACAAGTGGCCGTGTAGAGAAAGTACAGAATGTGTTTCAAACGCTACCTTCACCGTTAGAGACTGCTTCAATATTTCAGCATGCAGGAGCCAATTATAATGCAGAGTTACTGAACCCTATTGCGAATGTAGATAACTACTCTACCAATACGCAAAAGGCTATTAATTTTGGTGTTTATGGTGCAGATTTAAGTTATGCCAATATTTTTGAGCAAACGCAAGAAACTATGTTTTACATGAATTGTACCAAAAAGCTATCTGATGCTTTGGGTGTTTCTTCGGCTTTTGATGCAGCTACAATGGAGCGTTTGGAAGAAAATATCAATAATAAAGATTCATTGATGATAATTATTAATGATGCTTTTTGGTTAGCCGATGCATTTTTAAAAGAAAATGGTCAAGATAATTTATCTGCATTAATTGTAACTGGAGGATGGATTGAAGGATTGTATATAGGAACAAAAACTATTGATAAAAAAAATCCGGATGAAGGTTTAATGTTGAAAATTGCTGATCAAAAATTCTCATTAGATAATTTAGTTCAATTATTAGCTACTTATGATAATGAGGAAGTAAAACAAGTGGCTTCAAAATTAAATAATCTGAAAGCTATTTATGATAAAATTTCTGAAGAAGAGTCAGAAACTACTGTTGAAGAAACAGACGGTGTAACAACTATAGGTGGTGGAAGCTCATTGTCTTACGATAAAGAGACAATTATTGAAATAACTAACGAAATTGAAAAAATAAGAAATAAAATTATTCAATAAAATAGCATTATTAGGCGTAATAGTTTTACTTTTTACAAGTATAACGGCTTCTGCACAATGTAAAAAATATACCAAAAAGAATTGTTTACCAGCTTTAACACCTTATCTGCATAACGGACAATTAACTAGTGCATATATGATGCCTGGAGATTCTGCTGATGTTGTAATGACTTTTAATGCGGGTAAAGAATATCGTTTATTAATCTGTTCTCAAGATATGATTGGTAAAGTTCAGTTTAAAGTGTTGGACAAGAAAAAGAAAGTTATTTACGAAAGTGATCCTAAAGAAGCTAATCCTGCTTGGGATTTTAAAATGACCAATACACAGCAATTTACCATTCAAATTTATGTACCTGCAAGAGTGAATGCAAAGCATAAAACTGAAGGCTGTGTTGCTTTATTAGTTGGCTTTAAAGATTAGCTAATAAGCTTTCCTCTTGGAGAAGAGGGATGTTGAAATCTCAAATTTTTTAAAGTTTGAGATTTTTTTTTGCATAAAAAAGGATTGTACTATTACAAATAATATACTGTTACGTCACCCTGAATTTATTTCAGGATCTGTTTTAGAGAATGCTTGTGAAAAATTGGCTTTTTTGACTGAAGCTTCATAAAGTCTTGAAAAGCACGTTTTTTTCTTTTGATCGGTGAGCATGTTTTGCGAGAGCAAAAGCCCCGAAGGGTGAAAAGGTATGCAATCTGAATTTTCTGCGATGACTATCGGAAACAGCGAAGATGGTTTTCAATACTATGGAAGGCGTGAATTCAGAAAGTTTTTGAGTTGGTTCGCTTAACGGTTTGGCTAAGAACTTTATGTAAGTTTTGAAAATCAAAATTCATAGTTTATAGCTTAGTTATAATTTAAGAATTTATTTTATTTATCCAAAATAATCACGCGAATTTTTTAATTTGACGGACTTGCTATGGATAACTGCACTTTAAACTACTGATGAGCCTACATATTGTTTTTAGCCTTTGTTATGTATTTTCTATTTCTACACGTTTTCTATGATACTTTATCATTTCTGTACTGATTATCTAACTTTTGTATAAAACTGACAATTTTGTATCTGCACCATGCTCTATTAATAAAGGAACCATTTCTTTATTTCCCCACAGTATGGCAGAATCTAACGGAACATGATTAATTCCATTGACCGCATTGGGGTTTGCACCTTTTTTTAGTAGAAGTTTCGCTATTAACAAACAATTCTTTTTATACAAAACGTTTTCCAAAGGGTGAGTATAGGCTGTAAGCCCAAAAGAGGCCATATGTAATGGAGTATGCAAATCGTCTGAGTAAGAATCTTGATCCGAAATATTCTCTTGGTAACCATTATCTAATAGAAATTTCGTCAATTCTAAGTAACCATTATTTACTGCACTTGAAAGAGGAGTGTAATCAGATGAGTTATTATTATTTGGTTTTTCTCCTTTTGAAAAAAAATGTTTAACAGCTTCAATGTCTCCAAAAAAAATGGCTTCATCCACATTATCGTAAACGGGGGAGACAGTACCTGCATCTAAAAGTAATTGAATAACTTTTTTCTGTTGATATCTGATTGCATTTCGAATAGGAGGTTGCCATAGGTAAACTGTCCGTCCATTTTCCTTAGTTGTAATCCCGTTGAGTTGAGTAGAGTTTTTAATTAATACTTCAGCAGAATTTAGATCTTCTCTCAAAATAACCTCTCTAAATGGATCATTAAAAAAACGTGGGGTAGATGATTCTATTTTTGCTCCATGCTCAAAAAGTAATTTTATCGCTTCATAATTCTTTGATCTTGCAGCAAAAAAAACAACCCCACAACCTGCTTTAGTATAATCTTGTACGCTGCATCCATTTCGTAAAACATTTTGAATAACACTGCAATTACCGCCTTGGGCAGCTGCATGTAAAATGGTCATATCAGCATCAAACCAACCAACAATACTTTGCGATTTTATTTTGAAATGAGTTTTTGAAGTATGGCTTAATAGTTCATTTACCACTCTTGAATGTCCGAATAATGACGCGTAATGCAATGCTGTTGCACCTCCATTTGTTCTTTGGTTAACTTTTGATTTATGTTTTAACAATTCACTTACAACATCTTCTAGACCTAGTGCACAGGCAAAATGCAAAGCAGTTGCCTTCTTATCAAAAGGCATTATTAAATCCCATTCATTTACATTTTTTTTAAGGAAATTAGACTTGGCTCTATCGCTATCTTGTGAATCAAATGAAGATAAATTGGCTGAGGTTTGCAAATTAACGTTAGCACCTTTTCTAATTAATTCATTGGCGATATTGGTTTTACCGCTTAAGATTGCGACATGCAATGCTGATAACCCTCTGTTATCAATTTTGTCTATGTCAGAAGACAAAATTTTTTGAATTGTTTCAATATCTCCATATAGAGCGGCCTTATGGTATTGTTGACTGGAAAAATGATTTAATTGTTCTTGCTTCATAAATAAAATTTTGATAAAGAGTTTTAGTAATTCAAATCGCCTTTTGGGGTTTTGGAGCGCTTCTCTATCCGTATTGCTAATCAGTTAAAGTAAAAAAAATTGTGTAACTTATTATGTTTTACCCTTTTTTTTAGCTTTAACGGACTTGATTAAGAGTGCTTCTCTTTCAATTTACCAAATTCTGCCCCGAATTGCGTTTAGCTTTGTTAGCGGTTTTTTATTCTTGTGGAACATTTTATATAATACTTTTCTAAAGCTTTATTATTCTCTTTCCCCCAAAATTTAGCAAGTTCATTAAAGCGTTTTTCGAAATTAAAATTAATGGAATATTTTAACTTTTCCAATACTTTTGGTGAAAGCTTAAATTCACCTCTTTCTAACTCACCTTTATCATTATGGAAGTTGACAAGACATTCATAATCTTTTACATTTCTTAATAGAAAAAATATTTACTAATTGCTTAGAAATTACTTTACGAATATTGAATTATTGTATAATCTCCATAATCAAATAAGTCTAAATGTAGAAATTAATCCAACATTGTTTGTTATGATTGCACATAACGTACTTGTCAGTCATGTTTTAATGTGATTTACATTGTGTTAAGCGAAGGTATCACTTTTTATTAAGAAACAAAATGGTTTATTTGTATTTTTCATCTTATAAATACAGCGTTTCGCATCTTAAAGATGAATTACTCCAAATAGATATCAATTAAGCCATCAGGGGTAACTACCTCAATGGTTTTATTGGTTCTATCTACTTTAGTAATAATTTGATCTGTAATAGGGATTAAAATCTCTTGTTTTTGATCGTTGGTAATTTCAAAAATAGCTTGGGTAGGGTGTTCTAAAACCTGAGTAACTTTTCCGATGTTACCTTTTTCACTATCAATAATGGAAAAGCCAATTATTTCATGAAAGTAAAATTTGTTTCCTTCTAGTTTGGGTAGCATTGCCAAAGGCAAGTACAACGATTTACCAACTAATTGTTTGGCAGCATCTGTGGTGTTGGTGTCTTCAATGTGTATACGGAGGGTTCCGTTTTTTTGAAGCTGAGCATCAGTCAAAAAAAATGGAACCAATGTATTATCCCCTTTATTCAATTGGATAAACACTGATTCCAAATTTTGGTATTCTTCAGGAAGATCTACATCCATCTTAACGATGAGACCTCCATCTTTTCCATAAACCTTAGCGGTGTAACCTAAGTAAAAACACGCAGCTAAGTCCATAGTTATTATTTTCCTTCTTCAGCTTTTTTCTCTTCAGCAGCAGGAGCTTCTTCTTTTGCTTCAGGTGCAGCAGCTTCAGCAGCCGGAGCTTCTTCAGTTACAGTTTCTTCAGGAGCTGGGTTTTTAGCAGCTTCTTTTGCAGCAGCTTCAGCTTCAAGAGCAGCAGCTAACTCAGAATTTTTAGCTAATACAGCAGCAGCTTTTTTAGCGTTAATTTCTTTTTCAGCATCCATTTTTGCTTTTTCAGCAGCAGCAGTAGCTTTAGTTAATCCGTCAACTTTACCAGCAACTTTAGTTTCTTTTTCTGTCATCCAAGCGTCAAATTTCTTATCAGCATCTTCTTGAGAAAAAGCACCTTTTAATACACCTCTATCAAGGTGATCTTTATGCATAACTCCTTTGTAAGAAAGTAAAGCTCTTACTGTATCAGTAGGTTGAGCTCCAGTTTTTACCCAATGAAGAGATCTTTCAAAATCAATATCAATTGTTGCAGGATTGTTGTTAGGATTGTAAGTACCTAATTTTTCAATGAATTTCCCATCACGTGGGGCACGAGCATCTGCTACAACTACATGGTAGTAAGCATATCTTTTCTTTCCATGTCTTTGTAATCTAATCTTTGTAGGCATTCTTTTAAGAATTTAATTAATAAATAGTTAATCCCAATAAAAATTATCGGGGTGCAAATTTAGGAATTAATTGGAAATAAACAACTTAAAGCAAAAAAACTTTCTTCGGCATTAGTTGTTTGCGTTAAGGATATTAGCGGCATCCTTTTTTAACTGCATTTCGGCTCCGCTCAATGAACAGTTAAAAAAGATACAGCGATTAGCCTGTTAAAACGCCCAAATAATAAAAAAGACCAAAGGGGTTAGCTTCGGTCTTTCTATTTTGTAGTATGTTGTTTATGGGTTAATAACCAAATAACTCTTCTAAGGTTAATTCTTTATATTCTCCCATTTTCTTTAATAATTCGATGTCAACCAACTCTTTGTTTCCGATAACTAAAAAAGTATATTTTTTACCTTTAATGTTTTTGTTAAAGAAAGCTTTTAAGTCTGCCATTCCCATGTTTTTTAATGCTGGATAAATGTCTTTGTTAATGTCATAATCTCTACCCATTTCTTTAGCAGCAAGATATTTCCAAAACAAACTAGATCTTTTTGTTCTAGAAGTCTCAATTTTCTTTTGTGCTGCTAATCTAGAATCTTCAAACTGATTAGTAACCTCAGGCATATTGTTCATTAACTCTAAAAGAGCTTTTGTAGCATCATTTAATTTATCTACTTGTGTGCCAACATAAGCTTGTACGTAATGTGCTTTATCTAACTTTCGTGGAGATGTATAATAAGAGTATGCCGAATAAGCTAAGGCTTTAGATTCTCTAATTTCTTGAAAAACGATAGAAGAAAGTCCTGCGCCAAAATACTCGTTAAACACATTAATAGTTGCTGCATTGTCTTTATTGAATGATCCTGATTTAGAAAGCATTAAAATTTCTGCTTGTACCATATCATAGTTCACAAAATAAACCTTGTTTTTTTCTGTAGCCAACTCTTTAAATTGTTTAGCTGCAACAATTGGTTTAAGATTTTTTGCAGTTTTGTGTTCTTTATTAAGAATCGCAGCAACATCTGTTGGCGATTTTCTACCGTAATAATAAACGTAATGTTGGTAAGCGGTAAGTGATTTAATTTGCTCAACCAATTTATTAATGTCTAAACCTTTAAGGTCATCTTTAGCAATAATGTTTTTAATTGGAGAGTCTGCACCATATTTACCATAATTAAGCATTCCACCATAAAAAATATTTCCTTTAGATAGTTTCGCATTGTCTCTTTTCTTTAAAACTCCTGCTATCATATTATCATAAGCATTTTGATCTGCTTTAACATTAGATAAAATGGACTCAAACATTTTTATTCCTTCAGTTAAAGATTCTTCTAGACCTGATAAAGAAACGTAAACTCTTTCTTGTGCAGCATAAACGCTGTAGCTTAACCCTAGTTTAAACATTTCTGTTTGTAATTGACCTGCTGAATATTTATCAGTACCTAAATACTGTAAATACTTAACTGCTAAAGCCATTTCTTTATCACTGTAAGAACCCATATCTAAAATGTAGCTAAGGCTAAATGTTTCGTTAGTTGTATTCTTAACGTAATAAAAAGGAATGTCATTATTCAATTTGCTTTTAACAATGTCATCATAATTATCAAAAACAGGTGTAAAACGTGTTGATGGTAATTTTTCAAAATTGGAGGCAAAAACAGACATCGTATCTCTGTTTAATTGAACAGTGGTAATTTCAGGTTTCTCAACTTTTGCATTCTCGGTTTCGCCATGCCTTTTATTAACTACTACATAATTATCAGAAAAATACTTGTTAGCAAATTTCACGATATCATCTTTGGTTAATTTACTTAGCTTTTCGTTTTTAGCTACAATAGTGCTCCAATCTTGGTGCATAATAAATGCATCTGTCATTTTAGATGCTCTAGAAGAGTTGTATTGATTAGCTTGTTGATTGTCTAATTTAAAGTTTTTAATTACTGCAGGAAGCATCCAATCTTCAAAATCTCCTTTTTTAATTCTTTCTAACTGCTCTAATAATAAATCTTTTGCCTCTTCTAAACTTTGACCTTCTCTAGGATCGGCATGTAATTGGAATAAAGAGTAGTCTTTATTAATGTCGTAAGTAGAGTAAGCATCAATAACTTTTTGAGCTTTTACTAAATCTAAATCAATAAGACCTGCTTGTCCGTTAGCCAATAAACCATCCATTAAAGGAAGGATGTACATTTCTTCTTGGTCAATTCCTGGCATTCTAAAAGCAATATCAACCCATTCCGCATCGCTACCTTTAACATCTACAATTTCAGGTTTAGTGATTGCTGCTTCTGGTGTAAATTTAAATTCAGCTACCGTTTTAGATTTGTAATCTCCAAAGTATTTTTCTATTAAATCAATAGTTTTGTCAGGGTCAATATCTCCTGCTAAAACAATAGCCATATTATTAGCTACATATTTTTCGTTAAAATAAGCGTGGATTTTTTCCATAGATGGATTTTTTAAATGCTCACTAGTTCCGATAGTAGATTGAGTTCCGTAAGGGTGAGTTTTAAAAATTGTTTTCATCATGGTGTGATAAGAAAGAAACCAATCATTATCTTGAGAACGGTTAAATTCTTCGTAAACAGCTTCTAGTTCGGTGTGAAAAAGTCTTAAAACCAATTCGTTAAATCTTTCTGATTCAACAACTAACCATTTTTCTAATTCATTACTTGGTATATCATTAATGTATACCGTTCTTTCTAAAGATGTGTAAGCGTTGGTTCCTTTAGCTCCTAAAGAACTAATCATTTTATCATACTCGTTAGGTACAGCAAATTGTGCTGCTAAACCAGATAAGCTGTCAATTACTCTGTATAGTTGATCTCTCTCAGCTTTGTCAGTAACACTTCTTCTTTTTTCGTAAGTGTCAGATATTTTTTGAAGTAATACTTTTTCTTCTTTCCAATTAATAGTGGCAATTTTTGAAGTTCCCTTAAAAAGCATGTGCTCTAAATAATGTGCTAATCCTGTTGCATCAGAAGGGTCTTGCTTACTTCCTGTGTTTACTGCAATGTTGGTTTGGATTCTTGGCTCATCTTTATTTACAGAGATATAAACCTTTAAACCATTATCTAACGTGTAGATTAATGTATTTAGCGGGTCATTTTTTACCGATTTAAAATCATGTTTATACTGTTTTTGCGCTTGGCTAAAAAATGCTGCAGTAGAAAATACTGCTAATAATAGGATTGCTTTTAACTTCATATATATAATTTTATTTTTGTAGAGAACGAATATAAACTAAATTTATTTTAAGAATACCCAACTTCCATGTTTAATTTCTTCTTTAAGAGTTCTAAGGTTGGATTTTTTTCAATCATTTTCTCGTACTTCTCTTGTGGAGTGTAGGCTTTTTTTGTTTTAAATTCTTTGTTAATTTTTGTAGTAACTTGTATGTTGTAGTTTTGTAAACTGCTTCTTATGTGTTCAATAAAATCAGGCTTGTAATGGTTAAATTCCTCTTCAAGCGCTCGGTTTTCTACCAATAATTCGATAGTATCGTTATTTATTTGTGGTTGATATTCAAAAACGGTAGCTAAATTAGCTTTACCTTTTTTAAGTAGAATTTCTTTATAGGATTTCCATTTATTAAGAAATTCTTCATGAGTATAAGCTTTGGTAGGGCGGTTAGTAATGTCAACCTCTTCCTCTTTACTCTTCTCTTGTTCTTTACCAAAAGTTTTACTGTTAATAGAAACAGAATTAGAAAGCACAATTTTATTGATGTTAAGTAATTGTGCAGGCTTTTTAGGTTCGTTGGTATTTTGAGTTGGTTTTTTTAATGGAACAGCATCTTCTTTTACAACTTCTGTTTGAAGTGGTTTTTTTGTAGCTATTGGATTTTTTAGGGGTGCTTTTGGTGTGTCAGGAACCTTTCTTATTGTACGATTAACAAAAGGTAGGTTAATTAAGACTTTTTTTTTTCTTGCTCTCCACCAAGAGAACAAAGTTGCATCAACATAACCTCGACAAGCAATCGTTGGTTTTTGCTACTTTTATATTGTACATCAGTTTTAGAGGTTACTCCTAATGCTGTAACTAATAAGTTGATGTTAGCAATTTTTGCTTGTTGTAAATATTTTTCTTTGATGTTGGCACCAACTTCCATTAATTTAATGGTTGCTTCATCTTGACAAACCAATAGGTTTCTAAAATGCTCTGCTAACCCATTAATAAAGTGATGACCATCAAAACCATTTTCTAAAATCTCGTTAAAAGCCAATAAGCAAGAAGAAATATTTTTGTTTAAAATGGCATCAGTTACCTTAAAATAATAATCGTAATCTAAAATATTAAGGTTATCAATTACATGTTGGTAAGTGATGTTGTTTCCTGAGAAACTCACAATTTGATCGAACATTGATAAAGCATCACGCATTGCTCCATCAGCTTTTTGAGCAATTACATGTAAACCATCCATCTCAGCTGTAATTTTTTCTTTTCCAGCAATATCGTTCAGTTGTTTGGCAATATCATCAATCTGTATTCTGTTAAAATCAAAAACCTGACAACGAGATAATATAGTAGGTATAATTTTATGCCTTTCGGTAGTTGCTAAAATAAAGATAGCATGTTTAGGTGGTTCTTCTAATGTTTTTAAAAAAGCATTAAAAGCATTGGCAGATAACATGTGTACTTCATCAATGATGTAAACTTTGTGTGTGCCAATTTGAGGTGCAAATCGAACTTGTTCAATTAGCGTTCTAATATCCTCAACAGAATTGTTGGATGCTGCATCTAACTCATATATGTTAAGCGATCTTCCTTCATCAAAAGATTTACAAGATTCACACTCGTTACAAGCTTCAATGTTTTGAGTAATGCTAAAACAGTTAATGGTCTTTGCTAAAATTCTTGCACAAGTAGTTTTTCCAACACCTCTTGGTCCGGTAAATAAAAATGCTTGTGCTAAATGACTGCTTTTAATCGCGTTTTTTAAAGTAGATGTAATGGATTGTTGCCCTACCACTGTGTCAAAAGTGGTGGGTCTGTACTTACGCGCAGATACAATAAAATTTTCCATTACTTACTTTAGATTGAGCTAACAAATGTAATTTATTTTCTTGCTTATTTTTTGCTTTTTTAAAAAAGTTTTTCACTTTTGTTAGGAGGTGTTAAGTACTTGTAGATGAAAATAATTGCTATCTATTAAGCCAGTTCAACTATTTTTATTATTTTTGCCGTCCTTTTATTAAAAGAGGAATGTTTAATTAAAATAAATTAGAAATGACAAAACGTTATGAAACTGTCTTCATTTTAACTCCCGTTTTATCTGCAGAGCAGGTAAAGGAGACAGTTGTAAAATTTAAAAAATCTTTAAAAGATGCTGGTGCAAAGCTTAAGCATGAAGAAGATTGGGGTTTAAAAAAATTGGCTTATCCAATTCAAAAAAAATCAACTGGTTTTTACCACTTGTTTGAGTATGAAGCAGAAGGTGAATTAATTGCTAATATGGAAGTAGAATTAAAAAGAGACGAAAAAGTTATGCGTTTCTTAACTGTTTCTTTAGATAAGCATGCAATTGCTTTTGTTGAATCAAGACCTCAAAGAAAAAAATAAGTTAAACAGAAAAATTAAAGATCATGGCTGAAAATACATCAGAAATTAGATACTTAACTCCTCCTAATATTGAATTAGATAGAGAGAAATATTGTAGATTCCAAAAAAACAGAATCAAATATATTGATTATAAAGACGAAAAATTCTTATTACAGTTCGTAAATGAACAAGGTAAATTGTTACCTAGAAGAATTACAGGAACATCTTTAAAATACCAAAGAAAAGTTTCTCAAGCAGTTAAAAGAGCTAGACATATAGCTTTAATGCCTTACGTAGCTGATATGCTTAAATAAATAGGAGGATATAGATATGAAAGTTATATTAAACGAAAATATAGAAAACGTAGGTTTTAAAAACGAAATCGTTGAAGTTAAAAACGGACACGGAAGAAATTTTTTAATTCCTAAAGGACTAGCAAATTTAGCAACTAAATCTGCAGTTAAAGTTTTAGAAGAAAATCTTAGACAAAGAGCTGGTAAAGACTTAAAAGTTAAAGAAGCTGCTGTTAAAACTGCAGATGCTTTAAAAGAATTGGCTGTTAAAGTTGGCGCTAAAGCTGGAGAAAATGGTAAGATTTTTGGTTCTGTTAATACTATTCAAATTGCTGAGGCAGTTGAAAAGTTAGGACACACTATCGATAGAAAATACATTAAAATTAGAGGAGAGCAAATCAAAACTTTAGGTAATTACGAAGCAGATGTTCGTTTACACAGAGATGTTGATGCTATCATCAAATTTGAAGTAATTGAAGAAAAATAAAATTCAATTTTGAGTTTTAGAAAAGCCTAATCATTTTGATTAGGCTTTTTTTTGTGCTATAATTTGCGTGAACGTTAAAAATGATTATATTTGCACTCGTAAAATAGGATGAGAATATTGAGGGAACGAAAAAGTTCCCTTTTTCTTTGTTAAAAAAATATGATTACAACAGAAAAAATAGAAGGATTAGTTGCTGAAAAGATTGCTGAGAAGGAATGCTTTTTAGTAGAACTAGGCGTAAAAGATGGGAATGACATCTTTGTAGAGATAGATAGTTTTAATGGAGTGTCTATACAAGATTGTATGGCAATAAGTAAAGCCATTGAAGCAAATTTAGATAGAGAGGAAGAAGATTTTCAATTGAATGTTTCTTCGGCTGGTTTAGATAAGCCATTTAGAGTGTTAAAGCAATATCAAAAAAATATTGGCAGAGAAGTAAAAGTTATTTTACAAGGAGCAGGAAAAGTTATTGGCGAATTGAAAGAAGTAACTGATGACGGAATTGAGGTGGAATTCTCTTACAAAGAAAAGATTGAAGGGAAAAAGAAAAAACAAACAATAGTTAAACAAGAACAAATTCCTTTTGAGAACATAAAGGAAACAACAATAATTATATCATTTAAATAAAAGATAATGGAAAGTTTAAGCTTAATAGATTCGTTTCAAGAATTTAAAGAATTTAAGGATATCGACAGAGCTACCCTAATGAACATTTTGGAGAGTGTTTTTAGAAGCACAATCAAAAAGAGGTTTGGAGATGATGAAAACTTTGATTTTATCGTAAACGTAGATAAAGGAGATTTAGAGATTTGGAGAAATCGTGAGATTGTTTATGATGGTGAAGTAGAGGATGATAACAAAGAAATTTCTTATGAAGATGCTATAAAAATTGAACCTGATTTTGAAGTTGGAGAAGAGGTTTCTGAAGAGGTAAAGATGGAAGATTTTGGACGAAGAACAGTATTGTCGTTAAGACAAAACTTGATGTCTAAAATTATGGAATTAGAGAAAGATAATATCTATAAGCAATATAAAGATAGAGTAGGAGATTTAATTACTGGTGAAGTTTACCAGGTTTGGAAAAGAGAAATCTTAATTTTAGATGATGATGACAATGAGTTGATTCTTCCTAAAACAGAACAAATATCTAACGATAGATTTAGAAAAGGAGATAACGTAAGAGCTGTTGTTATTCGTGTAGAAATGAAAAACAATAAACCTTTAATTATCTTATCAAGAACATCTCCATTGTTCTTAGAAAGATTATTTGAATTAGAAGTTCCTGAAATTTTTGATGGTTTAATTACGATTAAAAACATTGTTAGAGAACCAGGAGAAAGAGCAAAAGTAGCTGTAGAGTCTTACGATGATAGAATTGATCCTGTTGGAGCTTGTGTTGGAATGAAAGGTGCAAGAATTCATGGGATTGTAAGAGAGTTAAGAAACGAAAATATTGATGTAATTAACTATACTAACAATACAGAGTTGTACATTGCAAGATCTTTAAGTCCTGCAAAAATTACTGCAACTAAATTGAATAAAGAAAATATGACTGCTGAAGTATTTTTAAAGCCAGATCAAGTTTCTTTAGCAATTGGTAGAGGTGGTCATAACATTAAGCTAGCTGGTAAATTAGTTGGTTATGAAATTGATGTTTATAGAGATATGGACGATGATGCTGATGATGTTGCTTTATCAGAATTTACTGATGAGATTGAAGATTGGGTAATTACTGAATTAAAATCTATTGGTTGCGATTCTGCAAAAAGTGTATTAGAATTAACTGTTGCAGATTTAGTGAAAAGAACTGATCTAGAAATTGAAACAGTAGAAGATGTAAGAGCTATCTTAATGCAAGAGTTTGAAGATTAAGATTACATTTGCCCCGAGAAAGAAAAGAGAAAATAAAGTGTCATCAAGTCTTGTAAGATGATAACTATTAAATAGTAAAATAAGAAGTTAAAATGGCTAAGAAAGCACCAGTAAAACGATTAAGTAAAATAGCTAGAGAGTTTAATGTAGGGATACAAACTCTTGTAGATTATTTAGCTACAAAAGATGTAGCGGTTGAAAGCAATCCGAATACAAAAATCGAAGGAGATTCGTATGCCATTTTGATGGAAGCATTTCAATCAGAAAAAAGTGCAAAAGAAGAATCTAAAAAAGTATCTATAGGCACCGAAAAAGAAACCATTACTATTGATGGTGTTTTAGAGCCTAAAAAAGAAGAACCTAAAGTTGTTGTTGAAGCACCAAAGGTTGAAGAAGTAAAAGTTGAAGAGGTAAAAGAAGACCCTGCTCCTGTTGTTGAAGAACCAGTAGTTGAGGAACCTAAAAAGAAATCTATTATTATTCCAGTTTCTGAAGAAGAAGCTGCAGCTGATGATGGTGGGTTGAAAGTTTTAGGAAACGTTGATTTAGATAAGTTAAATCTTAAAACACGACCTAAAAAGGATAAAAAAGAGCCTAAAAAGGTAGAAAAGAAAGAAGCTAAAAAAGAGCCTAAAAAGGTTGAAAAGAAAGCTGCTCCAATTGTGGAAACTCCTAAGCCAGTGGAGAAGAAAGCTGATAAGCATGCTATTAAAGTTCCTGAAGAAATTAAAACTCAGTATACAAAATTAAATGCACCTAAGGTTTTAGGTAAAATTATTCTTCCGGTTGAAAAGCCTAGAACAAAAAAGCCTGTAGCTACATCTGCTAATGGAGATACTTCTAATAAGAAGAAAAGAAAACGTATTACTAGAAAAGTTGATGTTAAAGCAAATACTGGTGGTGGAGTAAGAAAACCGTTTGGTAAAGGTAAGCCAGCAGGAAAAGGTAGAGGAAGAGTAGAGAAAAAAGCAGAGTTAACTGAAGAACAAGTACAAGCACAAATTAAAGAAACACTAGCTCGTTTAACGGGTGGTGGTAAAAATAAAGGTGCTAAATACAGAAAAGATAAAAGACTTGCTGCTAGTGAGATGAAAGACATCGAAGCAGAAATTCAAAATATAGAAAAGAAAAACTTAAAACTTACAGAGTTTGTAACCGTTAGTGAGTTGGCAAGTATGATGGATATCGGAGTAAATGATATTATCGGAGCTTGTATGAGTTTAGGTATGTTTGTATCGATTAATCAGCGTTTAGATGCTGAAACGTTATCAATCATAGCTGAAGAACATGGTTTCTCTGTAGAGTTTATTTCTGCATCAGAAGATCATGAAGTTGATTTTGCTGAAGAAGACAAACCAGAAGATTTAAAAGACAGAGCACCTATTGTTACAATAATGGGGCATGTTGATCATGGTAAAACATCTTTATTGGATTACATTAGAAAAGCAAATGTTATTGCTGGTGAAGCTGGTGGAATTACGCAACATATTGGAGCGTATTCTGTTGAGTTAGACGGTGGTAAACGAATTGCATTTTTAGACACGCCTGGTCACGAGGCTTTTACCGCAATGAGAGCGCGTGGAGCACAAGTAACAGATGTTGTAATTATTGTAATTGCTGCAGATGATAATGTGATGCCACAAACTAAAGAAGCAATTAACCACGCACAAGCTGCTGGAGTACCTATCGTATTTGCATTTAATAAAATGGATAGAGATGGTGCTAATGCTGATAAGTTAAGAGAAGAACTTTCTGCAATGAATATTTTAGTTGAAGAATGGGGTGGTAAATTCCAAACTCAAGAAATTTCAGCTAAAATGGGAACAGGAGTTAGTGAACTATTAGAAAAAGTATTGTTAGAATCTGAAATGTTAGAGTTAAAAGCTAATCCAGATAAAAATGGAGTAGGAACTGTAATAGAATCAGAATTAGATAAAGGAAAAGGTTATGTTGCTACATTGTTAGTTCAAGGTGGTACAATGAAAATTGGAGATGTAATTTTAGCTGGTGGACATAGTGGGAAAGTAAAAGCTATGTTTAACGAGCGTGGAGAAAAGATTAAAGAAGCTGGACCTTCTACTCCAGTATCTTTATTAGGATTAAATGGTGCGCCAACTGCTGGAGATAAATTCCATGTAATGGATGATGAGAAAGAAGCGCGTTCTATTGCTGAAAGAAGATTACAATTACAAAGAGAGCAAGGTGTTAGAACACAAAAACACATTACACTTGATGAGATTGGAAGAAGATTAGCTATTGGTGACTTTAAGGAATTAAATGTTATTGTTAAGGGTGATGTTGCTGGTTCTATTGAAGCATTATCTGATTCGTTAGAGAAATTATCTACCGATCAAATAGAGGTAAACATTATCCATAAATCTGTAGGACAGATTTCTGAAACAGATGTTATGTTAGCTGCTGCATCAGATGCAATTATTGTTGGTTTCCAAGTAAGACCTTCAGCAAGTGCTAGACGAGTTGCAGAAACAGAGCAAGTTGATATTAGATTATATTCTATTATTTACGATGCCATTGATGAAATTAAGGATGCAATGGAAGGAATGTTGGCTCCTAAGTTTGAAGAAAAAATTGTTGCAAACGTGGAGATTAGAGAAACATTTAAAGTTTCTAAAGTTGGAACAATTGCTGGTTGTATGGTATTAGATGGTAAAATTTCTAGAAACAGTAGTGTTAGAATTATTAGAGATGGAGTTGTTGTTTATACTGGAGAATTAGCTTCGTTAAAACGATTTAAAGATGATGCTAAAGATGTTGCTAAAGGTTACGAATGTGGATTGAATATCGAGAAGTTTAACGATATTAAGGTTGGCGATGTAATTGAAGCTTACGAACAAGTTGAAATCAAACAAAAATTGAAATAAATCTCAGTTTAATAAATATAAAAATCCGAAGCACTTGCTTCGGATTTTTTTTGTTTAAGATTTTTTAAGTTACAGTTGACTTTAGTCTTCTCTAGTACAGATTCCGAATAAATTTATTCGTTCCTCATAATTTTTCGGAATGACGTAGCTGAGGGAATTAGAAAGAAGAGGGATTGTTGTTCGGATGAATAATTATTCGCTCTCCGTCATACTGAACTTGTTTCAGTATCTGAATGTATAAGAAGATTCCTAAAGTATCGCTTAAATAATTTTATTTTGAGAATAAGCGCGTATGATAACAGCTAAGTTCTATGGGTGGTTATTTTACTTAACTGAAAATAGGTGTAGAAGATTTGAAGGGAATAAACTATGCTGCTATGTGATTTATTACAATAGCCTAGCAGAATTACCCTTCCTCAAATTCAATTTCATCCTTTACGATATAACAATCTGGAAATTGAACAATAATTTCTTTTTGAAATTTAAGTGCTTCTAGTTTGGTTTTAAAATCACCTACTCTTACTTTGAAAAAAGGTTGTTGGTACGTCTCATGCGCTTTAACCGTTTTATGTTTTTGAGAAAATTGTAATCGAGCTTGTTTGGCTGGTTTACTTTTTGTTCCTGAATATATTTGAATGCGGTAGCCCTCTAATTGGTAGCTTATTTCGTAAGTTTTTTCTATTTTTTCTATGCGATAATCTTGTACGGTATGTGTACTATATTTAACACTGTCTTTTTCCATATCCGATTGACTAAAAATTGAGTTAATTAACGCGAATATTGAAATAGTAAGGATGAAAATTTTCATAAGAATAAATTTAGTTTTGCAAATTTACATTTTATTTTGAAGATGTTGAAAATCAATTTTTGCGCCAATGTTAAATTGTCACATTATTTAGAATCATTCTAAATTGATTAATTTTTGTCTTTTTTTTTAAAAAAGATATCGTAAAAACGACCTATTCTTATACATTTGCCAATCATTGAACTGATAGAAATTAGAATATAATTGTAACTATTTTAGTATGAATAAGATAACTGCTTATAAAGAGAAATTTACCACAAATAAACTAGTGAGTTTTTTACTTGCTTTTTTATTGATCCAATCTATTGGGTTTTCTCAAAATGGAAAAGATTTATTTAAAGCCAATTGTGCTGCTTGTCATAGTGTAGGTGCAAATAGATTGGTTGGCCCTGGTTTAGAAGGGATAAATGAGAAAAGAGAAAGAACTTGGTTGGTTGATTGGACTAAGGATTCTCAGAAAATGGTAACTGCTGGCGATGCTGATGCTGTTGCGATATTTGAAGAGTATAAAATACCAATGCAAGCATTTGGTGCTACTTTATCTGATGATGAAATAAATGCAATCTTTGATTACGTTGCTGATCCTGCTGCTGCAGAAGTAAACGTAAAAGAAGAAGCTCCGGTTGCTGATGCAGGTGCTGATGAGTTAGTTTTAAAAGGAGAGAAATTATTTAAAGCAAACTGTAAAGCTTGTCATAGTGTTGGAGATAATAAAGTTGTTGGTCCTGGATTAAAAGGGATTAATGATAAAAGAGAAAAAGAATGGTTAGTAAAGTGGATTACCAACTCTGGTGATTTAATCGCTTCTGGTGATGGTGATGCTCAAGCAATTTTTGCTGAGTTTAATGATATGCCAATGCCTCCGCAAGCTGTTTCTGAAGAAGATATTACTGCTATTTTAGCATACATTAAAACTCCTCCAGTTAAAAAAGGAGCTAAAGTTGCTGCTGAACCTGTTGCCGGTGATGAAGAGGAAGATTCTTCTGCAATGATGTACTTATTAATAGGTATTATTGTTGTTTTTGCAATATTGTTGTTTATGATTAACAGATCAAGAGTTTCTGTTTCTAGACAAATTGCTGATCAAAAAGGAAAAGAGTTTGATGGTCCTGTTTCATTAATGGATGCATTGAAATTTACGTTAGGGAAAAATAAAGTATTAGTTGTTCTATTAATATTTGTTTTATTCTTTGGTGGTTTAGTTAGCTTAATGGATGGAGCATTTACAATTGGTGTTCATCAAGGTTATAAGCCTGAGCAACCAATTAAATTTTCTCATAAAGTACACGCAGGAGATAATAAAATTGATTGTAACTATTGTCACTCAAGTGCACGTCATAGTAAAACATCAGGTATTCCTTCTTTAAATGTTTGTATGAACTGTCATAAGTATGTAAATGGTGGTGAAGATAAATTTATGTACAATGGCGAAGAGTATCCAATGTCTGAAGAAATCAAAAAGATTTACAAGCATTTAGATTACGATCCAAAAACACAAAAATATGGTGATAACCCAACTCCAGTAAGATGGATAAAGGTGCATAATTTACCTGATCACGTATTTTATAGTCACTCTCAGCACGTAACTGCTGGTAAACAAAAATGTCAAACTTGTCACGGACCTGTTGAAGAAATGGATGTTGTTGAACAACATTCTGAATTAACTATGAAATGGTGTATTGAATGTCATCAAACAACAAGTGTTTCTACTAAAGGGAATGGTTATTATGAAGATATGCATTCTAGAATGACAGAAGAATACAAAGAAAAAGTGTTGAGTGACGGAAAATTGACTGTTGAAGAGAATGGTGGTTGGGAATGTGCAAAATGTCACTATTAAATAAAATTAGAACTTATAAGCTTTAAGATAAATATGGCTAATACAACAAAATACTGGAAAGGGTTAGAGCAATTGAATGAAACTCCTGAGTTTTTAGAGGAGAATTCAAAAGAATTTGCTGAAGAAATACCTGTTGATGAATTTTTAGGGGATAAAGAAAACCTAGAAGAGACATCTACTACACGAAGAGACTTTTTAAAGTTTTTAGGATTTGGTGTTGCTGCTGCTTCATTAGCAGCTTGTGAAACTCCAATTACAAAGGCTATACCTTATTTAAATAAACCAGAAGAGATTACACCTGGTGTTGCTAATTATTATGCATCTACTTATTATGATGGTCATGATTATGCATCTGTCTTAGTAAAAACAAGAGAAGGTCGTCCTATCTTTATTACTGGAAATACAGAATCTTCTTTAACTAAAGGAGCAGTTAATGCTAGAATTAACTCATCTGTACTTTCTTTATATGATAGCAATCGTTTACAAGCACCAATGGTTGCTGGTAAATCTTCAGATTGGAAAACATTAGATAAAGCAGTTAAGCAAGAATTGGCTGGAGCAAAAAATGTAAAAGTTTTATCAAACTCAATCATTAGCCCCTCTGCGATAAGCGCTCTTAATGAACTTTCTCCAAAAGGAGAAGTGAATGAAGAAGGAATTGTTTTAGAAAATAACATGTTAGTTTCTTACGATACTATTTCTTATTCAGGAATAATCGAAGCAAACAACGAATCTTTTGGTAAAAAAGTAATCCCTTCTTATAATTTCGAAAAAGCAAAAACAATAGTAAGTGTTGGAGCTGATTTTATGGGGAATTGGTTAGATACTCAAATGTATATTAAGGATTATGCTGAAGCGCGTAAACCTGATAACAAATGGATGTCTAAACATTTTCAGTTTGAAGCAAACATGTCTTTAACTGGATCAAATGCAGATGTTAGAACTCCAATTAAACCATCACAATATGGTTTAGTATTAGCAGTGTTATTGAATAACGTTGGTGGTGCTGGAGCTAAAACTACTGGTGATAAACATTTAGATCATCAAATTGCTGAAGCGGCAAAAGACTTGAAAGCTTCAAAAGGCGAATCTATTGTTGTTTCAGGATCAAATGATAAATCAACACAAGTAATTGTTAATGCTATTAATAACCAATTAGGTAATTACGGTAAAACAATTGATTTAAATATTCATTCAAACACTAAACAAGGTGTTGATAGCGAAGTGGCTGCATTAATTGCAGATATGGAAGCTGGAAAAGTTGATGCATTAATTATTAATGGAATAGATCCTGTATTTACTATAGGAGCTTCTTTTAAGAAAGCATTAGCAAAAGTAAAAACAACCGTTTGTTTTGCTACAAAAATGAACGAAACTGCTGAAGCATGTAAATATGTTGCAGCAACTAATCATCAATTAGAATCTTGGAGTGATGCAGAACCTGTAAAAGGTCATTTCTCTTTAGGTCAACCAACTATTTCTCCATTGTTTGATACACGTCAAGCTGAAGAAAGTATGTTAGTTTGGGCAGGAGTTTCTACTTCTTATGATGATTATTTAAAAGAATTTTGGGAGAAAAATATTTTCACTCAACAAACAAAGAACTTATTCTTTAGTGATTTTTGGAATAAAACATTACATGATGGTGTTTTAGATGTAGCTGTTGCTGCTCCAGAAATGGCATTAACATTTAACGGAAACGTTAGTAAAGATGTTGCTGCAGTTTCTAAAAAATCAAAAGAAGCAGAATTTGAAATTGAATTGACTCAAAATATGGCAGTTGGTGCTGGTTCTGGTGCAGATAATCCTTGGTTACAAGAGATGCCAGATCCAATGACTAAAATTACTTGGGAAAATTATGTAACTATGAATCCTGCACAAATGGAGGAGAAAGGTTACAATACTCAATTCGGTCAACGTGAAGCAATGCAAGTTGTAAACGTAACCGTAAATGGTAAAACAATTGAAGGTTTACCTGTTGTTCCACAACCTGGTCAGGCAAGAGGAACTGTTGGTGTAGCTTTAGGATATGGTAAACACGTAGGTAATCAAGAAGAAATTTCTGGACAAAATGCTTACCCATTAGTAGCTTCAACTAAAACTGGAGTTTCTTACTATGGTGCAGCAACTATTACAGAAGTTGATGTTGAAGATTACTATGTAGCTTGTACGCAAGTTCATCAAACAATAATGGGTAGAGATGCTATTATTAGAGAAACTACACTTGATGTTTATAAAAAAGGAAATAAAGAAGAATTTAATCCAACACATTTAATTATAGATCACGAAGGTGGTAAACAAGTAGAAAAACCATTAAAGAAATACGATTTATGGGGAGCTCAACCGGTAGAAGTTATTGGACACCGTTGGGGAATGTCTATCGATTTAAATGCTTGTACAGGATGTAGTGCTTGTGTTACTTCATGTGTTGCTGAAAATAACATTGCTGTTATTGGTAAGGATGAAGTAAGAAGAGCAAGAAGTATGCATTGGATGCGTATTGATAGATACTATGCAAGTACACACCAAGATGCTGGTGATATTGCAGGTACATTAGATAAAACAAAAGAAGCAGAAGATGTTGGAACAACATTTGGTTACCAATCTATGGAGCATCCAGCGGATAATCCATTAGTTGTTCACCAACCAATGATGTGTCAGCACTGTAATCATGCAGGATGTGAAACTGTTTGTCCTGTTGCTGCAACAACTCATAGTAATGAAGGTTTAAATATGATGGCATATAACCGTTGTATTGGAACTAGATATTGTGCTAATAACTGTGCTTACAAAGTAAGACGATTTAACTGGTACAATTACATTGCTTATAAGAAATTTACAGATTTCAATCCTTCTCAAGATGATTTAGGACGTATGGTATTAAACCCAGATGTTGTTGTTCGTTCAAGAGGAGTAATGGAAAAATGTAGTATGTGTGTTCAACGTATCCAAGAAGGAAAATTAGATGCGAAGAAAGCAGGAGCAAAAGTAGTAGATGGAGCTATTCAAACAGCTTGTTCTTCAGCTTGTCCTACAGATGCAATTACATTTGGAGATATCAATGATACAGAAAGTGCTGTAAGAGCAGGTGTTGATCATGATAGATCTTATAGAGTGATAGAAGAAAAAGGTCAAGAGCCAAACATCTATTACCAAACTAAAGTAAGAAATTTAAAAAGTAGTAAAGCAGCAAGTAAAGCACATCATTAAGAGGCAACTCTTAATGAACTTAACTTAAACTTTGAACATTAAATAATATAGAATGCATAAAGAAGCAGCAATAAGAGAACCGCTAATTTTAGGTGACGATGTTACTTACAGTAAGATAACTGAGGATGTTCTTCATTCAATTGAGCATGAACCTACCAGATTGTGGAAAATTTTAATGACTATAGCATCTATCGTAGCCTTATGGGGTGTTGGTAGTATCTTATATTTATTAGGAACAGGAATTGGAACTTGGGGATTGAACAACACGATGGGTTGGGCATGGGATATTACTAACTTCGTTTGGTGGGTTGGAATTGGACATGCAGGAACATTAATTTCTGCAGTACTATTATTATTCAGACAAAAATGGAGAATGGCAATTAACCGTCCTGCAGAGGCAATGACAATTTTTGCTGTATTTATGGCTGGAACTTTCCCAATGATACACATGGGTAGAATTTGGATGGCTTACTGGGTATTCCCTTTGCCAAATCAATTTGGTTCTTTATGGGTTAACTTTAACTCACCATTATTATGGGATGTATTTGCAATTAGTACGTATATGTCAGTTTCTTTAGTATTCTGGTATATTGGTTTAATTCCTGATTTTGCAACTGTAAGAGATAGAGCTAAAAGCCCAGTACCTAAATTAATGTATAGCTTATTGAGCTTTGGATGGACAGGAAATGCAAAAGCATGGCAACGTTTTGAAGAGGTTTCTTTAGTGTTAGCAGGTTTAGCTACTCCTTTAGTATTTTCGGTTCACTCTATTGTATCTATGGATTTTGCTACTTCAATCGTTCCAGGTTGGCACAGTACAATTTTCCCTCCCTACTTTGTTGCGGGAGCAGTATTCTCTGGATTTGCAATGGTACAAACCTTAATGTTAATTGCTCGTAAAGCAATGCGTTTAGAGTATATCATTACTGTTAAACACATTGAATATATGAATATTGTAATTATTGTAACAGGTGGTATTGTTGGTGTGGCTTATGCTACAGAATTCTTTATCGGTTGGTATACAGGTGTACAATATGAAAGTTATGTTTATATGTCAGCAGGTGCTGCAACAGGACCTTATGCTTGGGCATTCTGGTCATTAATTTTCTGTAACTTCATTAATCCTGCATTCTTATGGTTTAAAAAAGTAAGAACAAACTTAACAGCTACTTTTATTATTGCATTAATTATTAATATCGGAATGTGGTTCGAGCGTTTTGATATTATTGTTACTTGTTTAAGTAGAGATTACTTACCATCTACATGGAGAATGTTCTTCCCTACATGGGTAGATTTAGGCGTGTACATTGGTACAATTGGTATCTTCTCAGTATTTTATTTATTGTTCTTAAAATACTTCCCAGTACTGGCATTAAATGAAGTGAAAACGATTTTAAAGTCTTCAGGAGAAAGATATAAAAACATGAGTGATGAAGAGTTTAAAGCACTTCACCCAGTATTAAAAAAAGATATTAAATAATTTAGAATATTTATAATTATGTCAGAAAAAGCAATGTATGCAATTTACGATGATGACTATGTACTTTTAGAAAGTGCAAAGCATCTAGTTGCAAGAGGTATTCATATTAGAGATGTATTTTCTCCATTTCCAATTCACGGATTAGACCCTGTAATTGGATTAAAGAGAACGAGATTAGCAATTACTGCATTTATTTACGGTATGATTGGAGTATCTTTAGCGTTATTAGGAATGTGGTATTTTATGATATCAGATTGGCCTTTAAATGTTGGAGGGAAACCAAACTTCTCTTTATTTGATAATATACCATCTTTTGTTCCGGTAACATTTGAGTTTGGTGTTTTGTGTGCTGCGCATGGAATGGCGTTTACTTATTTATTAAGAAACTGGACTTTACCAGGAATGAAAGCAAGAAATCCATATCCAAGAACAACAGATGATAGATTTGTAATGGAAATCTATGCAGCTGATTGTGATTTAAGTAAAGAAGAAATTAAAGCGTTGATTAACGAAACGTGTGTTTTAGAAATTGACGAAAAATAATTTGTACTGATGATGAAAAAGTATTTTAACAATATAACAAAGTTAGCTGTAGTTGCTGCTGTTTTTTCTTTTACTTCGTGTAAAGATGAAAATGGTTTAGCACCTGAGTATATGCCTGATATGTATCGTTCTCCATCAATGGAAACGTATGTAGATTATGGTGAATTAAGAGGTAAACAAGGAGATTCTACTATTATTAATACAATGACTGCTCGTTTACCTGTAGAAGGAACTATTCCAAGAGGTTTTCAGCCGTATGCTTACGAGAATACTCCTGAAGGATATGAATCAGCAGGAACTAGCCTAAAAAACCCAATTACATTTAACGATGAAATAGGAAAAGATGGAAAAGAATTATACGGTATGTTCTGTGTTCACTGTCATGGTAAAACAGGACAAGGAGATGGTTCAATCGTTCAGAATGACAAATTTCCTCCTTTACCAGTTAAATTTGCACCAGGCTTAGCAATTTCTGAAGGTAAAATGTTCCACACCATTACTTATGGTAAAGGTTTAATGGGACCACATGCTTCTCAGTTAAATAAAGAAGAAAGATGGAAATTAGTACACTACATTAGAACTGCTTTTATGAAAGAAGATCCTAATGCAGTTGTAACTGTTGAGAATGAAGAAGAAGTTGTTGCTGAAGTTTCAGTAGCAGATTAATTAAGAGATTTTAAAAAATAATATTATTTCAAACATGGAATATACAGTATCAAGTAAAGCAAAAATGACATCATTTATATTAATTGGTGTTGGATTAGTTGCCCTTATTGCAGGTTTAGCAACTAGTCATGGTCATACAGATCAAAGAATATGGGCAAACTTATTAGTTAATGGTTATTTCTTTTTTGGAATATCATTATTAGCTCTTTTCTTCTTAGCAATTCAATATGCTGCAGAAATGGCTTGGGGTGTTACCACACAACGAATTTTTCAAGCAATTATGAGTTTCATGCCAATAGGTGCTGCTGCAATTTTAATTGTGTTAATAGCTAGTTCTTTAGGTTATACACATCTTTACCATTGGATGGCTGAAGGTATAACTGATCCTACTAGTCATCACTATGATGCTATTATTGCAGGTAAATCAGGTTATTTAAATCTACCATTTTATTGGGTAAGAAATATTATTTATTTCTCAGTATGGTTATTTTTTGCCAACTGGTTTAGAAAAAACTCATTAAAAGAAGATGGTTTAGACTTATCTACTATTGAAGGTGGAGTTTCTACTAGTTATAAGAAAGCATTAAAAATGTCAGTATTCTTTTTATTGTTTTTTGCTTATTCTTCGGTTTCTTCTACTTGGGATTGGATTATGTCTATTGATGTACACTGGTTTAGTACATTGTTTTCATGGTATGCTTTCTCTGGAATGTGGATTGCTTGTCTGATTGTTGCAGTTGTATTAGTTATGTATCTTAAAGGTAAAGGGTTATTAAAAGAGGTTAATGACAGTCATATTCATGATTTAGTAAAATGGATGTTTGCAATTAGTATGTTGTGGTCTTACTTATGGTTTTGTCAATTTATGTTAATCTGGTATGCTAATATCGCTGAAGAAACTATTTATTATGTGACTCGTTTTGAAGATTACCAATTATTATATCTTGGTACTTTCTTGGTAAACTTCTTATTACCATTCTTTGTGTTAATGTCTAGAGATACTAAACGAAATGCAATTTTTGTTATACCAGTTGCATTAATCATTTTCTTTGCACACTTTTTAGATGTATTGGTTATGGTATTACCAGGAACAATGCATGAGTTTGGTCATTTAGGATTAGTTGAAATAGGAATGTTCTTTATGTTTTTAGGAATATTTATTTTCACAATTTTAAGAGCTTTAGCTAAAGCTCCTTTACAAACAAAAAATCACCCGATGTATGATGAAAGTATTCACTTACATCATTAAAAATATATTTTTAATAAAAAAAAGCCCAAATTTATTTTTGGGCTTTTTTTATACCTAATAATTATGATTGATTGCCTAGGAAACTGTGTTACTTGTCTTAAAGTTAATCATTCGTTATTTGATGAATTAAGCACAAAAGAGTTAGAGGTTCTTAATCTATATAGGACAAGAACTATAATTAAGAAAGGTGAATTTCTTTACAGAGAAGGAGATGTTATGCCCGGTTTAATTTGTTTAAACACAGGTAAAGTAAAGTTAGTTAAGCAAGGCGAAATTGAAAATGAATTTATTGTCTCTTTACATAAAACGGTCGATTTTGTTGGGTTCGATGATTTAATGTCTAATCAGTTATGTAGTACTTCAGCTATAGCATTAGAAGATGTTGCTGTTTGTACGATTATGAAAGAACAATTTTTAAAAGTGATTGAACAAAATGCTTCATTAGCGTTAAAAATTATCAAATTTCAAGCCGAGCAATTAATCGACAAACAAAATAGGTTGATAAATATTGCTCAAAAGAATTTAGATGCTAGGTTAGCTTATACTTTATTACATCTTTCAGATTTCTTTTGTGATAGCAAAAATCAACAAGTTTCTATTCATACTTTTAAAAGAAGAGAATTAGCGGCTTTATCTAGTATGAATACCGCGAACGCAATACGTACTTTAACAAAATTCAAGCAAAAAGGCTGGATATCTATTGAAAAAAAGGCGATCATAGTTTTAGATAAAACACAATTATTGAGCTTGTTATAAGAAGTTGCATTTAGAATGATTATAAATAAGTGATTATTTTCCCTTTAAATTTTGTTAAAAATCATTAATAGTATTACTTTCGGCACTTCTATTATGTTCTATAACATAAAAAATTAAATATTAAACACAAGAAAGTCTATAAATTATGATGACTATATTAGTAATAGTAGCAGTTTTATTGGTAGCTGCAACCGGATTTCAAATCCTAAAAGTATCAGAATTAGTTGCTGAAAGTAAAGGTGAGAAAATTTATGAAGTAACAGCTAAGCAATCAAAAGCACAAGGATTGATGTTGTTAATCTTTATGTTCGCTTATTTTGGTTTTTTCATTTGGCAATGTTGGAGCTGGTGGGGATTAACTTTGCCAGAATCTGCTTCTGAACATGGTTTAGCTTATGATAACTTAATGAGTGTAACCTTATGGTTAATTACTCCTGTGTTTTTTATTACGCACATTGCTTTATTTTGGTTCTCATTTAAATATGCTTACAACCCAAATAGAAGAGCAGACTTTTTTACACATAGTAATAAGTTAGAGATGATATGGACTATCGTTCCTTCTGTTGTTCTTTCTGTTTTAATTATTTTCGGATTAAAAAATTGGAATGCAATTACAACTCCAATTGCAGATGAAGAAGATCACGTGTTGATTGAACTTTATGCAAAACAATTTGATTGGACAGCTAGATATGCTGGTGCAGATAAGAAATTAGGAAGAGCTGATATCAGATACATTGAAGGAACTAATGCTTTAGGTCTTGATGCAACAGACGAACATGCTAATGACGATAAAATTGTTAAAGGAGAATTTCATTTACCTATAGGTAAACCAGTACAGTTTGTATTTAGAGCTCAAGATGTTATGCACAGTGCTTATATGCCTCACTTTAGAGCGCAAATGAACTGTGTTCCTGGTTTAAAAACGTTATTCAATTTTACACCAAGATTAACAACTGCAGAAATGAGAGAAATTACTGGTAATGATGAGTTTGAATACATCTTACTTTGTAATAAGATTTGTGGAGCAGCACATTACAATATGCAAATGAATATTATTGTAGAAAGTCAAGAAGATTACGATAAGTGGTTGGCAGAACAAAAAACGTTCGGTCAAAAATAAAATAGATAATAGCATTATATTAATATATAGATAAATAGAATGAGTACACATCATCACGCAGAACCAGATTTTTTATTCAAGTACGTTTTTAGTACTGATCATAAAATGATATCAAAGCAGTTTTTAATAACTGGTTTTATTATGGGATTCATTGGACTAACTATGTCAACCTTATTTAGGTTGCAATTAGGATGGCCAGGAGAACATTTCGAAATTTTTGACTTGCTATTAGGTAGCTGGGCAGAAGATGGTGTTCTTGCACCAGACAAATACTTATCTTTAGTTACTATGCACGGTACCATTATGGTATTCTTCCTATTAACGGCAGGTTTAAGTGGTACATTTAGTAACTTACTAATTCCACTTCAAATTGGAGCAAGAGATATGGCGTCAGGTTTCTTAAACATGTTGTCTTACTGGTTCTTCTTTTTGTCAAGTATCATTATGTTAACTTCTCTTTTTGTTGAAGGTGGAGCCGCATCTGCAGGATGGACTATTTATCCTCCTTTAAGTGCATTGCCTCAAGCAATTCCTGGTTCAGGATTAGGAATGACTTTATGGTTAGTTGCAATGGCAATATTTATTGTTTCTTCTTTATTAGGATCTTTAAATTACATTGTTACCATCTTAAATATGAGAACTAAGGGTATGACAATGACTAGATTGCCTTTAACAATTTGGGCATTCTTAATTACAGCAGTAATTGGTGTGGTTTCTTTCCCTGTATTATTATCAGCAGCGTTATTATTGATTTTTGATAGAAGTTTCGGAACAAGTTTTTACTTATCGGATATTTATATTGGTGGTCAAGCATTAGAACATTCTGGTGGATCTCCAATCTTATTTGAACACTTATTCTGGTTCTTAGGTCACCCAGAGGTATATATTGTTTTATTACCTGCATTGGGTATTACTTCAGAAATTGTATCAACAATGTCTCGTAAGCCAATTTTTGGATACAGAGCAATGATTGGTTCTATTTTAGCAATTGCTTTCTTATCTACAATCGTTTGGGGTCACCACATGTTTGTTACAGGAATGAACCCTTTCTTAGGAGCGGTATTTACTTTTACAACATTATTAATTGCAATACCATCAGCAGTTAAAGTATTTAATTACTTAACAACTTTATGGAAAGGGAATATCATTTTTACTCCTGCAATGTTATTTAGTATTGGATTAGTATCAACATTTATTTCTGGTGGTTTAACTGGATTGATTTTAGGAGATGCTACATTAGATATTAACGTTCACGATACTTACTTTGTAATTGGTCACTTCCATATTGTAATGGGATTATCTGCTATTTATGGGATGTTTGCTGGTGTTTATCATTGGTTCCCAAAAATGTTTGGAAGAATGATGAATAACAAACTAGGTAACGCTCACTTTTGGTTTACTATTATTAGTGCTTATGGAGTTTTCTTCCCAATGCACTTTTTAGGATACGCTGGTGTACCAAGACGATATTATACAAACTCTGAATTTCCATTGTTTGACAACTTGATTGAAATTAATGAGTTGATTAGTATGTTTGCTATTATGGCATTTATTGGTCAATTGTTATTCTTCTTTAACTTTGTTTACAGTGCGTTAAGAGGTCCTAAAGCACCTCAAAACCCTTGGAGAGGAAACACATTAGAATGGACTACACCAGTAGAGCATATTCATGGTAACTGGTATGGAGAAATTCCAGAAGTATTTAGATGGTCTTACGATTACAGTAAGCCTGGTGCTAAAGAAGATTTTATTCCACAAACTACACCTTTAGCTGAAGGTGAAGAAGACGGAGGACACTAATTAGTTTTTTATTAGAATAATGACAACTTTAACTGCAGAACATATCGACTTTCAAGCTGAAATCAAACAGAAGACAGCTAAACCGTTACTTTGGGTAGCCTTAGTAAGTATTGTCATGTTTTTTACAGGATTAACAAGTGCTGTAATTGTTGTAAAGCCAGATGCAAGATGGGTATCTTTTGATGTTCCTTCTTTGTTTTTGTACAGTACAATTATTATCGTTGCAAGTAGTTTGTTATTCCATATGGGCTTATTAGCCATAAAAAAAGACAAACAAGTAGTTTCTCAATTTGCTTTTTTAGGAACATTTATTCTAGCAATTGCTTTTTCAGTATCACAGTATTATGCTTGGGGACAATTATATGCTGAAGGAATTGTTTTTTCAGGTTCTAATCTAGCAGGTTCTTTTTTCTACGTGATAACAGGTTTACACCTGGCACACGTATTAGGAGGGATTATCAGTTTAATAGTAGTAACAATAAAATCATTTAGAGGTAAATATAGTTCAAGTAACTATTTAGGAGTACAGTTAAGTATTACTTACTGGCACTTTTTAGGAGCACTTTGGATTTATCTTTACTTCTTTTTAAGATTTATAGCTTAACAATTAATATAATAAAATATGTCGAGTACAACAGTAGATAGTAAAACAGCATGGGGAGGGAATAATGTATCTCCTTTTCAGGCAAGTTATGGGAAACTAATGATGTGGTTTTTCTTATTGTCGGATGCTTTATCGTTTACAGGATTTTTAACAGCTTACGGATTTTACCGTCATTATTACGGTAGCATTTGGCCAACTGCAGAAAACGTGTTTACACATTTTCCTTTTATGCATGGTCATCATCCTTTATTGTATGTTGCTTTAATGACATTTATCTTAATTATGAGTTCTGTAACTATGGTATTAGCTGTAGAAGCGGGGCAACGTATGGATAAAAAAGCTGTTACCATGTGGATGGTATTTACCTTAATTGGTGGAGCAATTTTCTTAGGTTCTCAAGCTTGGGAATGGGTACATTTTATTCATGGTACCGATTTAGGAGCTATTGAATTAGGTAGAGGTACTTGGACGGTTAATGGCGTTCCTGAATTTACAGAAGGTATTATTGCTAGATGGTCAGACGATTCTAAAAGCACCTTATTATTGCCATGGAAAGAAGCAGGAGAATATATTCAAGTTACTGGAGCTGAAATGGCTGACCTAGTTAAAAATGGTGCAGAAGTTCACGGTGCTAATTTAACACGCAACGAATATGGTCATCCATTATTTGGTGATTTCTTTTTCTTTATTACTGGGTTTCACGGAACGCACGTATTGAGTGGTGTAATACTTAACTTCATTATTTTTGTAAATGTGATGATGGGGACTTACGAAAAAAGAGGCCATTACGAAATGGTTGAAAAAGTTGGATTATACTGGCATTTTGTAGATTTAGTGTGGGTATTTGTATTTACATTCTTCTATTTAGTATAATAAGTTTAAAGATATTTAATTATGGAACATTCAGATAATACACCTTATGAGTATGCAGTTAGACATACTGAAGAAGAAGGTAAAGTAATAAGAAAAAGAATTTGGTTAATGTTTTGGGTATTATTAGCCATTACATCAATTGAGGTAATTATAGGTCTATTTTGGCAAAATTGGGGTCTTTCTTGGGGAATTGTTAAGTTAACATTTATTGTTATGACAGTTTTAAAAGCATTCTTTATTGTAAGTGAATATATGCACTTAAAGCATGAAAACACAATGCTTAAAAACCTATTAATTGTGCCTTATGTAATTTTCGCACTATATTTAGCATACTTTTTAGTTACTGAAGGTGTTTATTCTGCAATGATAGCAGATAAATTCTGGTAATAATTATAAGAATTTAAAAAAGCCATTTACATCATATGTAAATGGCTTTTTTTATGTCCATGCTTTTCGTTTTGAGTTTGTTCTCGAAAATCAAATGATTACTTTTGTATAAATCATTTTTAACTATGAAACCAGCCAGTAAAATCAATAAAATTATTATTCTGTCAACTATTTTATTGTTGCCATCTTTTTTCTATTTAATATTATCTACTGGAAAGCATAATTATAGACGTTTACCTGTTTACGGGCCTAAAGAAGCGACTTTAAATGCTGAAGGTAAATACGATACAACTTACCATACTATCCCTTATTTTGAGTTTATTAATCAAGATGGCATTAAAGTAAACAGAGATGAATTATTAGGGCATATTTATGTAGCAGATTTCTTTTTTGCTACTTGTCCAACCATTTGTCCTAAAATGACAACTAACATTGCTTATATTCAAAATAAGTTTAAAGAAAAAGAGGACTTACGCTTTATTTCTATGACGGTTAACCCCGAAGAAGATACTCCTGAAGTATTAAAAGAATACGCACATAAAGTGCATGCCGATACTAAAACATGGAGCTTTTTAACGGGAGATAAAGATGAGATTTATGATGTTGCTTTTAAAGGGTTTTTTGTGAGTACAATGAAAGATTCTATTGCACCTGGTGGATTTTTGCATTCTAAAATGTTAATCTTAGTAGACAGAAAAGGAAGAGTTAGAGGTTATTTTGATGGCACAATTTATTCTGAAATGAAAAAAGATTTAACTGATGCTATTGATATTTTGTATAAAGAAGATGTAGTTCCTTTAAAAGGAACAAAAAAGAAAAAAATAGAACAAGAAAGAGCTCAGAATTAGCATATACCTACTATGAAAACTTTAAAAAAAATAACTATTCTTATTTTATTATTAGCAATTAATGTATCTGCTTTTTCGCAATGTGCCATGTGTAAAGCTGTAGTAGAATCTGATTTAGCAAGTGGTGGTACAACAGCTAAAGGCATAAATAATGGTATTTTATATTTAATGGCATTTCCTTACATTTTAGTAATTGTTGTTGGTTATTTTTTCTATAAAAATTATAAAAAAAAGCAAGCTAAATAGAGATGCAGAATGCTTAAATTAGTTATATCTCTATTTTTATGCTTTTTATTTGCAACTCTATCGAGTGCGCAACAAGACACCGTTATACCTCCAAAATTTGAAGATCGGTTTCTTACTAGTTTTGGAACAAGACCTTCTTTTGATGTTAAATTTGATTCCCGTTTTTCTTTCATAAAAAACACTAATGTAAAAACATTTGGAATGAAAGTGGGGCTAAATTTTAATCAACGATTTAAATTAGGCTTAGGTGTAAATTCTATGATAACAGCATCTGCTACTAAAATTGCAAATATAGATGATACTGTTGCTGTAGATATCGATTATTTTTATTGGTCTCCCTATATGGAATATGTCTATTATTCTAGTAAAAAATGGGAATTTAGTTTAATGGTTCAACTTGGTTTTGGTGAAGCAAAATATTCTTATTTAGATGTTTTTGGATCTAAACAAAGTGTTGCGAAAACAACTATCATAACTTATGAACCTACGATGCAAATTGATTATCGTATTATTCCATGGGTTGCATTAGGTACTGGTATTGGATATAAATTAGAATTATATAGATCTAAAGGTGGAGTTACAGAACCTTTATCATCTCCCCAGTTTATTTTAAAAGTTAAAGTTTACTTGGGTAAAATTTATAGAACGATAATGGGAAAACAAATGCCTATTCCTATAGATTAGTTTTAGTTGTTTACTACAAAATATGTTTATTTTTGATCCATGAACGAAAATTTAGATGCTCATAACGAAAGCCTTAGCAATACTGAAAAGGAAATAGAAAAGGTGTTAAGACCGCTTTCTTTTGATGATTTTAAAGGACAAGATAAAGTTGTAGAAAATTTAAAAGTTTTTGTTGCAGCTGCTTCTCAACGTGGCGAAGCTTTAGATCATGTCTTACTGCATGGACCTCCTGGTTTAGGAAAAACTACTTTAGCTAATATTATTGCCAATGAACTAAATACCGGGTTTAAAGTTACTTCAGGCCCCGTTTTAGAAAAACCTGGTGATTTAGCAGGTTTGCTAACTAATTTAGAAGAAGGTGATGTTTTGTTTATTGATGAGATACATCGTTTGTCGCCTATTGTTGAAGAGTACTTATACTCGGCAATGGAAGATTACAGAATTGATATTATGATTGATTCTGGCCCTAATGCTAGAAGTGTACAGATAGAATTAAATCCTTTCACTCTGGTTGGAGCTACAACTCGTACTGGACTATTAACCTCTCCATTAAGAGCGCGTTTTGGAATTACATCTCGATTAGAATATTATGATGCAGCTTTATTATCAACAATAATTAAACGGTCGGCAAAAATCATTAATGTTGGTATTGATGGAAATGCAGCAGATGAAATTGCACGAAGAAGTAGAGGTACACCTCGTATTACCAATTCATTATTACGTAGGGTAAGAGATTTTGCTCAGGTAAAAGGTGATGGAAGAATTGATAATAAAATAGCATTGTTTGGATTGGATGCATTGAATGTAGATAAAAATGGATTAGACGATATGGATAATCGTATTTTATTAGCCATTATAGATAAGTTTAAAGGAGGGCCTGTTGGTTTAACAACAATTGCAACTGCAGTTTCAGAACAAGCAGGAACAATAGAGGAAGTTTATGAGCCATTCCTAATTAAAGAAGGTTTTTTGATGCGTACACCAAGAGGTAGAGAAGCTACCGAAAAAGCATTTAAACACCTAGGTAGAATGAAAGCCCCCGACCAAGGCGAGTTGTTTTAATGGTTTAGTACCATCATTCAGAACTATATCTTTCCGAGAATTTACGTGTTATTTTTGTGCACTGGCTTTCTCCCATAGAAAAGATTTGATATTAAGAGGAAAAGCTACTGTGTAGCTTTGGTTTAAAAGAGGGATTGATATATTTTTAATTTCATTGTAATATGTTTAGACTATACCACAATAGAAATTTTTCCTAAATTTATTTCAGGATCTTTTATGTTACCTTTGATAATAATATGGAAACGCTAAAAACTCAATATACCCAACAAATAAAAGCAGAAGCACAACGTTTAGGCTTCTCTTTTTGCGGAATAAGTAAAGCTGGTTTTTTAGATGAAGAAGCCCCTCGATTAGAAAAATGGTTAAGTCATAATATGCATGGTAACATGCAGTATATGGAGAATAATTTTGACAAACGATTAGATCCAACTAAACTAGTAGAAGGATCAAAATCAGTAATTTCTTTGTTGTTTAATTATTTTCCTGAAGAACAGCAAAAAGCAGATACATTTAAAATTTCTAAATATGCCTATGGCGAAGATTATCATTTTGTAATCAAGCATAAGCTTAAAGATATTCTCCATTTTATTACTGATAATATTGGAGAGGTGGAAGCAAGAGTTTTTACCGATTCTGCACCAGTTTTAGACAGAGCTTGGGCAAAAAAAAGCGGCTTGGGTTGGATAGGTAAAAATGGAATGTTGATTAATAAAAAACAAGGTTCTTTTTTCTTTTTGGCAGAGATTATTTTAGATTTAGAACTGGAATATGACAACCCCGTAACTGACCATTGTGGAACGTGTACTGCTTGTATTGATGCTTGCCCTACAGAAGCATTACTGCCAAATAAGGTAGTAAATGGAAGTAAATGTATCTCCTATTTTACAATTGAGCTAAAAGATGAAATATTACCAAAAGAATTAAGCGGGAAATTTAATGATTGGATGTTTGGGTGTGATATCTGTCAGGATGTTTGCCCTTGGAACCGCTTTTCGTTTGCACATCAAGAACCAAGATTCGCTCCTAATGAAAAACTATTGAATTTTTCTAAAAGCGAGTGGAATGAAATTACTGAAGAAGTTTTTCAAGAGGTTTTTAAAAAATCACCTGTAAAGCGTACTAAATTTAAAGGGTTAAAGCGGAATATAGATTTCTTAACTTCAAACAAAAAGCATTGAAAAATAGGAATTCAAGAATACGAAGGTAGATGATAGTAGAGTTGATTTTTAATTAGATATCTTTGATAAGAAATTAATAATTAAAACTTTAAACAATATGAAAAAAATTTTACTAACAGGAGTAAGTATGATGTTTTGCGCATCATTATTTTCTCAAATTTTTACGGATGATTTTGATTCCTATACAGCGGGATCAGATTTAGTTACACAAAACCCAACTGATTGGGATACATGGTCTGGCGGTGGTGGTACTACCGAAGATGTTGCAGTGTCTAGTGCAAATGCAAGTAGCGGTGCAAATTCCTTATATTTTTCTTCTTCTTCAACTACCGGAGGGCCTACTGATATTATATTAAAATTTGATCAGGTTTACAATTCAGGAAATTTCACGTATGAATCTAACTTTTATGTAGAATCAGGTAAAGGAGCATATTTTAATATGCAAGAAACATTTACTGTTGGTGGTGTATGGGCAATTGATTGTTTTATGTTAGATGATGGTACATTAAAATTTTCCAATTCTGGAACAACATTTTTATCTTCTACCTACCCAATAGGTGTTTGGTTTAATATGAGAGTTGAAATTGATTTAACAGCAAATATTTGGGAGGTATTTATTAATAATAATAGCCAAGGAACTTTTTCAAACCCTGTAGGGTCTATTGGGATTTTAAATATTTATCCTACTAACCCTACAGCTGAAGGGGGAAATAACCAAGTTGGCTTTTATGTTGATGATGTTAGTTATGATCACATTCCGGCAAGTTTACCAGCTGTAAATGGAGGGGTAACTTTTGTAAATCAATTAGGAGGTATTGCTGGTCAAAGCTCTAATGTTGAATGTACTGTTAGAAACTTAGGTTCTGATGATATTACTTCTTTTGATATTGAATATACTTATAACGGTATGGCTCCAGTACAAGAAAGCGTTGGACCAATAACGTTACTCTCTTTAGCTACTTATAGCCACACCTTTGCTACGCCAGTAACTTTAGTTGCAGGTAGTTTACCTTTAACAGTTACTATATCTAATGTAAATGGAGCAGGAACAGATGCTAATCCTGGCGATGATGCTAAATCTATTACCATTAACCCTGTAGTTCCTGCAGCTGGTAAAGTTGTTTTAGGAGAAGAAGCTACTGGTACATGGTGTGGATGGTGTCCAAGAGGTGCTGTTTATATGGATTACATGTCTGCAACATATCCTGATTTTTGGGCAGGTGTTGCTGTACATAATAATGATCCGATGACCGATGCTGTTTATGATGCGGGTTTAAACCCTTTAATTGGAGGGAGTTATCCTAATTTAGTTGTGGATAGAGGTGCAGCAAATGACCCTTCTGCAGTAGAACAATCATTTTTACAACAAATTGTAATTCCACCAACAGCATTTCTTGCTAATGGTGCTACTTATGATGCTTCAACAAGAGTGTTAGAAGTTTCTGTTGATGTAGATTTTCAATTAGCTGCTTCAGGAAACTGGAAAGTTGCTGTTGTTTTAACAGAAGACGGTGTTACAGGTACTGCAGGAAACTATAATCAAGTAAATTATTATGCTGGTGGAGGTAATGGAGCTATGGGAGGATACGAAACTCTTCCAGATCCAGTTCCTGCTGCTCAAATGGTTTATGATCATGTTGGAAGAGTTATTTCTCCATCATTTGATGGTAAAGGAAATATATTTCCTACAGCTATAAATGCTGGAGATTCTTACACTGTTTGTTTTAGTTTTACTTTACCGGCTAGTTGGGATGATTCTAAAATTCATGTAATCAGTTTTTTAAGAAATCCAAATGGAAGTATTGATAACGCAGCACAAGAAACGATAACATCTGCTGTTGCTAATGGGCTTTCTGTATGTACTGTTGGTGTTGATGAAAGTGTAATTGAGGGTATTGGATTTAACTTATTCCCAAACCCAACTAATGGCGTTACTTACATAGATATTATTAATAATAACCATGAAAATGTAACAGTTTCTATTTTAGATATGACAGGTAAAGTTGTAGCTGAAAGAAATTATGATGTAAATGGAACTGTTCAGCTTCCAGTTGTTACATCAACTTTAGATAAAGGAATCTACATTGTTACTTTAAAAGTTGGAGAAACTGTTCAACAACAAAAATTGATTGTTCAATAGGATTAGTTAAAATTGAATTAAAAAGCCTCGAATAGTTTTATTCGAGGCTTTTTTTTGCTTAAAAATAAATAGTCGAACCTTAAGAATTATTTAACTAATTATTTTTCAGACAGATAACTTGATAAAATGGCGATTTTATGTGTTTAGAATTGCAAGGTAATGTGTATTTTGTGTAGAAAACCTTGCAATAAA
>Ga0256845_1000146_pt1 | contig 63795 bp, 52 predicted proteins | sample RiftiametaG_FD_189101 | JGI IMG/M metagenome (GOLD analysis project Ga0256845, IMG submission 189101) | Tube worm associated microbial communities from hydrothermal vent at the East Pacific Rise, Pacific Ocean - Riftia | ecosystem: Host-associated > Annelida > Integument > Unclassified ...
GTAAAAGTAAGCCAAGGAAACCCACTTGAACTTCCTGCCCCTGCATGAATTTAATTCAGTTATGAATTTGAAAATTTAAAAGTCAGAATGCTTTGTTGGTAGGGTGAACTGATTTTTTTAGGATGAAGTACCAACGATTAATGCGAATACTCCTAAGCACCCTCCACTTTTATTTGAAGAGTAACTTTTTTCTTGGCTAGGATTATTCCTTAACCACTGAACGTGACATGAATTGCAGTACAAACGCGTAAAACCTCTGTTCCAAGCGCTAATAGTTCGAGTATCATAGCGTTCAACTTTTTTACACTTAGTACAGTTAAATGAACTGCTCTTTGGCTTCTTTTGACGACCTAATAGGATAAAAGCAATAATTGCAGGAATACCAAATATAATGGAGCTTTCTATGCTATTTAATTTGGAATATATGTGCGCAGTAAATGCTACTGAAATTATGAGAGCAACAATTAAGATGTAATCAAAACTATTTTTAGTTTTAGGCTCTACTTTCATATTACTCTGGTAATTGCTAGTTTTAGACAAGCCTTCAATAGCTACGTTCATTGCTTTTAATCTGTTTTTGGCATCCGTTTTTGAAGCAAATACAACGATATCGCCTATTTCTGGCCTTCTACTTTTAGTGGTAAGGCTAGAAATATGAAAAAAGACTCTTTGATTGTCATCTGAAGTTATAAAACCAAAGCCTTTATCATCTTTCCATTGACTGATTTTTCCTTTCATATAATCTAAAACTCCATTTCCAATTAGTTTATTTAACGTTAACCGTTGGCGAAAATGGCTCGCGTAGCGAGCTAGTTTTCGCTAACCGGGCCTAGTTAAAATGGCGGCCAAGTTTTGGTCGCCATTTTTTGTTTACGCCGTGTTAATTTGGCATGACGGTTCAATTTTTTACATTCTAGAAATGGTTTGATCTAAATATAATTATTTCAGAATGTATGCCTGTTAATTGACGACAGGCTTTCAAATATTACCACGCTTGATTGTTTCAAGCTGGTACTTTATTTGAATAAACTTCTCTCAATCAATAGAGCGCTTTAACGCCTGCGTCAATTGAGGCGCTTCTTTTCGCGCCGTCGATTGCACGTAATTAAACAAGCGGTAATGATAAGCTGTTTTTTGATTTAATTGTTTTGTACATTCTGCCAAACAGCAACAAAAATCCGAAGCCTTATCTCAACACCCAAGGCTCACCATCAATTTGATTGATATTTTTCTTAAACATATTTAAAACGAATTGTTTTTGACCATCCTGTTCCCAATCAATATCAAGCGTTGAAATATAATTAATCCAATTATTACTTTTTGGCCGATTATGAAACCAAAAAAAATCATTATTAAATATAATGTCTCTAATTGCTTTTGGATATTTATTTATTCGCCTAAATATTTTTTGATCTTGTGCAGAAGAGTTATAAAAATATAACGACATGAGACCTCCGTAGCAAATATTATTTGCCATAGCCTGATCTTCCGAAAGACAGGATTTTTCAATAATATCTAATGTAGCAGCTAGTGACTTATCGGAAGATAAAGAAAGTAGAGAACTTTTTCCCTCTTTGAAGTGTTTGTACACTTCAAGGCATGGTTTATTTTTATACTTTATGCAGTTATTTAAGGCGCTTTTTGTATGAGGAAAATCCAAGGCGTATTTTGCGTAGTATATTTGTTCAAATGAAGCCTGGAGTATAGGTGTTAATTTTTTTTGTTTATTACTCATCAAATGACAGGATGGGAAAAGTATCAGAAAAAAACCAACTAAAATAATTTTAGTATATTCTTGTAAAATATTAAACATTATTTATGTACCGTCCAGCCTGTTTGCCCAACTGAAGTAGGTGTTTTTTCAATTCTCTCCATTATATTAACTATATTTGATGGCCGATCAATTACACCAAAATCTATTTTTTGCTTAGCACCAGCAGCACCTAATTTAAAAGTTTTACTCCACTCTTTCGCAAACCCTTCTGTATAACAGCCGTAAAATTTTGACACGCTCATTGATTTGCTATTAAGTTTTTTCTTCAAACTAACATTTTTAGATATATCTGTATTCAAAATCATATCGTTAGGTGAAGCTTGAGCTACACATGTATTAGAATGCGTGAGGGCAAGCATTAAGCCCGAGCCACTGGCATGACCGCTATACCAAACTCTAGAAATAGAGTTATTACCTAATGATTGTAATAACTCCAAAATTCACTAGGCTTATTAATTCCTTTGTATTTAATACCATGAGTATTTGCAATAGTTTGGATTCTGTTGACATAGCTAGATGCACCTTTTCCTATAATTTTACCTGCAACCGCTTTTCGTATGCTGTGGAGGTGATAACCATCGACCTCCTTTTTTTCTCTTTTTGTGATAATCGAATCATCTTGCCACCGCCTTCTATAGGGCGGCTCGTACAAAACCCAATGAACTACTTCGCCTGATTGTTTCTTATACAGGTTTTTCTGTGCGGCCAGTTGCAATGGTACAATATAATTTGTCCAAGTCTGATCATGGGCTTTATCGCAACCTTTAAATAAGCCTGGGCCACCAATTAATATTACAAAATTCGCCATACTAATTTCTCTACTTTCTCACTTGTTACTTCTAAACTGTATAACGTTAACCGCTGGCGAGCCGGCAGTTTGGCTTCGCAAACCGGGCGTGTGGTTATGTAAATATGTATCTAGACTACGAGTATAAATGACAGCCCAACTAAAAATGGTGCCGCATGAAGTACTATTACAGGACACTCCCTTATTTGAGCAATACTCGGTAAAAAATAATACGGATCTATTTTTTCCAGCCAAACATTAACATTTGATAAAACAGGTTTAACCAACTGATTATATGAGGCAAAAAATATAATTGCTATTTGAGTTTCCACTAAAAGTAAAAGCATATCTATACCGATAGCATCAATGAAGAGCCCAAATAAGCGTACTTCAGGAACTAGTGAAAACATTAAAACAGTTACCAACACAACTGTCGTGTATTTCCATAGCTTTTGCTTATTCATACTTCAGATCCTTACCTAGCCCATACATAAACGTTTACCCCAATTGAGTCGCATTTTTTGGTGCCTTCGATTACAGGTGCTTATAAAAGTCCTTAATCCTAACCTAATTACAATCCCCCCCAAAGCGTTTTTAGCCATTAGTTCCCTAAAGCTATTTTTAGTTCTATCACTATATTTCATAACTAATTCTCTAGAGCTAGTAGTCAGAACCTATTTTTATAGTTGATTCTATCAAACAGTTTGATCGTTATTCGTTTGATAGATTTTTTATTTGAGAAGAAATATAATCAATTTCCACTTAAAAATCAATCACTTCTATTAACGAAAATTATTTCCTCTCCAACAATCGCCGCATTGTTTGATCGTTTTCTGGGAATAATCTAGCCCCAATCTCTGATATGATTTCTTAACTCTTTCCGCGGATCCAATTGATTATTTTAGTTAAAATAACAGAAGCAGAAGCATTGCACCGTCAAATTGAAATATTAATGATATTCTCGCAATAATGGTTTCGATGACGGTTAAACGTTTCTGTAAATATCACACATCAATATCTTCTCTTAGATCAAATAGTCTTTTTGATCCAACCAATATTTCCGTATAATCAAGTATTAGCTTAATCTGTCAAAACATAAGGCAATAACATGAGTAATACCTTCGTAGCAATCCTGATGGGGTCTGATTCTGACTGGCCCTGCATGCAAAATACTTTAAAAATTTTGACCGATTTAGGCGTTAAAGCTGAAGTCAAAGTTACGTCAGCCCACAGAACACCAGCGGCCACTCATGAATATGTCAAAGATGCTGAAAACAGGGGTTGTGCAGTCTTTATTTGTGCCGCAGGTTTAGCGGCGCATTTGGCGGGCGCGGTCGCAGGACTCACTACTAAGCCGGTGATCGGCGTGCCGATGGACGGTGGGCCGTTAAAAGGTCAGGACGCTTTGTTGTCGACGGTTCAAATGCCCGCTGGCGTACCTGTAGCAACCGTTGCTATTGGTAAGGCCGGGGCGAAAAATGCGGCTTATTTAGCAGCACAAATGTTAGCCGTTGCCGATCCGGTGGTGGCAAAAGCCGTTGCTGATGATCGTGCGGCCAACGCTCAGGCGGTAATGGATAAAGACGCCCAGCTGCAAGCATCACTTAGCTAGTACCATTTTCCAACTAAGAATGAATTTTTGGCAACTTGATCTCGCCGTCAAAACCTTACAAACCGGTGGGATCATCGCTTATCCCACTGAGTCGGTTTTTGGTCTTGGTTGTGATGCCAGTAATTTAAAAGCCATTGAACGATTATTGTCCATCAAACAGCGCTCCTATAAAAAAGGCTTCATTGTGTTAGTCAGTGATATTCGATATGCTTTGCCTCTCTTATCACCGCTTAGCTCAGTGCAAATAGACAAAATTGATCAAACCTCTGTTCGCGCTACTACTTGGCTTATTAACAAGCGCTCTGATTTATCACCGCTATTGGTGGGAGAGCATCAAAAGTTGGCCGTGCGGGTGACCGATAACCCAATCGCCAAAAAGCTATGTGAACTATTCGCCAAACCGATTATTTCCACTAGTTGTAATCTTAATGCCAAGTCGACGTCATCTCATGTTTCCTATATTCGTAATAAAATGATATTGAAGGTTGATCAAATCGTCAGCGGGCGTTGTAGCGGTCAGCCACCATCTCAAATTATTGATTTGGATAGTGGTGTCGTTATTAGACAATAGAAATTACTGTGTCGCCCGATTGAGTATGCCGCGCGGACGAAGAGAGTGCTTTGGGGACGTAATAATAGATAAAATAAGAGCAACTAATGATTAAAAAAGCAGCCCTAACGATCTATATAAGAACAATGTCTAAGTCTTATATAATGGAGAAAAGAAATTAAACAGTTCATTTTAGTTAGTGGTATCAATAAGATAAGTCATTTTTGGTAAAATTAAAATGGCTTTATAGGTTTCGTATTTATTAATAGATATTTGATTTTATAGGTAGGTTCGGATTATTCTCTTTGTTTTGATCTTGGCAGGCACACACATTGGAAGACTCAACTCAATTATTCTATCAAGCGGGCACCCTGATGCTAGTGGGCATGGGCTTCGTCTATGGTTTTTTGAGTTTATTAATTATTGTCGTCAAAATATTGATTTTTCCGTTAGCTGAACGGTATCCAGACGATATTCCACAAGCTAAACCAGCCAAAATGACTAGTAGATCACAAGCTGAACACTCAGAATCAATGGTAGCGGCAATTTCAGCGGCAGTGAGTCGCTATCGTAAAGACCATCTGTAATAAACAACCATCGATTCTCCAAGGACACCGCTATGTCAAAAACAGGTAATTCCAATTCAGTTCAAGCCAAGCCTCTTGGCATTACAGAGCTTGTACTCAGAGATGCGCATCAATCAATTCTAGCGACTCGCTTGCGTCTGGAAGACATGCTGCCGATTGCTCCCTTACTTGATGAAGTCGGTTTCTGGTCGATTGAATCTTGGGGCGGCGCAACCTTTGATTCTTGCATTCGTTATTTGGGGGAAGATCCGTGGGAGCGCATTCGTGCACTTAAGAAAGCCATGCCAAAAACTAAACAGCAAATGCTATTTCGCGGACAGAATATTTTAGGCTATCGCCATTATGCTGACGATCTGGTGGAAAAATTTGTTGAACGGGCACATATCAATGGTGTGGATGTTTTTCGAATATTTGATGCTATGAATGATGTACGCAATATGCAAACGGCGATTAAAATGGCTGTCAAAGTTGGAGGACATGCGCAAGGTACATTAAGCTACACCGTTAGTCCGGTACACGATCTACAAGGTTGGTTAACCATGGCCAAACAAATTGAAGACATGGGCGCCGATTCGTTATGTATCAAAGATATGGCGGGACTATTAAAACCTTATGATGCGGCTGAGTTGATTTCGAAACTAAAAGAAACAGTCTCATTGCCGATTGCATTACATTGCCATGCAACCACCGGTTTAAGTGTTGCCACCCATATGAAAGCCATTGATGCAAATATTGATGTAATAGACACCGCCATTTCATCCATGAGTATGACTTACGGTCATTCGGCCACTGAAACCATTGTTTCTATTGTTGAAGAGACGCCTCGCGATACTGGATTGGATCGGGATAAATTGGCTGAAGTCGCCACTTATTTTAGGAGCGTCAGAGAAAAATACGCCTCGTTTGAAGGTAGCTTGAAAGGAGTTGATGCACGGATCTTAACCGCTCAAGTCCCCGGCGGTATGTTAACTAATATGGAGAGTCAATTAAAAGAACAAGGCGCTGCCGATCGATTAGATGAAGTTCTTACCGAAATCCCTAAGGTACGTCAAGATTTGGGATATATACCTCTGGTGACCCCCACCTCTCAAATTGTCGGTACACAATCAGTTTTAAATGTACTCACTGGGGAGCGATATAAATCGATCACTAAAGAAACCGCGGGAGTATTAAAAGGCGAATATGGCAAAACCGCTGCGCCCGTGGACTTTGAACTTCAACAAAGAGTTTTGGATGGTGCGGAAGCGATCAGTTGTCGCCCTGCCGATTTACTCTCACCAGAAGTCGATAGCCTGACCGAAGAACTAGCCGATTTAGCCAAACAGAAAAACATGACTCTTGCCGATGAGATGATCGATGATGTTTTAACTTATGCGCTGTTTCCACAAATCGGTTTAAAGTTTTTGGAAAATAGAAATAATCCGGATGCTTTCGAGCCAAAACCGCAAGCATCAGATGGTAAAACGTTTTCTGCGCACAGTAGCACTTCCACTGCCGTTGAAAATTATTCAGTTAAAGTGGATGGAAAAATTTATGAAGTCGTTGTGAGCCCCTCCGGCGAAATTGATAATATTTCTACCGCTAAAGCTGCAAAACTATCCACCCCAAGTGCTTTTGAAGAAACACTAGACGCCCCATTAGCAGGCAATATTTTTAAAGTAAAAGTTAATGTCGGCGATCAAGTCACGGCTGGCGATGTGGTGATCATTATGGAAGCGATGAAAATGGAAACTGAAATTCGGGCCATTAAAGCGGGAAAAATAACGGCTATTCACATTAAAGAAGGTGATGGAGTTCGGGTGGGTGACACATTGTTGAGTTTAGGTTAAAAAAACTATGGAATTACTAAATACACTTTGGCTATCAACTGGACTGGCTAATTTTGAAGCTGGTCAGGTGATTATGATGTTAGTCGGTAGCGGATTACTTTATTTAGCGATTGTTAAAAACTTTGAACCACTTTTATTAGTGCCCATGGGATTTGGCGCTATCCTAACCAATATTCCAATTGCCGGATTTACCGAAGCTGGTGGATTGCTACATTATGTCTATTATGCAGGTATTGACACTGGCATTTTTCCACTGGTTATTTTTATGGGCGTGGGCGCGATGACCGATTTTGGCGCATTAATTGCCAATCCTAAAATGCTGCTTTTAGGCGCGGCGGCTCAATTTGGTATTTTTGCAACTTTGTTTGGCGCCATTGCACTCAATTCGGTCCCGGGGATAGAGTTTTCCATTCAAGATGCATCTGCAATTGCTATCATCGGTGGTGCAGACGGACCAACAGCGATTTTCCTAGCGTCAAAATTAGCCCCGGAACTATTGGGGGCAATTGCCGTGGCAGCTTATTCTTATATGGCGTTAGTACCGATTATTCAACCGCCAATCATGCGCGCTTTAACCACTGAAAAAGAAAGAAAAATTGAAATGGCGCAGTTACGACATGTGACCAAAATTGAAAAAATTGTTTTCCCCTTAGCCGTGTTGCTACTCACCATTTTCTTTTTACCGACCGCCACTCCTTTAGTCGGCATGTTTTGTTTTGGTAATTTAATGCGTGAGTCTGGAGTGGTTGAACGTTTAAGTTCCACCTCACAAAATGAACTGATCAATATCGTCACCATATTTTTAGGTTTGGGTGTTGGCTCTAAGCTGAGTGCGGATAAATTTTTGAATGTTGAAACCTTGGGGATCTTGGCCCTCGGCGCAATTGCTTTTTCAATCGGCACCGCCACCGGTGTTATCATGGCAAAAATAATGAATAAAATATCGAAAGATCCGATCAACCCATTGATTGGTGCCGCTGGCGTATCAGCAGTGCCAATGGCAGCAAGGGTGGCGAACAAATTAGGATTGGAAGCTAACCCCCATAATTTTTTATTAATGCACGCCATGGGACCTAATGTGGCTGGTGTATTAGGATCAGCTGTAGCGGCAGGAATACTACTGGCGCTGGTGGGTCAATAATATGAACCTCAACTCTTATGAGTTGAGCCTAGAACAAGCCGAATTCAACTTAATGATTTTATGCCTTGTTCCAGTCCAAATAGCGAAAGGGGATACATTTCATCTTCTACTAGCTGTTTTACCATGCCGATACTGTGAGTATAATCCCAATGGCGCTCCTCCACCGGATTGAGCCAGATAACTTTGTTAAAAATTGCTTTTAGACGCTGCATCCAGATATAACCCGGCTCATCATTCATATATTCAACACTACCGCCCACATGGGATATTTCATAGGAAGCCATTGAGGCATCGCCCACGAAGATCACTTTGTAGTCTTTGCTGTAGGTTCTTAAAATTTCTTCTAGCGATGTTTTTTCGGTATATCGCCTTGCATTATCCTTCCATACATTTTCATAAATAAAATTATGAAAATAATAATATTCCAGGTGTTTAAATTCGCTCTTACAGGCGGAAAATAACTCTTCACAAATTTTGACATAAGGATCCATTGAACCGCCCACATCAAAAAAAATCAGTACCTTGATTGCATTGTGTCGCTCGGGAACCATTTTAATGTCCAAAAAACCAGCATTTCGTGCTGTACAGGCAATAGTATTATCTAGGTCCAGTTCTTCTTTTGCACCACTTCGGGCGAATTTACGCAGTTTTCTTAATGCGACCTTAAGGTTTCTTGTACCGAGTTCAATACTATCATCCAGATCTTTAAATTGGCGTTTTTCCCAAACTTTTAGCGCACTTTTATGGCGGCTTTCACCGCCAACTCGAATGCCTTCCGGATGGTAACCGCTATGACCGAATGGAGACGTACCGCCTGTACCAATCCACTTGTTGCCGCCAGCATGTCGTTTTTTTTGCTCTTCTAATCTTTCTTTAAAGGTTTTCAATAATTTTTCTAGACCACCAAGTGTTTCGATTTTTGCTTTTTCTTGTTCCGATAAACACTTCATAAATTCGGCACGCAACCAATTTTCCGGGATCAGAGTTTCTAGAATATCTTCAAAATTTTCCAGGTTTTTAAAATAAGCTGCGAATGCTCGATCATAACGATCAAAATATTTTTCATCTTTTACCAGACACAAACGGGCCAATCGATAAAATTCATCCAGATTGCAAAAGGCTAGGCGTTTTTCCAGCGCGTCGAGCAATACCAGTAGCTCATTAATGGAAACGGGTAGACCTGATTGTTTTAATAAATAGAAAAAACTTATTAGCATGTTTTAATTTAGTGACCTTCACGCCGGATCATAAACGCCAATTTTTCCAATAAATGTACATCCTGCTCATTCTTGAGCAGTGCGCCATAAAGTGGCGGGATCGCTTTGCTTGGGTCTTGTCCTTTTAGAATTTCATCTGGGATATCATCGGCAAGCAACAATTTTAACCAATCGATTAATTCCGAAGTGGATGGTTTTTTCTTTAGACCAGGCACGTCTCGTATTTTGAAAAAAATATCCATCGCTTCTTTGAGTAGATTCGTTTTGATATTTGGATGATGAACATCAATAATTTGTTTCATGGTTTCTCTATCAGGAAAACTAATATAATGAAAAAAACAGCGTCTTAAGAATGCATCGGGCAATTCTTTTTCGTTATTACTGGTGATGATAATAATCGGGCGATTGTGTGCTTTTACAGTCTCGCCAGTTTCGTAGACAAAAAATTCCATTTTATCCAGCTCTTGAAGTAGATCGTTCGGAAACTCGATATCCGCTTTATCAATTTCATCAATCAACAATACCGCTTGTTTTTCTGATTCAAAGGCTTGCCAAAGTTTACCTTTTTTAATGTAATTGGCGATATCTTTGACGCCTTCATTGCCTAGCTGTGAATCTCTTAAACGTGAAACTGCATCATATTCATATAACCCCTGATGCGCTTTAGTGGTCGATTTTATGTGCCATTGGATCAGCGGCATAGCCAATGCTTTCGCAACTTCTTCAGCCAGCATGGTTTTGCCGGTACCTGGCTCGCCTTTAATTAAAAGTGGTCGCTCTAATGTTTTAGCCGCGTTAACGGCCATTTGCAATTCATCGGTAGCGATGTATTTTGGGGTGCCGGTAAAGTTCATTTTTTCTCCAAAAGAATGTCGCTCCACAATAATATTGCTCCAAAAATATCTTGCGACAAATGGGTACTGTTACAACAAAATGGAGGCTTAAATCCGGTAATAATAGAGTACTTTTAACTGGTCTGATTAGTGTGAGGGAATATTAGCACATTTGAGGGAATTTGTAGGAGCCGTTTTGCCTAAAGCCATTTTCTTGCAGATTTTGCTGCATTCGCGTAATCTTAATTTCTGATCTACACTTATTATTCTAGGATTATGGTTCAGTAGAGCAGTCAGAAGTAGGTATATCACCCAACCATGAAACCGGGTATTCTCAAAAACATTCGATTTAAATTATTGGCACCTTTTGTAGGCGCTTTGTTGGTGATTGTTGTAACGGGTTTGTGGAGTCTAAATTTTTATCAGGATAGTGAACTTCAAGAATTCCAGGTTCGAATTAATAAACAATTGTCAAAAAATTTTTATCAGGCAATTTTAAATGAAACCGAGAAACTGGAAGGCTTCTTGTTTTTTATTGCAGAAGATAGCGATCTACAGCAGGCTTTTTCTCAACAAAATCGAACTGAGCTAAGTAATATTAGCAATCCAATTTTTGAGAATTTACTCAGCCAACATCAAATCACGCATTTTTACTATCATAATCTGGACGGTCAAAATTTCCTCCGAGTTCACTCACCTTACCGTTATGGCGATAAAGTAAATCGAGCAACATTGGACAAAGCTATTTCAACGGGAGCAACGGCCGCCGGTATTGAATTTGGCACATTTGGTCAGTTTGTACTTCGTATAGTGATCCCTTGGAAGATAAATGGCCAACTTGTTGGTTATCTTGAACTTGGGGCAGAAATCGATCACTTGCTAGAACGGCTTTCAATTAGTAACGACTATCAGCTAATACTGGCAATACAAAAATCATTTATTTACACCAATGGACTGGAGAAAACTGATTTTTTTAAAACCAAAGTCAACTTACTTGCAAAAACTAAACATATTTTTATTATCGATCAGACTATCGATTCTGTTTCTTCTGAATTAATGAACTTAATTGACTCTGAATTTCACCATGCCAGTCAAAAATATAGTGACAATGCGCGTGATTATCTGGTTTCTAGAATCGCAATTAGGGATTTTCAGAAAGATGAAGTGGCTTTTTTATATTATCTGGTGGATATATCTAACCATGTTCAACACCAAATGGCGCTAAATAGACAGCTTGCACTGGTCAGCTCGGTATTTGTGATTATGTTTTTTCTGTTTTATTTCCGTTATAGTAAGCGATTTGAGAGATTGATTTTAGATAGTTATGACGAATTAGAAAGCGAAATAGGGGTTAGAAAAAACATCCAGAAATCTCTAACAGAAAATAAAAATAAATTGGAAAAAATAGTTAAGGAACGAGATCTTAGCTTGGACAACGGCAATAAACGTTATCAGACTCTATTTGACAGAACCGCAGATGCATTGCTGATTATCGAAGGACGCCAATTTGTTGATTGCAACCAGGCTGCTTTGGAGATGTTGGGGTTTAAAAATAAAGGCGAACTCTACGATGCTCATCCCTCAGAGCTTTCACCGGAAACACAGCCAGATGGCAAACGTTCAAAAATCAAGGCAAATTTAATGATCGAAACAGCCTTCAAAAAAGGCAGTCATCGTTTTGAATGGGAGCACAAGCGAAAAAATGGGGATGTATTCCCAGTAGAGGTTTTATTAACCGCTATTCCCTTTGATGAAACACAGCTATTGCACGTTGTTTGGCGAGATATTACCCTTCAAAAAAAGGCGGCTGCGGAAATCGAATATCAGGCTTATTATGACTCATTAACCGGTTTGCCTAATCGAAAACTATTATTAGATCGTCTTGATCAAACTTATAAAACCAGTAAACGTCATCATCTTTTTTCCGCGTTGCTATTTATTGATTTAGACCGGTTTAAAAGCATTAATGATTCATTGGGACATACCTTTGGAGACCGTTTACTGATTGAGTCAGCAAAGCGAATAAAGTCTTCTGTTTGGGATGAAGATACGGTTTCTCGATTTGGTGGAGATGAATACGTTATTCTTTTGAAAAATCTTGGTAGAGATAAAGAAACGGCAAGTCTTAGAGCAAAAAAAATAGCGACTCGCATTCAACAATCATTTGGAGCCGCATTCATAATAGATAACCATGAGTTACACATTACCAACAGTATTGGGATCGCATTATTTCCAATACACGAAGAGAGTATCGAAGACATCGTTAAACATGCAGACACCGCAATGTATAGTGCAAAGGATGCCGGTAGAAATCAAATCGCATTTTACCTATCGGAAATGCATGACCGAGTGATTAAACGTCTGAGTTTAGAAAAAGATCTACGGGCTGCTATAAGAAATCATGATTTGGAGGTTTATTACCAGCCACAATTTAATAAGGCGGGCAAAATGATAGCCGTTGAAGCTTTACTCCGGTGGCGTCATATCGAATATGGTTTTATCAATCCAGAAGAATTTATCGCGGTCGCCGAAGAAACTGGTTTAATTTACGAAATAGGCGATTTTGTATTGGTACAAGCCGTTGAGCAAATTCTGTCAATCAACGTAGAATTTGGGATCATGCTAGATCTATCCATTAATATTAGCCCCCATCAATTTAGAAAGGAGGAGTTTGTCGGTAAAATTAAAACGGTTATGGAAAATTATCAACTCGACAAAAATTTTCTAACCCTTGAAGTGACCGAAGGTATAGCAATCGAAAATTTAGCTGAAGCGATCTTAAAATTTGACGATTTAAAGCATGTGGGTGTTGGACTCTCATTGGACGACTTTGGTACTGGATATTCGTCTTTAAGTCATCTAAAACGGTTACCAATTAATGAACTGAAGATAGATAAGTCTTTCGTATTTGATATTCAAGAAGATCCTCAAGATGCCCTTTTAGTTAAAACGATTATTAATATTGCTCATCAATTTGGTTTAACGGTAGTAGCGGAAGGTGTAGAGACAAAACAGCAGTTGGCATTTCTTCAACAACAAAATTGTGATATTTATCAAGGTTATTACCATAGCAGGCCTCTGCCCATAGAGAAATTAAGAGATTTTATTAAGCACTCTCAATCGTTATACTCATGATACCATTCAGCGGAGTTGTTCTTATCACAAGTTGAGGTTATATTAGCTTCGGTTTAAGCCAATCAAGAGATATATCATGTCCAATAATAAAATTTGGTTAAGGGATTTATATCCTGGTTATTTTGCGATGACAATGGCTACAGGGATAATGTCGGTAGCCTTTAGCCTGCAAGAGCTCGATCTATTCGCCGAGATCCTTTTTGGTGCCGCTCTACTCAGTTGGCTCGTTTTGACTTATATGTACACATGGAGATTATTTAAATTTCCAAAAGTAGTGTTCGAAAACTTGGTCAATCCAAAAACGACTTTTATCTTTTTTACTTTTGTAGCCGCCACCGATATCTGTGGGGTGCTGCTATTTCAACATGGCTATGTCAATCTCGCGCTGGCCACTTGGGTCCTTGCCTTTTTATACTGGTCGGCCTTAATGTACACGGGCTTTGCTTCTCTATGTTTTGCACACAAAGATCGGGAAGTAAACGTGGTGCATGGCGGCTGGCTCATTTTGATTGTTGGTACGCAATCTTTAGTTTTATTGGGTAGTAAAATAGCGGCAGAGCTAGGTGAATATGCGGCTTATATGATGGTCGAAGTCCACATGTTGTGGGCTCTTGGAATGATATTTTATGCTATTTTTGTGACTTTGTTTTGTTATCGTATTTTTTTTATGAATATGGAAGCCAGCGATTATTCTCCGCTAATGTGGGTGGTGATGGGCGCTGCCGCTATCAGTGCTAATGCAGGTAGTAATTTACTACTGACCGAACCCATGATCCCATTATTAATTGATTTGCGCCCTACGGTTCAAATGTTGTCAATAATGCTATGGACCTTTGCTACCTGGTGGATACCCCTTCTCGTTATCATAGGGTTATGGAAACACGTTTATCAAAAAGTCCCACTCAGTTATGATCCAATGCAATGGAGTATTGTCTTTCCGTTAGGTATGTATACTGTTGCGACCAATAATTTGGCTCTGTCAGCCGAATTTAAACCGCTATTATATCTCTCATCCGGCATGCTCTGGATTGCCAGTTTTGGCTGGGTGTCACTAGTGATATTTATGTTTTATTCGATTTTTAGAAAAAACACTTTTAAGAATTTAAAATAAATGCCAACAAATATTTTTTGCTTAAATTCCCGTTAATCGTATTGACATCAGATCTAGTACTCCTTGATCCCGGATTCGGTTGCTAATATCAAATGATCCGCTGGCCTAGCAGCAAACAAACCATTGGTAACCACACCAGTGATCTGGTTAATCTTTGATTCCAACACTCTGGCTTGAGTAATCTCGAAATTATATAAATCCAAAATAACATTACCGTTGTCAGTCATAAAATCGTGTCGATAAACCGGATCGCCGCCTAATTTAACCAATTCTCTGGCAACATAACTGCGAGCCATCGGCAGTACTTCTATAGGCAATGGAAATTCACCCAAGGTTTTAACATATTTTGATTGATCGGCGATACAGATAAATTGATCAGCTACTGCAGCAATAATTTTTTCACGACTTAAAGCACCGCCGCCGCCTTTGATTAGTTCTAAATCATAATTAGACTCATCTGCGCCATCGACGTAAATGGGAATTTCAGTCGCATCATTAAGATCAATCACTTCAATCCCCAGCGCTTCGAGTTTTTTAGTGGAAGCGATGGAGCTGGAAACCGCCGCTTTGATCCGATGTTTATGATCAACCAATAAATCAATAAAACAATTAACAGTGGATCCGGTTCCAATGCCGATAATTTCATCATCTTGAATATATTTTAACGCGGCTTTGGCGGCTTCAATCTTTAGTTGTTGTTGTTCATTCATGGCATTTTTGTTCAGCTATTATTTTGAAAGGGCTATTTAAACACGATTTTAGAGATGGATCATCGATATTTGCTATGATGAAAGAGCAAATTTTTCGTAACCATTCAGGTTTCAATTAGTAACTCGTTGAATAATTACAATTTTTTTAAGGTTATGAGAATAATGTGCCAAAATTATGCGAACTAAGTCAAAATTAATCAATTTCTTGCTCTACTCAGTTGATCACTTACTATAATAAGTGTAAAGTGGTTGGCCCTGTCGCAAACTGCATGATATAAAGTCAGCGTATTGATAGGCGCAAGGAAGCCAATTAATGGCTATGGACTCCAGCTAATAATAAAAAGAGCGACCTAAAAATTAGGGCGAAAGTGGAGAACCAAAATGAAGCGTAAACCAGATATATTAGTTGTACTGGCTGCGTTATTGGGACTTGGTATGATTCTATCGAGCTTCAGCGGCGCTAACGCCGCTGATGTGAAAGAAGACATTCAAATTACCAGAACCAAATAACAGGCAAGTATCCACCCAAGTGGATAAAGTAGTGCATTAGATCCCTTGTTCTTTTCGATCAAAGATTCTAGTTAGCAAAAGCCTTCAATTCATCGAAGGCTTTTTTTATGTCCTGATTATTCTAGGATAAAAGCACTTTTCAGTGCACACGCCGTCAATCGGTAAATCCCAGGGATCCGTTGGTAAATTCTCTACCAACTGGGACTGATAAGCCAAACCAATAAACAGCGGTTTCGTCTTTTTACTTTTAAGATGTGCAAAGGTTGCATCATAAAACCCGCCCCCCATGCCCAGCCGATTGCCCGTTTTATCAAATGCCACTAACGGCAAAAGTACTACGTCTAATTCTGAAACTTTAATAGCGTGATTGGGCAGAGCATCAACCTCTTCGATCCCAAAAGGATTAAGGCACATCTTGGAATCTTGGTTATAGGGCATAAACCACAATCGGTTAGGTTTAATCGGTTTTAATTTAGGTAAGTAACAAGATTGATTGTTTTGCAGTATTTGCTGAATGATCGCTTGTGTTGAAATCTCGCCATCAAAGGATAAAAAGCAGGCGATTTTTTGGTATTTTGAAATAATTTGATGTTTGAGAAGTTGTACAGATAACTGGGTGCCAGCTAGATGTCTTTGAGAAGTATTCAGGCTGTTTCTTTTGGCTCTGATCAATTGTCTAATTTTAGATTTTTTGGATTGATTATCAGACATATTTTCGCAACTCGGACTGTAAAGATTCCACCCACCTTGCCGTTTGCTGATTTCGCCCAAGAACCCGAAGGTTCAGGTGGGAGTTCCGCGATTTAATTTAGGCTTTCCGCTCCAAGTGAAACACTTGCTCGGACCTGCACACCAAAAATCAACAAGAGCACCCTAGGATTAGATTATCGGCTCATGGACTACAACAGCTAGGCGAACAAGGCAGGTAGAAACTCGATTATATACTTATTGTGTTAAATGGATAGAGCTTAACTGGTGAAATCATTAGAAGATTTAGTTACAAAATGTCTGATTCTTCCAGTCTAAAGTAATTCTGATTGAGCATTGGAGGCGAGCGCCGAATCGACTTTGTTCTGCAATTTCTGCATACGCTGATTGATTTCGGTAGTTTCTTCGAGACTGCTGGATTCGCCATGCATTAATTCATAGGTTAAATTAAGGGCTGCCATAACAGCGACTCGCTCTAGCCCCATAATTCGGCCACCTTCTTTAATTTCTCGCATGCGGTCATCCAGCGCACGAGCTGCTTCCTGTAATTTTGAAACTTCATCTTCGGGGCTGGCAACGTGGTATTCGTTCCCCATAATATGAATGCTGACAGGTTTATTTTTGGCCATTAGCTGATTTCCTTCAACTTTTCGATCATCGCTTCTATCTTGCCACTGGCGAGTTTATTTTTATCCAGCAGATTTTGTCGATCGAGTCGCAATTGCTGATTTTCGGTTTGTAATGTATTGAAGGATTTCAAAAGCTTTGAAACGCTGCCTTCAAGTTGCGAAAGATTTGAGGTTGTCATGGCAAACTATTGTTTTTAAGCGTGATTTTAATATAAGGCGCATCCACTCAATGGTCAATGGTATAATGCTCAAAAATGTCATAATTTAACCAATATTGAGTAATTGAGCCGATAAATGAACGATTTTGCACAAAATTCCGGAGATTTGTACCAAACTTTTGACGACTTACTGGCAGAAGCTGATTGTGAAATTAACGCATCTGAATTTCAAGGAATACTAGCAGGCATGATTTCCGCAGGATTAAAGTCGACGGATAAACGCTGGCAATCGGTTGTTATCGAGATTGCTAATGATGGTCATGCCCTGTCAAAAGAAGCGCTTGAGGTGACTCAAAATATCTTTGCCGAAAGCCAAACCGCCTTTAAACAACAAGATAGGCTAGCCCCCATATTATTGCCTGATGATGAATATCCACTGATCGATCGGTCGGAAGCCTTGTCATTCTGGTGTCAGGGATTTTTACTCGGATTTGGATTACAATTTGGCGATCAATCGATCGATAACGCAGAAATTTCGGAGTCACTTCAAGACATCAGTGAAATATCACAATTGGCGCTATCAACAGATGAAGGTGAAGATTCACAAATTGCTTTAGTGACCGTAACGGAACATATAAAGGTGGCAGTTAAAGCCATTTATTTGGAATTAGTGATTAAAAAAGAACTCGTTGATGTTAGTTCTGTCGATGGAAATGATACCTATCATTAAAAATGGCTACTGTTTTAAAAAGAGAGTGCCGATCATTTGATGAAAAACCAACCACTCTACAAACGATAGTAAAAATTTGAATCTAGAGAAAAATATGATCAAAAAAGCAGAATTTGGCCGCCGCCGACGTAAACTGATGAATTTTATGGGGAATAATTCCATCGCGATATTACCTTCCTCTTCAGAGTTAGTGCGCAGTCGTGACACCGATTTCAGGTTCAGGCAACACAGCGATTTTCATTATCTGTCTGCTTTTCCTGAGCCGGAAGCCGTACTGGTTTTGTTGCCTGGTCGAGAGCAAGGTGAATACATTATTTTTTGCCGCGAAAAAGATGAAAAAATGGAGACCTGGCATGGCAGACGTTACGGTCAGGCTGGCGCAAAAAAACATTTTGGTTGTGATGATGCGTTTCCGATTGATGATATAGATGATATTTTGCCGGGTCTAATGGAAGGTCGCGAACGGATCTATTATGAGTTTGGCAATAATACAGAATTTGATAATCGAATTATGGGTTGGATCAATACCTTGCGCGGTCAAGTCAAACAAGGCGCGCATCCACCCGGTGAACTAATCGATTTAAGCCATGTATTACATGATATGCGGTTATTTAAAAGTAAGGCAGAAATTGAAGTGATGAGAAAAGTGGCTCAGTTATCTGCCGAGGCGCATAAGCAGGCAATGCTCAACTGCCAACCGGGGGTTAATGAATTAGCCATCGAAGCGGAACTCAAATATCAATTTGCCAAACGCGGGGCCCGGTTTGAAGCTTATAACTCTATCGTAGCAGGTGGCGAAAACGCCTGTATTTTACATTATGTTGAAAATGATTGTGAGCTAAAAAATGGCGAGCTACTATTGATTGACGCTGGCGCGGAATTGCAAGGATACGCTGCCGATATTACTCGAACTTTTCCGATTAACGGCCAATATACGGATGAGCAACGACAAGCCTATGAGTGGGTGCTAAAAGCGAATAAACAAGCAATCAAGCAGGTCAATCCCGGCAATCCTTGGACCAAACCACATGATACTGCGGTTAAAGTTTTAACCCAAGGATTGGTTGAAATGGGAATACTAAGTGGCAATATCGATCAACTTATTGATGAAGAAGCTTATAAAACTTTTTATATGCATAAGACAGGTCATTGGTTAGGTCTGGATGTACACGACGTTGGAGATTATTTAATCGACAAAGAACCTAGGATTTTAGAAGAAGGCATGGTCTTGACCGTTGAACCCGGTTTGTACTTTGCTCCCAAAACCAAAGGACTGGACAAAAAATGGTGGGGGATCGGAATTAGAATTGAAGATGATGTTTTAGTGACCTCAACAGGTCATGAAGTATTATCTAAAGCCGCCGTAAAAGAAGTCAGCAAAATCGAAAAATTAATGGCGGGTGCTAAGTGATTTTAGAAACAGACAATGACACATTTTGACATCATTATCGCTGGCGGTGGGATGGCCGGAGCAACTGCATCATTAGCATTGGCTCAACGAGGTCTAAAAATTGCCCTAGTTGAACCTGTCGAACCTTCAATGGACGCCAGTCCTAGTTTTGATCAACGCGCTGTGGCACTCTCAGCTGCATCAATCAGTATTTACAAGACCCTTGGTATTTGGCCGTCTATTCAACCCTTGGCTTGCCCGATAACGGATATTCACGTTTCGGATCAGGGGCATTTGGGTTTCACCCGCTTAAAAGCCTCAGACTATGGTATTGACGCGCTGGGTCAGGTGATCCCACTTGATCAAACCGGCCCGATTTTGTGGCGAGTTATCCGCCAGACAGACAATATTAAACTCTTTTGCCCATCCAATATTGTAGAAATTGATTCGATCGCTTGCCAACAAAATAACGGCCAGATTAATGTACAAATATCCGATCAACCAAACCAGCAAACTTTAACGGGTCAACTTTTAATCGCTGCCGATGGAACTTTTTCTTCCACCGCAAAAATGGCTGGCATTAACATTCGAAGAGATAGCTACAATCAACACGCGGTGATTGCCAACATATCAACTGAACTAGCACATAACAACCGCGCTTTTGAGCGATTTACCAAACAGGGACCGCTAGCGTTGCTGCCGCTAACAAGAAATCGCATGTCACTCGTTTGGTGTCAAAATGATAAAAACGCTTGTTCAACCATGATTGACTCGGACATTGATTTTATCGAAAAATTACAAACAGCATTTGGTTATCGGTTGGGACAAATTATTAAAGTGGGTGAACGAAATCAATATCCGCTAGCCTTACATTTACCTGAGCAAACGTTTAATGGACGGGTTTTATTACTCGGTAATTCAGCACACACTTTGCACCCCATCGCTGGTCAAGGATTTAACCTTGGTCTAAGAGATATTGCCGCTTTGTTTGATCAGGTACAGCAAGCACAAATCAGAGGTGAAGATATTGGCAGTCAGCCGTTCTTGCAGAGCTACCAAGCTCAAAGACAGTCCGATTGGAAACAAGCCATTGTAGCCACCGATTCATTGATTAGAATCTTCAGCAATGATTTTCTACCACTAGTCATTGCCCGAAATAAAGCATTATGTCTGTTAGATAAAATCCCTTTGGCTAAACAAAAATTAGCCATGGCGGCGATGGGTTTTAGTGGCGAGTCTGCTCAGTTAACTCGTGGTATCAGGTAATATAAGCAAACAATCGACCTGAGTAATGATTAAATAAATGGAAACAAAAATGTCTTCAAAGTACGATATTATTATTAGTGGTGGGGGGATGGTTGGCCTAGCAATGGCTGCTTCACTCGCTGAGTCGGACCTAAAAATTTTGTTGCTTGAAAAACAAAATTTATTAGAATTATTACCGGATGCTTTACTCAAAAATCAAAAAATTAATGAGCAGGATTTTGATGTCAGAGTCAGTGCGATCAGCCCTGGCAACAGAAGGTTTTTAGGTAAACTAAACGCTTGGCAAAATATTCCGATCCAGAGACAGACAAACTATCAAAAAATGAAAGTCTGGGACGGTGATGGCACAGGTAAAATTGAATTTTCAGCAGCCGAAATTGCCCAGCCAGACTTAGGTGTCATCGTAGAAAACAAAGTGCTGCAAGCGGCTTTACTTAAAAGCATTCAGGCCTATGGGAATATTCAATGTTGTTTTGAGCTGGAATTGCAGCAACTGGAAATTTTTGATGATGATGTCACACTTGAGTTAAGTGATGGTTCAGAAGTCCGTGGCCGGCTATTAATTGCGGCCGACGGTGCAAATTCAATGGTCAGAGAAAAACGATCTATTGAATCAAAACAAACCTCTTATTCCCAAGTCGCTTTTGTTGCTAATGTAAAAACTGAATTACCCCACCAAAACACCGCGTGGCAACGATTTACACCTTTTGGTCCAGTTGCTTTTTTGCCCTTAGTGGATGAACATTTGTGCTCGATTGTTTGGTCGCTTGATCAGGATAAAGCGGGATCGATTGAAAACATTTCCAGCAATCAATTTGCTGAAAAACTACAACAAGCCTTCGAGTCAAGACTCGGGCAGGTAACTGCGGTTTCAAAACACTATGGTTTTCCGTTAATTAAACGTCACTCACAAAGTTATCTGGCCGATCGAGTAGCGTTAGTCGGTGATGCCGCTCATACCATTCATCCTTTAGCGGGACAGGGAGTCAATTTAGGTTTCCAGGATGTCGCCTGTTTATCGAAGTTAATTTTGAGTCTGCAACAGCAACAAAGAGATTTTGGTTTGAAGCAAAATTTAAGGCCTTTTGAGCGGGAAAGAAAAACTGAAAATATCATTATGCAAAATACTATGAGTGGATTTAAACATCTGTTTGCCAATCAAACCATGCCGGTAACATTGGTTCGAAATTGGGCGATGTCAGTATTGGATAATCTACCAATGGCCAAAGAGATGATCATTAAAAAGGCAATGGGGTTGTAGACATTTTGCCAATTTACAGACAATAGGTAAAAGAAAATGCCAAACTGATTTGTGGCAGAATTGAAAAAACAGCGGGATTGGGGGCTCATGGGTTTAACGATTATCTAGAAGTCAAAGCCATTTCCGGCTTAATCGACTAAAATGGTGTACCAATCATGAAAAACATACTCTCTATCTTGATATTCTGCCTTGTATCGGCACAACTGCACGGCAAAGAACAACCCGGCGGATCAATCCAACCGGATAATCTTTTTCCGGTAGTCGAGCTGACAACAACTGTAGGAAAAATAACCGTTGAACTCGATCGGTTAAAAGCGCCAATCACGGTTAATAATTTCCTATTTCATGTGGTGCGCGGCTCTTATAATGGCACTATTTTTCATCGGGTGATCAAAGATTTTATCGTCCAAGGTGGCGGTTACAACGAAAAATTTGAGGAAAAACCATCGCAGGCGGCGATTTTCAATGAGTCTGGCAACGGACTAAAAAATGTCATGTTCAGTATCGCCATGGCAAGAGAAAATGACCCGCATTCCGCGATGCGCCAATTTTACTTTAATATGGCCGACAACGAGAGCTTGGATCCGGGTAAATCATGGGGCTATACCGTGTTTGGTTTGGTGGGCGAAGGAGAGGAAGTTTTACAACTTATTTCGACAGCTAAAACTCACATGGACCCCACCATTAATTGGGAAGATGTACCAGTGAAACCAATATTTCTGATAAAAGCCACATTGCTAGAAGAAAAATAACCCCACCTTCTTAAAAATACCTATCAATTTGCCTCAATAATTTGCTAAACTGGACTGCTTACTGATAATCCAATTTACATGGTAGGCTTTTTCTATGATCACCAGACCGCTCGCATATAAAGGTCCTGTCGATCATTTAACAAAATTTTTTTCAGAAACACTCCTAATAGAAGGTCTGGGATTATTGTTGGAGGATAACCTAGTTAACTGGAAAAATCTGGTTGACGAAAAATATATTAAGGGTACCTGTCTTTGTGACGGGCAATTTACCAAGCAAATTTTCTATTGGCCAATGACAGAGCCGCTTGGCAGTTGCAGCTGTCAGGATGTTGCTCAAAATGATAAGAGTAAACCTGAAACCAAGCCTTGTGTTCATTTGGCTGCGATGGCCATCGAGTCAAAAACTCGGCTTCATCGTTTACCCCCTTCTACCTCACAACAAAGTCAATTTTTTACCGGAAAACGCTACATCAAAAAATGGCTGAAAGGGCAAAAACTCGATCCTTTCCCAAAAATGGCAAGACATCGTGTCATCTATTTGCTAGAACAAGATGAAACTCGCTGGATCGTGAGTGCGCATAAAGCTTATTTAACTAAGGGATCGATTTATCAAATAAAAACGCCTATTCACTTAGCTGAGGCGGTCGACGCTGAATTAATAGGTAAAAAAAATACCAAATTCTTCAGTTTGACTGACCAGCAAATACTCTATTTTTTCAACAAGGAGTATGGTTGCAAAAAACCACAATCCATAGCCCCCCCAAATGACGATGCCATTGCTGGCACATTGCAGACACATCAATTTGAGATTGTGGAAGATCAACGAACCAATCGTTTGATCAGAATACTACTCTCTACCAATCGACTATTTTGGCAATCAAGCCATAGACAACCATTGACTTTAACGAATAGAAACAAAAATTTTTGGCGACAAGAAGAAAAGACCGATCTTAAGCCCATTTCAAGAAACTACTTTCTGGATCTAAGAAACAATTCCATTATCGAAATATTTGAGCGAGCAGCACAAAAGAGTCAAAAATTATTCTCCGAATTGATGAATTTACGCAAATTTGAAATAAAACCAATATTAAGAATAACCAGTACAGAAACTTTTATGCCTTGGCAAAAAGAGACGGTAAATCAATTTGATATTGCCAAATTATCGTTCCTAGTCAATGGCAATGAATTTTCATTAAAAAACCTTCTGCCGCTAGTTTTGGAAAGAGAAGCCAATAAGGAATTTAGTGGCCTGCTTTCCAACTATTTATTACAAATTGAAAACATGTCTGTTTTGGAGGCTTGTTATGAATTTCCAGTCATCGAAAAATTTCATTTCGGTGACCGTGAATTCGATAGTCAATTGAGCCATATGTTACCTATTTTAAATGGTTTACACGAACTTGGCTGGAAAATAGAAGTACGAAAAGGATTTCGGTTAAACCAAGTCAGCAGTCAGGACTGGTATATTGATGTGATCCAAGGTGCCGGACAAATTGGAAATACTGATCTACAACCAACTAAGAAAAATTTGAAAAGACGACAAGTCGATCAGCCGATCAATAAATTAGAACCTCTGCAATTAGATTTGCTTTCTGAGGAAGAAGAACAAGTCGCGGTAATAGCGAGTGATCATAAATTTGATTGGTTTGAGCTTGAAATTGGCGTCAAAGTGAAAGGTCGAGCCATTAACCTGATGCCCTATATCGTTTCGATGATCCAGCGAGAGGAATTAGATTTTAATAGTGAAAATTTTGATTCTAACTTACAGATTAAACTTGAAAGCGGTGAAACTCTGTCGCTCGATAAACAACGGGTGAAAGCAATTTTTTCGTCATTTGTAGAACTTAACGATGAAAAAAACTTGAGTGACCACAAGCGGTTAAAATTTCCAACTAATCAATTTGGTCGATTGATCCCACTGCTGGAAATTGAAAAAAAATTCAAAGTTGAAAATCGTCGAGGTAAAAAGAAAGTAGATCAAAGTACTTGCCGCCCTACACTCGACTGGCAAAGTGGCAAGCAGTTGGCAAAAAAGGCCAAATTATTGTCCGGTCAAACCACCATTACCTGCATCACCACACCAAGAGAACTAATGGGTGAACTTCGCGATTATCAGCAAGTGGGGCTAAACTGGTTGCAGTTTATTCGCAAACACCATTTGGGTGGTATTCTTGCAGATGATATGGGTTTAGGTAAAACGATTCAAACCATCGCACATATTTTAGTTGAAAAAAAAAGAGGGCGACTAAAAACACCTTGCCTAGTCATTGCGCCAACAACTCTCTTGTCCAACTGGCAACAAGAGACACAAAAATTTGCACCATCGTTAAAAGTAATGAAATTAGCTGGCAGCAAACGTAGCGTTTTGTATCCTAAGATCGCTAGCATGGATCTAGTTATTACTAGTTACGGTTTAGTTTTAAGGGATATTAATAAATTAACGCGTACTCGTTTTCATTTATTGGTTTTGGATGAAGCGCAAGTGATTAAGAATACCCGTAGCAAAATCACTTCGGCGGTTAATGAATTATATTCAAATCAGCGCTTATGCCTGACCGGAACACCTATGGAAAATCATTTGGGAGAGCTTTGGTCATTATTTCATTTTTTGATGCCTAATTTTCTAGGGAGTGAATATCAATTTAATCAACTGTATCGTCAACCCATCGAAAAAAACCAGGATTATTTGCGGCAAACATTATTAGCTAAACGTGTAGCGCCGTTAATGCTTCGCCGAACAAAAAACGAAGTCGCTAAAGAGTTGCCAAGTAAAACAGAAATGGTTATGCTGATCGAGTTAGAAACAGCACAAGCTGATCTTTATGAAACCATTAGAACCTCAATGATGGAGCAAGTACATAAAGCTATGTCGCTAGAAACTAAAAGTCGTAATCAGTTTTTAATCGGCAATGCGTTATTAAAGTTACGTCAGGTTTGTTGTCATTCTGCTCTGATAAAGTTAGAGTCTGCTCGAAAAAATAATTCCTCTGCAAAGATAGCCTGGTTAAAAGATCGTTTACCAACTATGGTCGAACAAGGGCGTCGAATTCTCCTTTTTTCATCATTTACCAGTATGTTAGATATTATAGCCAAAGAGCTAAAAGAATTAGACTTATCCTATTTAATGTTAACTGGTAAAAGTAAACATCGTGGTCGACTGGTGGAACAATTTCAAAAAAGCCAGGTGCCTATTTTTTTAATTAGTTTAAAAGCTGGTGGCGTAGGGCTTAATTTGACCGCCGCTGATACCGTCATTCACTATGATCCTTGGTGGAATCCTGCTGCTGAGCAGCAAGCTAATGATCGTGCGTATCGGATCGGTCAGGATAAACCTGTTTTTGTCTATAAATTGATCACTAAAGGAACGGTTGAGGAAAAAATTCAGCAAATGCAACGTCAAAAAAACAGATTATCTCAAGGCCTTTATGATCAAGAAGCGTTAGATACCATGAATCTAACTTCAGAGGATTGGCAGGCACTGTTTCAACCGATTGATGGATTTTAGAAATTCACTAAATAATTATTAAGGGATCATTTTTCCACTTACCAAGTATCGATAAGGCGTATTTCTGATAGACGAATTTAATGGATAACAAGTCACCAGAGTAATTCGTTTATCTCCGGTTTGTAATATTGGTTGTTCTATTCGACTATCAACGATTTGTAACTGATCAATTTCAAAAAATATTTTTTCACCGATTGAATTAGTTATTTTAATTAACTCACCTTTTTTGAGTTTTATTAACCCTTTAAAATGGGTGTCTCGGTGAGCTGCAATAAAACTATTGCCATGGTTGCCGGGATATAATCTTGGAGTCATCAAACCTGGTCCAAAGGCTAAACTTTGTCCACTGACATCCTTTAATACTAGGCTCGACAATTGAATGCTGGGTAGCTCCACTTTTAGTACCGGCCAAGTGTCTGCCCATGACCAGGGTTTTACCGGATGATTATTTTTTTGTAGCAACGTATTTTGCCAAGCGGATTCTAACAACCATTGTGCGGTTTCAGCTTTGAGCTGGTAATAAACGATCCGCAATAAGCCGATACTGGAAAGGATAAAACCAGTAATAAAAAGAATTTTAAGCGTATGTTTCATATTTAATCGGATAATTCTCAATTGAGCCATTTCTTCCCGGCGAGACATCGGTTCTACCATGTGCTCTTACAAAAGCGTTGATGAAAATTTTCTCTTTTTATCCCATACGACGATACAAAAATAAGCTGATTAAACTTAGCCAAAAGAACATGATGGACCAACGAGCCGTTATATCCAGATCCAGACTGGTTTGGGCAAATGGAATTAAAGGATTCTTTGCTCTATTAGTCTGGCTACCTTTCGGTAAATGACGGGCAATTTTTTGTTGATGAAGTTTTTCCGCTATTCGAGAAGGGGTTTTATCGACCGCGACTAGACTGGTAAAACGGCTAACCAAATGATGTTCGAGAGCGGTATTAATAATTTGATTTTTCTGTTGTTCGCTAACGGCACCATGATAAGCGCTGTTCATAATTGCGGCAATTTTTTCTCTTGCCCATAATACCGCCACACCTGTTTGTTGTTGCGGGTTATCGATCGAAATATTGCTTTGCCAGAGAGTGTTATTGAGTCGGCCAGAAATCATAACCTGACCGGAAAGTTCGCTCACCTTTGATTTAAGCCAAAGTGGTTCACCATCGTATAGATCTGGTATTTTTTTTGGCCAGGTTTCTGCTTGAGTACCATCAGGCCATTCAATTAAAATATGAGTTAATTGAGGTCGGCTAATACTGTCAAGCAATTTTTCTATCTTGATGCTGGACTGGCGAATATCTTTGATAAAAGTAAAACTGCCGCGTCCAAATCGGGCTGCTTTTTTCATAAAAAACTCGTTAGGTGCTGAACCAATACCAACCGTATATAGACGACTATCACCTAGGCGATCTTCAATCACTTCAAACAATTGGGCTTCGTTAGAAATTGCCCCATCTGTCAAAAATATAACCTGACGTAGAGTAGAATGATTTGAGCGGCCATCTAAACAGGCTTGGATGGCGGAAAACATTTCCGTGCCACCATTAGCTTCTAGCCCACGGACATAGGATTGTGCCATTCGTAGATTGTTTTGATTCGCTAAGCGAGTGCTTTGAAAAAGTTGCGAGGTACTGGAGTTAAATTGGATCACATTAAAACGGTCTTGAGGCGATAATGTTGACAGTCCAAATTCGAGAGCTTTACGAGCTTGACGGATCGAATCACCGCCCATCGATCCGGAGGTATCGATCACAAAAATAATTTCACGATTGATTTCTTTGTTATTTTGGTATTCGACTGATGGTGGCATGATCATCAAGGACAAATAATTTTGTCCGAATTTTTTTTCAGAAAATATCGCAGCCCTTGGTTGCATTGATGCCACTGGTTTCCAGTTTAAAATAAAGTCATGATCCGCTTTAACCTTCTGACGAGAAAAATTGATAATATAGGTACTTTCAGTTTTTTGTTGGTGTTGGATTTTGTGACTAGTGCTGGATAAATTTTTAAGTGCGAAACCGGCATCTAATTGAATATTGATACTGGCAATATTGGAAACAGGTAGATTTTGATTTTTTTGATCGGCAGGAAATAACGTCCGGATCTGGCTGGTTTGCTCCATAAATCCGTTACTCAGTAATCCATAATTAAAGCCGGTTAAATTCTTGTTAAAAGATTGGTTTGCTGCAAAAGATTCCCGATAAATATTTTCGGGTTGATAACGAGGAGTGATTGCCATCGGAAAACGGATCGAAAAGCCGTCGTCCCGATCATAAAAAACATCCTGCTGATATTCGATAATAATTTCAATGGTTTCATAAGGACCAATATTGGCAATCGAGTTAGTGAACAAATTTGGTCGATGTTGCTCAACCAGAGAAGCCTTTTTGCCCGCTATTTTAGCTTGTTGGTAAATTTTTTTGGCCTGCTGTTTTTCTTTGATTTTTCCAACGATTAATCGCTGACCAATTTTCATAGTCAAGTGATCAACGGCAGCGTTATCTGGAAGTGGAAATAAATACTTACCTTCCACCCATTGATCACGATCATTCTTGAATATTTGGGTGACTTTGACCCGTGCTGTCAATCCGGTAATTGTCATATCAATATTGGTTTTGAGACTTAGTGCCGTAAATCGTTGTTGCTGCTGATTGGTTACCCACAAGGAACCAGATTGAGGATCTTCTAAACTCTGATCACTGGCTTTTAAAAAAAAGGGTAGTAAAAGATTGATGCCTATTATCAGAATAATGGTGATCTTTAATAGCCGGGTGAAATATATCTGTTGATTTTTAGCCCTGTTCACGGCGTAGGTTCCTTATTGTTATAGGGGATACTCTTATTTGAACAATTAAAGGGATCAAAAGCGGGGATCAAATATGTCAATCAAACGGTTAAATATGGCAAAAATATGTATCGAGAGGGTATCAATAGTTCTCACATCGACCGTTCACCTCTTGAACCTAGAATAATCAGTTGAAGCTCGGGTGGAATAACCGTTAGAATATGAGAAGATACCAACATAATACTGTTCTTAGGAATAATAAACTTTTGCAAAACCAACCTAAACTCACTAATTTACCTATTCCCAAAAGATATCTGTTTTTTGTCGCCCAAAACTATAGTTATGCGATTTTACGCCCCTTGCAAAAAGAAATTTTAGCCCGTGGCGATTTGGTTAAGTGGTTTTTGTTTGGTGATGAAATCGATAGTCATTATTTACATCTTGATGAACTACCGCTATTAACCATATCAGAAGTGATTGATTATAATCCTCAAGCTAGTTTTGTCCCCGGTAATTTTATTCCCAGCTTTATATCGGGCTTCAAGATAGGTGTCTTTCATGGATTTAATGTCGGAAAAATGAATCGCCGTGGTAAAAGTGATCACTTTAATATTCGAGGTTGTTTTGATCTTTATTGTACTCAGGGACCCAATACCACCACTCGTTTCAAACAACTTGCCAAAGAGTATGGTTATTTTAGTGTGGTTGAAACTGGCTGGCCTGCAATGGACCCGTTATTCCAATCTCAATTAGATAGCAAAAATAAGCGACCGACGGTGATAATGTGTTCCACTTTTTCCCGAAACCTGACCTGTGCACCTCATCTTTACGAAGAGGTCAAAAAGCTTAGTCAAAAATCAGACTGGCAATGGTTGATTCAATTTCACCCTAAAATGTCAAAAGAAATAATCGATCAATACAAAGCGCTCGGCAATGAGAATCTCCAGTTTATTGAAACGGATAACGTCCTACCTTTGTTACAACAAGCTGATGTGATGCTTTGTGATACTTCTTCTGTCTTATTAATGTTTATCTTACAAGGTAAACCAGTAGTCACTTTTAAAAATAAAATGAAAGGGGAGCATCTAATTGATTTTGAGGAACCTAAAGAATTGGAACATCATTTGAAAAATGCGCTGGATCGACCTGCTGATTTGATTAGAAAAATTAGCCAGTTTAATCAAGAACTACACCCCTATCGAGATGGTAAGTCTTCATCTCGCGTACTCGATGCCGCTGAAGAACTCATTAATAAATCAGTCAAGCTAAAAAAATCAAAACCGATCAATTTTTTGCGAAATTTTAAGGCTAGAAAGAAACTCAGCCATTGGAAAATTTAAGAGTCATTCATTATTCTAGGTTGATAGATATTAAAAATTTGTTGCTGCTAGGAGTGATTTAACGGAATAAATTTAATATATTTTTCCTGAGCCAATCGTGCAATCAATTCAATCGCACTATCAAGACCAATTTTTTCGCAAATGGTATTCAGCGAGTATCCATCTTTGATTAATGAGACAAACTCATACAATTCGTCATCAAGTTTTTCAACAAACCAGAGATATATATAGAGCAGGTTAGCTTCGCATTAGGCTGTTTCAACAATGAGAGTCCGTTCCTACAAATAGAATATTTCCATGATTTCAACCGATTATTTTGGGATAAATGGCGCTGTGGAAGGCATTTAGTGGATAGATATTGATATTTTTCTAGACTTTGGGAGATTATTTACTAGAGTTATTATAAGAGACTTGAACAAATACTATGATGATGGCCCTCAGATGATTAGTTTGAAATTGTTAATCCATCACCGCTTGAATGGATGTTTTTAGAGAGGACTTTCTGGAGGAATACAATATTAATGAAGAATTTACAGTTCAGTCACAAGTTCATTTTACTCGCATCATCTTTATTGATCCTAGCGTTAGGCGCGACATCATTTAGTAACTATTTGTTATTAAAAGAAAAAACAGAAAATGATTTAGTGGCTTCGCTCCATGAGATTTCTTCGGCAACTTCCGCCAATATTTCTGATTGGCTCAACAGTAAAGCTAAAATCGTACTTTCAATGGCTATCAGTATGAGTGAAGATATTCATGAAGAATCTTTGCGTAAATTTCTGCAGCAAGCGCAAAGAACTGGTGATTTTAAGAATACCTTTATCGGTATGGCAGGATCTAAAATTATGTTATTGGACGATCCAAGTATAACCTTACCTAGTGATTATGATCCGACCATCCGACCTTGGTATAGGTTGGCGACTCAACCTAGCAAAATCGCTTTTACTGAACCTTACAGTGATGGTGCAATTTCAATAAACCATTGATCGAATTTTATTTGCGCGATTGAACCATTAATTTCAATAGAATGGATTTCACCTTGATCGAAATCAATAGTCAATGGACTAATATTGCTAGGAGAGAGATCAAACTCAGAATATTTTTGCCTTTAAAAGTGGTGCTATTTTTATCGAGAGATATAGATAAGCTATATGATACATTACTAATTTGCTTTGCTCGCATTGAAGCGTAACTATCGTAAAGCGAAGCAGAAGCTTCTCTCAATACTGGTATGTTGACAGGTTGATCACTGAGTAGATTGGGCGAAGAAGATTTATTTTGTTCACACCCGATCAATAATACAGTTAGTGAGATAAAAGTGACGTAGTTCCGTAATGACTTAAAGTAATTGATTTTAAAGTGCGTATTAAACATTGTGGTTCCTGTTAATAGAAGTTATTGATTGTTTCTAAGTTGCAATAATATCTTATCTGCAACACGAAAAGAATTGGCATAAATGGTAAAAGTGGGTGTAACACTACCACCGTTTGGCATAAAGCTACCATCGCTCACAAAGCAATTTTCTGTACCATGCACCCGGCAATCAGCATCAAGTGCTGATGTTTTAGGGTTATTACCAAAACGCAATCCACCAGCAACGAGGTTTGAAGTTGGTGAGGAAAAGGCGCTGCCTCGAACGCTTTGAGCGCCGAGGTTAGTCATGACCTGTTTGCCCTTGTTGACGATATAGTGACTGATTTTTAAGTCGTGTGGGTGAGCGCCTACTTTAACTCTTGCAACGGGAGATCCCCATTTATCTTTTTCATTGGGATCCAAGCTTACAAAGCAATCATCATTGGTTAGCCAATCGCAAAAGACTTCAAATTTAAAATCTTTTTCTTGAGTAAAAAACGATTTAATTTGTTGTTTTAATGGTGTCCCCCAGATCAAGTTATCCTCTTGCCATTTTTGTGAGTTAGCATCAGCTGTAGGTGAGGGCGGATCAAAAACAAAGTCGATGGTGCCGCCTTTTACACGTTTCCCAAAATTCGCTTTATCGTCGATAAAATACCAATCTTGTAAAGCACGATTAAAAAATGGACCGCGCGTCACTAATTCTTTCACCTGACTTTTGGAGAATTGATCAAACTTGAAAATACCATGGCCCGTTCCGCCAGCACAACAATGTAAATTTTTGCCGATTTGGTTATGATGATTACCCAAGCCATTGGGGTGCTTTTCGCCGGGAGAGCTCAGTAACAACCTTGCTGATTCGATCGAATAACAGGCGACCACAAAAATCTTGGCTCTCACTTGGATCGAATCATTATTTTTGTCGTAAAAATCAACCGAAATAACGTTTCCGCTTTTATCACTATTGAGGCGGTAGACTTTTGCTTGGGTGATGACATCGCAATTTCCACCGTCAACGGCTTGATCGAGTAGCGCTACTCTTGAACTGGCTTTTGCGCCAGAGGCGCAACCATAGCTGCCACAGTAGCCAGAATACTGGCAGCTGGCTCTGTTGTTGTAAGGTTGGGATAAAATGCCGCGTGCCATTGGTAATGGATGTAATCCCATATCATTGCAGGTTTGATCAAACCAAGTAGAAATAGGGTGTTCTGTGGTCGGTGGTAAAGGGTAGTCTTTAGTTGAGCGAGGCTCTAAAAAAGGATGCTCGACGACTTTGCCAGAAATGCCTACCACTTGTTCTGCTTTGGCATAATAAGGTTCCATTTCATCGTAATCAATTGGCCAGTCAACCGTATTGGCACCTTTAATCGAACCGAAGGTTGAAACGAGTCTAAAATCTTCAGGTTTTAGTCGATGAAAATAAGCGCTCATAAAATTGGATGCACCACCAACGATATTACCACCCCAGAATTGTGCAGTGGTGCTGGTGCTCCAGTCGTTGCCATCGGGTTCCTCCAACACATGTCGTTCTTCACGAAACTTGGAACGAAAAATACTGTGTCGATAAAGTTGTTCATCTTTGCGAAAATCTTTTTCGTTATACCATTTACCTTTTTCCAATACCGCTACTTTATAGCCCGCTTTGGCAAGCTCATAGGCAACGGGACCTGCGCCGACGCCGCTACCAACAATACAGCAATCATATTCTAGTGTTTTAGTCATAATGATGTTAAATACCTAAGGTCAAAAGATCTTGTTTACTACGGAGGCACGGAGAGAAGGAGAAAAACTAAAATACTTATCGTTCGAAGTGGTTGCCGTTATTAGTTGTACTTAAGTATATTTTAAGCCGTGTCTTTCCTCCGCTTCTCCGTGGTGAACCTCTTTTTTATGTTTTATCTTTACAAAAAATTTCGGTAACTGGTTTTTTCATCCGGTGCTGGAAATCCCGGCTGATGTTTCAGCCAGGTCCATCCAATTCCCTCGGGGTTACCGCCATAGATCGGATCAAACAAAAGCGCTTCCATCAAATAATAAATGAGGATCGACAGCCAATTTTCTCCGGCGCTGGATTGGCTGATTTGTTGTAATACTTTGTCTTGTTGTTCGGCTTTTAAATTAACAAATTGATCGCCCTGAGTTTTCTCCGATAACGAATCCAACCAACCGATGCCTTTCACAATAAAGTCACCATCACCGTCAGCATCATTATCCGGATCAGTTAGCGTCCATTGCAGATAACTCAAGGCGTTAATATCTTTTGCTGAAGGCCCATCACCATCGTCTGGGAAAAGGATCATTTGCACTATTGTAAGGGTTTCTTTTTGGCGCTGGTCAAGGGTATAGAGGTTCGTTAAAAATGGGGTTGTTTTTTCTATGGATAAAGAATTATCTTTTAAATTGGTCAGTTCATTTTTCGGAATATTGGGCTTACAAGCAGCAAGTGTTGTAAACATCACGGCAATACTTGATTGGCGCAAAAAAGCACGCCGATTAAGGCCGCTAGCTAGCGCACCGATAAATTCAGGTTTGTTCGACCCCCTTTTTTGGTTGTTTAAATGAGGCCGTAATTCTATTCCGGCTTTTAACAAACTCGTTGATCCTTATTACATTCTTTATCCGCCAGCAATGGTTCATTTTGAGTGATGTGGTTAATCATATTCCAATTACTCAGGTGCTCAGAGATATTCCTAGGGACATCATCTCGATGGATGACAACCCCATTGATATCGATGATAAATTCGGTAGGTGTTCCCCATACACCATAAAGGTCAGTCACTTTTTTATCAAAATCAAAAGCCAGTGGATAATTAATTTCACGCTCTTTTTGAAATCGGTAAGCTTTGGCCAAGGTATCTCTCACACTGGTATCAATTGCGATAATTTCAATCTGTTTGCCTAAGATCTTCTGATTGTACTTTAAGAGCGGAATTTTTTCCATACAGTAGCTGCACCAAGTGGTCCAAAAAACCATATGCACTGCTTTTTTATCCTTGAAATCGCTGAGATTAAATGTACTTCCATCAAGCCGTTTAATCTTGAAATCTGGCGCTTGCATGCCTTCCTCCACATTGGCGGCATGTGCTATTGAAAATAGTGTACTTGTTAAAAAAAGGCTGACTATAAATATAATATTGTTGTTCACAGGGTATTTTCCATAGAGTACATCGATTAGTTAGAGTGACCTGAGAATAATAGGAATGTTACAGGGAAGCTTGCTGTCATAAATGTCCTGTTACAAAAGGTATACTGTATAGAACTTAAATATGCGCCATTTGTTAATAAAGAGCAAGTAACGAGTTGGACTAGCCTCTCGCTGAATAGTTACCCCTAGTGTAGAATGAGTTCAACTCCTCAATGGCGTGGAAACACCAATTTTGACCCTTATTTCTACTAATGTTGCTTTACGCAAACTCAATACTTTCAATGTAACAGCCAATGCGGCTGCATTTATTCAAATTGATAGCGTTCAGCAGCTTAAATCACACTATTCTGAAATATTCTCATATTCGGAGCGATTTATACTCGGCGGAGGCAGTAATCTACTTTTTACCGGTGATTATTCCGGTTTGGTTATTTACCCTCAGTTAAAAGGTATACAGATTGTTAGTGAAAATGATGAACAAGTGATTTTAAGGGTTGCGGCATCTGAAGTTTGGCATGAGTTTGTCGGTTATTGCCTCAAGAAAGGTTATTATGGTTTGGAAAATCTCGCTCTGATCCCTGGTACAGTCGGAGCAGCACCGGTTCAAAATATCGGCGCTTATGGCGTGGAAGTGGAGTCTTTTATCGAGCAGGTTGAATGTTTTGATTTAAGGAAGGGTGAATTCACTTGTTTGTCGCACCATGATTGTCGTTTTGCCTATCGAGATAGTTTCATCAAACGGGCAGGCCAAGGGAATTATGTGGTCACCAGCGTGGATTTTATGTTGCATAAACAGCAACAACTGGTACTCAATTATAAACCATTGTTGGAATATTTTGCTGGTCAATCGAAGGTGACAGCCCAACAGTTATTTGATCGAGTTTGCCAAATAAGAACAGAAAAATTACCCAATCCGGTTCAGTTGGCTAATGCGGGCAGTTTCTTCAAAAACCCGCTTATTACAGCCAATCATTATCAAAATTTAAAACAATCATTTCCAGGTTTAGTCGCTTTTCCCGTTGATGGTGGTGAGCACAAAATGTTCAAAGTTGCCGCTGGTTGGTTGATTGAGAAAGCGGGATTTAAAGGCCAACTGTTCGGCAAAATTGGAGTGCATGAACATCAGGCTTTAGTTCTGGTGAATTACTCCGACACCGACGGAGCCAATATTCAAGCTTTAGCAGAACGCATTATGAAAGAAATAAAGCGGTTATTCAAAATTGATTTGGAACCTGAAGTACTTATTCTGGGTCATCGCCGAGCGAGTCAAGGGAACATTCCTTGATGAAGAAAACAAGTCTTATGCGGTTGCAAAAACTCGTGAGGTTACTGTCTGATGGCGAGTTTCATTCTGGTGTGTTTTTGGCGGGAGTGCTTGGGGTTTCTCGAACAGCCGTGTGGAAATTAATTGCCAAATTGCAAACTTGGCAAATCGAAATTTATGCGGTGCGTGGTAAAGGTTATAAGATACCTGGTGGTTTGACACTCATTGATAGAGATTATCTAACCGAGCAAATTACCAACAAAGCAAAACTATTTTCCCAAATAGAAGTTTTGCCTACGATAGACTCCACTGCGAGTTATTTAACTCGCTCTTGGCAGCGACAACCGGGAGAAGGGCGAATTTGTGTGTCCGAACATCAAACTGCGGGTCGGGGTCGCAAAGGTAGGGCATGGGTTTCGCCGTTTGGTGCAAACCTGTATTTTTCGTTGGGTTTAGGCTTGCCACTGGGATTGAGTGCATTGGGTGGTTTAAGCTTGGCGGTGGGGATTGGTTTAACTAAATTTTTAAACCAGTATTGTGCCGACAAAGTCAGCCTCAAATGGCCGAATGATCTATTGGTCAAAGGACAAAAATTGGCGGGCATATTAGTCGAAGCGAGCGGCGATAGTAATGACCATAGCTTTTTGAATATTGGTATTGGCATTAATTGGGACATGCGAGTGGATGATGGCGGTAATATTGATCAGCCTTGGGTCAATCTTAAATCACTGTTAACCAATGCTATCGACCGAAACCAAATTCTAGCACTTATTTTACTGGAATTAGACAGCATACTAAGCGAATATATTGAACAGGGCTTTGAGTCTTTTCGCCACGATTGGGCTAGTCAAAGCGCCTTTTATGGTCAACCGGTGACAATACATACTCATAACGGCCCAATTTCTGGTATCGAGGTTGGGATCGATAAAAGCGGTGCGTTAAAACTAAAAACTGGAAACGGAGAAAAAATATTTTTTTCTGGCGAAGTCAGTTTGCGTGCTGTATACCAGAACTAGACAGGGTGTTAGATGATGTTTTTATTAATTGATTGGGGAAATACCAGACTCAAATACTTATTGGTTAGAGAGCTTGTTGGATTCTGTGCTCACCATGCATCCCAGAAGCTGGAAATCGTAGAGAGTGTTTCGGCTTTATTACGACAACTCGAACTGTCCGGTAAAAAAGACGACATCACTCAAGTTTTAATCGCATCCGTTCGTAGTGAAGTAGACAATCTTCAACTGGTTACAGCGATGGAACGAATGGGTTTAGTACCCTATATCGCCAAAACCAGCAAAAATGCCTGTGGCGTAGAATGCGCCTACCAAGAGCCGGAGCGACTGGGGATCGATCGCTGGCTGGCCATTATTGCAGCTTATCGGACTGCCCGATTTGATCCGGGAGAAGAAGCAGGCCATCCTGTAGGGATTATTGATGTTGGGTCAGCAATCACGCTCGATATTGTTAATCAACACGGCATGCACCTAGGCGGACATATTTTACCTGGTAAGGCCTTGCTCACAGAAAGTCTACTCAATACCGCTAATGTTAAAACTAAGGATTCTGACGCTCGCTTAATTTTTTTCGAATTGGGGCGATCTACCAGCGATTGTGTTAACTTGGGAGTTGAGCAAATGATCCTTGGTTATCTTATCCAGTGTATCACTGAGTCCAGTCAAAAGTATCAGGTCAATCGATGGTTCATAAGCGGAGGCGGTGCCGATTATTGGTTGGATATGTTGCAAAATAATAAAAGGTTAAGTCGAGATATCGGGATCCTGAGCGAGCCAACGCTGGTATTTCAAGGCTTAGCCAAACTGTACATTTTTCATCATCCTATCACCGACAAGGTGACCATGCCATTTTTCACATAGCCATGCACGCCGCGGGATTGCACTCTTTTCACGACTTCAACTGATTATTTTAAGATCATGAAATTGGTTGATGATTCATAAAATTTCCAACAATTTCAAAAGATCCCCCGAGAATTGAAATTTTTTTCAAATAATCATTGATCATTTAAAGAGAACTCATTAGAATTCGCGTCCCTGCTTGAGAGGAGGCTTATTTGACTCTTTTCAGCGAGGTTCTAAGCGGTATCCAAAATATCGGAAAACGCCTTAGAACATGCCGGTTTAGCTCACTTGGTAGAGCAACTGACTTGTAATCAGTAGGTACCCAGTTCGATTCCGGGAACCGGCACCATTATTGGGTAAAAGGGGTGTTCAGAAATGATCATCTTTTTTTGTATAAAACAGTTGGATACCATTTGAAAACGAGATTTTTTGATGGCATATATCTAGCTGAAAAGAGTGGGAATAAATCAGGTGTCAGGGCTTTCGATTAGATAGTTGCTAACAGCTTGAATTTGATAGACAAAAGACTTGCATTTTTGCTTACAAGTTGTCATCATTCGCGGCTCTTTTTCTTGTCGGCTTAACACTTGCAAGAAGTAGTATTTGGTGGGGTTCCCGAGTGGTCAAAGGGATCAGACTGTAAATCTGACGGTTCGCCTTCGAAGGTTCAAATCCTTCCCCCACCACCAGTGTTCAAAAGATTGGGGTAACTTACTGATTTAGTTAAGTATAAGCCCTCAAAATTTTGTAATATGTGTTTCGTTTGTCATGTTCACGCATGATTTGCGAATAACGAGTTGAACAGGCGGGTATGGTACAATGGTAGAACCTCAGCCTTCCAAGCTGATGATGCGAGTTCGATTCTCGCTACCCGCTCCAGTTCGAACAAACAGCCGATATGGCTCAGTCGGTAGAGCACTCCCTTGGTAAGGGAGAGGTCACCAGTTCGAATCTGGTTATCGGCACCATTTTTTCCGGATTAGTCGTGAGACTGTTCCGGATTTAGTTATGTTTGGGACTTTATATAAAACCTCTCAATGATAACCAATTTTTTATTGTAAATTTAGCTTAACTCTTTTGGAGGCATTTATGTCTAAGGAAAAATTTGAACGAACGAAACCCCATGTCAATGTTGGAACAATCGGCCACGTCGATCATGGAAAAACAACTCTAACAGCGGCCTTGTGTACAGTTCTTTCTGCGGCATATGGTGGAGCAGCTAAAGATTTCAACGAAATCGACAATGCGCCAGAAGAGAAAGAACGTGGTATCACGATCTCAACTTCTCACGTTGAATACGAAACTGAAAACCGTCATTACGCGCACGTTGATTGTCCAGGACATGCTGATTATGTGAAAAATATGATTACCGGTGCGGCACAAATGGACGGTGCAATCCTAGTTTGTTCGGCCGCTGATGGCCCAATGCCACAAACTCGTGAACACATTCTTTTGTCTCGTCAGGTTGGCGTCCCTAAGATTGTTGTTTTCATGAACAAGTGTGACATGGTTGATGACGAAGAGTTATTAGAGCTTGTTGAAATGGAAATTCGTGAATTACTGGATATGTACGAATTCCCGGGTGATGACACTCCGATCATTCACGGCAGTGCGCTTAAAGCCCTTGAAGGTGATGAAGGCAAACTAGGCAAAGAAGCGATTTTAGAATTGGCTAAAGCATTGGATGAATACATTCCAGAGCCAAAGCGTGAAGTCGACAAAGATTTCATCATGCCGATTGAAGATGTATTCTCAATCTCAGGTCGTGGAACAGTGGTCACTGGTCGTATCGAAGCGGGGATCGTCAAAGTAGGTGAAGAAGTGGAAATCGTCGGGATCGCAGATACAGCGAAAACAACGGTTACCGGTGTTGAAATGTTCCGTAAGCTTCTTGACGAAGGTCGGGCTGGCGACAACTGCGGTATTTTATTACGGGGCACTAAGCGTGAAGAAGTTCAGCGTGGTCAGGTCTTGGCTAAGCCGGGTTCAATCAATCCACACACTAAATTTGAAGCTGAAATCTATATCCTTAGTAAAGATGAAGGGGGTCGTCATACGCCTTTTTTCAAAGGATACCGTCCTCAGTTTTACTTCCGTACAACCGATGTAACCGGTGCGTGTGAATTACCAGAAGGCGTAGAAATGGTCATGCCTGGTGATAACATCAAGATGGAAGTTGAATTGATAGCTCCCATCGCGATGGATGAAGGTTTACGCTTTGCTATTCGTGAAGGTGGTCGTACTGTTGGTGCTGGTGTGGTTGCCAAAATCTTAGCGTAAGCGATAGATTAGTTGTAGTTTTGCGACCTCACAATCATGTGAGGTAGCAGTTTTATTGCAGGCCAGTGGCTCAATTGGTAGAGCAGCGGTCTCCAAAACCGCAGGTTGGGGGTTCGAGTCCCTCCTGGCCTGCCACTGCAATAAAAAATAAAAAACGTATTTGCTAGTAAGGTTTTTGATCTTACTAGCTTTTTAGAATTAAATGGTTGAAAATTCATGAGTGTAAACGAACAAGATTCTGTAGCGTCATTTAATGGTTTAAGATGGCTTCTCACCTATGCTGCATTGGGTGGAGCTGTGTACGCCAATCATGCTCTAGTTGATGGTTCAATACTGATTCGCGTTGCGGCAATCTTGGCATTAGTGGCGATGGGTCTTGGTATCGCGATGACAACGACTAAAGGTCGTGCGGGAATGATTTTTGCGAAAGAAGCCAAAATTGAAGCGCGCAAAGTCGTCTGGCCTACTCGACCTGAAACCGTTCAAACCAGTTTAATTATTGTTGTTGCCGTTGTTCTAATCGCCTTTATGTTGTATTTGATCGATATGGGTTTGGTTTTCATCGTTAACTTTTTGACTGTTCACGGGAGTTAAACTTTATGGCACTTAGATGGTATGTGGTTCAGGCATATTCTGGTTATGAAGGTAAAGTCAGAGGTTTTATAGAAGAACGTGTTAAACAATTTGGCCTAGAAGAAAAATTCGGTCAAGTGCTCGTTCCAACAGAAGAAGTGGTCGAAATGCGTGACGGGCAAAAGCGAAAAAGTGCTCGCAAGTTTTTCCCTGGTTATGTGTTGGTTGAAATGGACATGGATGATGAAAGCTGGCATTTAGTCCGTGATACACCACGGGTTTTGGGTTTTATTGGCGGTACAAGAGAACATCCGGCGCCCATTAGCCAAAAAGAAGCAGATCAGATTTTGAACCGTTTAGAAGAATCGACGGATAAACCAAGACCTAGAACGCTATTTGATGTTGGCGAAGCGGTTCGAGTAACCGATGGTCCTTTTGCCGAGTTTGAAGCGGTGGTTGAAAGTGTGAATTATGACAAAAGCCGTTTGTCTGTATCGGTCATGATTTTTGGGCGTTCTACTCCGGTAGAATTAGATTTTAGCCAGGTTGAAAAGGGCTAAGTCGTTAGATTAAAATTCGAATAAAAACAACCATAGTTTGATTAAGCCGTGGGTGTTTTTTGACATAAAAAAGGGGAGCCTAAAAATTACCCACTCGTTTTATTTGAGTGGCTAATGAGTCTGGCGTTTGAACCCAAATGAGGTGAAAAAATGGCTAAGAAAGTCTCAGCTTATATTAAGCTACAAATTGGTGCAGGCGCCGCCAATCCGAGTCCACCGGTTGGTCCTGCATTGGGTCAACACGGTGTTAACATCATGGAATTCTGTAAAGCATTTAATGCAGCCACAGACAAAGTCGAAAAAGGACTTCCGATCCCCGTTGTTATCACCGTTTATAGTGATCGAAGTTTTACCTTCATCACTAAAACTCCACCAGCGGCTGTACTTATCATGAAGGCAATTGGCCTTAAAAGTGGTAGTGGTCGCCCAAATACTGAAAAAGTGGGCAAGATCACTCGTGCTCAATTAGAAGAAATTGCTAAGACTAAAGAGCCAGATCTAACGGCTGCCAGTATGGATGCAGCGGTAAGAACTCTTGCGGGTACTGCTCGCTCAATGGGCGTGGATGTGGAGGGTTAACTGATGGCTAAATTATCTAAAAGACAAAAATTGATCAACGAAAAAGTTGAATCAGGCAAAGTATATGGCTTCGAAGAAGCGGTAGCACTTTTAAAAGAAGTATCATCAGTTAAGTTTGATGAGTCGTGCGATATGGCACTTAACTTAGGCGTTGACGCTCGTAAATCGGATCAGGTTGTTCGTGGCGCGACGGTGTTGCCTAACGGTACGGGTAAAGACGTCCGTGTAGCAGTATTTACTCAAGGTGCCAATGAAGAAGCCGCTAAAGCGGCTGGCGCCGATATCGTTGGAATGGACGATTTAGCGGCTGAAGTTAAAAAAGGTAATATGGATTTTGATGTGGTGATTGCTAGTCCTGACGCAATGCGTGTTGTTGGTCAGTTGGGTCAAATTTTAGGTCCCCGCGGTCTGATGCCTAATCCTAAAGTCGGTACCGTGACTCCCGACGTGGCGACCGCCGTTAAAAACGCCAAAGCGGGTCAAGTTCAATACCGTACGGATAAAGCCGGTATTGTGCACGCGACTATCGGTAAATTAGGATTTGACGCAAAAGCATTAAATGAAAATTTAAGTGCTCTTTTAGAAGCGGTTAAGAAAGCCAAGCCGACTTCAGCTAAAGGCGTTTATTTGAAGAAACTTTCTTTAAGTACGACTATGGGGCCTGGCCTTACGATCGATATTTCTTCTGTAGAAATTAAAGAGTAGTTTCAAAAAGAATTAGGTTTGAATAAATTGATATTTCTTATATGGAAAAATTGATTGAGTTGAACCTTGGGTTCTTCAGTTTATATTGGGTAACAAAAATAAATTGAAGAACTGTCAAAGACCGTAGGTGAAGTTTTGTAACGCAGTATACCTTCATGAGGTGATGTTATAAAACTGTCTTAAAATGGCCTACGCAGACGGTGGTACCCGATACAGTTTTCTGTTCGGTTCATCGTTTACGGGAATCATCATTTTTTTGTGATTCATTTTGTAAACCTTTCAATCGAAAGATTGAAATTAGTGGAGGTGAACGACGTGGCACTTGGACTAGAAGGTAAAAAGCAGATTGTTAAAGAGGTAGCTGAAGTTGCTTCTAGCGCGTTATCTGCTGTAATTGCCGAATACCGTGGCATGACAGTTGAGCAATTGACTGACTTGCGTGTCAAAGCAAGAGATGGTGGCGTCTACTTACGAGTAGTGCGAAACACTCTAGCTAAACGTGCTGTTGAAGATACAGAGTTCGCTTGTTTGAACGACGCTTTAGTCGGTCAGGTTATTTTTGCGTTTTCGCTTGAAGAACCTGGAGCTGCTGCTAGATTAGTTCGCGATTTTGCAAAAGATTGTGAGCAATTAGTGACAAGGGCTATTGCTGTTGGTGGTATTTTGCATGGTGCAGAACAATTAGAAGCCGTTGCCAAACTACCAACCAAAGACGAAGCAATTTCGCAACTAATGAGTGTAATGAATGGACCAGTAACCAAACTGGCACGTACATTAAACGAATTCCCATCCCGTATTACGCGAGTAATCGATGCGGTTCGTTCTCAAAAAGAAGCGGCATAATATTTCGACATTGGTTGTTTAATACAGTTTATGTTTAAAACAGTACAGAATGGTTATTTTTTAAATTACAAAAAGTGACTATTTTAATTTAATAAATTATTTTGAAAACGGCTTAAATAAATTAAGTCATTCAATGAAAACTTAGGAGAATGAGTAATGGCTCTTTCTAAAGATGATATCTTAAATGCAATTGCTGACATGTCAGTAATGGACGTTGTTGAACTAGTAGAAGCAATGGAAGAAAAATTCGGTGTAACGGCTGCTGCAGCGGCTGCTGTTGTTGCGGGTCCTGCTGAAGGCGGCGCTGCTGCTGTAGAACAAACTGAATTTGATGTTGTGTTAACGGGCTTCGGTGAGAAGAAAGTTGCAGTAATCAAAGCCGTTCGTGGAATTACTGGTCTTGGACTAAAAGAAGCGAAAGAAGCCGTTGAAGGAACACCTACTACAGTTAAAGAAGGCGTAGAAAAAGCTGAAGCTGAAGATGTTAAAAAACAGCTTGAAGAAGTTGGTGCATCAGTAGAAATTAAGTAATTACTATTTTTGTCTTATAAGACGAATAGTCATAATGACTTTTCGGCTGGTGGTTTTTGACCACCGGCCGTTTTGCCGTTTTTAAAAGCGGTGATTAATAAGCTGTTTTCAGCTGATTTAATCATAGTCAAATTTGATGGTTTTTTGATACGGGCCTGTTTTTTGAACTTGAGTTCAAGTACCCGGCAGGTTTGTGGTAGACATCTTATTTAATGAATAATTAATCAGTCAATTTCGCCGTATCAAGAGTTGATTGAAGAACAATTATGAATAGCTGCATTATTGCCGTTATTTAAATGATAGCTAACTGAGGAGCCCAGATGGCATATTCATATACTGAAAAAAAGCGTATCCGTAAGGATTTCAGCCGTAACAAAAGAGTTTTACAAGTACCGTATCTTTTATCGATACAACTTGATTCTTATCGATCTTTTCTTAATCTGGAAAATATTGAAGCATCTGGTTTAGAAAAAGCCTTTAAGTCGGTTTTTCCGATCACCAGTTATTCTGGTTCAGCTGCGCTGGAATATATCAGTTATGCTTTAGGCGAACCTGCTTTTGACGTAAAAGAATGTCAAATGCGTAGCGTGACTTATTCTGCACCTTTGAGAGTCAAAATTCGTCTTGTCATTTATGACAAAGAAAATAAGAATAAGACGGTTAAAGAAGTCAGAGAGCAAGAAGTTTATATGGGAGAAATGCCGCTGATGACGGATAATGGAACTTTTGTTATCAATGGTACCGAGCGAGTGATTGTATCTCAATTGCATCGTAGCCCCGGGGTTTTCTTTGATTCAGATAAAGGTAAAACTCATTCCTCTGGTAAATTATTATATAACGCACGGGTTATTCCATATCGTGGTTCTTGGCTCGATTTTGAATTTGATCCTAAAGATTGTCTGTTTGTAAGGATCGATCGGCGTCGTAAATTACCGGCATCAATTTTGTTAAGAGCGTTAGGCTACTCGACCCCTGAAATGTTAGAAATGTTTTTTGATTTTGACAAAATTGAACTGGGTAAAGATGATTCGATTTTACTCGATTTAATCCCTGAAAGACTCAGAGGCGTTACCGCAACTTTTGATATTAAAGGTAAACGCGGAAAAGTACATGTTGAAGAAGGTCGAAGGATCACTGTTAGACACATTAAAGAATTGGAAAAAGCCAATATCAAAAAATTGGAAGTTCCAGCCGATTATTTACTGGGTAAAGCGGTTGCCAAAGATATTATTGATACTGAAACAGGTGAAGTATTAGTAGCGGCTAATGCGGAAATCACCGAAGAATTGCTTGAAAAACTGAGAGAGTTCGAAATTACTCATTTTGAAACCCTTTATACCAACGATTTGGATCGAGGACCATACATGTCAGATACCTTGCGTATCGATCCAACCACCAATGCGTTAGAAGCGCTTGTTGAAATTTATCGAATGATGCGTCCTGGCGAGCCACCCACCAAAGATTCAGCAGAAGCACTTTTTGAAAATCTGTTTTTTAGCAAAGATCGCTATGACCTGTCACGCGTTGGTCGAATGAAGTTTAACCGACGTATTGGCAGAGAGTCAGATGAAGGTGCCGGTATTCTTTCTAAAGACGATGTGATTGCTGTGGTGGAAACATTACTTGATATCCGAAATGGTAAGGGCATTGTTGACGATATTGATCATCTGGGTAATCGACGTATTCGAAGTGTTGGTGAAATGGCCGAAAATCAATTCCGCGTTGGTATTGTGCGAGTTGAACGTGCCGTTAAAGAAAGATTAAGCATGGCTGAAGCAGATAACTTAATGCCACAGGATCTGATTAATGCCAAACCCGTTTCTGCGGCAATCAAAGAATTTTTTGGTTCTAGCCAATTATCACAGTTTATGGATCAAAATAATCCGCTATCAGAAATTACTCATAAGCGTCGTGTTTCAGCATTAGGCCCCGGCGGTTTGACTCGTGAGCGAGCGGGTTTTGAGGTTCGTGATGTTCACCATACTCATTATGGTCGTGTTTGCCCAATCGAAACACCAGAAGGACCCAATATCGGTCTGATTAACTCGTTGTCTTGTTACGCTCGGACTAACGATTATGGCTTCTTAGAAACCGCTTATCGTCGAGTAGAAAATGGTAAAGCTACTGCGGATATCGATTATCTTTCAGCCATTGAAGAGGGTGAGTTTCATATCGCACAAGCCAATGTGATTTTGGATGCTGACGATATGATGACGGAAGATTTGATTTCTTGTCGTTACCAAGGTGAATTTACCCTAACCACTTCTGACAATATTCAATATATGGATGTGTCACCTCAACAGATTGTATCTGTCGCAGCGTCATTAATTCCATTTTTGGAGCACGATGATGCGAATCGTGCATTAATGGGCTCGAATATGCAGCGTCAAGCTGTGCCGACTTTAAGAGCGCAAAAGCCACTAGTGGGTACTGGTATGGAAAGAACGGTGGCGGTTGATTCCGGTGTAACGGTTGCAGCAGATCGTGGTGGTGTGATCGAATTCGTTGATGCGAGTCGAATTGTTGTTCGAGTTAACGATGATGAAACCATTGTTGGTGAAGCTGGAGTCGATATATACAATTTGCGTAAATATACCCGTTCTAATCAAAATACTTGTATCAATCAGCGTCCAATCGTAAATATTGGTGATGAAATTGGTCGAGGTGATGTATTAGCTGATGGTCCATCAACGGATTTAGGTGAATTGGCGTTAGGGCAAAATATGAAAATTGCGTTCATGCCATGGAACGGATATAACTTTGAGGATTCTATCTTAATCTCTGAAAATGTCGTTAAGGAAGATCGTTTCACCAGTATTCACATTCAGGAGCTAACCTGTATTGCTCGTGATACCAAACTAGGCTCAGAAGAAATTACTGCGGATATTCCAAATGTCGGTGAAAGCGCATTAGCTAAACTGGATGAGTCGGGTATTGTTTATGTCGGTGCTGAAGTGAAGTCCGGTGATATTCTCGTCGGTAAAGTCACTCCTAAAGGTGAAACTCAACTGACTCCGGAAGAAAAGCTACTGAGAGCTATTTTTGGCGAAAAAGCCAGTGATGTAAAAGATACCTCGCAGCGAGTTTCAACGGGTACTGTCGGAACCGTTATTGATGTTCAGGTATATACTCGTGATGGCGTTGATAAAGATCAACGAGCGTTAAGTATTGAAGCGAGTCAAGTTGCTCAAGTTAAAAAAGATTTGAACGATGAGTTTTCAATTTTGACCGGCAATATCCTTAACCGTGCATATAAAGTACTCGAAGGAGCGGTCGTTGAAAAGGGACCAAACAATGTTAAGAAAGGTTCTAAATTAACGGCTGAATATCTACAAGAGATTGGTTCTGATCAATGGTTAGAAATTCAATTGAGAGACGATAAAGCGCAGCAAACGATTGAAGCGCTTGCTACCAGTTTGGAAGAAAAACGTCAGGAATATGACCACAAGTTAGAAGTGAAGCGTAAGAAAATCACCCAAGGTGACGATTTGGCTCCCGGGGTACTTAAAATTGTTAAGGTTTATATGGCGGTTAAGCGTCGTATTCAACCAGGCGATAAAATGGCTGGACGTCATGGTAACAAGGGGGTTATTTCCAACATTGTACCGGTTGAAGATATGCCTTATTTAGAAAATGGTGAGGCGGTTGATATTGTTCTAAATCCTTTAGGCGTACCATCTCGAATGAACATTGGCCAGATTTTGGAAACGCATCTCGGCTGGGCGGCTAAAGGTATTGGTCGAAAAATTGATGATATGATTGAAGAACAGCAGGATGTCGCCAAAAAGCGTGAATTTCTAGCCAAGGTCTATAATCACCGGGAAGAAGATACAGTCGATCTTAAACAATTGACAGATACTGAAATTACTCATTTATGTGAAAACCTCCGTGAAGGTGTTCCGATGGGAACCCCTGTTTTTGACGGTGCCCATGAATCAGAAATTAAAGATATGTTGGAACTTGCCGGTGGCGAACGTTCTGGACAGTCGTGGCTTTATGATGGACGTACCGGTGAACAGTTTGAACGTCCCGTTACTGTTGGTTATATGTATATGTTAAAACTAAACCATTTAGTGGATGACAAAATGCATGCTCGTTCGACCGGCTCTTATAGTTTGGTTACCCAGCAGCCACTTGGTGGTAAAGCACAGTTTGGTGGACAGCGATTCGGGGAAATGGAAGTATGGGCACTGGAAGCTTACGGCGCTGCTTATACCTTGCAGGAAATGCTCACGGTAAAATCGGATGATGTTACCGGTAGAACTCGTATGTACAAAAATATTGTTGATGGCGATCACCGTATGGAGCCTGGTATGCCAGAGTCCTTTAACGTGTTAGTGAAAGAAATTCGCTCTCTCGGTCTTAATATCGAATTGGATCAAGAACACTAAAATTACGGGAAAGGCTGCTTGTGTTAATTATACGTGCGGCCGATTTAACCTTTAACTCCGGGAGGAGCATAAGTTGAAAGATTTATTAAACTTTATTAAACAGCAGAATCAAACTGAAGAATTTGATTCAATCCGAATTGGACTTACTTCGCCAGAAACAGTGCGCTCGTGGTCTTATGGTGAAGTGAAAAAGCCAGAAACCATTAATTATCGTACATTCAAACCGGAACGAGACGGTTTGTTCTGTGCCAAAATATTTGGACCGGTCAAAGATTACGAATGTCTTTGCGGCAAATATAAACGATTAAAACATCGCGGCGTTATTTGTGAAAAATGTGGTGTTGAAGTTGCGCTTGCAAAAGTAAGGCGTGAAAGAATGGGTCATATTGATTTAGCTTGTCCGGTGGCACATATCTGGTTTTTGAAATCTCTACCTTCTCGTATTGGCTTGTTATTAGATATGACCTTAAGAGACATCGAACGAGTACTATATTTTGAAGCATTTGTAGTGACCGAACCTGGCATGACCACTTTGGAGCGTCGCCAGCTACTTAACGAAGAAGCTTATTTGGATGCATTAGAAGAATTTGGTGATGAATTTGATGCAAAAATGGGTGCCGAGGCCGTGATGGATCTGCTGACCCATATTGATGTCAAGGAAGAGGCAAAAGCCATTCGTGAAGAAATCCCCAATACTAATTCTGAAACTAAATTAAAGAAATTTACCAAGCGACTGAAAGTGCTGGAAGCATTTATCCAATCGGACAATAAGCCGGAATGGATGATTATGACCGTATTACCGGTATTACCACCTGACCTACGTCCGTTGGTACCACTTGAAGGCGGGCGATTTGCGACATCCGATCTAAATGATCTTTATCGCCGAGTTATTAATCGTAATAACCGTTTGAAACGATTATTAGATTTAAATGCGCCGGACATTATTGTTCGCAACGAAAAAAGAATGTTGCAAGAATCCGTTGATGCTTTATTAGATAATGGTCGACGTGGTCGAGCGATTACGGGTTCAAATAAGCGCCCATTAAAATCTTTGGCCGATATGATCAAAGGAAAGCAAGGTCGATTCAGACAAAACTTGCTTGGTAAACGTGTCGATTACTCCGGTCGTTCGGTGATTGTCGTTGGACCGACTTTAAGATTGCATCAATGTGGTTTGCCAAAGAAAATGGCGCTAGAATTATTCAAACCCTTTATTTTTGGAAAGTTAGAGCTGCGTGGTCTTGCAACAACCATTAAAGCCGCTAAAAAAATGGTTGAAAGAGAAGAACCCATTGTTTGGGATATTTTAGAAGAAGTTATCCGCGAACATCCGGTGATGCTTAACCGTGCGCCTACATTGCATAGACTTGGTATTCAAGCATTTGAGCCTGTGCTTATCGAAGGTAAAGCGATCCAACTACACCCATTAGTTTGTGCCGCTTATAACGCGGATTTTGATGGTGACCAAATGGCGGTACATATTCCACTGACTATTGAAGCGCAAGTGGAAGCTAGAGCGTTAATGATGTCAACCAATAATGTATTGGCACCAGCCAATGGTCAGCCAATTATTGTGCCATCACAGGATGTGGTCTTAGGTCTCTATTATTTGACCCGTGAAAAAATTAATGTCAAAGGTGAAGGTATGGTATTTGTTGATACCGCCGAGGTACTAAGAGCGTATCGCTCAAACGTAGCAGAATTACATGCAAAAATAAAAGTTCGCTTGACTATCACTGAACTAAACGAAGATGGTCAAACGGTTGAACTATCTAAATTGGTTGAAACCACCGTTGGACGCGCATTGCTATATGAAATTGTCCCAATAGGATTGCCATTCGAATTGGTTAATTTAAAAATGACCAAAAAAGCAATCTCAACCATTATCAACCAGTGTTATCGACGATTGGGCTTAAAAGCGACGGTTATTTTTGCCGATCAGTTGATGTACACCGGTTTTAACTATGCAACTTTATCAGGTGCATCGGTTGGTATCGATGACATGGTTATTCCTGATGAAAAAGCAAGCATCATTGAAGAAGCTGAAGCTGAGGTGAAAGAAATTGAAGATCAATTTGCTTCTGGTTTAGTGACCCAAGGTGAAAGATATAACAAAGTGGTTGATATTTGGTCTCATACTAATGAGCAAGTTGCCAAGAAAATGATGGATAATTTGAGTACCGAAGTGGTTAAAGATGCTGAAGGAAACGATGTCATTCAAGAGTCATTCAATTCGGTGTTTATGATGGCTGACTCCGGCGCTCGTGGTAGTGCTGCTCAGATTAGACAGCTGGCTGGAATGCGTGGTTTGATGGCAAAGCCTGATGGCTCTATCATCGAAAGTCCTATTAAAGCGAATTTCCGTGAGGGATTAAGCGTACTTGAATACTTTATTTCGACTCATGGTGCACGTAAAGGTTTGGCAGATACCGCTCTTAAAACCGCTAACTCAGGTTATCTCACTCGTCGTTTGGTTGATGTGGCTCAAGATTTAGTGATTACCTCTCGCGATTGTGGTACTGAAAAAGGCTTAGTAATGACGCCATTAATTGAAGGCGGTGATGTCGTTGAGCCATTAGGTGAACGAGTATTAGGGCGTGTTCCTGCTGAGCATATTTATAAGCCGGGTACTGATGATATTATTTGTGAAGCAGGCACGTTACTGGATGAAAAATGGGTGGAAATTCTCGAAGAAAATAGTGTCGACCAAGTCGTGGTTCGTTCGGTTATTTCTTGTGAAACCCGTCACGGTGTTTGTGCCTTATGTTATGGTCGAGATTTGGCTCGGGGTCATCTGATCAATATTGGCGAAGCGGTTGGTGTTATTGCTGCTCAATCAATTGGCGAGCCAGGAACTCAGCTAACCATGCGTACTTTCCACATTGGTGGTGCGGCTTCTAGAGCGAGCGCAGAAAACAACGTTCAAGTAAAAAATGACGGTACCCTTAAGTTACACAATTCTAAGTTTGTCACACGTAAAGATAAAAAACTGGTGATTGTTTCCCGTTCAACGGAACTAACCTTAATTGATGAGTTTGGTCGAGAGCGTGAACGATACAAAGTGCCCTATGGGGCGGTGTTGGAACATAAAGATGGCGCAAAAATTAAAGGCGGATCAATCGTTGCTAACTGGGATCCACATACTCACCCCATTATTACTGAAATTGCCGGTAAACTTAAGTTGGAAGATGTGATTGAAGGGGTCAATATGACTCGTCAAACAGATGAAATTACTGGATTAAGTTCTTTGTTGATCACTGAATCAAAACGAAGTGGTACAAAAGCTAACGATTTACGTCCAAGGATCATTTTATTGGATAAAAAAGGTAAAGAGCTGAATATTCCAGGGACTAAGACTCCTGCACAGTACGTTCTGCCAGTAAATGCGATTGTTAGTATGGAAGATGGTGCGGAAGTTGGAGTCGGTGGTGCGATTGCACGTATACCTCAGGAAGGTTCTAAAACTCGTGATATTACTGGTGGTCTTCCTCGTGTTGCTGATTTATTTGAAGCCCGTAAGCCGAAAGAGCCAGCTATTTTGGCTGAAATCTCCGGTATGGTGAGCTTTGGTAAAGAGACTAAAGGTAAGCGACGTTTAGTGATCACTCCGCAAGAAGGAGATGCTTATGAAGAGTTGATCCATAAATGGCGGCATTTTAACGTGTTTGAAGGTGAAAAAGTGGAAAAAGGTGAAGTGGTTTCTGACGGCGCTGATAACCCCCATGACATCTTACGCCTCAAAGGGGTCAGCCCTTTGGCAAATTACATCGTTAATGAAGTTCAGGAAGTTTATCGCTTACAAGGTGTTGGGATTAACGACAAGCATATTGAGGCGATTGTTAATCAAATGCTACGTAAAGTATTGATCACTGACTCGGGCGATAGTTTACTGCTCAAAGGTGAACAAGCTGAGTATATTCGAGTACTGGAAATTAACGACAAACTTGAAACAGAGGGCAAAACACCGATTAAGTTCCAACGGGTATTAATGGGTATTACTAAAGCATCGCTAGCGACTGAATCCTTTATTTCAGCCGCGTCTTTCCAGGAAACCACCCGAGTTTTAACTGAAGCGGCAGTGGCTGGTAAGAAAGATACTTTACGCGGTTTGAAAGAGAACGTAATTGTGGGTCGTTTAATCCCCGCTGGAACGGGGTTAACCTATCATGAAGAAAGACGTAAGCGTCTGGCTGGCGAATATGAGTTTGAAGAAGAAGAGAGCGTTTCTGCTGAAGATGCAGAAAAAGCGTTAAGCGATGCTTTGAGTTCTTCATTGGCTGATATGGGTGACGATAGCTAGCCAAGGCGGAGTATAGTAACTATTGCTAATGGAGATTTTTTATTGGCACTAGTTAACCTCAAATCTTGTAGAAAAGTGACTCAATTTAACCATGGTTGAATTGATTGACAGGTCTGCTTGACATCCTATTAATAGGCCATTACAATGCCGCACCCTGATTTATAGGTTGCGCAAAATTTGATCTATAGCTTGTCTATAGTTTAATTTGTAGCTTGATCGATTAATGGGGTTTTTATTTAGTAAAAAAGCTGGAGTTATTGTAAACAATGTCAACTACTAATCAGTTGGTACGCAAAGGGCGTAAAAAGATCGTCGCGAAGAGCAAGGTACCTGCGCTAGAAGCTAATCCGCAAAAGCGTGGTGTTTGTACTCGTGTTTATACGACTACTCCCAAAAAGCCTAACTCAGCACTTCGTAAAGTAGCTCGCGTTCGTTTAACTAACGGATTCGAAGTAACCTCTTACATCGGTGGTGAAGGTCATAATTTACAAGAGCATAGTGTTGTTGTCATCCGTGGTGGTCGTGTTAAAGACTTACCGGGTGTACGTTATCACTGTGTTCGTGGAAATCTTGATCTAGGTGGAGTAAAAGATCGCAGACAGGGCCGTTCTAAATACGGAACTAAGCGACCTAAGTAAGAAGATCTTTGCGCGGTATATTTGCAAGCCACGTAAAATAAGTTAAGTTTTACCGCACAAGCATTTTTGAGTTTGTGAGAACAATTTAAAATTATCTAAATTGGTTCAAGAAACTGATATTTACCACACAATAGTTTCCGCCTGACATTGCAACGGTATCGGGCGACAGACTAGGTCAATGTTAATTATTTTTAAGACATCCCTTTGAGATGTGAGTAAGGTCCGGACACAGTGCTGGGATAAACCTGAAGAACACATAGGAAAATTATAAAATGCCAAGAAGACGCGTCGTCGCCAAACGTGAGATCTTACCTGATCCTAAATTTGGAAGTGAGTTATTAGCTAAATTCATCAATATTTTAATGGTTGATGGAAAAAAATCTGTCGCTGAAAAGATTGTATATGATGCACTCGACATTATTAAAGAAAAGAAAAATGTTGAAGATGCAATGCCAATTTTTGAGGAAGGATTGGAAAAAATTAAACCTTTAGTTGAAGTTAAATCTCGTCGTGTGGGTGGATCAACTTATCAGGTACCTGTTGAAGTAAGACCTTCGCGTCAAACGGCTTTAGCAATGCGTTGGTTGGTGGAAGGTTCACGTAAGCGCGGTGAAAAATCAATGAATGCGCGTTTAGCGGGTGAATTGATGGATGCCATTGATGGTCGTGGTTCATGTATTAAAAAGCGTGAAGACATCCATAGAATGGCTGAAGCGAATAAGGCATTCGCTCATTACCGTTGGTAAGCCTGTAACTATTCAGCTTACCTCTCTTATTTTATAAGAGTAGGAAACGGAGAATTAAAAGATCATGCCTCGTAGTACGCCAATTGAAAGGTATCGTAATATTGGTATTGTCGCTCATGTTGATGCGGGAAAAACCACCACAACTGAGCGAATTTTGTTTTATACTGGCCTGTCTCATAAGATGGGTGAAGTACATGATGGTGCAGCCACCATGGACTGGATGGAGCAAGAGCAAGAGCGAGGCATCACCATTACTTCTGCTGCAACGACTACTTTTTGGAGTGGTATGCAGGGGCAGTATGAACAGCATCGTATCAATATCATTGATACTCCCGGGCACGTTGATTTTACCATTGAAGTTGAGCGCTCACTCAGAGTGTTAGATGGTGCAGTGGTGGTATTTTGTGGGTCCTCCGGAGTCGAACCTCAGTCAGAAACCGTCTGGCGTCAAGCTAATAAATATCATGTACCGAGAATTGTGTTCGTCAATAAAATGGACCGTGCCGGTGCCGATTTTTTGCGGGTTGTCGACCAAATAGAAAATCGCTTAGGCGCGATTCCCGTTCCGATCCAACTACCCATTGGCGCAGAAGAAGAATTCAACGGCATCATCGACCTGATTAAAATGCAGGCTATTTATTGGAATGAAGATGATAAAGGCATGACTTTTGAGTATGCGGATATTCCTGCGGATATGTTGACAACCTGTGAAACATATCGTGAGCAAATGATCGAAGCCGCTGCTGAAGCAAACGACGACTTGATGGATAAATATCTTGAACAAAGTGACTTATCCAATGATGAAATAAAAACAGGATTACGTCTTCGGACTATCGCTAATGAAATTGTCCTTGCTACGTGCGGCAGTGCATTCAAAAACAAAGGCGTACAAAACGTCCTGGATGCAGTGATTGATTTTCTTCCTGCTCCGATTGATATTCCGGCGATTACCGGTCATTCAGAAGATGGTGAAACGGAAGATTCAAGAGAGGCTGATGATCATCAGCCTTTTGCGGCGCTCGCCTTTAAAATTGCCACTGACCCCTTTGTTGGAACTCTGACTTTCTTTCGAGTTTATTCTGGAGTATTGCGAACTGGTGACCCAATATACAATCCAGTGAGACAAAAAAAAGAACGAGTCGGCAGGATAGTGCAAATGCATTCCAACAGTCGCGAAGAAGTGAAAGAAGTTTTTGCCGGTGATATAGCCGCTGCAATTGGTATCAAAGATGTCATTACTGGTGATACATTTTGTGATACCGCTCACCCAATCATTTTAGAGCGTATGGAATTTCCCGAGCCCGTCATATCAGTCGCGGTTGAACCAAGAAGCCAATCCGATCAAGATAAAATGGCTGTTGCTCTTGGTAAGCTTGCAAAAGAAGATCCCTCATTTAAAGTAGAAACGGATGAAGATTCGGGACAGACTATTATATCCGGTATGGGTGAGTTACATCTGGATATATTAATTGATCGAATGAAACGAGAATTTCACGTTGATGCTAATATTGGTAAGCCGCAAGTGGCTTATCGTGAAACTATTCGAAATAGTGTAGAAGTTGAAGGGAAATTTATCCGGCAGACCGGTGGTAAGGGGCAATATGGTCATGTTTGTTTGAAACTGGAACCACAAAAATCTGGTGAAGGATTTAAGTTTGTTAATGAGATTGTTGGAGGAAGCGTACCCAAAGACTATATCCCGGCAATTGAAAAGGGGTTGCTCGAACAAATGCAAAATGGAGTGTTGGCTGGTTATCCATTAGTTGATATTAAAGTCACGCTGTTTGACGGTTCTTATCATGATGTTGACTCCAACGAGATGGCATTTAAAGTCGCGGCTTCCATGGGGTTACGTCAAGGCGCACAAGATGCCGATCCGATTCTGTTAGAGCCTATTATGAAAGTTGAAATCGTTACTCCTGAAGAATACATGGGAGATGTCATGGGTGATTTAAATCGCCGTAGAGGAATTGTGCATGGTATGGAAGACAATCCGTCGGGCAAAGTGATTGATGCGGAAGTTCCACTGAGTGAGATGTTTGGTTATGCCACAGCAGTCCGAAGCGCATCACAAGGACGGGCTAGTTACTCTATGGAGTTTTTGACCTACGCAGAAGCCCCTGCCAGTATTGTCGACTCAGTAACTTATTAAACTTAAATTAATCGGTTGAATCACAAGAAATAGCGCCATCCCGCAAGCGCTTCACAATGATATTTATAAATATATTGCGCGATATAAATAAATTGAAGCCTAGGTTAATTTGAGGTTATCGTATTCTAAAAATTTGGAGTAAGCAGCCTATTTTGCTTGGTAGAGCTTTCTAAATGCCGTAGGCGTGCAGTTCTTGTGTTTCAAGAATCGGCGATTGAAATTTGAAGTACAATTAAAACCGCAGGAATCACCAATAATATTGATTGGCATATTGCCATTAATCAATAGAGTACAAGCCCGGCCTATTCTATGTTGGTTAAGTAACTCCAAAAATGTTTGTTCAGTTCGTTGTTTAAAAAAACGATGAAAATGATTGGTACTCATGTGTGCTAGAGATGCCATCTCATCAGCTCTCAAATCCTTTGTAAAGTTCTTTTTTATATACATAACAACCCTATCTATTTTATCCTTAGTGTTACCTGAATTTGAAACTAAGGCATATTCTTCACTTGATAAAACAACTGAATCTTGGTCATGGTACATTAATTGGAGTATTTCAAAGAGTGAATTAAATCGCTTTATTTTATTGAGACCATGCATTTCAACCAATAATTTTTTAATGTTTTTTGCGGTTTTTAAACTAAATTTAATACCGCGCCTCGAAGTTTTTAACATTTTACTTATTGGGGCTAATTCTGGTGTTTTACTTAAGATCCCTTCTATCCATACGCTAGGAATTTGAGCAACATAAATTTTTTGTTTAGTACCTTTAATGTGTTCTTTGGATGTCCACGCATGTGGTAGGTCCGGTCCAAGTAAGACTAAATCGAGATCATAGTAATCTTCTACATAATCACCCACATGACGTTTCCCCATACTATTTAATGTTAAACATATTTCATATTCAGAATGATAATGCCAATGAAATTCAAGAGAATCAACTTCGTATAACCAATAGCGCCAAGAAGAACCGACTTCTAGAATGATTTTTTCGCAAAAGGGTTTGAATGCTAAATTAGTCATAATATTTCATCCTAAATATTTACTACAAAACTTAACAGATTCTTGAACGAATAAAGAGAAGTTTCACGTATGAGTTAGGAATGTACCATAATATGCGCGAATAGTATCGCTTATGACTGGGGGTAGGGTACAAACTGAATACTCGTTTATCGTGCTAATTTTTGATGCCGGTCGAGTAAATAGCTCATAAGGAGTCTTATTTATTCGGATTTCTTCAGCCGGAACAATGTTAGATGCTCGCAGTCTTGGGATAGAATATACGGAATAAGAGGTTCGATACTTTTTTAAAGAATGATTGACCTATCGATGACATAATCCTCCCCGAGATGCGTATATATAGGTTGTCTAGAGCACTCATCCTAGGTGCTTGTTTGGCGCTAGCATTTTTGCTGGCGCTTTTTTTATAATTTTCAGGCAATATATAGATAATGAATGTGCTCCATTAAATTGGGGTTCTTCCTTTTCTCAAAGGGACGGAAGCACAAGTTGAGCAGCAAAAACTGAAATCAGTTTAAGCCAATAACTCATTTAAATATAAATACTAAGTGTCAGTCAAAATGGAAAAAGACAGGGTTAACGACTATATTGAGTAATTGACATTGTGTGTTATCAATAATTTGACTAGTCTTATAGTTGTACTAAATTTATAGAATAGGATTGTTTGGCCGCAATCGGCAGTTCTCAGTGAAAATAATTTTTTAATAATCAATGGGTTAACATGATATTCCTGGAGCGGCTCCACATGATTTTTTTATATAATTCTTATTAATCAATTAGTTGCGAATATTTTTCACCGAGAATTTCTGGGCTGCAATCGCTAGCATATTTATTATTGCTAGACTAGTATCTAATGGATTGAAAGAATATTGAAATAAGTAAATGTAATATAAAAGGTGGCTTTACCATAATGACGAGTAATAAATTTTAGGGGGAGGGGCTTTGAAAATTTATATAAATTTTCAGTTATATAAAAAAACTTTAATATTTTTGTTTTTTGTATATATCAATCCACTTTTTGTTATTGCTGACAACTATGTAGATAATGTATTAAATGTCCACAATATTTTTTTGGAAAATGGTCAAATAGATGATGCTGTGTATGCCATAGTTCAAGATAAAGACGGTTTTTTATGGATTGGTACTGATAATGGATTGAGGCGTTATGATGGCTATCAATTAAAGTCTTTTAATCATAACCCCAACGTACCAAATAGTCTTGGCAGTAGTTTAGCGATCAATTTATTCACGGATCATAAAGATGAGCTATGGGTTGCGGGAGATGTATTAAGTCATTACAACTCATTAACAGAAACTTTTGATATTTACAATGTTTCAGAAAATAAATTTATCTGGACAATTTGTGAAGATAAAGATGGCTTACTTTGGCTTGGTGGGGAGCATTTCGGATTAATAGTAGTTAACCCAAAAAATGGTGAAGTTGTTAATCAACTATATCTAGAAAATTTTCAGCTGAGTAAAAATTATATAATTAAAAGAATAAAACAAACTCGCGATGGTGCCGGTATGTGGGTTTCTACTGAGAATAAACTTTTTCAAATCGATTTGAACAACCTGAAAATTACAGAGTTTTTGTTGCCAGAAAATCTAAAAAACGAGAATGTCAATATTAGAGATTTATTAGTAGACAAAAAAGGATATGTTTGGCTAGCAACTGATCATGGCATATTAAAAATAGACCCAACATCTAAAAAAACAATTCATTTTCAGAGTGGAAATATCAAACTTGGGCAGTTAAGTACTAATGCAATTTGGAGTGTATTTGAAGATAGTTTTGGGAGCCTTTGGTTTGGAACCGATAAAAAAGGTCTGCATAAATACAACCAAAAAGAGAATAATTTTTTTTATTATCCTTCGTCTTCCACAGATCAAAGAGCTTTTCCAGTAAGCTCAATATATAATATTTTTGAAGATAATCAAGGGACATTATGGCTATCATTGAATAATTTTGGAGTAAGACGAATATCACCACATCTGGAAAAATTCGATCTTTTACAACACAGCTCAGGTGAAAATAGTAGCCTTTCATTTAATAATGTTTTGGACTTGCACGAAGATAAGGATGGCTTAATATATATTGGCACAGATGGCGGTGGTTTAGATAAATATGATCCCATAAATAAATCTTTTGTTAATTACAAACATCATCCTAAAAACCATTCGAGTATATCTAGTAATTCTATACTCTCTATTGCTGAAGATAAGAATAACCGATTATGGATTGGAACATGGGCTGGCGGGCTCAATATTTTTAATAAGTTAGAGCAAAAATTCATTCATATAAAACACGATTCGAAGCTAGCTAAAGGCGAAGGATTAGATAACAATAATATTTTTAGAGTAGCCATTATGGCTGATGGGCGTGTGATGTTAAGTGTTTGGGAAAGCGGCCTTCAGATATATAATCCTAAAGATAATACATTCGAAAGCTATTTTTATAGCAATCAAGAAAATACGGAACTAGGAGATATTAACAATTCTGAAATCAATGATTTTGAATTTGATGATAAAGGAAATGTTTGGATTGGCGGAAATTCTGGGTTGGAGTTATTTAATCCTATTACACGGATGTTTAAAAATGCTTCACTTGAAGATGTGGATGTTGTAAATGATATTTTTCAAGTTTCTAATGGTGATCTTTGGCTAGGGACTTCCCGAGGTTTATTTTATTACCAGCCACAAATAAAGGCTCTTACTCATTATGATCAGTCTAAAGGAATGAGTGATGATTTTGTGGTTTCCATAGAGCAAGATAACAATAATGATCTATGGTTGGGAACTCGTTCGGGTCTTATTAAATTTGAAGTGGCCAATAAAAAATTCGAAAATTTTGATCAAGGTGATGGCCTGGCTGGATTACAATTTAATATTTTTAGCCATTTACGCACAACTAATGGAGAGATGTATTTTGGAGGAGTGAATGGCATAACGCACTTTCAACCCAATTCATTACCTCGTAACACAAAGGCCCCTAATATCGTTTTTACTGAATTTGAACTATTTCAAAATGCCATTATTCCAAGTATTAATTCTGTCATCAAACAATCAATCAATGTGACAAAAGAAATAACACTCGACTACAATCAAAGAGATATTACTTTTGAATTTTCCGCATTGAATTTTGTTTTTCCAGAAAATAATCGTTATCAATATAAGCTTGATGGACTTGAAGAAGAATGGACGCATGTCGATAGTTCGCGTAGGCGTGTGCGTTATACTAATCTTGATCCAAAAGAATACACTTTTATGGTGATGGGATCAAATAATGATAATTTTTGGAATATTCAAGAACGTAAAATTAAATTAAAAATCATAAAGCCTTGGTGGATGATGTGGTGGACAAAATTATTTTTAACCTCATTAATAATGCTAGTTGTATTTTTAATATTTAAATGGCAATCCTCTCTTAATGCAAAGCGAAGGCTTTTACTAAAAAAATTGGTTGAAGATAAAACAAAGGAATTAGCTAATGCTAATAGGAATGTGCGCCTGCTGAACAGTAATTTAGAAGAGCGCGTTTCACAGCGTACCAAAGAGTTATCTGTTGAAATTAAAGAGCGGAAATCTATTGAAGAAAAATTGTTTCATATGGCATACCATGATTCGCTGACTGGACTACCAAACCGCTCTTGGTTGATCCCACATTTAGAGAACTTAATTAAATTTTGTGCGAATAAAAAAGATGAAGAATTTGCATTAATGTTTCTTGATGGTGATAAATTTAAAAATATTAATGATGTGTATGGTCATATAGTTGGAGATGAAGTTTTAAGAATGACCGCAAAAAAATTGGAGGCGTTGTTACCCGATAACTTTAAAGCCGTTCGTCTTGGTGGAGATGAATTTACTGTCGTATCGACTATAACCAGTGTATTAACGGGTGAAAAAATCCAGAAATTAGCAAATGATATTATCTGTGAGTTTCAAAAAACTATCAATATCGATAATATCGAAATCCTTTTTCAAATGAGTATTGGTATGGTGGTATGTGATGCCAGTTACATTAATACAGAGTTAATTCTTAGGGATGCAGATATTGCCATGTATAAGGCAAAGGAACGAGGACGAGGTGTTTATCAACTATTTGATAAAAGCTTGGGACGAAGTGCGTTGGAAACTATCGAACTTGAGAGTGATTTATCTCATGCTTTAGCCAGTGGGCAGTTGTTTCTTGTATATCAGCCTATAGTCCGTTTTCCAAGCATGAAACTGGCTGGTTTTGAAGCTTTGTTAAGATGGAAGCATCCTACCAAAGGTTATATCTCTCCAGACAAATTTATCCCAATCGCCGAAGAAAATGGTCTTATTATTGATATAGGTCAATGGGTTCTATATCAGGGTTGCAAGCAACTAAGCGTTTGGCAAAAGGACATACCTCAAGCTAAAACTCTTTGGTTGTCGATTAACCTTTCAACTAAACAATTAGTTCATCCAAGTTTGATTTCACAAGTAAACAACGTTTTGGAAGAAACAAAACTTTTAGGGGGATCTCTTAAGTTAGAAATTACCGAATCATCTATAATGGAATACACAGAAGATATCGAGCGAAAGCTTAGAGAGCTTAATGGCAAAGGTATCACAATCGCTATCGACGATTTTGGTACAGGTTATTCGTCACTCAGTTATCTGAATAAATTGCCTATTCAATACCTTAAAATCGATAAAGTGTTTGTTGATTCAATCAATGCTAAACAAGAAAATTCAATAGAAATCATTGCTACTATTATTTCTTTAGCTCACAATTTAAACATTAAAGTTATTGCAGAAGGGGTAGAGACTGAATCTCAAAAGATGGCACTTGTTAAACTTGGTTGTGAATATGGTCAAGGATATGTATTTGAGAAACCTTTAAGCATTGAAAATGCTAAAGAGCTTATTTTGAATGGATTTGATAATTTATCAAATTGCCTCCTTGAGGATAGCGCGCATCTGTCTACTAGGGCAATAAGGAAATAATAGACTTGCTTTACAATGACTATTTTTATTAACATTCTATATGAATAATACTTGTTAGATTTTTGACTAAAAAATTTATATTCTAACTGTAATCTAATATTGAATAGTGGCAATCTGATAGGCATGATTTATGAAACGAATATTGTCACAACGAAAACTAGAGGCCTTTTATTCACTATCAAGAACGGGGAGTTTTTCTAAAGCGGCTAACGAACTCTGCTTAACCCAATCGGCTTTGTCGCAACGTATTGCGTTATTAGAAGAATCTTTAGGCCGTAAGCTATTTATTCGAGAGAAAAACTCAGTTGAACATACTCATGCCGGTGAGCGGCTTTTACGATTTTGCCACATTAAATATTCACTTGAAGATGAATTGTTAAATGATATTGCATTATCAGACCAATCTCAATTGAGTGGTAGCCTTACTATTGCCTGTTTTTCATCGCTGATGCGTTCCGCCGTAATGCCAACATTATCACCATTACTTCTTGAAAATCCCGGTATTCAAATTGATTTAAAAACTCGCGACCTCGTTGAACTACCCAAAATGCTGTACCAATCAAAGGCAGATTTCATTATTAGTCAGTCACCATTAGACAGGATCGGTTTTAATTCAGTTGTTATAGGACATGAAATCAACGTGTTGATAGAAAGCATTAACGACAGAGCGGTAAAGGATGTTTATCTTGATCATAATATTGGTGACCATTTTAACGAGTCGTTTTTAAGAGCGCAACCGGACTTTTCTAATAAATTAATTAAGCGAGCATTTGTAGGCGATATTTACGGCATGATAGATGGTATTTCTTTAGGTCTTGGCCGTGGTGTTGTGCCAATGCATTTATTAAGGGATATAAAAAATATTAGGCAAGTTGGTGGTTCTAAATCACAGGACACTCCTTGTTTATTGCATTATTCGAGCTCACCTTGCCTGAGTAAGTTGCATTTAAAGGTAATAGAATTATTGACAGCCAATTTTTCGAAATATCTTATCGAGCGATGATTTTTATCGCCTATTATACCTATCAATATTTTACATGCCTCTGCACCTTACTCCACGGCTAGCGCATTTTAACCCCTTGCTCCATAAGGCTTGAGCGAAATTTATCATCCAGTGTCGCCATTTTTTTCTTACGAGCAAGACTCGCAGACTTCGTTTTATCTTGTTTAAATAGATTAAAGACTAAAGCGCCACTTCCTTTTCGTATACGTGACTCATCTTCTCTAAACGTCATATCTTATACCCAGTGCATACTTTCAACTTGCCAATGACGGCGAACTGCGTTTAAGGCTTGCTCTGCATTGAGAGTAAGCGAACGGATATACCACCTTTCTTCTTTCGTTATTTTCCCCGTTGTTTTTTCAAGGGTTTCTGATGAAATCTTAACGATGCTCTTCAGTCCAGTCCAACGGTAATCTTTCGCTAACCATGAACCTAAAAAAATCAGTTCACCCTACCAACAAAGCATTCTGACTTTTAAATTTTCAAATTCATAACTGAATTAAATTCATGCAGGGGCAGGAAGTTCAAGTGGGTTTCCTTGGCTTACTTT
>Ga0256845_1000147_pt1 | contig 63696 bp, 40 predicted proteins | sample RiftiametaG_FD_189101 | JGI IMG/M metagenome (GOLD analysis project Ga0256845, IMG submission 189101) | Tube worm associated microbial communities from hydrothermal vent at the East Pacific Rise, Pacific Ocean - Riftia | ecosystem: Host-associated > Annelida > Integument > Unclassified ...
AGAACGCGACGCAGCCCTCACCGTCACCTTCCAAGAGTTCGACGACCGTCCATCGACGCCAGGAAATTATGTGGCTCGGTTCCTCTGAGGAATTGATCCCAGCTCAATGCGATGCTGTTTAGTCCCGTAAGGTAGGGATTACCGTCGCGATAGACGTTAGCCAGTACCAAGTTGTGACCCGCCACGCCCAATCGCGGTTCCAGTACAGCGGGGGAGCCAAGACTAAATTCTCCCCTTCCATTGCCGACCGCGAGCTCAGAAGGCAACCCCCCTGAGAAAACGGCGGCCCCTAGATCGCCCCAGCCCGGCGCATTTCCACGCGTATCCATACCTTGTCCGTAGAAGCGAGCCCCTATCCAGAGGTTACCGCGAGCAGAATAATGCACTTGCCCCCCCGCACGAGGGGTAGGACCGTTGCTCGCTACGTCTGCCACTGGAGCTACGCGACTGATGACGTCTGTCTCTGGATCGACAGAAAAATAGCCATTCGCGGCTCCCACAATCAACTGCCCAGAAGGCAAAACATCAAGGGTGTTTACCTGCCCCAAGTTAGCGTCCCCAATTAAGACAGATGAGATTTCTCCAAAGGCAGGTACGACTTCGCTGCCGCCACCGCCATAGTGATAGACCACACGATTAGGAGTATTGAGGTCTATTACTCGTACCTTATTCTTAGAACGGACAAATAGGCGATTGAGACCTTCGTGAATTGCTAGCTGTGAGGCATCACTAAACGTCGCATCAGCAGCGGGGCCACCATTGCCAGTATCCGTGCGGGTGCCCGTGCCCGCTACCAGGGACAAGCGCCCGAGAGCATCAAGATGATAGATTCGTGTCGTACTCGCCAAGTAGGCGCTACCATCCGCTCGCAGAGCGATATCGCTCGGGAGACTCGCCGACGCTTTTGGACCAAATTCGCCGGGCTTATGGGCCTTGGAGCGGTCACCCATCACTGTCCACACCGTGCCACGCGGGGGTAGAATGGCGTTCAGGGAAACCACCCTGGGGAGGGTCGTGCCATTCTGAATGGTGAAGTTGTAGGTTTTCTCTTTCATTCCCACCCCCACCGTAAAGGTTGCATAACCCTGATTGTCGGTGGTCACCACGTCGGTGGGTACAAGGCAGCCGTCATCGGCCGTTATGATGAGTTCAGAGTTGGGTACGGGAGTCGGTTCCCCGAGACCGCCCTCGGGGGGGATCGTAACGCGAACCTTCAGATCCACTGTATCGCTCACAAACAGTGTCGACGTCGAGGGGTCCACCAGTTCAATACCGTAAAGGTTCTTGCATTCATCGGTCTCAATGCATTGTTCATCGCGGCAATCAACCTTTTGATCACAATCTTGGTCAACGCCGTCTGTACTTGCACAGATCTCCGTAGCGTCCGGATGAATCGCGCCATCGTCTTCCTGACAATCTCCGCCCCTTCCTACAAAACCAAGTGGCACCTCGCAGGCATATCCTAAGATTTCGGAGCCAAAGCCGTCGCCATCACTATCATTGTAATAAGCGGTAAGCGCCTCGCCCTCGTCAATCTCTCCATCGCAGTCATCGTCAACACCATGCTGGCCCTCGCAGGAGTCGGCCGCCTCCGGATGTATTGCAATATCAGCATCATCGCAGTCCCCGCCGCGCGTAATGCGTCCAGCCACGGGTTCACAAGACTCTATTCCACCGGCGGCCGCGTCGCCAAAACCATCGCCATCCGCGTCCACATACCACTGAACAAGGCTCGTTTGAGTGTCAACAAAACCGTTACAATTATTGTCCACCCCGTCACAAAGTTCTTTTGCCCCTGGGTACACAGTGGGATCCGTGTCCAGACAATCAAGGACCAAGCCACCACAAGCAGCATCGGGAACACCGTCTCCGTCATCGTCCTCCGTATTACCCGGAGCGATGAGATAGGTAGTGTCGGGGTTGCAGTCATTGTCTAGGCCATCGCACAGTTCAGCCTGAGCAGGATTGACAAGAGGGTTAGAATCATCGCAATCGCCGGCAAAAAGCGCCCAACCCTCGTGGTCAATGCGCTCGCAGGTGCTGCGAGTGCCCTTGCTAGGATCACCGTAACCGTCCCTATCTGCGTCTTTAAACCATAAAGAGGGTGAAACCATTTCGTCAATCTCACCGTTGCAATTATTGTCCACCCCGTCGCAAAGCTCGTTGCGGTCCGGGCTTATGAAACGATCATGGGGACCGCAATCGGTCTCGTTCTCCGCCACCCGAACCGCCCCCGCACACACGGTAGTCTCTACTAAGATGACCTTGCTCGGATCGTCGGGGTCTTGCGTGCCGCCGTACCCGTCGCCATCCGGATCATCGTAACGAACAAAACTGACGCCCTCGTCGATCTCTCCATTACAATTATTGTCAAAATAGTCACAGGTCTCTGTCGCTGTAGGATGCACGCCAGGAGCTCGATCGTTGCAATCCCCTCCCTGAATTCGCTTCCCTTTCTCATCAGTGTTGTAGCACTCGCTATCCACGTACCCGTCGTCGTCTCGGTCACGCGAGCCAAATGTGCTGGTGTCGCAATCTTCATCTTTACCGTCACCAATGCCTTGAACATTGGAGCCAATGAATTGCAATGTGCACACCTCGGCATTTTCTGGAAAGCGCCCAGCGTCCTCATCGTCGCAATCGGTCCCTAGCGATTCTCCTTTTGCGTCCTTGCAGGCGGCATCGGCAGAACCGTCTCCGTCTCGATCGGGGGCTCTATGCGAGCACTCCCCGGTTTTTGAGTCACAGGAGTCAATGGTGCAAGTAATCTGATCGTTGCAATTGACCGCGTCTGCAAAGTCACACGTGCCTCCCTCGCAGGTTCCCTTTCCTTGACACAAGTCCCCCGTGTCGCAGTCTGCGTCGTCCTTGCACGAGACCAAGACGACTTGAGGCTCCGATCCGGTACCAGATTTCGCGTCGTTCTGAGTTGAGCTCGATTCCTCTCCCACCGGAACGGGGCCCGTTTCGCCCGATCCACATCCGGCCAGAAGAAGAGTAAGTGCAGCAGTGAAACGAAGACAAGGTGCAGACCGCCCGGGCGCGCTTGGAACGAAGATCATATAATTTGCCACCTAACACCAAGTGCGGCTCCGGGGGCAATGTGGTCAATTAGGCGACACTGTGAAATTTTCAGTCCTCCCACCCTTGAAATCTGCCCATCGGCCGCTGGAGTTCAGCCGCACAAGCGAACAATTAGAGCCAGCGGGGAGCCAGTGCACGCCGGCGCATTCTGCAAAAGAAAACCGCTCCAGTTCACCTCTAAGCGGTTTCTTTTTGTCTGCCAATTGCACCCCAGCCCGTGCCCCGTTCGGGCTCTCGAACTCAACTGCAACCGCGAGCTCAACTGCAACCGCGAGCACAGAAGCAGAATAGACGCCCCCTCAATCGTTCTTATGGTTTCAAGACCCAAGGATGCTCATCATCTTGTGCGCTGTGTTTCTTCAGCCAACTCAAAACAAACTGAGCCCATTCGTCACGTGCTTGGGCGGTAGGATGAATGCCATCTTGAATCCGTGGCATATTCTCCACATCCAAAAGGGCATTGCTGTCCATATAGACGCAGGGAGACGAACTTTCCCGAATGATCTCGAGTAAACCGTTTTGGGGACCGTTCCACAAAGGGATGGCTACCCACAAACAGGGGCGCTTCCCTATGGTTGACACGATCTTCTTGATAGTTTTTTCGCGGCGTTCTGGCTCACCAATGCCTAACTCATTGGCCCCCAAGGTGACAATGACTAGATCGGGGTTGTATTTCCACAAATACTTTTGCAGCTTCTTATCCCAGGCCCAGTCCGTGAGATAACTAGCGTCTGTATGTTTCAATACTGAGCCCACTCCTTCCTCCTGAAAAAGCTTTCCCAAGGGCTTTCCCAGAGCGCCCGCAAACGAGTCACCAATGTGCAACACCTTGGTCCCAGGAGGCAATTGCTCCACCCCAGAGGACTCAGGGCCGCTCACCTGGAGCGCCTCTTCGTCAGCGGGTACTAGAGTTTTGTTGCGATCGGGGACATCTCCGGCAGATCCCCCATTGGAAGACACGTTCTCTTCGGTTTGATGGGATTGTTGGGGGCTTGATGCGCTTGATTGAGCCGTATCTACACAACTGCAGCACTGAAGCAGCGACAAAATACAAGAAATAGCAGAAATTTTCACAAATATTTACTTTCGGGAGCGCCCAGAGAAAACAATTGGGAAGATCCTACAGGACATTCTCATAGGAACTCTCTGGGGGCTGGTCAAAACAAAGAGTTTTGACCATGCTCCCGCGCCATGAAACGCACAGCACTCGTTGCCCTCGCCCTTCTTGCCTTCGCGGCTGCCTGTACCAACAACAAGACTTCCGGCGCTACCGAGAAACAGCAAGACACGCCCGACAAAAAAGCGGCCACAACGGCTAGCCCTAAAAAGGCCGAAGCTACAAAAAAAGCAGAGCCCAAGTCTTTGCCAGCCCCAAAAGATGTTGCTGAGGCCCCTGCGGATGCCGGCAAGAGCAAAAGTGGCCTCAAATGGAAAGTACTCACCCCAGGCAAAGAGGGCGACAAGCCCCTCGCCGTCGACCGCGTCAAGGTGCATTACACCGGCTGGGACACCAGTGGTAAGATGTTTGATAGTTCCGTCGTACGCGGCAACCCCACCACGTTTGGTCTCAATCAAGTAATCAAGGGTTGGACCGAAGGCTTGCAACTGATGACTGTGGGCGAAAAACGCCGCTTTTGGATCCCCGGAGCCTTGGCCTATGGTGACAAACCCTCTCGCCCCGGTGCCCCTTCAGGACAGTTGACCTTCGACGTTGAACTTCTTGAAATCATCAAAGCGCCTACTCCTCCCGAGACGCCCAAGAATGTAGCCAAAGCCCCCGCCAGCGCTACCAAAACAGCAAGCGGCCTCAAGTACATCGTTCTAGAAAAAGGCGCTGGGACAAAACCCACTCTCAAAGATCGCGTCTCGGTTCACTACAGCGGCTGGACGAAAGACGGTAAGATGTTTGATAGTTCTATCATGCGTGGACGCCCCGCGACCTTTGGCGTCACCGGGGTAATCAAGGGCTGGACCGAGGGCCTGCAGCTCATGGCACCCGGCGCAAAATACCGGTTCTGGATTCCAGGCGATCTCGCCTACGGAGAAAAAGCTCGTCGTCCCGGCGCTCCTTCAGGACAGTTGACCTTTGACGTTGAGTTGATCAAGGTCAACTAATCACACCACTCGGATCTATTTACTCCCCTCAGCAAAGCTAGCCCTACCTCATGCTCACACTGCGAAATTCATTCCTACGTCCTTCGTACGGGGGCATCTTGGGCTCCATCTTGCTCGCTGCCACTGGCTGCGCAGCCGGGGGACAATCCGAAGGCGCTCAAAGCCCGGCCCCGTCCAGCGACGCGCCTCCTGCAAAAGAAAAGACACAAGGCTCCTCGGCAAAAGAAACCCCAGGACCAGCCCCCGACGTGCTCTACCCTGCCCACGTTGCAGTCCCGCAGGCCCCCCAAGCCTGCAATGAGGGGCAGCCCTTGCCTCCTCCTGCTCAATGTAGTGACGCGCGACCCGCGCTGGCCGTCGCTCTCTCATTGAAGAATAACGAAAGAGACTCTGCTCTTAAAAAGCTGGAGTCCTGCAGCGACTTCCCTCGGGGCCTGCTTCGTGCCTTACGTGCAGAACTAGCCCCCGCAGAATGCGCCGATCGTTTGGTGGAACCTCTGGTTGGTAAAGGCAACAACTCCCAGACTATTTCCCAAGACATTCGTGAGTCTCTCGTCGCCTTGGGCCTCGGGGCACGCTTGCGGCGCTTGGCGATTGATCCTCCCGCGGCACCAACCAGTAAGAAAAAAGACGCTCTTCAGGACTACTTCAAGACCGATCTTTTTCCCTGGATAGGTCAGCAGGCGCAAGCCATCTTTGTCATGGCGAGCCAGGGCACCCAACTCACGGGCTACGCGCGCGGCATTGTGGCTATAGAAGCGGGCAACGCGGACATGCGCTTTGTCGAAATTGCACGCGCTGTACCCATTGCCGACGAGTTCGCCCAACACCAAGAGGCGCGCGACCTTTACTACGCCAATCTCGACCAAGAGCTCGAGCCTAGAAAAAACAGAGGACGCAATGGCGCGTTGGCTGGGCTGGCTGCGATGGCGAGCCAGGGCATACGCCAGAGCGAGCGAGTCGCTTCGGCGCGCGCTCTGCTCTCACGTGCCTATGGCGGACGCAGAGTCAACGCTCTCGATACACTTTTTTTAGCTCCTCTCTCTCCCCAAAAGGCAGAAACAGACGCCGCCGGTATTGCTAGCCGCGTTCCCGCGCCTTACGCCAGCACTCTATTAGGTCGCGTCCCCCTCACCGCCCATCTTGTACGCGCCCAAGTACAAATGGGAATGACGACTGCCTTGCGCCGCCAAATTGAGAGCGAGGGGGACGCCCCCTCGCGTTTACTCCTTGCGCGAGCTCTCTTCGAAAGCGGACGAACCTACTTTCGTGCCACCGATTTCCAGGCAGCTCAAGCTTTACTGACTGAAGTCCTCGACTCTCAAGAGTCCCTCAAAGAACTCACCTCAGAACAACGAGCAGAAGCCAGTTTGGTACGCGCCCTTTCTATTGCCCTCCTGGCTGGCCCCAAAAATGCCGCCGAGATGATCTCGCAGGGTCCACGTTTTGCGCAACAGCTAGGCAACTTGGTCATTCTTGATGGCCTTGCCGAAAAAAAGAATGAAGTTGGTGGAAGGGCTGCATTCAATGCCGCCTACCTACGTGAGCTCATCGCCCCCAGCGGGGCACCCAATTATTGGACAGATCTGAGCGCCCGATACTCCAATGCCTCCAAACACTTACTCTCACCCGAGAAGCGCTTGGCCCGCGAGCGCGCCCAAGCATGCAGCGATATCGCCCGCACCCTAAAAAAACAAATTGCTGAAGCTAAAAAGCGCGCTACGGCCAAGCAAAACGGCAGCTAATTTAGCAATCGACCGTGGGGGGTATTGCGGGGCAAGAGGGCCAGTCCCCGGCCCTCCCTTTGTGAGGATCTCATACATCAAGGGCAGCACGAAGAGTTGAATCCCACGCCCACATCACGGTTTTTACACCCCATACTCTTACCCACCACATTGCGCGCAAGATGCCCGCCTCCCGAAAATCGATAGGCATGGGGACGACCGGGCGTGTTCTGTACACAATCGGCGTCAAACTGAGGTGAGCGTGCACGCGTGACACCTTGGGTGTCCAGTTTGTGCTCTACCTTGCCAAGAACCTGGGTGCGCACACACCCAAACCCCTTCTCTTCCTTGGTACCAGGACCGCAGCGCGCGTTGTCACCAACTGGCGCACAACGCACCCCGTTCCACGTAAGCTTTTGTAAACACTTTACCTGCTCCACTCCGGCTCTACAAAGTCCCTCATCGTCTTTTCCGTAAGGACAGAACACATCCGCCGGGCGCGAAACACAGCGCACCCCTAAATGAGAGCCAAACTTTTTAGGATCAACACGATTACGCAGAGTAGGACGCATCCATTTTTCGAAACGACGGCTCCAGCTGCCGCCACGAAAAACCTTGTGGCGTCCCTGCCGAAGAGGCCATGGGTAGCGCCCAAACCACGAATCTGTCCACTCCCATACGTTTCCGACGACATCGTGCAAACCAAAAGCTCCTTCAGTAAAAGCTCCTCTTTTGCAGGAGCCCGGATGTTTCCAACAAGTATTGTCGTCAGGGCTTGCTGTCCCCCAAGGGAATTTGCGCATCTCCGCGCCCCCGCGCGCCATATACTCCCACTCGATTTCAGTGGGTAGCCGCGCATCTCGCAAAGCACACACAGAAACAGCCTGCTGGTGAGTAATACAATTGATGGGATGATGCCCTCGCCCCTTTTTTACAGTGTTGCAGGTCTTATTGCGGCTTTCGGCTGCCTTACACTTTCCTTTTGACACGCATTGCTCAAATTCTTTCGCCGAAACTTCATAAGTATCGGCGCAAAATGATGCAACCTGAGTTGTGAACTGAGGATTCTCCTCCTTGTCAAAGACCTCACGCAAGGTACCCACCGTGAATTTTCCTCCCGGCACCGGCCGCATGGTGTCGGGGCAAGCAAGTGTCTCTCGGCTCCCGGCTACTGCTCCTTGCTTTGCAAGCGGCTTACCCTGGGAGACGCCGTTTAGGCCCTGCCCATTGGCCGCCCCGCGTGGGGGAGCAACTCGACGCTTCGCAGAATCTAGCTGCGCGCTTCCCGTGGTTATGTTGGCCTCCTGGGCGTAAGGTGGCCCCTCACCTTTTTGATGGGGCTCCGACTTCTCGGTGCAGGTAACCGTCCCACACAAAACGCCCACGATGAGGGCTGCCCGCCCTACTTTTTGCAATCCGTCACTTGCCACCTCGCGAGATTCGCGATTTTTCACTCATTATGCAAGGCCGTAAACTCGCAGCGAGCGCTGACGCGGGTGGCCTGTCTTTTTTCGCTCGGGCTCAGCCCGTGGGCCAAGTAGTTCTTTAGGGCGAGAGCAAGATGGTGCTTTTTTTCCCCCTTCATTCGCCCTTTGCATGCCAAAAGCATTTTTGCGCGCAGCGTCTCACGTCTCAAACTCTTCAGGGGAAGTTTTTGTGCGTTGAGAGAGTTCAAGTAGTAAGCTTCGTCGCCGGGGCGATTTTCTCTTAGAGCAACTCGGGCAAGGAGGTAGGCGGCTACTTCGCCATGCTTTTCTTGGGTACGCCAGCGCTCCAGTTGAAGAGTGGAGCTAAACGCCCCCGCCTTTTTGGGTAAGAGTAAGTTCAAGAGAGCCTCTTGCACTTGGGCTCCTTGCTGAAGGCCCCACAACTTCAAGTCGAGTCCCCGTAAAGTTCCTCGACGAAAGGTGCCGTCCAGAACCGTCTTGTAGGCTGCCTTGGCCTTGTTTACGTTTCCTTGACGCCAAAGAGTGTCTCCCAAAAACTCCTGGGCAGCCCGGCGTGCCGGAGCCGAATAGAGCTCTTTTTTTTCCAACTCACTACGTGATAGCTCGATGCTCTTTTCTATATGTCCCGCGTAAAATGCACAGACGGGAGCTTGCAATTGCAAGTCTACTTGTAAGGGGTCCAGGTAAACCGCCCTCTCGCGCAGCCTTTGGGATTTCTTCTCCTGAACTGCACACGCTGTACGCGCCCCAGACCGCGCGCGAGCTACCGCATGGGGACAACGTCTATCAAAAACTCCGGGGCGACTAAAACGGGGCTTTGACAGGGACATCACAGAGGACGAAACCCGAGTCTCGTCCAAAAATTGATGCCAGGATTTTTCAAGCTCGTCGCGAGACTGCTCCGTAAGCGCCTCCAAGCTAGCGCCACCGTACCATTGCTTTAACACGGTCGCTCCCTGCTTTTCACGAACAAAGTCCACGAACGACCCTGCCGCCGAATAGGAGCGAGCTGCAGAAGTTACGAAAAAATTCAAACGAAAGATACTGTCCAAATGCGGCAATAGTTCGAGCTTTTTCATGGCAGCCGTCCACTCGTGCAGGGTGCCCATGGAGTGTTCATGAGGCGATGCCGCCTCGGCAAAACCCTCGATTCTACCCGGATCGGGAATGAGACCACCCAGGAGTCCCGAGATTCTGAAGGGTCCCTGTCCAAATTCTCCTGCTACAATATGGGCGAGTTCGTGACCCAGTACAGGGTGGGGAAAACCACCGGGCTGCAAGTAAATTTCTTTGCGCCATGGTTTTGCAATATAAGTATTGGCCGCGCCCATGTAGTCGCGCTTCTCCTCGCTATTTTCAAAAAGGTAGATGGCTACTTTTTCAAGAGGCTCTACTTCAAAGTACTCGGCTAGCTGCTGTACATGCCCCACACATTCAAACGCCAAAAGCCGGGCCACCCGAGTTTTCACTTTTGTTGAATAATAGACGGTACAGGGACCCGCCTGAGTCTTCATTCCTAAAGAACTGCGAATTGAATCGGCACTTTGAGTAAAGCCCAATTTTTTTCCCGCCTGGGCGTGACCCACACTCGCCATCGCACTGACGAGGGCGAGCACTAACGCCCAAAGACGCCCCGGAGTGAGGGGCAATGTTCTCACCCCTGAGCCGGTTTGCCTTTTACTACTGCGAAAAACAAGCAAGCTCATGAGGGCCATCATCGCCCCCAAAGAAAAGAACGTACCTATGCGAAAAACTAATAGCTTTTGTAAATTGTATGCAACAGTGTCATATATTGGGCCCGAAAAGAACCCAACATACGCATCATAAGCAAAAACCACGGGGGTCGAGTAGATATCATGAAGCCTCAGGGCCGCGCTTCCTAGAACCATACTCATCGAGGCACCAACGGTGAGGGCTGCAAACAGAAAGTGGCTGACTCTCACCGGGAGAACGCTGGCCAAAATCAATGAGAGAAAGGCCGCTACCTGACAACTCAAAAGCACCCCGAGGCAAGGGCCCAAAAGCAAAAGTCCCCAGCCCAAACCGGGCTCACAAAAACCATCACGTAAACCGTGCAAGGCGGCAACGACAAGAATTACGGTGATGTACCGCAACGCACATTGCAATGCCTGAGCCGTCAGCGCGCCTCCCAAAACCTGACGAGGAACATCGTCGGTTTGGTTGAGAGCGCGAAGTTTGTCGATGCGCGCGGTAGAGCGCAGAGCGACATCAATGCCTGCCCACAGAGGGCCGACGAGACCCGCAGCCAGAGCGGCCTCGTAGCGCGGGCCGCCCAATAGAGGGAGAAAACCCAAAAGCCCCAGGAACACTCCCAAGGCTAGAGGTGTCTTCACAGAAAAGCTTCCGGCGCGGAATCGTCGGCAGGAGGAGATGCGTCGGGATCTGGTTGGGCCAAGATCAGGGGTAAGACCTCGTCCAAGGTGTGAATATAACGCACACGAAGATCTTTCATCACTTCGGCGGGAACCTCGTCCACGTCGGCCTCGCTACGGGCCGAAAGCACCACTTCGCGAATGCCCGCGCGGTGGGCGCAAAGCAACATCGCTTTGATGCCCGGCACTGGCAGAACCGTGCCTCGTAAAGTGAGCTCTGCCACAACAGCCACGTCGGCGCGGCAACTAGTTTTTAACAAAAGGGAACAGACCGCGGCAAAGATGGCCCCACCCATTCCCGCAAAATCTCGTGCGGCCCGCGCCCGAGGTATGTGAACATGAAGATCAATTTTTTCGATCCAGTCTGGTGCTAAGTGCAAACGCCCTGCTCGGGAGCGAACAAAAGAAACGGCTGTATGCGCCGCTTCTTTGAGCACGGGGCCCAAACTACCAGTCACGTGAATGATGCCCTTGCCCGGCATACTAGAGACCTCAACTAGCAGGAGTTCCCCCCCTGCTCCCCCAATACCCAATCCTGAGGCGACCCCTGGATTGAGGCTTTCTTCGGAGACTTCTGGATAATAGTCCGGTTGCCCTAGAATTTCTCCGACGAGGGCCTTGTCGACCACTAGGTTGTCTACGCTCTTGCCCTCCACTTTGCGCACCGCTAACTCGCGACACACAGACGCGATGGCTCGCGAAAGCCCGCGCACTCCTGCTTCGCGAGTGTACGACTCGACGAGGCAGTCGATGCTCTCGTCTTCAAACACAAGATTTATTTTATCGAGACCATGCTCCTCAAGTTCTTTGGGGACGAGAAATTCCCGTGCGATCTCCAATTTCTCAGGGGCCGTGTAACCCGGTATCTCGATAATCTCTAAGCGATCTGCCAGGGCCTGAGGTATTCCGCCCCGATAGTTTGCCGTGGCAATAAAGGTCACCTTTGAAAGATCAAAGGGCAAATCAAGGTAGTGATCGGTAAAAGACGAGTTCTGCGCCGGGTCCAACACTTCAAGAAGCGCCGAGGCGGGATCTCCCCTTTGGTCTTGGCCCATTTTATCTACTTCATCTAACACCAACACCGGGTTGTCGGACCCGACTTTTTTGAGAGCTTGAATGATGCGGCCAGGCAATGCTCCTACGTAGGTGCGGCGATGGCCTCGAATTTCCGCTTCGTCTCTCACGCCCCCTAGGGCAACGCGAGCATAACGCCTCCCCATAGCGCGAGCGATAGAACGCCCGAGGGAGGTTTTTCCCACGCCGGGGGGGCCCAAAAAAAGTAGAATGGGGCTGCGATTGTCCTTACGCAGCTTGCGCACCGCCGCGAATTCGGCAATTCGTTTTTTGACCAAGTCGAGACCGAAGTGATCGTCGTCTAGACAACGCTTTACCTCCGCTACATCAAGATTATCGGGGGTCGACTGATTCCAGGGGAGCTCCACAATCCACTCGACATAAGAGCGAGCAACCTGAAACTCTGCGGATGAACTTTGCATCGAGCTCAAGCGTCCAACCTGTTTACTAGCTACTTTACGCACTTCTTCTGGGAGGTCTGCCAAGGCCAGTCGCTCCCGAATCTCCTCAATTTCATCGTCTTCGTCGGGGCTTTCTCCTAACTCTTCACGAATCGCCTTCATTTGTTGACGCAAGACATAAGCCCGCTGGTTGCGCGTCATCTCCGTCTCTACCAAGGTAGAGATCTCCGCTTTGATGTGCAATCCTTCCAGTTGGCGCTCTAACATCTTGAGTACTAAGCGAATTCTTGCACTGCTATCAGCAGCCTCTAGGACCTTCTGACGCACCGGAACACTGGCAAGTTCTTCGGGGAAATTGGAGGCTATCAAGTCGGCTAGGGCGCCAGGCTCTTGCACACCATCTACCAAACTGGCTGTTTCTTTGGGCAAGTCAGGCATCAGCGAAAGCGCTTCACGAGTTTTTTCGCGCAGCTCATCCATCAGTTCCTCCACCTCATCGGTTATCAGAAGAGGCACATCTGCTTGGCGAACAATCTCCGCGCGCATGTAAGGTTCTTCTGAAAGGGCCTCGGCTACATGAAAACGTCCAACACCTTGCAAAACGACCGAATAGCTGTTGGCGTTGATGCGAATTACTTTCACCACCCGCGCCAGAGTACCCACCATAAAAAGGTCATCAAAAGAGGGCTCAACGATACTTGAATCGCGCTGGGCTATCACCCCGACAAGGCAATTCTCGGCTTGCAACTCACTGACTAAACGTACACTTCGTGGTCGCCCCACATTGATCGGTACTACCGATTGAGGGAATAACACCGAATTGCGCAAGGGAAGGATTGCAATACGCTCTGGTAACCTTGACTCGGGAGGCTCGTGCATTTCTGCCAGTCTACAAGGCCACTATTCAAAAGACCACTCCACTTCATTCGGGCGAGCTTTTCACAATTTTTCTAGACCTTTGGGGTAGAATTAGGCCAATTTGTGGGGAACACGTGTTACAAATCCTCCAATGAGTCCCCGTAGACAGGTCCAAAGAGCCCTCAGGGGGCCTGCACTTTGCTCCGGCGGCAGGAGAACGAAGCCCCCCTTGTCTATTCGGCTTTTCGCGTCTCTCTTTTGTTTTGCCCTACCAGTTTTGGCTCTGCAAACCGGCTGCAACCGCCCCGTCAGCAACACACCCCAAGGCGCCGTGCGCGCTTATATTGGCGCGGTACAAGGGGGACACTTAGAGAGCGCCTACAAAATGCTCAGCACGGAGACGCGTGCTGGCATCTCTTTTGAGGACTTTCAAAGGCTCGTGACTGAGAGCCCTCAAGAGGTCGAAGAGCTCCTCAACGCACTCGATAAAGAAACGCAGCCTCCCCTTGTCACTGCAGAAATCAAAACCAAAGAGGGAGAAACCCTACTCCTCACCTACGAGCACGGCGCCTGGCGTATCGATGAGTCTGCAGTCAATTTTTATAGCCAAAGTTCACCGCGAAGCGCGCTGCTCTCGTTTGTGCGCGCCTACGATCGCAAGCGCTACGATGTTTTGCTCCGTTTCGTACCCGAGGGGCAAAACGAGGGAGTGACCCAGGCGGTGCTCAAGAACTCTTGGGAGGGAGAGGAACAATTGGAGATGGAGCAAATTGTAGAAGGTTTGAGGCCAAGTATTGCCTCGGCCACCATCGAGTTATTGGGCGATCGGGCGACTATGAGCTATGGCCCCGGCGGAATCGTGGAACTCGTGCGAGAGCACGGGCTGTGGAAAATTGAGGATTTTCAGTGAGCAAAGATCGTAGAGCGCGCGTAGAGCGCAAAACTTCCGAAACCCAGATCACAGTCAGCGTGAATCTCGACGGCACCGGAAAACACAAGATTTCAACCCCCTTGCCCTTTTTGAGTCATATGTTGGAGCAGCTGCCCCGGCATGGCCTGATAGATCTTGAAATTCAGGCCACAGGTGACACCGAAATTTGCGGACACCATACCACAGAAGACTTGGGCATCGTGCTGGGCAAGGCAGTTCTGGAGGCATTGGGAGATCGCAAAGGCATTCGTCGTTATGGCTCGGCTACCCTTCCGATGGACGAAGCGCGCGTGTCTTGTTGTCTCGATCTATCGGGCAGAACATTTTTTGTTTGGGAGGTCGACATGCCCAAAGCAAAGATAGGAGATTGGGACACCGAATTAGCGGAGGTCTTTTTTGAGGGATTTGCTCGCGGCGCACAAATCAACCTGCACATGGTTCAAGAAGCCGGCAATAACCTGCACCACATCGTGGAGATTGCCTTCAAGTCCTTTGCAAAGGCTCTCCGGGCCGCCACCGAGCTCGATCCTCGTGCCCTAGGGAGCGTGCCCTCCACCAAGGGCTCCCTCGATTAAAGTCGCTCAAAGAGGGTGTGGGACAACATGCCCTGAGTGCGATTTCTACATACCGAAGTGGCGCGATGCGCCACTTTATCGTCAAGAACCTGGGCGAGCGACCGCTCACAACTTCTCGACGTGATCTCTCCATTCAAATATTTCATTCACCCGACTCAGTTAATCCAATTAGCTCTCGTGAGCACGCTTTTGGGGGCTTGCGCCCAAGAAGAAGGCGTCGCCGAAAAGGGCACACCCATTGGAGAGCCTGGGGACCAAGAGCCCGACAAGCTGCCCACTGGCGAATTTGAAATTCAGAGAGACGCTTCCGGGGCAGCCTATGTACAGCGAGAGTTGGTCATTCAACTCAAAAAGGATGCCGACGTTGAGACCCTCAAGCCAGATTGGGACGACAAAGGTATCACCCTGAAGGGGCTTGATCTCCCCCTTTTCACCAGCCTGCGCTTTGTGCGTCTCTCCTACCCCCCGTTGATGAACGAGGAGGAAGTAAGAGAGCTCCTCGAAGAGAGTGGCGGGGTGGAGAGCGTTGAACGTCATTATATTTACGAACTCGACGCGCTCCCCGACGACACTGAATATGGAAAGCTTTGGGGCCTTGAAAAAATAAACGCGCCACGAGCGTGGGACTTCACCCAGGGTTCATCCCAAGTGCGGGTAATGGTCATTGATACCGGCGTGCAGGCCGATCACCCTGATCTCGCCGCCAATATGGGCAATCGCGAGCTGGATACGGACGATCAATTTGTCGGAGACGTGCGCGGGTGGGACTTTTTAGAAAACGACAATGATCCCCAAGATCAATCGGGACACGGCACCCATGTTTCAGGAACCATTGGGGCGGTAGGAAATAATGCAGCAGGCCTCGTAGGCGTGAATTGGAATGTGCAATTGCTCAGCGGACGGGTGTGCTCCATTAGGCAATGCTCTAGCTTTGCAGTAGCCCAAGCGCTCCTTTATGCCGCCGAACAACGAGTGGATGTGATCAATATGAGTTTGGGTGGCTACCATCCCCCGGTCTCCTATCAAATGAAGGCGCTGGAAGCAGTGGGCGCCGCCGGTGGACTCGTTGTCGCCGCCTCGGGCAATAGTCGCCGCGATACCGACCGCATTGCGCACTATCCTTCTGCCTATGAATACGATTTTCTGGTGGCTGTTGCGGCGAGTGATCCCGAGGACAAGCTAGCTTCATTTTCAAACTTTGGAAAAACCTCGGTCGACCTAGCCGCGCCCGGAACGAGTATCAGAAGCACCCTACCCGGCTCAGCCTATGGCGAAAAAAGTGGCACCTCGATGGCTTCGCCCCAGGTCGCCGGAGCAGCGGCGCTCTTTCTTTCCTTGCACCCGCAAACCCCAGCCAACGAGCTGCGACAATATCTAATTGACTCGGCCAAGGGCATAAAAAGCTTCCGCGGTAAAATGGTAAGCGAAGGTCGCCTCGACCTGGGTGAGCTCATCGAGTTCTACCCTTTGGTGCAATGCGGCAACGGTTCGGTTGAAGGCGATGAAGCTTGCGACGACGGAAACCTTGAGCCCTGGGATGGTTGTAGCCCCACTTGCCAAGCTGAGCCCAATTGCCCAAACACAGGCGGCGCCTGTGATTCACGTTGCGGCGACGGCATGGTCTTGGGCTCAGCCGAAGAGTGCGACGATGGAAACCAGGTTGATGGCGACGGATGTAGCTCGACCTGTACGATAGAGGGCGGTTGGTCGTGCAGCCCCACCAGCGATAACTTACCCGACACTTGGAATGTCCCGGTCATCTACCGCGATATCAATCGTGCTCCCAAGAATGGTGGCGAGAGACATCCAGACTTCGAAAAATATTCAGGCAGCGATAGAACCGCTGGCCTCGTAGAGATGACCCTTGATGGTGAATTTGGTCTTCCTGTCTATACGGGCGCCTGTGAATTCAACGAGACAGGCTCAAGTTGCCCCTATGGCGCCCAGACTACCAGCGGTGATGACTTTGATACATGGTACCGCACCGACTCCCAATGGAATCGCCAAGTCAGTGCCACCATGCCCCTCGAAAGACAGGATGATGGGTCTTACGTCTATCGGCCCAATCAGCTCTTTCCGGTCGATGGCATGGGTTTTGTCGACGAGCGAAAGGAACGCAACTACGACAAACACAATTTCGGATTCACCACTGAGTTACGCAGTTGGTTTCGCTATGAAGGCGAGGAGCGCCTCGACTTTTCTGGAGATGATGACGTTTGGGTCTTTGTGAATGGTAAGCTTGCTCTTGATCTTGGGGGGGTTCATCCCCAACGAGAAGGTTTTATCGTCTTGAGCGGTACCGGCGCCTGTGAAAGCGTACGTTTAGAAAAACCATCACCCGATATTTGGGTAGACACCTGTCGTGACCTGGGCCTAGTCAAGGGAGAAGTCTACGAAATCGCTCTCTTTCATGCGGAGCGCCACACCGTTGCATCCAACTTTCACCTCACCCTGCGTAACATCGTTAAAAGTTCTAGCGTGTGTCGACCCCAGCCTTGCCCCCCAGGCTTCGCGGGCGAAGCCCTCAACTGCTCCGATAAAAACGAGTGCCAAGATGGCTCGCACGATTGCGACGCCAATGCTCTCTGCGAAAATACAGAGGGCAGCTATCTTTGCACGTGCGCCGATGGCCTAGTGGGAGATGGCACCCAATGCGAAGACCGAGATGAATGCCAAGACGGGAGCGCTCAATGCCCCGTTGATTCTACCTGTGTAAATCTCATCGGCTCCTATCGTTGCGAAGGGGGTCAGACAACCTTTCCCGATCCCGACGTGGACGAGTGCGCCCTACGCCTCGATTCTTGCGACGACAACGCAACCTGTCGTAATACGAACGGAAGTTACACCTGTTCTTGCAACGAAGGCTACTTTGGTAACGGATTCTTCTGCGGCGATCTCGATGAATGCGCCGGTGGACTAGACACCTGCGATCAGCATGCCATCTGTTCCAATACCGTTGGCAGCTTTGAGTGCGCATGCGACGTAGGCTGGCAGGGCGACGGCTTCACTTGCGACGACGAAGACGAATGCGACACGGGCAATCATGACTGCGACGCGAACGCACGCTGTGACAATATTGTGGGCTCGTTCGCTTGTTCTTGTAATCCCGGCTACAGCGGCGATGGCAAATCGTGCGGAGACGTGGATGAATGCGCTCTGGGGCTGGACACCTGCCCCTTGAATTCCGATTGTGTGAACGAACCGGGTACATTTTCCTGCGAATGCTCTCTGGGCTATGAAGGTGATGGCGTCAATTGCACCCTCATTCCCGACCCTGGTACCGGTGGCGGAACTGGAACAGGCGGAGCGAGCGGTAGCGGCGGAGCGAGCGGTAGCGGCGGAGCGAGCGGTAGCGGCGGAGCGAGCGGTAGCGGCGGTGATTCTGGCACGGGCGGCGCGGCTGGTACTGGCGGCACCGCGGGAACAGGCGGCGACTCTGGCGGAGGCGGAGGGACAGGCACCGGCGGCGACACAGGCTCAGGTGGAGCGAGCGGTACCGGTGGCAACCTAGGAACTGGAGGCGAGCCGGGCACTGGCGGCGCGGCTGGTACTGGCGGCGCAACGGGCTCGGGTGGAAGCAATGCAAGTGGCGGAGCGGCGGGCACAGGCGGCGCGAGCGCCAGTGGTGGAGCGAGCGGTAGCGGCGGTGCGACCTCTTCTGGCGGCGCGAGCGGTACGGGCGGCGCAAGCGCCAACGAGATGTGCGCCGACAACAACCCCTGTGACGAGGAAGCTGCCTGTACGGACGGTACAAGTGGCCAAGAATGCGCCTGCAACGAGGGTTTCAATGGTGACGGCTTCACATGCGATGACGACGACGAATGCGCTCTCGAAACAGACACCTGTGATGACAACGCCACCTGCCAAAACGCTTGGGGCGGATATTATTGCAACTGCAACCCTGGATTTTATGGTGACGGCGAATCGTGCCTGCTCAGTCCTGGTTTCGTAGAAAAAGTAGTGAGTTCAAGTGACCACACATGCGCCCTCCTTGAAGGCGGTAGTATCCGCTGTTGGGGATTCAACGAATATGGCCAGCTCGGTTATGGCGACACAGATTATACGGGTGACAACGAGCGAGCTGACGTGCGCGGTTACATCGACATTGGCGCAGAAATTAGCCAAATTGAAACAGGCTTTGCGCATACTTGTGCGCTCACGGTTTCCGGCGACGTCTATTGTTGGGGACGAGGCGACTACGGGCAGCTAGGTTACGGAAATATCGAGTCAATCGGTGACGACGAATTGCCCAAAGAGGCCGGTAAAGTCGACGTGGGCGGCATCGTTACCAGTTTGGCCGCTGGTGGAGAGCACACTTGCGCCCTCTTAGAGGGCGGAGCGGTACGCTGCTGGGGTGTAGGCATCGATGGACAACTTGGTTATGGCAACACAGATCGCATTGGCGATGACGAAAGTCCTGCCACGGCAGGAGATGTAGATCTCGGCGGCCCAGCCGTGGCTATCACAGCTGGTAGGGACCACACTTGCGCCGTGTTAGAAAACGGAGATCTCCTGTGTTGGGGGCGTGGCCTGTGGGCGCCCACGGGCTTGGGTCATACCAACAATATCGGTGACGACGAGACCCCCAGATTAGCCGGTAAGGTCGATCTCGGGGCTACTGCTCTCACCGTCGATGCAGGTTGGTATCATACCTGCGCCATCGTGCAGACCAATAACCTCAAAAGTCTGCGTTGCTTTGGCTATGGGGGCCTCGGCCAACTAGGTCAAGCGTCGACAGAAAGCATTGGGGATGACGAATCACCTGCCGAATGGGGTGACATTGAATTGGGCTTTGAACCCGCCGAAGTGAGCGCCGGACTTTATCATACCTGCGTCACCAACTCGATTGGCGAAGCCATCTGTTTTGGTTATGGAAAATTCGGGCGTCTCGGCTACGCCAATGAAGACGATCTAGGAGATGACGAAAATATCGACGCCCTAGCGAAGGTGCAAGTTGGTAGCCGAATAATTTCTCTCGCGGCGGGCACAGAGCACACTTGTGCAGTGCTGACTTCAGGCAGCGTCAGGTGCTGGGGTAGCAATGCCTTTGGCCAATTAGGCACAGGCTCACCTGCCGACATTGGGGACGACGAACACCCCGACGGGAGCGTGCCCATTCTCATCGCGGACGTGGACGAATGTTATATTGGTACCCACACTTGCGATCCCGTGGCAGTCTGCGACGACCTAGACCCAGGTTTTCGTTGCACTTGCCCCAGGGGGTTCACCGGGGACGGTTTTTCCTGCTTTCCCTTAGAAAACGTGGTCGTGGCATTAGAAGCGGGAGAAAACCACACCTGCGCAATTGTCACCACCGGCGAGAAGTTTGCGGCAGGTGAACCAGGCGGCAACGTACGCTGTTGGGGAAATGCTAGTTTGGGACAACTTGGTTTGGGGACGCCAGAAAATATTGGGGACAACGAATTTCCCCGCAGCGTCGGGACCGTTGCCCTAGGGGAACCCGCTGTGCAGCTTGCGCTGGGTGGCGGCCATACCTGTGCCCTCCTCCAATCGGGGGCTGTACGCTGTTGGGGCGATGGTACTCGCGGCCAGTTGGGATTGGGATACCCCGACACCATCGGCGACGATGAACTCCCCATGGCAGTCGCCCCGGTAAATATCGGTGGTCCTGTACAAAAACTTGTCGCAGGCAAACACCATACGTGCGCCCTCTTGACCAACGGAGGTGTCAAGTGTTGGGGCGAAGGGGACGTGGGTCGTCTTGGTTACGGCAATACTCTGGACATTGGTGTCACCGACGTACCTGCTAATCACGGAAATATTTCCCTGGGCGGCCTCGCGACTGATATCGCAGCCGGCGAATTTCACACCTGTGTGATTGTTGCCACCATGGATATTTACGAAGGCGGGGTCAGATGTTGGGGAGCCGGGGGCAGCGGGCGTCTGGGAGTCAATATCGTAGACGCTCTGGGGGACAACGAAGTCCCGTCTAGCGTTCCCTTTGTGCAATTGGGGGGGACTGCAATATCCCTCTCGGCGGGCAACTCTCACACCTGCGCCTTGATGAATGACGGTACAGCTCGTTGTTTCGGAAACGCATTTCAGGGGGCCCTCGGCTACGGCAATACGGACAACATCGGTGACGACGAACCCGCCTTCGCAGGGGGGCTTTTGGACTTCGCCGCCCCCATAGCCTCCCTGGCCTCCGGCGGAAAGCATACCTGTGCCGTGATGGATCAAGGAGTGGGCGAATTTGGGGCCAATGCAGGTGAGGTTCAGTGCTGGGGCTATGGTGCCAACGGTGCGCTGGGTCTGGCAAGTAGCGACACTGTGGGCACCAGCACTTCCGCGATGGACGCTCCCAAAGTAACGGTAGGCGGCTACGTGTTTCAAATCGCGGCTGGTGCGGACCATACTTGCGCACTCCTCTCCAATGGGGTGTCCTGTTGGGGCTCCGGCGCAATGGGCCAGCTGGGTTACGGAAACGGCGACACCTGGGGAGACAACGAAAACCCCGCAGACCGCGGGCTCGTCCCCCTCTACTAGAGCGCCGATCAGTTTGAGCGAAATACCCGGCATTTTCGTCCAGCTACAGATTTTAGAGGTGGTCCCCAATGCCGCACGAGCTCCGCCTCTACCCACAAATCGGCACTCGTGACATGCCGCCCTTCGCACCCAACGACAAATGCGTCGCCTCACTAGCAACGGGGTGAGCCCCACCGCCTTCGGCAGCGCAAGTGGGACTAAACATCCTCAAATTGCATGCTCGTGGACGAAGCGCCTTGGGCCACTACGGTTGCGCACATGGGTCTAGTTGGCGAGACGATAGAGCCCGCGCGCGCGCGGAAGACATCCCTTAAGCAGGATATCGTCAATCTACCCAACCTCCTGACCATGGGTCGCATAGCTGCCATACCCTTCATTCTCTACCTCATTGATCGTGGCACTCCCCTCGACGGAGTCTACGCCGCCCTAGCCTATGCCGGAGCGGCCATTACCGATCTCCTCGACGGCATGTTGGCGCGTCGTATGGGCATCGTGAGTGTCTTGGGTAAATTTCTCGACCCCCTAGCCGACAAATTACTGGTGACAGCATCATTGATCTGGATGGTGCCCATGGGACGAATCCCAGAATGGGCTGTCGTTTTGCTTATTTGTCGTGAAATTGCGGTAACAGCCCTTCGAGGAATTGCCAGCAGCGAGGGGGTAGTCATCAGCGCCGGCGACGGAGGCAAAAGCAAAACGGCACTCCAAATGGTCGGTATCCTTTGTCTGATCATCGGGTACCCCTACGAAATGTCCCTAGGCTTTTATGATCTCGGTCTTGTAGACCTTGTCACCGTCGGGCGAGCACTCATCTACATTTCGTTGATTTTTTCTTTGGCCAGCGCCATCGAATACTTCAAGCTATTCGTCGCCGCAGTCGAGGCAAAGGAGAAAAGGACCTAATCGCTCCTTGAGTGAGGGCCCTTGCCCTGTTAAATGGCGAAGATGTTCCGTAAAAGTCGCGCGTTTTCTTGGCTCCTTCTCGTAGGAATGGTGGGAGTTGTTGGTAGTTTTGTAGGCTGCGGTCTGCAAAAACAGGGCGAGCGCTGCTCATTAACCAATGGAAATAGCGATTGCGAAAACGGCGGCAGCTCCCTTTTCTGTACAGAAGCGGCCACTCTTCGCGGCGGGACTGACAAGGTCGATCGCTGTTGCCCTCATCCCGATATTGAGCCCAGCGACACTCGCTGTGCAAAACGCACGGTGGTGGACGGGGGCGGCGGAGCCGGGGGCGCAGGCGGCGACAATGGAGCAGGCGGTGCTGACGACGGCGATCGCGACACCGAGATTGGTGGCAGCTGTGATGCCGACTCCGATTGCATCGTCACCTTAGTCTGCGGGAGCAGCAAGAAATGCCAGGAACAGGCTTGTCGTTATCCAAGCGATTGTCCCACCGAACTTGTATGCGGTCCGACTGGTGTCTGCCAATTCGAATGCAAAAGTGACCGCGATTGTACCGCTCCTTTGGTGTGTTCCAAAGACCAAAGCTGCGTGACGAACTAAGATTTCACGATCCATCCCTAGCAACTGTGATGGCCAATAAAATCAAAGATCGCATATTTTCGCCGGTGGATGCCGGCGGATTACAAAACTTTGGGCCCTTTCGTTTAGGAGGGCGTGTTCTCCTTCAGGGCGACGGCTTTCTCCTACTATCCGACGCTTTCACTCGTCTGCGTCTCACAGTGAAAGAAGAACACGAAGCAAGCGCTGGTGATCTACTCCTCTGCGAGGTCGAGTTTCGCGCTGGGGAGTATCACCTACTGGGACTCTTGCACCACGCTCCCCAGGGGGAGTCGTTAGGCGGCGGAGAGTTCCTACGTTTGGGGCAAGAAGCCGCCGGGACCATCGTGTCTCGCGGTCGCTTGCTCAAAGAACGCCATCGAGCGCTCCAGGCTGTGCGTGACTATTTTGAGGAGCAAGAGTTTGTAGAAGTGGAGACGCCTACATTTGCCCCCTGCCCCGGACTGGATCCCCACGTGCATTCTTTGGCGGCTATACAGAGAGACAAGCGCCGCGATTTTCTCATCACCTCTCCCGAGTTCCACATGAAGCGACTACTCGTCGGAGGAATGCCCCGCATCTTTCAATTGGCGCGTTGTTTTCGGGCAGAAGAATTGGGTCAACATCACGAGCCAGAATTCACCCTTCTTGAATGGTACCGCGCGTATGAAGAATTTGAGGCGATCTTACAAGACACCGAAGAGATCGTGCGGCGAGTCTTTTCGCGCTTGGGCTCAGAAAATAGATACCCCGGAGGCACCTTGGGCCAAGTCTTTTTGCGTAGAACTGTACGCGAGGCATTTCGAGAATTTGCGAACGTGCACGATGCGGTGGCCCTGGCCAATCAAAATGCTGACGAGTACTTCCGCATTCTAGTTGATGAAGTGGAGCCCGGGTTGGCTCGATTGGGCTCCCCTGTATTTCTTACCCACTATCCCCTGAGTCAAGGAGCCCTGGCCCGCGCCTGTCCCGTGGATCCTACAGTGGCCGAGCGTTTTGAACTCTATTTAGGAACCATGGAGATCTCCAACGGCTACGGTGAACTCACCTGCGCAAAGGAGCAACACGCACGCTTTGTCACCGAGGTAAAGAGGCGTAAAGAGGCCCAAGAACCCGAATATCCCTTGGACGCACGCTTCCTCGACGCTCTCCACGAGGGACTCCCCCCTTGCTCTGGCAATGCCCTGGGCATTGATCGCTTGGTAGCCCTTGCTCTTGGCGCACAGAAAATAAGCGATACCCTCGCATTTTCGGATGCGGAGCGCTAGGCCGGGGGACCCCGCGCCCCAGACCGGCCGCAATGAGGAGCAATTGAGTGAGCGAAACCAGCATAGACGGCGACCAAAACCTTCAGATCATTACCCAAGATGAAGAAAAGTGCCTGGCGCGCATCCAAGGGCATTTAGGCGAGCGCAAAGTCAGCGCCCAGGGTGCAAAAAAGATCAACTACGACAAAGAACTGATCTCTCTGCGAGACCAAATATCGCAGGCTCGCACCGAAGACGTGCCGCCGCTCTTAGAGCAAATGGAGAGAGTACAGGCACTAGCTGCACGGCAGTCGCAAAAAAAGGAGGAGTTTGTTGACCCTCGCTCGCCTTATTTTGGTCGCATGGTCCTAGAGGAAGAAGGGCGCCAACGGGAAGTTCTCATTGGACGCGGTACCTACCTCGACGCTACCCGCGGTGTGCGTATTGTAGACTGGCGTGATGCGCCTGTGAGCCGACTTTTTTACAGATACGCCGAGGGCGACGACTATGATGAGGAATTTGGCGGAAAAGAAGTTTACGGCGTCGTAAAAACTCGACGCAGCCTCACCATCGCAGAGAAAGAGCTCAAACGCATCTCCAGTCCTCAAGGAAGTTTTCTGCGCAGCAAGAAGCACGGGTGGGTGCAGCTTGATGATTCTTCAATGAAACTCGCTGGTGGCCAAGGCTCTGCCTCCCGCGCAGTAAAACCCCGCGGCAAGTTAGGCGTAGGAGACGCCATCACCGAGAACGAGGACAAACATCTCAAGGAGATCACCCCTCTCATCGATCAACGTCAATTCGAATTGATCACGCGCCCCGATTCAGGATTGGTAATCATCCAAGGAGGTGCGGGGAGCGGTAAAACAACCATCGGACTGCATCGATTGGCCTATCTAGCCTACCACGACAAACGACGTTTTCGCCCCGAGAAGATGCTCGTCGTTGTATTCAACGAAGCCTTGGTTCGTTATATTTCCCATGTTCTACCCTCCCTAGGTTTAAAGGGTGTGGTCACCCGGACCTACCAGGATTGGGCTGCACGACTGCGTGCTTCAGCGCTACCCTACCTTCCTCGAATTTACAGCGATGACACACCGATTTCAGTAACACGTGTCAAGAAGCATCCCATCATGCTTCAAGTTTTGGAAAGCCAGGTGACTGAAGCTGCAAAAAAAATCAGCTCCCAGCTAAGAGAATTTGCCCAAGCCGATCCTAACCTAGAGCCAGGTATCGTAACCTTCGAGCGCTCTGCCGAACGCCCGCTCCTTCACCGCATGCACGGCCTTCTCGCGTGGATCAACGATCACGAGGAGGCGATTTTGGTAGAGCCACGTCACCAAGCGATCCGCTTTGTTAAGCGACAACTAGAAAACTTCAAGGACGTGAGCCATCTCTGGGCAGAGATGCTGACAGATCTCTCGTTGCTCAAAAAAGCGTTCAAAGACTGCGCTCCCGGCACTCTCCTTTCGGGAGACATTGAGCGGGTCCACTCCTATTGTTCAAAGCATTGCAGCGCCGCCATCCATCACGCCGAAGAGCGCATGGAAGGCGCCTCCGAAGACGATGCTGAAGACGCGCCACAAGCGGTCGATGGACTGCAGTTGGAGGAGCGCGCAACCCTCGATCGCGAGGACGACACTCTACTGTTGCGTTTATTGCAACTTGTACGTGGACCGTTGCGAAAAGGACAATCAGGAAAAGAAGCGCTTATCTATGAGCACGTTTTAGTCGACGAAGCTCAAGATCTAAGTCCGGTCGAGATGGCGGTCATTTTTGGTACCGTCAGCAAGGGACAAAGCGTCACCCTCGCGGGCGATACCGCCCAACGACTGCATATGGACAACGGCTTTTCCGATTGGAAAACAGTGATCGCCGAGTTGGGTCTTTCTCATGTAGAAGTCGAGCCTCTCAAGCTGAGCTATCGCTCCACGGCAGAGATTCTCGAAGTAGCCGCTCACGTATTGGGTCCCCTTGCTCCCGAAGATCCCCCCCTAGCAACGCGACACGGCGCTCCGGTCGAACTCTTTGTTCGGGGAGAAATGGGGGAATCAGTGGCGTTTCTCGCGGAGGCACTCCGCTCTCTGGCCATCAACGAACCACGCGCGTCCATCGCCGTTGTGGCCCGTTATCCAGAGCAAGCCGACCTCTATTATCGTGGTCTCCAGCGCGGCGAGGTCCCCTATCTCCGTCGAATCGACGATCAGAACTTTCCCTTCAAACCAGGAGTCGACGTCACGGACATCCGCCAGGTGAAAGGCTTGGAGTTCGATTACGTTATTTTAGTTGAAGTGACTGAAAGCGCTTACCCTCAAGAGATCGACGCTCGACATCTGTTGCACATCGGCGCAACGCGCGCGGCCCATCAACTTTGGATCATGGCAAGCGGAAAACCCAGCTTGCTCTTGCCCGAAGCCCTCCGCGATCGCGGGTATTGATGAAGAGGTTGACCGGAGCCACGCTTCCTTGCGATAGATCCCTATGCGCACTTTTGCCCCCTCCGGATTGATTGCAACTCTCGGGCCCCTTCTTTTCGGGACTCTAGCCCTCGTTGGATGTGCCCAAAGAAGCGGGGCTCAGGCAGCACAACCTATCGGCACCTCCAACGAGGTCGTATTGAACGAGGTGCCGGACGATGCAGCCCCTCCTGAGCGGGAGGTCCCCGATGAGAATATTGTGAGGCAAGCGGGACGCCCGTTTGAGGGCTATCGTGTTGCCGATAAAAAACGTCTCTCCCCCGACGAGTTTTTTACGTACATGGCTTCGGCTGACGCAATATGCATCGGTGAAAGTCATGGGCAAGCTCTCGACCACTACGCCCAGTTACGTACCATCGAGGCCCTTCTTGAGAGAAGAAGCATGCGCGGTTTCGAATTGGGGGTGGCCTTGGAGATGGTACGACAAGATTCTCAAAATTTCCTCACAGCTTTCGAACAATCACGCATCTCCTCAGACGATTTTGCAGATCTCTCCAATTGGGATATCGAATGGGGAGTCCCCATTCAATATTACCTGCCTCAATTGAGGAGCGCAGCCGAGAGCGGTGCGCGCCTTTTAGCCCTGGGAGTCGAACGGGCTTTGACCCACGAAATCGCTACAGGCGGTATCGAAGCTCTAGATCCTAAGAAAATCGAGCATCTTCCCGAATTAGATTTTGACTCGGCAGAACACCGCGAACTCTTTGACGACCTGATGCAGGAACACCCGCACGGGAGCCAGGAGGTGACCGCCGCGAGCGCTCCCAAGGCGAACAAACCTTTGAGTACTCGTGAAAGCGATTTGCATCACTCGCCTGAGCACCACGAGCAAACAAAAGCAAATCTTGAATTCTACTATGAAGCCCAGGTCGTATGGGACGAATCCATGGCTAAGAAAAGCGCAGATTTTCTCCTGGCACGACGCCCCGGCCGCAAGCTAATCATTCTTGCAGGTAAGGCTCATTGTCACCGAGACGCTATCCCGAAACGTCTCATGAGGCGAACGGGAATGAATGTTGTCAGCCTTCTCCCGGTGACGGGCGGGAAAGTACTTTCCTACCAGGGTTCAAATTCCCATGGCGACGACCGCTTGGCTGACGGCTACGATTTTCAGTTGGTATATCAAAGGTGAGGCAGCTCAGATCAGCACTCAAGATCACCCTCGCTTCCATCACATTACTCGCTTGTGGGCCCAACATCCCTGCGGCCCGCCCCTTTCCCCAGGGAGTCAACACTTCCCGGCCGGAGCTTGCGCCGAAAGATCGCGTCAAGTTGGTGAGCGCTCCCGGTCGCCCCACCTTGCAGATGATACGCCGCCAGGGCGATCCTAAGGGCGCAATTGCCGTAGCAGCCTTCCCCCCAGGAGGAAGCGTTGCGACTTTGCTTTTGGGTGCGCTGCTCGAGCTTCGCCTCAAAGAGCGTCTAGGTGACCGCGAGGCCCATCTAAAGATTGAGTCCATCGGGCTTCTCTATTCGATCGAGGTAAATTCTCCTGAAGATGGCAAGGGCATGATGGATTCTGTGTACGATGCTCTTGCCAACCCTGTTGAGATACAAGAAGCCGCCTTACTGCAAAACCTCGAGTTTCTCACAACAGCCCGTCAGCGCGTCGGTGCCCCCTCACCCTACCGCAAATGCATGGGACAATTAGGAGCCGAAGGTGCCGATGAACTCATTGTTGACAGCTCTCTTTCTTCTCCACCTCATTGGGCGAAATATCTCGAAAAGCTGCGCAAAGAATCCTTTGTAAGTTCTCGAATTGGTCTCTCGGCATTGGGTTCACGCCAGCTGCTTTCACAGGTGGCAAAGGCTCATGACCGCTCGTGGGCCAAGGGCCCTAGTTTGCATGATTCTTGGTCAGGTGAGGAGCATATCGCCGTCATAGAAAGTGAAGGGGGACGGGAGCTACGACTTGCCTTACGCGTCGCAGACAGTACTGCAGCTCTTTCCGCAGCACGTTCTCTCAAGGGTCCTCACCATAGTTTGCATTCACGCCTGCACGCCCTAGACCCTCACCTGCACTACCATTCGGTGCAAGTCTCTTTGCGACCTGCCGGCGCTTGCATTGGTCTCACCATTACCCTCGACGAGCACTTAGGTCGTCCTTCTGCTCAGCGCATCGCGCAAGCGGCAATCCTAGCGACAGATGAGATGGGGGCATCAATGGGGCGTAAGCTCTCGCGGGACGAAGGAACCCTTACCCTGCTCGCCCCCCAAGGAGCCCTTGAGGCAGCAGCCCTCGCGGCGTGGACGGCTCCCCGCTCACCCACGACCACAAAGCCATGGGACAGAATTGTCGAGTACCGCTCCCCCCCCGGCGAGTCCCTCTCCCCAGCAAGCCTTTCAACAGTGATTGAGGAGACCAAGGCAAGTTGGGCACGCCGTAGGGTTCATGTTGTTGCAAAGAAAGAAGCTGGACAAGGAGAACTCTGGATGATGTTGGCTTCCACTTGTGGCATGGCGAACGAACTCCCCGAGGACTCGGGACTTCGAGCCCTCACGGTCAGTAGTCTTGCTGCTGACTTTAGTGGCCTACGCGGAGTCACTTTGAGCCCTTGGGTGTCGACACGAGGCGTCGGGCTCGTTGCCCATGGCGCCGCCTTGCGGGGAGAGACCGCAAAACAGCACGCTCGGCGACTTGCCCGTTCTCTCGCCTCGGCATTCTCAGGCAGCCCTCTCGATGGCCGAGACGTGGCCTCTATGCGAGCGGCCCAATTGATCCGCATCGGCAGCGATCCAGGTATCACCTTGGTGGACAACATCCTTGGAGCGGGACATCCCTCCATGGTGAGCCCTTGGGGAAACGAGAAGACCACGGGCACCGCCTCGACCGCCGACGTTGAACGCACTCGGGCCGATATGGTGCAAGAGCCCTTACTTTTGGCCATCTTAGAAAATTCCGAAGCCAATCAAAAGAAGGCCGCGCAAACGGCTCTCTCACGATGGCTCGCCCCTTCCAGGCAGCATCCCACAAAGTGTGAGAAACTGAGCCCTAGTCCTCCTGCTCCTGGGACCTGGACTCTTGAAACTATTGATGAAGGTGTGCAAGAGGCCACCTATATTGGAGTGTGGAGCCCAACACACCCAGTACTAGGCCGCGCAACCGCCTACTTGCTCAATCGCCCCGGCGGATACATTGACAAGGCTTTGCATCAACCAGGTTTGGCCGCAAACGCCGAAGCCCGTTGGCTCGGAGACGAGAGAACCGGAGGACTCGTCCTCCGCGTCTCTGCAGAGCGGCACCTACGCCCAAACGCCGTGCAACAGATCCGTGGTCTCTTGGAGAACCTATCCCAAGGACATCTAACTCCTGAAGATCTCGAGCTGGTACAGGGCGTACACCAGGCTCAAGAGAGGGCATTGGCGCGCACTTCGACAGGACGGTTAGTGCAACTCTGGCAAAATGCTTCCAGCAACCATGAAGCTCCTCCCGTTCTCAGCCTTGAAAACCTTCGACGCGTCCAAAAGGGTCTCAATGCCTCGCAACATCGAGTGGTCAATGTGCGTCAACGAGAATAATTAAAAAAAACTAAGCGCTTTTATACCAAAAGCCCCCCGAGTCGCCCGTTTGGCTACAAAACCCACGCCCTGCGTGCTACCTCGCGCACCATGAACGCGCCGGCGCACAACACTGTAGTAATTCTTGACTACGGATCTCAATACACCCAACTGATTGCTCGTCGAGTACGCGAAAGTCACGTGTATTGCGAGATACATCCTTGCACTCTCGATCTCGCCCACCTGAAGAAGATCAATCCTTCAGCCCTGATTCTCAGCGGCGGCCCCGACAGTGTCTTTGGTGAAAACTCGCCCAAAAGCGCCCCCGAGATCTTGGAGCTCGGCGTACCCACCCTGGGAATTTGCTACGGCGAGCAGCTCATGGCCCACCAATTGGGTGGACTCGTTGAGAAAGGGGAGCACCACGAATACGGCCGCGCCGAACTCACCATCGACAACCCCACGGGCATCTTTACTCCTTTCAAGAAAGGCGAAAAAATCGAAGTATGGATGAGCCATGGCGACCGCTTAACCCGCGCGCCCGAAGGCTTTCACACAATAGCTTCCAGCCCCAATGCACCCCTCTGCGCCATTGAGCACAGCGAAAAGAAGTTTTACGGGATTCAATTTCATCCCGAGGTGGCCCACACCCCCCGCGGAACGGAAATTCTCAAGGCATTTCTCTTTGATGTTGCAGGACTAAAAGCCGATTGGACCCCCGGATCGTTTGTTGACGAAACGATTGAACGCATCAAGAGCCAGGTCGCAAGCGACGAGAAAGTGATCTGCGGCCTATCGGGCGGAGTTGACTCATCAGTGGCTGCAATTCTTTGCCACAAAGCAATCGGTGATCAACTTGTGTGCATCTTTGTAGACAACGGACTTCTCCGCAAAGGTGAATTTGACGGTGTGCAAAAGATGATGGACGAGCACTTCGACCTCAATGTCATCGCCGTGGACGCGCGACGGCGCTTTTTGGACGAGCTGAAAGGCGTCACCGACCCTGAAAAGAAGCGTAAAATTATCGGCAGAGTCTTTATTGAAGTTTTCGACGAAGAAGCCAAGAAAATTGACAATGCTAAGTGGCTCGTGCAGGGCACGCTCTATCCTGATGTAATTGAGAGCGTCTCAGTGCGCGGTCCGAGCGCCGTCATCAAGAGCCACCACAATGTAGGCGGGCTCCCCGATAAAATGAATCTGAAGCTCATCGAGCCCTTGCGTGAACTCTTCAAGGACGAGGTAAGAGCCGCGGGCAAGTCCATGGGCATGCCTCATGATGTGCTCTGGCGTCATCCTTTTCCCGGGCCGGGGCTTGGAGTACGCTGTTTGGGTGAACTCAAGGACGAACGTTTGGCTGCTCTCCGTGAAGCGGACGCAATTGTAGACCAGGAAGTGCGAGCTGCAGGTCTCTATTCGGAGATTTGGCAGTCCTTCGCAGTGCTCCTCCCCGTAAAAAGTGTAGGGGTCATGGGCGACAGCCGTACCTACGAGGAGGCATGTGTAATTCGAGCGATTAGTTCCACCGATGGCATGACAGCTGATTGGTCTCGCATTCCTCATGAAGTGCTAGCGAAAATGAGTACTCGTATTATCAACGAGGTACGGGGCATCAATCGCGTGGCTTACGATATCTCCAGTAAGCCCCCTGCAACTGTCGAGTGGGAGTAATGCTTCCTTTTTCCCGGAGCGCTCAACTACTTTCATGCAAGCTCTTGGGTGCATGCCTTCTGTGTAGCGCGCTTCTATCGGCCGGATGCGCCACCATGGGGCTGCGCTCGGCGGTGGATTTGAAGGTGCAAGTAGCCCCGGGTACCCCCAAAAATGCATTGGTATACATCGATGAGCATTATATCGGCACCCTTGCGGCCCTCGAAGCAAAGGGTGTGCGCTTACCCGAGGGCGAACACCGCCTGATGGTCGAAAAAACGGGCTATTTTCCCTTCGATAGAATCGTGATCAGCGAAGTAAAAGCTATCGATCTCAAGATCGAGCTTTTACGCCTTCCCGATTAAAAATGGAGATCTCCACAGTGACCGACGAGCAGGTAAAAAACACTGAATCCAACGAACCCGGATTTCCCAATGTCTCTCCGGGACAGTTGGCCATGTACGTAGGCTTAGCATCGCTCACCGTACTCTTCACGGCTAGTTTGGTAGCGTTTTACATCACCCGTGCGCAGGCGCAGGCATGGCGTCCAGCAGACTTACCCCCCCTGCCCTGGGGGCTGTGGCTCAATACCTTGGTCCTGGCTCTCTTGAGCATTTTTCTACGCCGCGGAGAAAAGCATCTCCATGAGAATCTTCCCAAAGCGCTAGGCAAAGACTTTGTCATCGCAAGTCTACTTTCGATCGCATTTTTGGCCCTGCAAGCCCTCAATTGGCGCGAAGTCGCTCATGCAGCGTTGCAGACCCGAGAGAAAACTCTTTACGTCTACACATTCTATTCGTTAACAGTATTGCACGCTTTACACGTAGTGGGCGGCATCGCTCCGCTCCTCGTCGTGGCCCGCCGGGCCCCTCAGCAATACTACGCGGGGGCGCGAAAAGAGCGCATCAAATTGGTGCGCCAATATTGGGACTTTCTCTTCATCGTGTGGGTGATACTTTTATTATCTTTGTGGTTTTCGTGAGCTTTTTAAGGGAGGTTTCCGGCAGAAACGCTCCTCCCCCTTCTGAATTGATTGGCAGTTTGTTTAGATGAATGAATCCACCATAGATGGGCTAAATCGCGCCCAACGCACTGCGGTAACCACCATGAGTGGCCCTCTTCTTGTACTAGCGGGAGCCGGCACGGGAAAAACACGCGTCATCACATTTCGCATTGCCGAGTTGATTCGCTCAGGCATACCCGCCGATAGAATTTTGGCGGTGACCTTCACCAACAAGGCCGCCCGCGAGATGCGGGAGCGTATGGAGAAACAGCTGGGGCCCAAGAAAAAGAGAGCGCGCCGTAAGAAACCGGAGATCTCCACGTTTCACTCCTTGTGCGTACGTATTTTACGACGACATGCCTCCGCATTGGGCTACCCCGACAACTTCACAATTTACGATAGAGGGGATCAAGAAACCGTAGCTCGTAGTGCGTTGCGCGATATTCGTGTCGGCACACAGACCCTGCGCCCAGGTGACTTGATCAGCCAAATTAGTACTTGGAAGGGAAAAACACTCAACCCCCAGCAAGCCCAAGAAGTCGCCCAAGACGATATCGAGGTGCTCGCAGCGCAAGCCTACGCCCGCTACCAGGCGTCCTTGCGCGCCTCCGGCGCGATGGATTTTGACGATCTACTCAGTTGTACTGAGAAGCTCCTTCTCGAACATCCGGAGATTCGTTTTGCCGAAGCCTCACGCTTTGATCATCTCTTGATAGACGAGTACCAGGACACAAGCGGCCTGCAGTATCGCATTGTGAGGGCGTTAGCCGAAGCACACCGAAATATCTGCGTCGTCGGAGACGACGACCAATCTATCTACGGTTGGCGTGGTGCCGAGGTGGAGCATATTCTCGGGTTTAACAAACAATGGCCCGAGGCGAAGGTAGTCTGCTTAGAGGAAAACTATCGCTCCACAGGGTGGATCCTCCACTTGGCCAATACCTTGATTGCTCATAACTCGCTTCGCCATGACAAAGTACTCAAACCGGCCCGAGCCGGGGGCGAACCCCCTCGGTTCATTCCCTATCAGGACGAAAGCCACGAAGCCGAAGCCGTAGTCGGCGAGATTTTTCGCAAAATCAACCGCGAAGACGAAGAGCGCGTTCTAGCTAGTAAAATTGCCATACTTTTCCGCACCAATGAACAGCCACGCGTCTTTGAACAAGAGATGCGGCGCTCTGGGGTCCCTTATCGCCTCGTTGGCGGCCAAAGCTTCTACGATCGCAAGGAGATCAAAGATCTCCTCTGCTATTTACGCGTACTGGCCAATCCTATCGATGAGGTTTCTCTGCTGCGAATCATCAATACCCCGCCGCGCGGTATTGGGCCCGGCTCAGTTCAGGTGTTGTTAGATGAGGCTGTGGCCAATGGCGATCCTCTCTGGAATTTATTGCCGGTGGCGGTATCCCACCCTGATGTCGCCCATGGGGCAGCTCAGGCAATCGAGAACTTTCGGCTGATGATAGACGAGCTACGAGGTGAAGTGGCCGACCAACCCCTCTCGCAGTTCATCATTCACACAATTGAGCGCATCGACTACAAAGCCGAACTGCAGCGTCAATACAAAGATCCTAGTGAACAAGAGACTCGCTGGAATGCCGTTCAGGAGTTGGTCAACGCCGCGGCAAGCTACGAAGAGCGAGACGAAAACCCCACCTTGGTTGGTTTTTTGGAAGAGTCGAGTTTATCGGATAAAGACGACGAAAAAGACGACGAAAAAAAGGAGCATGCGGTGACTCTCATGACCTTGCACAGCGCTAAAGGACTAGAGTTTCCCCAGGTCTATCTTGTCGGTCTTGAAGAGGGCTTTCTCCCTCATAAGCGCTCTCTCATGGAGAATGCCAACACCATCCCCGAAGAACGGCGGCTGGCCTATGTGGGAGTAACACGCGCCCAAGACGAACTCACCCTGAGCTTCTGCAAAAGCCGCATGAAGTGGGGCAAACTCAAAACTCAAATTCCTAGTCGTTTTCTTTTTGAAATGCGGGGCGAAACCCACAAGGCCCAAGCGTTGGCCGCGCAATCCAAAGAGCAATTCGATCAGGAACAGATCCGCGCTACAGCCTTCGAAGAAGAGAAGCAAAAAAAGGCAAAGAAGAAGAGTCGCAAGAAAAAGACAGTCGACAAGACAGTCGACAAGAAAAAGACAGTCGACAAGAAGAATACCGCTGCGCCTGTTTTAAAAGAAACAGCCCTCTCCCCCAAGTCCGATGCAGACGCAGATCGCCCAGCGCTCACACTTCAAGTACCCGTTTCCAAGAAAGCCCCTCTCGGTATAAAGAAGCACCAAAGTTCGAGCGTGCCTGAGTCTCCTCCCGCAGTAGTCGAGACCGAGGCTGACAAGGCCCCTGTCTACAAGCAGGCCAGCCTCTTCGGCGATTGATCTACTCCTGTGCTCTCAATCAAAGTCGTCGAAATCATCGCCGTCACTATCAGCTGATGACGCAGCGTCTTCTCCGCCCTTGGGCTCGTCCCCTGGTAGAACAAAGCGTAGGGCGAGGTAAAGTGAAGTGTAGCGATCCGTTGCGCCTCCGGCTACCCGGTTCGCCGGGCGGTCGGTAGGAACTGGATTGAAGTCGAAGCCATAATTCCAAAACTCAATCCCGACCAACGCGTCCATCCACGGAGTAAATCCCCAGCCAACGTGCCCTTCAAAGTGGGCACCTTGGGCGCTCGCATTGGGGAACCACTCGTCCGAGCCGATCTCGCCCACTCCTAGATTCAATAGGTACGATGCTCCTAGCCCGAGGATGAGCTTGCTCATGCGGAACTCTACATCTCCGCCGATCTCTATAAAACTATAACTAATGTCAGGAAAACGATCGGTGCTGTTTCCGGCATCGTCCTGAAGACCAATACTTTGACCGCCATAGTTGACGTTGAGCCCTAGGAGAGCTGGACCGACTGGCAGGCGTCCGCGCAAGCCAGTATACCAATAGAGGTGATTTTGGGTGTACGAAACATCACCATCGTTGATCTTGGTAGCAAAGCCGGTTTCGACACCACCCGTAAGGCCAATATTTGACGCCCAATTTCCGGTAAAGTGAGCTGCTGGATACCAATGGCCATTGATCATTGCCATGGGAGCGGCCGAAAGAGTGTAGTCTTCAAGTTGCCCAGCGCCCGGTGCACCGACGTCTGCCAAAGTATCTGTGTAGCGAAATGACCGACTATAGAGCCTTAAACCAGCTCGAATATCGAGCGGAGAGGGTCGTGCACCCTTGGAGGTATCGTCCTCTTCCTCCTCCTTTTGAGGCTCCTCCTCTAGGTCGCTTTCTTCCTCCTCAACCACTTCTTCTTCGATTGGCTCAGGTGGTGGTGGAGGAAACCCCTCGGCTTGCATCACAGCACCGTAGAAGAGTTCTCCACTGACCAAGGCGGTTTCGTACTTGCCCCAACTGGGCCCCTTGACCTTCACCATCTCGATCAGATGACCGTCTTTTCCGTCAAATACTGATACCTCAGCACTCCACCCTCTACCAAACTTACCCCTGGCGAGAATGACCACATCGGCCTCAACCCCTAGAGCAGCCTCGGCAATTTTCTCTTCGCTTGCACCAATTTTTAGGCCAACCGAGACATCTTCGTCGATGAGTTCGAAACGCGGATCTTCTTCGATGCCTTGCACAAGCCACTTGCGCGCACTGGAACCTTTGGCCCCAGCCACAGTGCCGACCAACACTTTCATAGGCTCAGTTTGTGGGTCCACAGCTACTTCATCACTACTGATGTCTTGGCCCCAAGCTAAAGCCGGATCAAAAGTTGCGCCAAAAAGAGAAACAAGGAGGGCATATCGAAACAAATGAGATTGTGTGGTCATAAATACGGATTCACATCTTGTGAAACGCTACCAACTCAATCAAGTATCGTTCTTGAGCTGGCAGTACTAACTATTAAATGGAGAATAGACGAGCAGACTGTCTGTTTGAGATTGCGGATTCCCCAGACAATCCACAAATTAGGAGTTCAGGTGAGGGTATGAGGTTTTATGGCCCAGCTGCGATCACCGAAGCTATCCACTTTTCGACGCAGGCCATGTCCTCATCATTGAGCTTGAGGGCGTAGGGAACAGGCATGGGAGAGCCACATGCCTGAGTATTCTTCAGTTTAGTGAGCATGAGACTCTCCTGTACTTGAGCGCTATTGACGAGCAATGCGGAGGAATCCATGCAAGCAGGGGCCACTGCCGACTTGTCCAGGAGCCGCGCCGCAAGCCCGTCGCTGACCAGATCGACCCCATAAGTCGCCGTGCCAGCAGCATTGTGGCAACCACCGCACTTTTCTTCGAAAATGGGCAGAGCATCACAAGAAGCTGCCGGTTGATTGCCTCCACCTGCCGCTCCCATCATACCCGGCCCACCACCTAAGTTACCTCCGCCGCCCGAACCCGAAGCCCCTCCCGAGGCCCCATTGTCACCAGAATTCACAGAGCCAGCAGCTGCGATGTGATCCTTTGCGTTTTCTAGTTCCGCTCCGCCAAAACAACCGGAAAAGATCAGCCCGGCAGCCGTCAACAGCCCTGCAGGTAAAAGAGTCAATCGTAGGCCGCGGAAGTTCGATTCATTAAGCATAATTAGTGGTCCAATCGGTAGGGTATGGTAGCGAGAGGGTATTCTAGTGTGCCTATAACAACTAAGCCCGCTTGGGTGGGCTTTTTCTTTACATCTCCCCAAATAACGCGAAATAATTTCGCGAGCCCGCAAAACTTCCATCTACGCGGTAAGTCCAACGAGTATTTCGCTGTGCCCGCGAGAAGTGTATCCATTCGTGACAGCAACGATTGAGCGCCCATTCGTCGAGCACAGCTGTACATCGCTCTCCGACCATGACTGACCCCCAACTAGTTGTTACTAGCGTGAATGAAGCGCTCAAACTACACGGTTTCGACATCTTTCATCTATTTCAAGTGCGTGAATGCAACCAATTGCTGCCCACACGATTTCAAATTCAAGCGTCACCTCACTCCCTCGCCCTCTTGATTGGCAATAGCCGTGAGCTTTGGGTGCCCTTTACGAGACATTGCCGCGAACAGGCTCCAACAGCCACTCCCCGCAGCACGCAGACTCACCCTCTGGATGCCTACGTAGTGGCTAAGGTCACTCAAAGTCTCTCCCCATTAGGCCCTCTTCCGCTTCTACAGTTTGCACACACGGTGATCCCTCAAGCCATCGCCATCCAGCGGCAAGCCCAGGCGGCTGGGCTTGCTCACCTTGGTCCCGCTCATCTTTCTATCCATCCCCAATGGGGTCCATGGTTCGCCCTCAGGGCCCTCTGCGTTCTTCCCCCTCGCTATGTTGAGGCTCACTTTCCAATTCTGGACAATCACTCCCCCGCGCCCAACCCGTGCCATGGCTGCGTAGCACCATGCACCGAAGCTCTGAAGAAGGCCATCTCCTTCTCCTCCCCTTCAACTGCCTCGCCAACAACCGCACCCTCGCCAACAACCGCACCCTCGCCAACAACCGCACCCTCGCCCACAACCGCACCTTCCCCGACCAACTCACTCAGCGCCAAGAACCGGGCTTGGCTCAAAGTACGAGAAGTCTGCCCCGAACATCGTGAAGCTCAGTACAGTGACGAGCAAATTCTCTATCACTACCAAAAGGACCTACGAACACTCGGGTTGCGCTCTTCGACCTAAGACTTCTAGGGCCTGCCTCAACGAAAGAAACTTTTCTCTTGCGCATTGAGTGCGCGCCCCGGCTTCCTTCTCTGCACGGTTCAGCAATGCCCAGTCATTCGCGGTGATCACAGAGACGCCCTTCGCCTGCAAGAGACGAACAATAGCGTCGGGTTCTCGTGAAGGCCCCACTTGGTCGAGATCTTTTTCCATAGACGCTACGGTCTGCACTGCACACGCCTTATTCGTACCAATTAAGCCTGTGGGCCCCCTTTTGATCCACCCAGCCACATAAAGCCCCGAGACAACAGAGCCCCCCTGCTCCAGCAGCACACGCCCCTCACAATGGGGTATCGTGCTAGTATTTTCGCAAAACGGTACGCCCAAAAGAGCGCTTCCTTGATAGCCAATTGCCCGTACTATTAGTCCTGCGGTAATTTCCTCGAACTCGCCCGTACCAACAGCCCGCATACGGGCAGCCGACTCGACCAAATCGTTGCGCTCCACTCGAAGAGAACTCACACGCAGCTCCTCCCCGTTTTCGGCGCCGCTAATTTCAACGGGGGAGGAGCAGAACCTGAGAACTACCCGCCGCTTGCATTGACCAGTACCTCGTGCCTGAAGTTCGTGCCCGATTTCGCCGCCACCAACTAGGACAGGGGGCCTTCGATCCCCGCTGATTCCTCTCAGTTTGCCCTCGGCACTACTTTTTGTCTCATTGGTACCAAAACCCGGCACGAAGTTCCGGTCCTTGGTACTAGGGACCAGCCTGGGAAATGCCGCGATGAAATCGCTTTTTTTCGTCTTTCGCTTGGAAATATAGCCCTGAACAACCAGCTCCACTCCCTTGAGTTCCGCCAACTGACGCACTTCTCTCTCGTCAAATGCCGCCTGGTTGGGGCCCCTGCGCGCAAGCAGCATGACCTCTTTTACTTGACTCTTTCTGAGCACCTCAAGAGCAGCACGCGGTATATCGGTAGCGGCTAATTCGGCGGGATCGCGTAGTAGAATTCGGGCGATATCAATTGCCACATTGCCCATGCCCACCACAACAACGCGCTCACAGTCGAGCGCCGGGGCCTTGGACACAAAATCAGGATGCCCATTGTACCAATTGACAAGCTCGGTCGCCGAGAGGCTGCCAGGCAGTTCCTCACCAGGGATCTGCAGTTGTCGCGCTCCAGAAGAACCCATCGTGATCAATATTTGGTCGTAATGTTCTTGGAGTTCCTGAATTGAGAGATCCCTTCCAATCGTTACATTGCCAAAAAACCGAAGTCGCTTTTGCGCCAGAATTTTCTCAAAAACTGTCTGAATGCGCTTAATTTTTTGATGGTCAGGGGCCACCCCAAAACGAACAAGCCCGTAGGGTGCGAACTGCTTTTCGAACACATCAACAGATGCCCCTCTTTTTAACAAAGCGTCAGCGCCATAAAGGCCGGCGGGCCCCGATCCAACCACTGCAATCCGCCAATTTCTCTCGCTCAAGTTCCCCGCCCCCCTCAACAACTACGAGACCCCAAAAACGAGAAAACCAGGTGAGTTGGCCAATTGTACCACTAGCAGACGCCCTCTGACCGCCCGACGGCCCTTCAAACGCACCCTAAATACAAAAGCATCAACAAAACGGTAGGTGGTAGCGCTTTCAACACAAGACCTACCCCGCCGAATCGGCTACAAGCCGGTGCGGCCTTGTATCAAGGCCATTAAGATATTCATGGAAGCCCCGCTCAGCACACCCAAAATCACACGCCCAATTCGTCCCCAAGGGGGCACTGGGGCCATGTTTGACAACATTGCCGATCGATATGATCTTCTCAATCGCATCATCTCCCTCGGTATCGATCAGAGCTGGCGACGCAAGACGGTCGACGCCCTCGCACTGAGCGAGGGCAATCAAGTGCTCGACTTGGCAACAGGCACTGGCGATCTCGCAATTCTCATAGCGGACCGGGCCCCTGGTACCCACATTACGGGGGTCGATCCTTCAAGCGGCATGCTCACGGTAGGAATGCGCAAGGTAGCCCGCGCAAATCTAGAAAAGCGCATCACCCTACTCACCGGCGACGCTCAAGACTTACCTTTTGATGACAATAGCTTCGATGGCACAACGATAGCGTTTGGGATCAGAAACGTACCGGACCGCAAGTTGGGCCTACAGGAAATGGCACGCGTCACCAAACCAGGTGGACGTATTGCGATACTCGAACTCTCCGAGCCCGAAGGAGGATTCATTGCCCCCTTTGCACGATTCCACGTACACACCCTTGTGCCATGGTTGGGTTGGTTGCTCAGCGGGGCAAAAGAATACCGCTATCTGCAAAAATCAATCGCGGCCTTCCCACCTGCTACCGAGTTCACCGAAGTAATTCGCTCTTGCGGCCTCGATATCGTTCAGGTGGCCCCACTCACCTTTGGGGTTGCTCATCTTTACGTCGCGACCCCCTCTGTATAATTTTTAACGACTAGCCAGCGTCTTTCAGCCTCACTTCTCTGCCCGCCTTCATGACTTTTCCTAGTCTTCAACAATCCCTTCAAGCCCTTCGGGAAGCTCGGGATCTGGCTATTAAGTCCTGCAAGCCGCAAGCAGCCACGCGCTGGGTTGCCTTTGAGTGTGCCGCGCCCACGGGAGCGGCCGCCGATCTGATCGACCTGAAGCTCAGTCGCCACAGTGTCTACTGGGGCTCGCAGGACGAGCTCGCCGAACCTAAAAAATCGTCCACAGTGGGCCTCAGCGATCACTCTGTCGGCGACAAGGCTAGCTCTCGCCCCTCAATGCGCTCCGCGATAGAATTTGTCGGGCTGGGGGCAAGTGAATCATTTCGCTTCGAGGGCGACTCGCGCTTTGCGAAGGCGAAGACCGCAATCGAGGACTGTTATAAGAAGATATACTCTCCAGAAGGTCTACGCTCCCACTTGCGCTTTTTTGGCGGCGCATCATTTAGCCCCTACAGAGACGGCAAGGGTCCCTGTTGGAGCGACTTTGGGGATGCTTTTTTCTTCTTACCCCGCGTCTTCTATGTGGACGAAGGAAGAGGCGCCCGCCTCATTTGTCTGATCGATCTCAAAGAAACCTGTGAAACTCTTTCCCTAGCGGAAAAAGCCCTAGAAATTGCCTTTAGTGAAGCAAGGCTGAAGGCTCCCCCCGACAGCAGCCTCCATGCTGTCCAACGCAAAGACAGCGCACCGCCTGAGGAGTGGAAGGCTCTCATCTCTTCAATTCAAGCGGGCATCGCCACCGGTTCCCTAGAAAAAGTCGTGGCTGCACGCCGCGTGACCATGCTGCTCTCGGACCAGCCCCAAATCTCTCACGTGCTCAAACGGCTCAATCAAGTCGCTCCTCGTTGTGCGCGCTTCGCTCTGCGAATTGGCACACGAACATTTGTCGGAGCCACCCCCGAACGTTTGGTGAAAAAGCATGGTCGCCAGGTTCAAACCGAAGCCTTGGCAGGCTCAATAGACGCGCTCCTCCCCAACGGCGCGGACCTGCTCTTAGCGAGCAAAAAAGACCGAGCTGAACACAAATATGTCACACAAATGATTGAGCGCTCCCTGCGCCCTCTTTGTTCCCAGTTGAACGTTCCCCCAGAGCCCGAAGTAAGAAAGCTGAAACATATCTATCACCTGCGCACTCCAATTGACGGAGCCCTTCGCGCTGGCGCTCATATCCTCACCCTAGTCGATCGCCTACACCCTACACCGGCAGTAGGCGGCTTTCCCCAAGAGGACGCACTCGCTTGGATACGTGAACACGAACAGGCTGAACGCGGTTGGTATGCAGCTCCAATCGGTTGGATCTCCCCCGACGGAGATGGCGAGTTTGTTGTGGCATTACGCTCAGCGCTCATCTGTGAGGACAAGGTTCATGTCTACGCCGGCGCCGGCATTGTTGCGGCCTCAGACGCGCAGGCCGAGTACGCCGAGACCGAACTCAAGCTTTCTGGAATGCTCTTGGCCCTCGGTTTGCGCAATCGGGGCAGTTGCTCTGTTCCCCCTCCTCCTCCAACTTCACCTTCCTAAGAGAATATCAAGATGATGAGTCGTGAGGCGGTCCTATTTCAATGGGCGCGGGTTTTACTTACAAGCCTTGCCGACGCCGGGGTACATGATGTTATCATTAGCCCCGGTTCTCGCAGTACTCCACTGGTAAGTCTAGCTCTTAGAGAGAAGCGTTTTTCCTGCCACTCCGTATTAGATGAACGCAGCGCTGGCTTCTTTGCTCTGGGCATATCGCGCGCCCATCAGCGTGGGGCACTTCTCATTTGCACCTCGGGTAGTGCGCTTGCTCATTATCTACCTGCTCTCGTTGAGGCCCATCAAAGTAATATTCCCCTATTGGTGCTCAGTGCCGACCGCCCGGAGGAACTCATGGGCTGCGGAGCGCCTCAAACTATCCAACAAAGGAGCATTTTTGGAATTTATGCCAAAGACGCCCCCCCATTAGGAGAAGCGAGCGAAGATCGCGACAAGTTGCGTGCCTTACAGCGCAAGACCCATCAAAGTGTGAGTATGAGTACCTCCCCCACGAGTGGGCCTGTGCACATCAATTTTCCGGTTGCCAAGCCCCTTGCTCCTCTCGCCGCCCAAACGGCACAAGAACAGGCGCAGCACGAATGGGTCTCTCAATTACTAAAGCGCCCACCGGCTCTACAGTTTGCGAAACTCCGTCCTTCGGTCTCCTCAATCGAGGCGCTTCTCACCAGGCTGCAACAATCAAAAAATCGCCTCCTCGTGGTTTGTGGGCCGGCCTCCTTCGCCGAGTTCAAACTGGCACAAAAATTTGCACATTTACTGGGGGCTCCATTTGTCAGTGAAATACCCTTCGGGGACAACTCAGCGCCCTTAGAATTTCTGCCAGCTGCGTTCGACAAGGAGCCCAGCGCGCAGCCGCACGCAATATTGCACGTGGGTGCCCCTTCCATATCCGCCACCTGGAGTCGTTTTATTCAGAACGATGATCTGAGCCTCATGGTTTTACCCGGTGAGTCTTACCGCGATCCGAGTCAGCGCGCCCAAGCAGTACTGCTAGGCGATCTCCAGGCCCTATTACCCGAGTTAATTTGCGCCCAAAAGGCGCGGGGGATGCGCGAGCACAGTTCCTTCGCTCTCCAGTTTGAAGAACTCCGGCAAAGAATATCTCGACACGTCGAGCAAGTGTTTCAACAAACAAGTCACCTAACGAAGAGCGCAGAGAAAGAATCCACGGTTCTGGACGAATTGCGCGTAGTGCGCACGCTTTTGGAAAATTTCCCACCCGAGAGCCTTATTCTACTCAGCAATAGTCTCTCGGTACGTTTGGCTACGTGGTGTGGTTCGGCACCCGATGCTTCGGTGCAACTTCTCGTTACCCGCGGAGCCAATGGTATTGATGGTTCTATTGCATTGGCGGCAGGCGCGTCCGCAGCTCATCATCACGCGACGTACGCAATTATGGGTGATGTAACCGCCGCCCACGATCTTTCTAGCCTGGGACTCTTAGGAAGAAATTGCCTTACAAAATGTTCCGTTACTATCATTGTATTGGACAACGAAGGGGGCCGCATCTTCGACCATCTACCTGACCAGGACAGGTTGGTAGACGCCCCTGAGCTGCTCGATTACTGGCGCACGCCCCCAAGGCTCGACTGGCAGGCTGCGGCCCAGACATACGGTTTGTATTACGAAAGTTGCAAGAGCACAGATACCCTGGCCAGGGCACTTGCAGAAGCGCGTTCGCGCACGACTAATACATTGCTGCATATCAAGACAGACAGCACCGGCACACACTCTCTCTTAAAAACGCTTCGCGAGCCGACCTAAGATGCACCCGCTGCCGCTCTTTACTTTGCACGGTTTTACGGGAACGCCCTCGTCCTTTAAAAGCCTTTCTATTGATGGGGCAAAAGGCGCATTGTTGAGCGGTCATGGGACTAGTCCAGATTTAGGTGCCCTCCATTTCACGGAGGAGACTCGCCGCATCTCACAATTGATAACCCAAGAATATCCTGAAAAAAAAGTTCATTTGCTGGGCTACTCGATGGGCGCCCGGGTCGCGCTCTCCCTATTGGCTGAGTACCCACACTTAGTTGGGCGAGCCACCCTAATAGGCGTCAACCCAGGTCTTCGCCGCACAAAAGCTCGCTCCGAACGCCTAAAATGGGAAGCCACCTGGAGAGATATTCTGACCTTTGATGGGATTGATACGTTCGTCGAACGCTGGGAGTGTTTGCCTCTCTTTGATTCACAGCAAAATTGCTCGCAAGAAGAACAGCTGAACCAGCACCAGGCTAGACTCTCTCACCAAGCCGCCGGACTTGCTCATGCGCTCCAAGTACTGGGCCTCGGCTCCATGCCTGACTATTGGGAGAGTTTGCAGAGTATCTCATGCCCCGTAGACTGTGTGGTGGGTGATTTGGACGAGAAATTTTCAGACATCGCAGTGGAGATGGACTCCCTCTCGCCTATGATTCGTATACACCAGCTCAAAAACGTTGGCCATAACCCCCTGCTCGAAGCGCCTGCTTTGGTTAGCAAAATAGTCAATCGTCCCCTCAGGGGAGTCAGCTCGTGAACTCACAACCCCAGAGCCAAGGGGAGTTACGAAAAGCCACGTCAGCTCCCGATGCGCTGCGAACGAGGATCCCTGCGGGTTCTTTGTCGGCTTGGTTGATGGCGTGTCGCCCGGCAACCTTGAGCGCAGCTGCCGCCCCTGTGTTGGTGGGAACGGCGATTGCCAGCCACGAGGCTCCCCTAAGGCTCGGCACTTTTCTAGGCACTCTTGCCGGCGCTGGCTTTTTACAAATTGCCTCCAACCTAGCAAACGACGTATTTGATCACGAAAAAGGAGCAGATACAGAGGACAGGCTTGGTCCCACACGGGCGGTGCAGGCAGGTCTGCTCACGGGAGCGCAAATGAAAAGGGGGCTTTATGTTTGCCTCTTTTTTGCGCTCTTAGTCGGCTGCTACCTCACCTGGGTGGCCGGCCCTGTGGTCGTGGCTATCGGGCTAGTGAGCATGTTGGCAGCGGTAGCTTATACCGGCGGGCCCTATCCCCTAGGTTACCACGGTCTGGGCGACCTATTCGTGCTGATATTTTTCGGGTTTGTAGCAGTTGGCGGGAGCGCTTTCGTTCAACTCGGCTACGTGCCCTCTCTCGCTTTGCTTGCGGCCCTTCCCATCGGCGCAGTAACCACCAATATATTGGTCGTAAATAACCTGCGTGACCGGCACACAGATGTGCACGCAGGCAAGCGCACATTGGCTGTACGCTTTGGCCGGAGATTCGCCGAATTACAATACATTGCTCTCTACGGGATCAGCTACAGCATTCCAGTCTTCTTAGCGATAGGCCCCCAATGGAGCATCTGGGTGCTAGCTCCTCTTCTTACTATTCCCCTCGCGTTGAAGAATATCTCGGGTGTTTGTGCAACCGAAGGTGCAGGTTTAAATGCCTACCTCATCAAGAGTGCAAAGTTGGTCTTCTTTTATGGCGCCCTCTTTGCTCTCGGACTTTGGCAAGGAAAGTTATCCTAGTGTCTACTAGGTTTGACAGTGGTGAAGCATGACCGACGAGCGCGCAGTTGAAGAAGCCTGGAGCCTGGCCAGAGCGGCTGAAGATTTTCCCAACCAAGCGGCTCTGGTTATCAAAGGAAGGACCTATTCTTTCTCCCAACTCCAGCGCCTCATGTTCCCCCTACTGGAGAAGATAGCAGGCTCTTCGGATCCTGGCGCCATTGCCCTTGTCGCTGAGGCAACCCTCGAATCCGTGTTAGTTCTCTATGCATGCCTCGAAACACGAACACCAGTTCTTCTCGTGCACCCTCGCCTTCCGCTCGACTCACAAGACGCACTCTATAGGCGAGTACGACCTCGGCAGATTTGGCGAGGGGGCATGGCGGAGCTTCAATCGGATTTTTTGAGAACACCGGGCCGCAAACCAGGGAGCCTAGCTTCAAGACTTGACCAAGTATTGGTCTGCACATCGGGCACCAGCGGTCGCCCAAAAATTGTAGTGCTCTCCAGAGGAGCTCTTTTTGCCTCTTTTCAGGCGAGTTCTCATAATATTCCCTGGAAAGATGATGATCGCTGGCTTCTTTCCCTCCCCTTTGCGCACGTGGGGGGACTCTCGGTGCTTACCCGTTGTCTCGCTGCGCGCAAGTGCGCGGTACTGCTCCCCACAACACCAAAGGACGAGGACTTCTGCCCTCAACTTGAATCGGCACGCGTCACCATGCTTTCTCTGGTCCCTACGCAGTTGCACGCGCTACTCGGTCAAAAGCGCTCCCTGCCCCCAGCCGTTCGCGTCGTGCTCCTAGGCGGAGCACCTCTCTCACCTACCCTCAGTGCACAAGCTCACATTGCGAAAGTTCCCATACTTTGCACCTACGGTTTGACCGAGTTTGCGTCCCAAGTCTGCACCCAAAGCACTCAGCTTCTTTCAGAAAATAGGCTAACCGGCGATTGTTCAAGCGGTCCGCTTCTACCGTTTCTCGAGATGCGCCTTCGAGAAGACAAACGTATTTGTCTTCGAGGTCCCCAAGGCATGACGCGCTATTGGGACGAACCCCAATCACCATGGGAAGCTGAGGGCTGGTTTACCACAAGTGACCGCGGCGAAGTTGCCGAGAACGGCTCTGTGACTATTTTGGGTCGCACCGACAATATCATCATATCGGGAGGAGAAAACATCAGCCCCGAAGAGGTAGAGGCGGCCCTAGAACGACTGGTTGAGGTTGAAAGCGCCCTGGTGGTCAGCGTCGATGATCCTCATTGGGGCCAGCGGGTGGTCGCGTTCATCGTTGTCGCCCCGACTCGCCCAAAACACGCTCCCCCGAGCGACGTCCAAGAACCTTGCACATCCTCTATCAAGCTAGCAGCCCTCTTGAAAAGTCGCCTAGCGATTCACCTCCCAGCGTACGCCCTTCCCAAAGCATTTTTTACGCTCCAAGCTCTACCTCTCAATCAAAATGGTAAAAAAGACAGGCTTACCGGGCGCCAATTAGCGAAAAAGCACCTCTAAATACCCCTCGAATCGAAGTGATTGACGAAAAGCGCGGGCCTAGGGATAGAGAGGTGTGGCTCTTTCAAAGACTCTTTTGTCGCTCTCTCTTCTTCTCACTTCGTGTGCCCTGCTCACCACGGGTTGCAAGACTAAAACGCCCACTCAGCGAGCGGCCCTCAAGGAAACGAAGGGCGCCATCGAGGTCGAGGACTCGGGCTGCCCCCACGCGGACACCGGTTCGTGCAGCGATACGCCCGCGCCCCAAGTCAACAAAGGGTCCAAAACTTCGAGATACGGCGAACCATTGGGCGACGCCCCTCTTGTTTCCCTCAGCAAGCTCCTTAGCAACCCATCACAGTACAACGAAAAAACAATCCAGGTGTCAGGGCTAATCAATCGAGTGTGTACAAAAAAAGGCTGCTGGATGGAGATTGCCGAGAGCAAAAAGGATTCCGCGCACGGCTGCCGAGTTACATTTAAAGATTACGGGTTTCTAGTTCCCGTAGACTCAAAGGGCTCTCTGGCTAAGTTAGAAGGCAAGGTACAACTCACCAAAGTAGAAAAGTCCGCTGTGGACCACTACGAGGGCGAAGGCGCTACCTTTCCTAATAAAGAAGCAGACGGCACTGCCCACGAGGTGCGCTTAGTCGCTACCGGTGTAGAGATTTCCAAGAGCTAATTGGTCATGAGCAATACAAGCTATCAGCCCAAAGCGCTCCTCTCCTGGTCCAGCGGAAAAGACAGCGCCTGGGCCTTGCATATAGTTCAGCAAGAGGACAAATTCAATGTCGTGGGCCTCCTGACAAGCATCAATGAAACTCACGATAGGGTAGCGATGCACGCTGTGCGCTCCCAACTGCTACGCCAACAAGCCCGGGCCGTCGGCCTGCCTCTTCGTGAAGTGCTCATCCCCTCTCCCTGCACCAACGCCCAATACCAAGAGCGCATGTCGCGCGAGGTTGAACGGGCGGTGGCAGAAGGCATCACTCACATCGTCTTCGGTGACCTCTTTTTGGAGGACATTCGCGCCTACAGGGAGAAACAATTGGAGGGAACGGGTATCACTCCGCTATTTCCTCTCTGGAAAATTCCCACGGACACCTTAGCACGACGCATGGTCCAGGGGGGTCTCGTCGCGCACCTTACGGCCGTCGACCCCAAGCAATGCTCGCCCGAACTGGTGGGTAAGAAGTACGATCTCGACTTCATCAACTCGCTTCCCCCAAGTGTAGATCCATGTGGAGAAAATGGAGAATTTCATACCTTTGTAAGTGAAGGGCCCATGTTCAAAATGCCCGTGCCGATTCGCGTGGGGGAAAAAGTAGAGAGGGGCGGCTTTCACTTCTGCGACCTACTTCCAGCGGACCAACCAGAGCAGTCTCAGACTTCAACGGCAGATAGTCGAGACACCGGCTCAAAGTAGTGACCCAATGAAAACCTCCATCCAAAGCCTTTTGGCCCCTAGCTTTCGCCTCGCTTGGCTTCTTGGGACCGTGTTGACTCCCTGTGCATGCAATGCGGCTTCGGGAAACGCATCTCCCTCTCCACTCACCTCATCAGCAAGCGCACCAGCCAATCTTGTCCAAGCGAGTCCAGTGCAGGCGACGCGCTTAAAAACAAGAGACCCATCACCTGCCCTTGAGTTACCCAAGGGTCTTCCTCTAGGAACACCAACTGAGTTGTCGATGCCTCACGATCGCTCCCTACGAGTGGTCCACGCAGGTCCCAATACATCCCACGCTATCGTGTACCTGCACGGCATGTGCGGTAATTCTAAGGGTGCCGACCGTTGGGCAGATCTGGCGAACGCCCACGGAACTCTAATTGTAGTCAGGGCAAATGTGCCGTGCCCTGACCGCCCCGGGTACAAGTGGCCCCAGGACATTGGCTCCATGCAAATACGTATCGATCGAGCACTGGAGCGAGTAAAAAAAGAACGCGCTGGCTTTCTTGATACGGAGACCCTGACGCTTTTTGGCTATTCTCAGGGAGCGCACCGAGGTGAGAAACTGGCAAAACGCTCTCCTCACAGATACAAAAGAGTCGTGCTGGGTGGACCACCCACGGCTCCCCAGGCCCCAGGCTTTTTATCGTTTCAGCAAATTGCGGTCTTGGGCGGAGAGCTAGAAGATCGCACCCATATGGAAGAAGGCTTCGCTCGCCTCAAGGAAGCTGGACTCTCTACAAAGTTCTTTCTTTTACCTCGTGCACACCACGGGGACTACGGGCCCGAGGGGCGCAAAGTGATAAGTGATCTATTTAACTGGCTCTATTGAATGAGCCATGTCGAGGGATAAAACTTACCTCAGGTCTGAGAGCGCTCGCGATTTGCTAACTTAGTCAGCCACGTGCTTGCCTTACCCGGCGCAATTCTCGCCAATAGACCAAGAGCCTTGGCCTCTTTTCCCACATTGACATGGGCGGTGCCAGTTTCAATTGCCCGCACAATCGCTAGGGCCACTTCGTCCGGCTCAATTCCATGTTTTTCCATGACGAGAGCAGCGCTCTTTTGATCGGTCTCACTCAGCCCAGAATTTTTTGCAAGGTCTGTTTTTACAAAGCTAGGGCAGACGACACTCACCGAAACACCAGCCTCATCAAGTTCGGCTCGCAGGGCGTGACTAAACCCCACCACCGCAAACTTGCTAGTACTGTAGGCCGTCAGCTGAGAGAAACCAATATTGCCGGAGGCCGAGGCGACATTCACCACACTCCCACGACATCGCTCTACCATCTGGGGAATCAATAGTTTCGAAGCGTGAATCACCCCCCACAGATTCACATTCATCACTGCGTGCCAATCGTCAAAACTTGACTCGTTGTAGCCCCCAGCGCGAATCACCCCCGCATTGTTTACAAGAACGTCGAGGGCACCAATTTTTTCGTCGAGCCAATTGGCCAAGGCTTGCATTTCCTGCAGATCAGAAACATCCACACCGTAAGAAAGGGCTTCGCCGCCCCGTTCTCTCAGTTCGCAAGCCAAAGAATCTACGGCTTCTTTTTGAATATCACAGAGAACTAAGCGTGCCCCCTTTTTACTAAGCAGCTCAGCCGTTCGTCTTCCGATACCTGAGGCCGCGCCGGTAACTAAGCACCATGCTCCTGCTATGTTTTTAATCATTTGGCTGCACCTTTTTTGAGAGACCGTCGCTTGGTAGGCGTTTTAGCGACCTTTGTTGTCGCCTTAGTAGCAGATTTTCGTGCAATACTCTTCGTCTTCGCTCTCTTTGTGAGGGACGAAGATGAACTCGTGCCCCGCTCTCTCCTTGCACGCTCCCAAATGCCCGCCATTGCCTCAAGCTCGCCCAATAATCCCCGATTGGACTCGCGCCAATAGTCAGCGTGAGCATTGGGCGCCCCCACCCAACACTTCACAGTTCTCTTTACCGGCAGGACTCGCATCATATCCTCGTCAGTCAAGTCATCACCTGCACAGAATATAAAGTCCGCTTTCGGATGCTTTTCTAATATTAATTCGACAGCACTGCCTTTATTGACACATTCATGACGCACCTCGATGACTCGATTTCCGCGCAGGACCTTGTAAGGGCGCCGCCGCAGAAGTTCCTCAAGACGAGTCAGTAACTCTTTTCCCTGAAAGAGACTGTATTCTGGATCTGCAGCGCGACTATGCCACGCTAGAGCCGCCTGTTTCACCTCAATAGAGCTCCCCGGCGTACGCTGAACAAACTCCTCAAAGAGCGGTTTGACCAGGCGAGACAGAGCAGCCCCACTTATATTCTTGCGTCCCTGCCAGTCTTCACCTGGTAATTTCGTCGCCAAACCATGCTCGCAGACAAGGCCAATATTGAGTCCCCCGAGCCAGTCGTCCAATGTCTTGCCATCCCGACCGCTCACTACATACACGTCAGCCACCTTGCTCAATCGCCCCAAAACTTTCAAGATCCTCTTGTCTGGTAGGGCCTCCCGAGGGTTGATTACATAAGAACGTAAGGTTCCGTCATAATCCAAGAAAATCAGTGGGCGCTTCGCCTCCTCGACCATGCGACGCACCGGGGGACTTTTTATTTTGAGGACCTGAGCTTGACGACTTTGGTCGCCACCAAAAGTCTCCAGTTTTTTTAGGAATAATTCGGCCCAGCGCATACTCGTATTTTCGTCCACAAACTTTTGCATATAGGCAAAACTCTCCATGGACGGCTCCTCCTCTTCGAGGGCCTCTGCTATTACGTGGGCGACCTTGCTTGTATTGTAGGGGTTCACCAAACGAGCGCCTGGCAAGCATTGCGCAGCCCCGCAGAACTCACTTAAAATAAGGGTTCCCCCTAGGCGACGACGCGCCGCAACGTACTCCAGCGCCACAATATTCATTCCATCGCGAACAGGAGTGATAAGAGCGATGTCAGCGGAACGATAGAGACCAGAGAGACGACCACGCTCTATCGATTGGTTTATATAGACCACAGGCGTATGGCTGGACGTGGAAAACTTTCCATTGATGCGTCCCACCAGCTCATCCACCTCACGCTTGAGTTGTTGGTACTCCTCCACTGCAGTGCGGCTGGGGGCGGCAACCTGCACCAAGACAACATCCTCGCGCCACTCAGGATGGGTGTTGAGAAACTCCTCAAACGCTAGCAACTTCAGGGGGATACCCTTTGTATAGTCCAGGCGGTCGACACCAACAATCAAGCGCTTACCGGCAAAAGTGCGCTCCAAATCCCGTTGTTCGCGCTTGGCCTCAGGGGTACGCAACAGCTCTGCTATTTCTTTGGGCGCAATTCCAATAGGAAGCACCTCGAGATCAACCGTGCGGCTCTGGAGGGCCAAGTGCATCGAGTCGGACTCCATACCTAAAACCCGCAAGGCGGCCATTCTAAAGTGACTCACGTATTCATAGGCATGAAAACCCACAATATCCGCACCCAAAATGCCCCGCAGAATTTCCTCCGCCACGGGCAAGGTTCGGTAAATATCGGCGGGAGGAAACGGAATATGCAAGAAGAAGCCGATAGGACAGCCCAGCCCCTTCTCACGCAATAATTGGGGAACCAAACAGAGTTGGTAATCGTGAATCCATATTAGATCTCCAGGTCGTGCAGCTTTGGCTATTGCGTCCGCGTAGTTTTGATTGACCTCTTGGTAGGCGACCCAATCATCTCGGGTAAATGTCGAGCGCTCGGTCAGGTTGTGAAAAAGAGGCCACAGCATGTCATTGGAAAATCCTTCGTAGAATCCATCAACATGTTCGGGAGCAATAAAGACGGGCGATGCGCCATGCCGTGCCAATAACTTCGTTACTTGCTTTCTTTGACTGGGTACGACGTCCGCCCCCGGCCAGCCAAGCCAAGTAAACTTTCTCTTACCTCGAACTGCGGCAAGAGCTGTCACCAACCCCCCTGTGCTCGGGGTCACCTCCCATTTTCCGTCCGCTTCGGTAAGCGTGATCGGTAATCGAGTTGAAGCGACAATCAGACGTCCAGACATGTTCTCCCTTTTCGCACGACATCCCGAGGAAAAAAAGACCTCGTGGCGCTTTGGCCATTGACAGCGCGCGCACATAGGGGATCTTTCTCTTGCCCATGAAGCATGCACTCATTGGAAACTGCTCCTTTCAAGCCTTAGTCAGTCACGAAGCCAGAATCGACTGGTTGTGTTGGCCCCGTTTCGACTCCAGCCCGGTCTTTGGTGCCCTGCTCGACGAGCAAAAGGGCGGCTTCTTCGCCATCTCGCCCGCTTCCGAGAATTTTAGCTCGCAACAAGAATATCTACCCAACACCAATATCGTACGCACGCGTTTTACCTGCGGCCGCGGCGAGTTCGAGGTAGTGGACTTTGCGCCCCGGTTTCGCCAGTTCGAGCGGCACTACAAGCCTAATATGTTAGTGCGACGACTCCGGAGGATTTCCGGGGAACCTGTAGTTCGCGTGCAATGTAGACCAACCTACGATTACGCCCGCATCACGCCAGCGCGGCGGATGGCGTCCAATCATATTAGCTATGACATTCCTGGAGAACAACTCAGGCTCACCACCGACGTGCCTCTGACCTATGTTCTCGAAGAGCGACCCTTTCTCTTGGAGTCTGAGGCATGGCTAGTACTCACGTGGGGCGATCCCCTCGAAGCCCCATTGCAAGAAACGGCAGCTAGCTTTTTAGATCGAACCAGACACTATTGGGAGCGCTGGGTGAAACACACCGCCTTGCCCGGAAGGTTTCAAAAAGAAGTGGTGCGGTCTGCGCTCACCCTCAAGCTGCACATGTATCAGGATACGGGGGCAATTACGGCTGCCGCAACCACCAGTCTACCCGAATGGCCCGGCTCGGGGCGCAACTGGGATTATCGATTTTGTTGGCTTCGAGACACCTACTTCACCCTGCGTGCGATGCGCCGCATCGGACATGTCGATGAACTCGAGGCATTTGTTGGCTTCATCAAGAATATCGCCTCGACAAACGAAAGACTCCAGCCCGTGTATGGCATTGCTGGAGAAACCAAGCTCAAAGAAGAAATTCTTGAACATCTCGCGGGCTATCAGGGCTCCGGCCCCGTACGGGCCGGAAACGGCGCACACATTCAGGTACAATTTGACGCTTACGGTGAAGTAATTGGCACCATGGCGCCCTTCTTTCTCGACTTTCGTTTTGAAGAGCATCTCACAGAAAACTCCCTACGTCTCCTCAAGAGACTCTTGGGAAGAATAGAAGAAACGATGGGACTACCCGACGCGGGCATTTGGGAGATTCGCGACGACAATCGCGTGCACACTTTCTCACTGCTCTTTCATTGGGTGGGGGCCACCGTGGCCGCTCGCATCGGCAAGCAACTCCTCGATGAGAGTCTCTACAATCACGCCCTGGACCTTGTTGCCCGTGCTGAAGCCCATTTAGAGGAATGCTGGAACGAGGAAGGAGGGTTCTACGCCGATTCAACCACGAGTAAAAATGAGGACGCGGCATTGTTGATGATGATCAACCTAGGCTACCTCAAGAAGGGCAACCCCAGAGCGATTTCGCATCTACGAGCCTTGGAGAAGCGGCTTGGGGCCGGGGGACATCTTATGCATCGCTACTTACACCACGACGGATTAGGCTCGGAACATGCAGCCACGTTCACCGTGTGTGGCTTTTGGCACGTCGAGGCCCTCGCCCGCTTGGGCTTTAAAGAAGAAGCTGAGGAGGCGTTTAAGAAGATGCTGAGCTATTCAAACCACTTGGGGCTCTTCAGCGAGGACATTGACCCAAAGACGGGGCAGCAAATGGGTAATTTTCCACAGACCTATTCCCACGTTGGAATCATCAATTCTGCCTTCGCAATCTCCCCTCTTCCCGATGAAGTCGGAGATCCTTGAAACTATCTATCCTTCAGCCTTGAATCTTCCCCATTTGTCACTAATTCGTCGGGGTGATCAACGTCTGCGAGCTGAGTAAACAATACGGCCCCCAAGTTCTTTTCTCGGGGGTGACATTTCAGCTCAACCCTCGCGAACGCTATGGCCTGGTTGGAGCCAATGGCTCAGGCAAATCTACATTCCTCAAGATTCTCATTGGCGACGAGCAAAGCGACGGTGGTGAAGTCAGTTTTGGAAAAAAGCTGCGCCTCGGTGTACTGCGGCAAGATCAATTTGCAGCCGACTCCGAAAAAATCGTTCACGTAGCGATGAGCGGCGATCATGAAGTCTACGCCGCCCTCGAAGAGGTGGACAGACTCGCTGAAGAAGAATCCCCCGACGCGGAACGCATCGGCGATCTCACCGAAACGATTGCCCACAACGACGGATACACTCTGGAGAGTCGCGCTCGAGAGATTTTGGTCGGGCTCGGCATACCAGCCAAACAACTAGACGAACCACTCTCGACCCTCTCAGGCGGTTTTAAATTAAGAGTCCTTCTGGCGCAGGTACTCGTGGGACGCCCTGACGCCCTCTTACTTGATGAGCCGACGAACCACCTGGACATTCTCTCCATTCGTTGGTTAGAGCAATTTCTCAAGAATTTTGCAGGGTGTGCCGTCGTAATTTCCCACGATAGACGTTTTCTTGATTCTATTACTACGCGCATCTTGGACGTCGATTACAAAACTATCATCGATTATGCGGGGAACTACACAAAGTTCATTGAGTCCAAAGAACTAGCTCACTCGCAAAAAGAAGCCCAGGCCGCTAAAGCCGAGCGCATCATCGCGGAAAAGCGGGCCTTCGTAGACAGGTTTGGAGCCAAGGCGACCAAGGCGAAACAAGCCCAAAGCCGCCTCAAGCAAATTGAAAAGATTGAGGTTGTCGAAGTAGGGGCCAGCACTCGCAGGGCTCCTCTCTTCAAGTTCGAACAGACCCGTGCCACCGGCAAAGACGTTCTCAAGGTGGACGGGTTATGCAAGTCCTACGGCACCAACTCTGTACTCAAAGATGTAAAATTCGAGATCAAAAGAGGTGAGTGTGTGGGCGTAATTGGTGCCAATGGCATTGGCAAGTCTACCCTTCTTAAAATCATTACCGACAATATCGAGACCGACACAGGAACTCATGAATGGGGCGTCAACTCATCCATCGGGTACTTTGCTCAGGACCACCACGAAGTACTCAACGATCCCAAGCTAACACCCCTTGACTTCGTCTGGTCCGCTGTTCCTCAAGAGACGACAAGCTTGGTTCGTGGTCATCTAGGACGCATGCTTTTTTCAGGAGATGACGTAAACAAGAAAGTGACGTCTCTCTCGGGCGGAGAAGCGGCCAGGGTAATCTTCGCAAAAATATCCATTCAACGTCCCAATATTTTGATTTTGGACGAACCTACAAATCACTTGGACATCGAAGCAATTGACGCCCTAGCTGATTCACTGAAGGCCTTCGAAGGCACTGTTATCTTCGTTTCCCATGATCGCTGGTTTGTATCCAAACTTGCGGACCGAATCATCGAGCTAAAGCCCGAGGGCTTGCATGACTTTCAAGGGGGCTATGACGAATACTTGGCTCGTGACGGCGCAGACCATCTCGACCAGAAGTCCGTAGCGCTTCAAGCGAAGAGTGAAAAAAACTCCCGCAAGGCCAAGGAAGAGAAGGCACGGGTGGTGACTCAGCAAGCAGATCCAGAAATTAGCTACGAGGAGAGAAAGCGCATCGCCAATCGCCTCAAAGCCCTACCCAAAAAGCGGGACATTCTTCTGGCCCAAATTGAGAAACTGGAGACAAAGAAAGAGGAAATCCAAGCCCGCTATGCGGACCCGGCTTTCTATACATCCACCCCTGACGACGAACAGCGTAAAATATCGCGACGGGCCAGCACCCTAGAAGAGCAATTGAGTTCAGCTATTTCAGAGTGGGAACAGGTCGAAACCGAACTCGCCGAGATGGCCTAGCGAGTCCACGCGGGGCCCGACTGAGAGGTCCAAAATCGCCCCGCGCGTTGACCTTAGGTCCAATGAAAATTTATGAGCGGCGGCATGGCCCTCGCAGCTTCAATTCTGAGCATCCAGCGCAGGTTGGTTGAGTGCGTGTCATTCAGTCGACTTGCGGCGCAACTGTCCCACCTTGACACACACCTGACAAATGGGATGCACCCAAGGTGTAGTTGATGGGGGGCCATGCACGTGTATTCAAAACGAGGCTCCCCGTAGTTGTAGTCGACAGATGCGAAAGAACATGACCAACGGGATCCGAAATAGGCCAGTGCTCCGCTGTCTAATTCTAGGGGAGGAGCCCATCGTGGCGCGCTGTGGCGAGTTGCTCCTCGAGCGCGGTCATCAGATCCTAGCCCTCAGCTCCAAGCAAGTCTCATTGCAATCGTGGGCCGACAAGAAAAAAATTGAAACACTGCGCTCGGACGAGCTAGTTCGGTGGACCAAAGCAAATCCCTTCGATTTGCTCCTCTCTATTACCTATCCGGCCATTATCCCTCCCGAGGTATTTGAGCGTGCGGCGTTGGCTGCAATCAACTTTCACGACGGTCCCCTGCCCCATTACGCGGGTCTCAATGCCTCCGCCTGGGCCATTCACAATCAGGAGCCTCACCATGCGATTGTTTGGCACCACATCACAGCCCAACTCGATGGGGGAGATATTCTGGAGCGTCGAGATCTCATGCTTGAGTCATCCGAGACCTCCCTCTCGCTCAATATACGTAACTCAAGTCTAGCACTGGAAAGCTTTCAGGTTGTCATCGAGCGCGCCGAAGAGGGAGAACTCCAGGGCGTAAAGCAAGATCTTTCTAAAGGACAGAGCATCTACTCTCGCCACGACCGTCCTCTAGCTCTAGGAGTCATTGATTGCACATTAAGCGCCCAAAGAATCGACGCCCTCATACGCTCATGTGACTTCGGAAAGTTCGCCAATGCCTTCGCCTCGGCAAAACTTGTCCACCAGGGTCGATGCGTTGTCGTCGCCGAAGCTCATATTGGCCCCACCATAGTACCGGGTACACCACCAGGAAAGCTCTCCCTTTCCGCCAAGGGAGAGCTGTCTATCACCTGCGCAGATCGCTGTCTTATCGTTACGAGGCTCCTTTCCCAAAGGGGAGTCGAGCTAAATATTCTAGAGGGCTTGCGTCACCTGCAAGTAGTCAGCGGTGATATATTAGCCCCTCAACTTCCCTCTAAGAACGAATCACTCGGCACGCTTTATTCCAAGAGCGAGGCATTCTACATTCGACGTCTTGGAGCATTTGAGTGCCTACCGCTTCCCTCGGAACTCCTATTAGAAGGGGACATCCGGTCGGCTAAAGATTCACGTCCTCTCATCGAGCCACTAGAACTACCCCTCGAATTTGAGCAGGTGCACAAAGACGATCTACAGTTCGCGACAGTATGCGCCTTTGCGCTCATGCTTTCCTCGCTTTTAAGAAACGACAAGCTTTCCCTTGCCCTTGAGCGAAACTATCAGGGCAGCTATCCAGACTTAACGTTAGTAGCGGACACTGTACCTTTCAATATTTCACTCAACCAATCGCTCTCTTTTGAGAGAATTTTAGTCGATCTAAAAGCAGAATACCAAGAACTGAGAAAACGCCCAGGGTACTTGTTAGATCTCATCGCTCGTCAACCCTCTCTACGTGAAGAAATCGATCTCAATGGCTCCAGTGACTCAGCGGTGGCAGTTGTCTTTCAAAACAATTCTCTACCTCAAGGAGCTCTACTGGCCCTATCTTTCGCCGAAGGGCGCCCCACTCTTCTTGCAAATCATACATTTTCTCCCAAGGGGCTCATTCAACTAGGCACCTACCTTCGGAACCTCTGTTGTGAAATTGCAGCTCATCCACAAAACCCCGCAAGCGATATCGATTGCTTGACTGATGCAGAGCGCAAGACTGAGGTTACTCAATACAATCAGACCCGCCGTGAATACTCCTCCGACAAACGCATCTTCGATCTCTTTGAAGAGCAGGCAAAAGAACGCCCCGAGGCCACCGCACTCATCTATTGCGATCAGTCGCTCACTTTTAAGCAGCTCGATAGAAAAGCCAATCAACTCGCCCAAGCCATACAGAAAAGAGGCGTCGGCGTTGGCGACTATGTCGGACTGATGGCCGAAAGAGGCCTCCAATTAGTGATCGCTCTTCTCGGTATCGCAAAGTCAGGGGCCGCTTATGTACCCATTGACGCGATCTATCCCCAAGAACGCGCGCTTTTCATGCTCCAGGACGCCGGTTGCCGTTTACTCGTTGCTTCTGAGACCCTCGCGGCTCGCGTCGACAACCAGGTGCCCACTCTGATTCTCGGCGCACCCGAAGTAACGCAGCAAAGCGACGAGCGGGTTCGTAAAAGCGCCCAAGCTGATGATGTTTGCTATGCAATCTATACATCGGGCACAACGGGACGCCCCAAAGGAGTCGTGCTCAAACATCGCGCGGTGCTCAACACCCTCGACTGGATAAACCGGACATTAGAGATCACGCCCAAAGATCGCCTACTCTTTGTCACCTCTCCCAGCTTTGATCTCTCGGTATATGATATTTTTGGAGCCTTAGGGGCAGGCGCCACGGTTGAAATTGCCAGCACCGAACTCATGAGCGAGCCACGCAATCTCGCGCACCACCTCTGCAATAGTCCAATTACGATATGGAATTCAGCGCCGCCCGCGCTGGCTCGCCTGGCACATTTTCTGCCCAAGGTGGCGCAAAATACTGCTCTACGGCATATTATGCTTTCGGGTGATTGGATCCCGGTGGACTTACCGGGGCGCCTCACATCAACTTTCACAAACGTGCAGGTTACCAGTTTAGGGGGAGCAACCGAAGCTGCTATTTGGTCCAACTACTACCCAATTGATGTCGTAGACCCCCAATGGCCCTCCATTCCCTATGGCTACCCCATACAAAATGCTCGCTACTACGTCCTGGACCACCACTTGCGACCCGTCCCCCAAGGTATGCCCGGCGATCTGTACATAGGAGGTATCTGCTTGGCCGAAGGTTACCTCAAAAGACCCCAGTTGACCAATGAGCGTTTCATGAGCGATCCTTTTCTGCCGGGGGAAAGAATCTATCAAACCGGTGATCTTTGCCGAAGGTGGACAGATGGCACACTGCAATTTTTGGGTCGCATGGACGATCAAGTCAAAATTCGTGGATTTCGAGTGGAAATTGGTGAGATCGAGACGGCACTTTGTTCCCTGGGGGGCGTAAGAGAGGCGATCTGCCTAGCCCTTCGTGACGCCGGTAGAAACCAGTCCCTCGTTGCCTATATAGTGGCAGAAAATCAAGAATCTCACGACTCGCAAACTCTCAAAGAGCAACTGGCAGAGACACTGCCAGACTTCATGATTCCGGGGACGTTTGTCTTCTTAAAACACTTACCCCTCACTTCGAACGGCAAGTTGGACAGAGCAAAGCTCCCCAAACCGGAACAAGTTCGCGGAAAATCGACTTACGCAACACCGACAACGCCTCTGCAGCGTGAACTGACAGAGATATGGCAGGGGGTCATGGGAAGGGAAAAAATTGGGCTCGATGACAACTTTTTTGAACTAGGTGGACACTCCCTGATGGCAGTGAGCCTCGTCGCGGAAATCGACAAACGCTGGAACTTGCATATTCCCCTCTCAAAAGTCCTCGAAAAACCGACAACCCGCGCTCTCTCAGAATACCTACAATCCACTAGAGAACCTGATCAGGGCGAAGCCAGTCAATCCAATATCACACTGCTGCGCCCGGGGGGGGCACGTACCTTCGTCTTCATCCACGACGGCGATGGTGAGGTTCTACTCTACCGCAACTTGGCCCAAGCACTCTCAAAAGACTTTACGGTATATGGGATCGTACCAGATAGAAAGCCAGGTATCGCCCTACCCCATACGACAATAGAAGGCATAGCAGCGTCCTATGTTTCACGCTTGGTGGAGATGGGCGCTAGACCACCATTTCATCTTGCAGGGCTTTGCGCGGGTGGTCTCATTGCATACGAGATGGCTACTCAAATGAAAGAGAACAACGTAAACGTCGGAGCTCTCCTTCTTTTAGACACTTTTGAGCCTCGGGCCACTTGCGTCTCTGGGCGCATCACCCGGGGGCGCATTCAGCGCTTCAAAAACATCTTTTCAAGTACGCAAAGCGAACCAGCCGACGGGAACAAAATAAGGCAGAATGCGATCTCACCCTGGAGGGCGGCTAGTCGTAAAGTTGTGAGAGCTCTAAGTTATGAGGTTAAAAAGAGGGTCCACGGTCGCACAGTTGCCCTTAGACTACATCTTTTGAAGCGCCTACTGCATTCTGGAACTCCCTGGCCCCATGCAATACCCCATTTGCACATTCGAGAAATCTATCAATCGGCACGCGATCGGTATGCAGCTCGACCTCTAAACAATCACAACGTAGTCCTGGTAAAAGCTACTCGTAGCGCAACGGGAGAAGAAGGCGATTTGCCCATGAGCGAAATATATCAAGAAGATCTGCTTGGGTGGGATGGTCTAGTTAGCCCGAAGATTCACTTGCTCGAAGTTCCGGGCGGTCATTCATCTATGCTTCAAGAGCCTTACGTACAGCACCTCGTTCACACTCTCGTGCCTTTTCTGGAGAGCAAGTCATGAGAGATTCGGCAGGCAACATCGGCCCATTGGGCGTGGTAGGCGTCAACTCCCCCGCATTCGCCACCACCATTTTTGAGTCGTTGGCCAAAAGCCGAGTCTGCGTCATTTTGCGGAGACGTGATGATGAAGAGAGGATGCACGCCCTCGGTATCACAGAGGTCATCGAGCCTGAGGCAGGTGGGGGCTGGGTCGATGTCCCACGCCCAGAGAACTCTGACGATGAAGTGGCTCAAATTGCGTTCACCTCCGGCACGGAAGGTCAGGCGAAGGGAGTAGCCCTTACTCATAGGGGACTGTCCAACGTCAGCGAACGTCTCAATCTGGTGATGGAGGTCGACGAGACCATTCGCGAATATGTAGGAGTGCCAATCTACCATTCATTCGGCTTGGGGAGGTGTCGGGCGATATTTTCAGCAGGTGGCCGGGCATATATTCCAGCCAAGGGGTTCAACCCCGGAGAAATTGCGGAGCTCCTTGAACAAGACAAAATCAACGCGCTCTCAGCCGTTCCCAGCTTATGGCGCATCTTACTCCAATCCCGAAAGATTTCTCCCAGTCTCGCCCAGAAAATCCGTTGGATAGAGATTGGCAGCCAATACATGGCGCGCTCCGAAAAAGAGGAGCTCAGGACACTTTTTTCAAACGCGATCATCGTTCAGCACTTTGGTCTCACTGAGGCATCACGGAGTACATTCCTTGAAGTTCATAAAGCCCATGGTAACGAGCTAGAATCCGTAGGCAAAGCCCTGCACGGTGTCGAAGTTAAGATAAACGCTAAAGGTATTATTGCTGTGCGCGGCCCCCACGTTGGCGCGTACAAGGTACTCGACGGGGTGAAAAAGACTTTAGTCGATGGGGACGGATGGCTAGCCACCTCCGACCTGGGTAAATTGCAGGACGGTTTCCTCTACTTTCTGGGCAGAGCCGATGATATAATCAACTGCGGGGGACTCAAATTGTCCCCCGATCTGCTGGAGCGACGAATAGAGAAGAGCCTCTCGATGAACTCTCCTATCGTCGTCACAAAGATCCCCGATAGCTTACGGGGTGAGACCATCGGCATAGTTGTCACTCACGAGTGCGAACTCTCCGAGAGTACATTGATTCAAGCCGGGGCAGATGCCGCTGAGTTCTATGGGGTCAACGCGAAAAGATCCATCCGACTGCTTCGAGTGCAGACCCTACCCCAAACAGCCGCCGGAAAAATACAGCGTAAAAAGCTCTCTCAGCAATTCTCTGAAGAGCACCGTCAACAGGCTCAAGAGTTCATCTCTCACCCCGCTTCTAGGGGGGCGCAAAAAAGTGTTGGTTCTATCTACAGAAAGCAACTCGGCCTGAGTGAAACCAGCGTCAATGATACCTTCGTCAATTTGGGCGGGGACTCCCTCGACTTCATCCAGACCTCAATTGCCTTAGAATCCCTCCTTGGGCGACTACCCGCGAATTGGGAAAATACTCGGCTTGTAGACCTAGAAAGTTTGCCCCATGAGCAATCGGCGCGCTGGAGCGTAGAGCCCCTCATTTGGCTCCGTGCCCTGGTCATTTTGGCAATTGCCTCCAATAGCGCAAAGTTATTCGGTACCTTCAGTCTCCCCGCTGGAGCCTATTTCTTACTTGTATTGGCCGGCATCAGCTTCGCCCGGTTTCAACTCAACAGGCTACGAGTTCAGGGGCGAGCGCGCTCTCTCCTCTCCACCTTGCCAAAACTCATAGTGCCTGTGTTGGCAATATTGGGGCTGGAACAACTCAAAGATCACACCCTAAGATGGGATCAGTGGCTGTTTGTGAGCAATCTCATCAGTCCTCAAAGGGGAGGGTTTTGGTTCATCAATGTTTGGGTTCAGATATACATCGGTCTATTTATCCTATTTTCTCTGCCCTCGCCGGCAAAGGCGCTTAGTAAGAACCCCGTTCGCGGCGCCTTCGTCGTCCTCGCCTTCGCTACCCTCTTAACGGGAGTTGCTCCCCATATTTATGACACCAGTCACCTTTACGATAGGGTGCCTCAGTCGCTCTTTTGGCTCTTTGCCTTAGGTTGGTCAATGTGGGTTGGCAGAGAATCACACAGACTCCTCCTTACCTTTCTCTGCCTTGTTCTCCCCCTCATACTCTTTCCTCTTTTCCACCCAGCCGCTCTCTGGGTAGTATTTCTGGGTTGGGCTTTTCTCTATCTACCTCCTCTGCGTCTACCCCCAGCGATTGCGCGCACGATCACAAGTGTGAGCGCGGCCTCCCTCTATATCTACATTTTTAAGGATTATGTCGTGGCAATTGTGAACAAGCTCATGCCTGCCCCCTTTGCCGAAGTCGCGCCCTTTATTGCGTGGTTAGGTGCCATTGTTCTCGGTGTAATTTTGCTCCGCATGAGCGATGCTTTCTGGAGCTTCTCCTCAAAAAAGTTGCAAAAAGAAGTTTCTCCCGCACGACAAAATGTGCCTACCCCCTGATAAGCTTCCCTCTTTGCCTTAGGCAAGCACCGCTTTGCCGACTTCGGCCCTAATACCCCAACAAATCCTGCTCTTTTTCGTCCATCCCATCAAGCGCCAACAGTTCTTAAAAGCTGGGCAAATTGCACATAAAATGCAACTTGAGCTAATTTAGGTGCAGTTTACCACTGCTACTCTCCTTACACTGACTACTA
>Ga0256845_1000148_pt1 | contig 63609 bp, 56 predicted proteins | sample RiftiametaG_FD_189101 | JGI IMG/M metagenome (GOLD analysis project Ga0256845, IMG submission 189101) | Tube worm associated microbial communities from hydrothermal vent at the East Pacific Rise, Pacific Ocean - Riftia | ecosystem: Host-associated > Annelida > Integument > Unclassified ...
CTTTAAATTTATTTAAACAAGACAAAACGAAGTCTGCTAGCATGGCTCGTAAGAAAAAGATGGCTACTCTGGATGATAAATTTAGATCAAGCCTTATGCAGCAAGGGATTAAAATGCGCTAGCCGTGATAATTAACCGTCTTTTAGTCTTTTCTTTCCTAATCAACCGTCATTAGAGCTATCTGGACATCCAACAAACTCCTAAAACTCAACCAAAAGCCAACTCATTGAATTTGTTACGAATTCGTATTTGTTAAAACAACTAACTTATCGAATTATTCAACATGCTGGAGAAGTCGTTTAGTCCAAACTATTTTACAACAAACTCATCAAATTAAACGTCCACTTAAGCGACGATAAGACTCAAATTGAGAAAATAGATTTTCGTACCACTTTATAAAAGATTCACTTGATGCCCCATTTAATATTGAATCACCAAATTTAGGTTCACCATAGATTGGACTAAAGGCAATGTGTTTGACTAATGCTCGGTGCTCTGGCTCCATTGTACATGACAATTTTTTTAACTCGTTTAACCTATATTCAACTTGTCTGTTGGACTCTGTTAATTTTATAGAGTTGTTTATCCAACGGTTTAAGTCGCTCTGATTAATTCCGAGCCATAAGCCCATTGTTTTATGCGGTAGTTCAAATAAATTTTTCAACTCATAATAGAGAGTCAGTTGAGTTTCCGGTTTAGAAGTTGTCATGAAGCCTCTCAAATTATAGTCAATTACTCTATTTGACTATAATTCAGATTTGTTAAGTTGAGATAATAAAAAAGCTGAATCATGTTATGTTCCAGATACGGACATTTACTTCCTCAATCATACTCTGTTTAACTCATTCTCAGCATGATTATACAACAAAAATATCAACTATGTATTCTTTAAAGAAAACACCTTCGCCAGCGAAGTGTGCATGCCGAACCGGTTCTAATTGTCACTTATATCCAGCGACAGAAATGACTTGTCTCACTGGTTAGATTTGACAGTCGAAACCGATCTTGTGTGCCGGGAAGAATCCGGTCTAATTCTTTCTAGGTGCGAATATGTCTCTTGGACTGAAGCGTTTGTGTTTTTATTATTGCCACTTCTTTGATAATAGATAGAAACCTGCAACAATCGATGCGTAATATGATGAAGGGTGAATAGTTTCAAATATTTCTATTGAGTTTCTCTATCTGAATGGTACTCGCCGAGGATTTAAATACGCTTACTGGTCGCTTTCGTCATACATTATACGCCTTAATTATTGTAAGGAGCTATGATAGGGAACTTGTCTTCTAAGGTCAATTTTGAGGGGGATGCACTAATCTTTTATAGTAAATTATAGTGACGTACTATAATTATACTAAATGACTATAATTTAATATAAATGCTAGAAATTATGGATCCATAATAAAAATAGAAGTAACAAAACATTTGCATTATCGATCAATAATCCAATCTAAATTAAATGGATATCTGTACGCTATGCTTGTAGTTTTCCTGAGTTTTATTGTTCCTAATTGAACGTTCAACTAATCCTGTGTAAGCATTCAATTATAAACTCAACAACATTAGTTTGTGTGAATTCAGGTTGTTTTGTTCTAATATCTTTGGATATTTCATTATTAAAAAACCATCGGACTTTCTAATATAAAGAGGACAAAAAGTAACTGAAATGGCTTTTGATATTGGGTTCAAAAATTTATTGAAATCATCAACAGTTTCCGAACCACACGATTTAGCTAAATCAGTTGTGTGTATAAAATGGTAAATATGAAGAAAAGCTGACCAAAGGTCTAGTTCGTATATTTTCTTAGTCATTGAGATAGGCATTCGGAAAGTTCTGCCTTTTTCATGTTGGGAACTCATATAGTAAACAGTTTCAGGAAAATCCACCTCCGGTCGGTATAAAAGCTTGCGCATGAGGTTCATGATATTATCGAGGTAAAACCTAAATTCGTGGTCATTTATATCATCAAGAATATGGAAAGGAATTATTTTTCTCCACATAAGATATGTTTTACATGAAGAACAAATACTTTTAACTGGAAAGTCATTGGTTAAACATTCACCAACCTGGTGATCCATTAATTCATCAGATAATTTGGATATAATTCTTTTCGTTATATTCAATATTACTTCTTTGCTTAATAGCTGATCAGCCTGATGGGTAGGAACCGATTTTTTTTTGTCAGATATTTTATATTTCTTAGTCGAGATCTCATATTGTCCAATGCCGAACAAACCATTAAATTCGTTAAAACTAAGCGGGGCATGTATTATCTCTAAGATTACACTTGGGTAAAATGACGAATTCTCATTGCACCTCTCTCTAAGCATGCATTGCTTTTGCCTATTAAGAAAGTTGGTAGAAGGATATAAATTTGTGTCTACTTGTATAATCGGTTCCAAGACACTAAAGATTTGATAACCTTTATCCTTCACTCTTTTGAACCGTTCAATGAGTTCTTTTATGTTGAGTTTACAACCACAGGAAAGGCATGATCTTGACAAAAGGGAACCGGAAGTAGGAAGTTCTTGACCGCATCTCGCACAAGCCTTAACTAAAAGTATTTTGTGTAAAGGGCATTCACTTATCCATCGAAGTTCGAATAAGTTACTATGGTAGCCTATTTCAGTACACTTTTGACAGTGTTGAAACGGTTTGAAGTTACGCGAAATTTGGCCAATTGGCAATGCTATATTGAGGTTGTTACTGAGAATCATTTCTCGCTCAAATTTTACTGCTATATCAGAGGTATAAAGAAATCCGTCTCTGAGACCGATGGCTTCAGTGTTAATATTTGTTTCTAGTAGCGTTTTACGAAGATTAACATCACATTTATGGAAACCGTGATTTGCAATTATAAATCTACGGTATCTCGCGTAAGGACTTTCACCAGGCTTCTTAAGTAATAAACCCGTATTCATAATTATGCGGCAACGACTAGGTTAGGTGTTAGGCCTGATGCATCTATACTTGCTACAATCATTTCCTCAATAGCTTGAGGATCATTGAGGTCGTATCTTGGCAGATAGTCGACTAGTAGTATGCGTACTGCAGCAACAAAATACTGCATGCCCCATGACTGAAGCTTTAGTGGTCGCTTATAATTACTTTCAAATATACTCCAGATGATTGCACTTAATTGAGCAAGCCTCCAGCCACTTTCAAAGTCTTTTGGAAGATAGAACTCAGTAAAATCTTTATCCAACTCTTTTAAACAGAAGCTAACATCTGCTTTTGTACGCAATCCATAAAAATCAAATGAATGTGTGAAAAAACGTCCCCTGATTAATTCAAACTCGTCTTCCATTATTCGTTCGAGTAGTGGGGCAGATGAACCTAGGTTGCCAATAAAAAATATACAAAGGTTAGTCTTTAGTTCAGCCAAATTATCATGTAATTCAGCAAATGCGTTTAACTGGTTAACTTTTAGCCTCTGCATTTCATCTACCATTAATACTATTTGCCGGGAGCTATTCTGTAACGAGAGCTCTCCGAGGTAATGTGTTAGGTCATTGGCCATATCATCAGCTTTTGTTCTATTGTTTATAGGTATGTTTAGGGCAAAGCATAGATTACGAAAAATACTTGCGACTGTACTTACATCACGTTGGCTAATAGTGATTCGCTTGGCTGGAATTTTTTCACCAATTCGATTGACCAGTCTGTTAGATACATATTCTATTGCACGGGTTTTACCAATTCTATAATTACCAAGGACTAATCCGCCTGTCATGCCAGTTCGTAGCCAATGGTGTAACTGGTCTTCCAGTTTCTTTAATATTGGTGTTCGAATAAAAAATGCACATGGATTAAAAATTATATTGGGATCAATATTTTTCATTCTGATTATCCTTTAGTGGAACTTGTTCTAGACCAGGACTCCATGGGGGTATTAAATGTAAGCCCGACTTCAAATAACGGGTCTCCTGCTCACCCTCATCATTTTGTGTATCATTTGATTTATCATTGATTCCCAATGTAACGTTACCAAACTCTCTAGTTACTCTAATTAGCTCTGTTGCTATTTTAGGGAGTTCTTTGTTTTCGAGAAGATAGTTAAAATAGCCTGCTAGCGGATCCTTACCTAAAAGTCTCAGATTCTTAGTTATTTTCAGCATTCTCTTTCTAGTACGAATACTGTGGGGGTGAGATTGCCACGTTCTTGGAGCATGCACTGTACCCAGTATTTTCCCTTTCAATGAGATCACTGTTAGATGCCGTATGTCTGTATCGTCATATTCAATAATGGCCTTTTTTTCTAAAACTTCTTTTGATGTTAGGCAATCGCCTGTATAACGTAAACCTTCAAAATTAATATGTGGTCTTCTACTTTCACTTTTTATCAACTTCACATTTACTTCCTTTTGCCTTAAGTGATAACTGATTGGTGCTGATGTCAGAGCGTAAGAATAATTAAGATAGCGTTGAGCCAGATGCTCTTTCATTAACTGAAGAGGGGACATGCCTCCTAGGCGATCTTGTGGTTTAATATTGTGTTCTGTGATGAGAACGCTAAGAATTTCTTCTAATGCATTAAGAGTGATTACAGGTGGTTTTTTACTATTCTTTTTTGTTTCTTTAATTGGAGAGTTTGGTTTCGAACCTGTCGTTGAAGCGAAACGATGATTATGTTGACCAATGACATCAATACCATGTTCAATAAAACCACGTCCTTTTGGTTTTCCTGGAAGTCCAAAATTTAAAGCAGTATTAAGTTTGTAACATACATGATCACGAATACTGTGTGCGAGGTGACACAACGCATTGTCCATACGAATCATATTTACAGTGATATTTTGAAAGTTATCATTAATAGCTGATGGTAGACACGCACCTTCGGCATAAATTAACCCTGGTGTTTTCAGTTCTAGTGGTTTCCATAGTTTGTGTATGCCGGCAATCGCTTCAAGTACATCTGCTTGATTGGGATCTTTAGTAAAACAAAGTTGATATGCTAAATTACAATCAGTTGCCACATCTTTTACTAAATAGAGACTAAGCCTAGACAAACGTAAGGAGTGGAATATTCCATTGACCTCTATGTAAATACTGGTGTTAAGATCGGTTGTTTGAGCATCTATTTGAATTTCTTCATAAGCAGTTAAAGGAATCGTTTTTGATATTATTTCTCTTGAAGGTTTTTTTGTTACGACACTTAATTCCAATACTCGTTTATGAAAATATTTTCGGCATGACTCATAAGCCAGATTGTCTCGGTCAAAAGGGTAGGTAGTTTCTGACCAATTTGCATCATGTAAAAGTCGCAAGAACTCCTTGTGAAAAATATTTGGTGTTAAATTCTGACCATATGCTTTCTTTTCGACATAGTTGGTCAACATCTTTTCTAAATGATCACTTAATCCGGGTACTGTTCTCAGCAAATATTGAAATGATCCTCTCGCACCTCTTTTGTTGGAACACTGGCTAAGAGGTTTTTTACGCTTTCCACTTTTCACTAATGCGCCAGGGATGAGTGCAGTTGTTAATTCCGGCATTTCATCCTTTTCACCACCCAAAGCTCGTTTGAGCAAATAGCTAATAGTGGAGGCATCAAGGTTAAATTCTAAAGATAAACTCTTAAGCGAGTGACCATCTAGCACTTTTGCGATTATCTGCCTATTACGTGTATATTGATGCCTCTTGCTACTTGGTAAGACATTAGTCTCAACATATGGCCAATTACTAAAATCACGATACTCTGTTTGAATTTCAAGACGTTTCTTCCATGTTAAATACATAATGTCGCCTTAGTAGAATAACCAAGTTGACTGTCAGTGATGTCTAATTTTATCTTTCCTTTATGAGCTAGTCGGAATAGAGCGATTTCAGTTTTACGCTGCCCAATACGATCTCCAACAAAAACAATATCGCCAAGTTCTAATTCTTGTATTTCGAAAAGTCGATTTAGTAAGTTAAATTCTTCGTGACTCGTATCTTCTTTTTTTGCACTGATGAGAACTCTAATGATTTTGAGCCAATTTAAAGCAAGTATTTCTTGTTCAAGTACATTTTCATTTGATACAACACCAAATATCATTTGCTCTTGTTCAAAGAATGCTTGTAGCGGTATTCTTAATTCATCTTTAAAATCGCCTCTAGGCTTTAATTCAAGAACTATCCTCTGTCCTGATTTAACGAAATAGCAGTCGGGAATATAACGTCTATTGCCTATATGTAATAAAAATGGTTGAGGAACAAACATTGATACTTCAGGATCTGATTCAAGTAGTGCAGCATGAATAAACTCTGCGTAGGAATGAAAAATACCTATATGTGGAAATTTTATGAATTTTTGCTGATAGCAATCGGCACTTCGCAAGAGTTTTTTAGCTGATTCTTGCTGGTGTGGAATAAAACTTTCTGTTTTTACTAAACGAGAAGTACCTATATTTCCTGCTAAAAGTGCGTGCGAATTCATAATGTCATACCAGTTGATAACTGGTCAAAATATAGACAACAACAATAAAATATGCTATAAACAACGAGATAATGAGTTGTACACAACACGTTTTTAGGCGCATCAAACTATCTATTTATGTGGCTAATATGATTAAAGTAGGTCAAAAATCAAGAGGTTATAAGCCCCACGTTGCACGTGAGTTGCTAGGCGTCAGCAAGGAAAGATTGCGTTATTGGAAAGCAAATCTCGATCCTAAACCAACACGCACTCACTTTTCTGCAAGTGACTTATTTGCTTATCGTATATTGCAAGCCTGCGTTCAAGATTTGAGGATTATTCCGAGCGAACTAAAAGACTTTGATTTAGAGCGTATTTTCGAGTTTTGTCAAAATCGTGATATTCAAACGATGGAGAACTTTATTTTATTATTGAATATTCAAACAAAAAGCCTCTCTATCAACTTAGAAAGTGATTTTTCTGATTTCAGAAATCGAAAAATATGCTATTTATATCTTAATGAACTACTTAAAGAACACTTAGTTTCATTTATGTCACTTGGCGGTAAATAGTATTAGCGTTAATTTTATTATGATCTGCTTACCAACTGTCCAGCCATTTCTATAATCTCAGAATACATGGCTAATTTAGATTTCCAATGTGCAGGAATGCCGCTCAGACCATAATAAGCACCTGCGATTTGACCACAGATTGCAGCTGTAGTATCCGCATCATTTCCGATATTAGCGGATTTTAGAATAGCTTCTTCATAACTATCTGAATGATAAAAACACCAGAGAGCTGATTCTAAACTTTCAATTACATAGCCGCTACCTGTCATTTCCTCATAAGTCTTATCAATAAAATTACCACTTATAATATCAATGACTTTGTCTGTATATGGTTCGTAATTAGACTGAGTAATGATGTTATTTTTTGTCTCTCCAGAAAAAGCTTTTAGTATCATTGAACTAAAAGCTTTACTGCTATCAATACACTCAGCAGCACCATGAGTTGTTCTAGAGCTTTCGCCTGCAAAGTGTAAGGCACTTTCTAAGTCATCTTTATACGCAATAGGAACTGGAGCTAAGCGCATTAAACATCCGTTACCCGCAGATAACCTATGAGTAGGACCACTAAAAGGTTTTTTTGAATCTTCGAAATCACGCAGTGCTGTTGACACTGTGTAGCCAATATCAAAACAAGTTCCTGTGCTGCTCATATATCCATGACGATACCAATTACAGTAGCGATTCATTTGATCAACAGGATCAAAATCTTCATTTCGGATAAGGCTTTGAGCCAAACAAAGTGCCATAGATGTATCATCGGTCCACTCGCCAGGATTCAAGCGGAAAGGACCTCCACCAACCATATCAGTTATAGGCTCAAATGTTCCTCGTGGCTTGAATTCCAAAGTTGTGCCAACTGCATCGCCTACAGCCAGACCGATCAGACATCCCTTTGTCGCATCATTAATATCTTTTGCTCTATTGATATTACTCATATTCGTTACTCATTTCTTTTAATGAATCTAAGCCAACAGATGAAACAACTTTGTCATTCATTGGTACATAGATTGTCTCCAAAGGAGTTAGTAATTTCTCTAAGTTACCATTGTTCACAAGTTTCCTTTGCTCAGAGACAAAATCTGAAATATTCTCTATTTCTACAATGCCTTCACCTTTAAACGGGAGTAAAAAATCATTTCTAAGACCTAATTGAATAGCTCTTCTTTCTTGCTTTATTCCGTGCGGGTCATGGTCAGGATCCCATTGCAGTCTCACGTTTGAATTTTGCACCGCAGATTGCCATTGTTCTCGTGACTCGTAACTCTTCGGATTAAACGAAGCTTCCACAGCGTTCAGTAAAACCGACTCAAAATAATCTCTTTTCAATTTTATTGCTAGGGTAACTTCTTGACCTTCTTTAACACCCCAGCCGCAGCGATACATCATCCATAGAAAGTTGGGTTTTATCCAACTCATTCTGGAGTAACTATAAGCACCGCCGAAAAATTGATTCTTAGCAGCATAGTGACCAATTTCAGGTCGATAGGCTTGATAGATCACAACATACTCATCCGTATATTGTGCCATTATGTGTTTACCGGTCTCTGGCCAATCTTTTTCTTGTTCTAAATAATTTGTTAATTCTAATTTCATTTTCTCTTTCACTTATTTGTTTTTATTGCGTTATCGCGCATAAATTTCCCGCATATAAAAATGCAGATCTTCATCGTCTGATTTTCTATACAACTGTGCCATTCTTGTGGCGGTTTGTTTTGACTCACCTTCAATTTCTTCAACAACGTTTCCCTTAATGATACGTCGCCTGAATCCTGATTTATTAAGCTTGCCACCCAAAATAATTTCAAAGCATTTTTGCAATTCCGATAAAGTAAATTTATCAGGAAGAACATGTAGTGCTATTGTCGTATATTGCGCTTTACTTCTTAATCGATGAAAAGCTTCCTTGATTAACTCACCATGGTCGAAAGCTAGCTTCTGCTGCGCAACATTGCCTTCGTCATCCAATGCACACCAGCAGGAATCATCGTCAAATTGTGCATCTTCTGCATTAACTAATGCGAAGTAGGTGACCGTAACTGACCAGCCTCGTGGATCTCTAGAGTCGTTACCCGTTGCTCCAAGCTGCTCCAAATAAGGTGCGTCATAGCCTGTTTTTTCATTCAGTTTTTTAAGCGCAGTTTGCTCAATACTCTTATCTTTTTTAACATCGATAAAACCACCAGGAGTCGCCCAACTTCCTTTAAAGGGAAAGTCAGCACGTTTGGTTATCAAAACATTAACTTGTTCATCAATGATTGAAAATATAACGATGTCTACACTCGTCAGTGGAACATCAAAATCATGAATATTGTAGTTAGCTAAAAACTCTTTTTCTTGTTGTTTAATCGACATACTAGGTTTCTCTTTAAATGGATTCTCTGTAAAAGGCTTATCAAAAATAGCTTTCTATTTGTTCGCTTTTAACCACATCAGCGCCAATCCTGTAATCACACTTAAATTACCTTGCTGCATCAACTTAACCGCTTCATCTACAGCCACAATATGAGTTCTGATATCTTCATTCTCACCCATAGCTCCGTGTAATCCGGAAGCTTGCAAATCAACTTCGGCAAAAAAGAGCGCGGTTGTTTCATTGGTTCCACCGGGACTAAGATAAAACTCTCCAATTAGCTCTTTAGCATCACAGGAATAACCTGTCTCTTCTAAAACCTCTCGCTCAATAGCGACTTTTTTATCTTCACCATCTTCAACTATTCCCGCAGGCAGTTCATAAATCCAAGGATTAACGTCATTTTCTAGTGGACCAATCCTAAATTGCTCGGTTAATAAAACGCTATTTTGTGTTTTATCAAACATCAGCACAGCAACGGTAGGTTCTCTAACTAACACTTCGCGTTTATGAATTCGGCTTTTACTACCATCAAACTTGTTATATTGAATAGTGTGTTGTTTCAACTTGAAGAAGCCGTCATGACAGATCTTGCTGTCCTGAATTACTTCGTTTCGGTCGAAGATTATTTCTTGATCTGATTTGTTCACACATGTACTCCATAGAGTCGGTGGTTAAATATATACTTAGCAATCATTCCATCCAGATATTTCTTAAAACGAGTTTCAAACAAAAAGCCCGGACGAGGATAGTCAGAAATAAGCTCTCTGATCAAAGTGCTATGAACAGGAATTCGTTCACTGACGGCTCTTAAATTCCACCGCTTAACAATTTCTTCTCCTCGGTAAAACTTGTTCCAAGTTTCATGAGTGGCATTGTCTGGTCCAATAATAAAAGTTAATTCGGGTTGAATATTGGCATTTAGATAGCGCTTCTCTAATTCATTTAAAACATCAAAAGTATAAACGGGCTTGTCATTATCAAATCCTAAGTCTCTTTCAATAGCTGAAGTCATAATAGCTGTTTCATGCTTAAATTTTAGATGTTTCTCTGCATGAAAAGTCTCGCCCAGCATACTGGCCATATAGAGCCTGTCTTGATAAGGCTCCATATTTTTGCCAAATGCATGTCGGTAACTTGGTATCAGCAGGATTTCATCATAGTCTTTGTAGATTTGCTCAATGATATCTTTATGTCCCAAATGGGGCGGGTTAAAAGCAGAACCAATGATTCCAATTCGTTTTTTAGTTTTATTCGCATTTAACTGAGCTGGTAACATCTTCTTATTCTCCTCTTTTCAACCTTCATATCCGTGGTTGACATAATAGTATAGTGTGTGTACTATTAATAGTGTATCAAGTGCATTATTAAGTCAAGTCGAAAATAAGAGATTAAAAAGAAAGGTTGAAAACAGACTGAGAGAGTTTCAAACTCAGGTTCATAAGAGAGAAGGAAAGTTAGGAGAATAATGATGAAAGCACTAAATCCAAAGCATACAGCTACATTTGATGTTGATGCACAATATACTTTTACTCCGGAATGTCCTGATGAATTGCCTGTTGCAGGTGGAACTGAAATTGTTAAAGCGTTAAACCAACAAGCTGAACTAGCTTCAATTAGAGTTGGTTCAAAAGATGCTCATAGTCCAAAGGCTATTTGGGTCGCTGATGAAAATAAGCCTATGTTTAGCCCTGTTGAAGGTAAGAATGTTGATATTGCTTGGAATCAACATGCAGTGCCAGGTACTAAGGGATTCGAGCTAATTGACGGATTACCCAAGCCAATTGATTACGATTTCTTTGTTTGGAAAGGCATGGAGTTAGACTTACACCCTTATGGTGCTTGCTATCACGACCTAAACGATAAGATGAGCACTGGAGTTATTGAGTACTTAAAGTCGAACGGTATAGAGAATGTAATTGTCGGCGGCTTGGCGACAGACTATTGTGTTAAAACAACTGTGTTTCAGTTACTCAAAGCTGGCTTCAGGGTTATTGTTAATTTGGAAGCATGTCGTGGAGTTGCTCAAGAGACTGTCGATGAAGCCGTTGAAGAAATGAGAAAAGCTGGAATTGAGGTAGTAGAAGATACAAACGAATTGCGAGACAGACTTTAAAAGCGAATTTTAAGACTAAGCACCAAGAAAAATATTTAGGGAAAATAAAATGACTAACAAACACATAATTCACTCTTTACTAGATACAGATCTATATAAACTGACAATGATGCAAGTGGTGTTACACCATTTTCCAGCGGCAGAAGTTGAGTATGCATTTAAATGTCGAACCGAAGGTGTTGATTTAATGCCGCTGGCTGTTGAAATAAGAAATGAAATTAAGAATTTGTGCCAATTGAAATTTACGGAAAATGAAATACATTATTTGAATGGCATCTATTACCTAAAATCTGATTTCGTTCAATTTTTAAAGTTGTTTCAGATGAACGAAAATTATGTGCATATAGGTAAAGATGAAGAAGGACAATTGGAAATAAAAGTGGCTGGACCTTGGTTGCACACAATCATGTTTGAAGTGCCAGTTTTGGCAATTGTAGAGGAAGTGTTTTCGAGACATCATCATGCAGATATCGATATGCAGGTTGGTCAACACAGGTTAAAAGAAAAGACAGAGATGATCAAAGCGCATCCGCTAAAAGACAAGCTCAAAATTATGGAGTTTGGTACAAGGCGTCGTTTTAATCGGGAATGGCAAAAACATGTACTGGAGCATTTAAACAGGAGTGTTTCTGATAACTTAGTTGGGACTAGTAATGTTTATTACGCCAGAGAAACGGGAGTTACACCGCTTGGCACAATGGCGCATGAATACTTGCAGGCATTTCAAGCCTTAGGTCCAAGGTTAGTTGATAGTCAGAAAGAGGCGCTTGATGTTTGGACTAAAGAATATCGTGGCGATTTAGGGATTGCATTGACCGACGTTGTTGGTGTAGATGCATTCATTAAAGACTTTGATCGTTACTTTGCCAAATTATTTGATGGCGTGAGACATGATAGCGGTTGTCCCTTTGAGTGGGCTCGTAAGATGATTGCTCATTATGAAAAGCTAGGTATTGATCCTAAAACAAAGACCTTGGTATTTAGTGATGGATTAGATATCCCGTTAGCATTTGAACTTTTAACTGAGTTCCATGAAATAACTAATGTGGTATTTGGTATAGGTACTAACTTGACTAACGATGTGGGGATTAAGCCGCTTAGTATTGTGATGAAAATGACTCTATGTAACGGACAGCCAGTGGCAAAAATAAGCGATAGCCCTGGAAAGACAATGTGTAAGGATGAAGGCTACTTATCTTATTTACGAAAAGTATTCGCTATAGATTGAACAAGAAACCCATTGTTAGAAACAAGTAGTCAATAGAAACAAATAAACAATAAGAAGATCAATAGGAAGTTGAAGGAGAGCATTATGAATAGCTCATTAGAAAAAATTGTACTGGCGCAGCTGAATTTTACGGTTGGTGATATAGAGGGAAACTTAAACAAAATAATTGGTGCTTACCAGAAAGTAAAAAATGAAAATGCTTTACTTGTGTGTAGTGAGCTAGCTATTACAGGATATTATCCTCAAGATTTATTGTTAAGAGAATCTCTATTGTTACAGCAATGGCAAGCATTGCAGAAGTTAAAACTTGAAACAAAAGGATATTCCTGCGGGATTATTGTTGGGTTTGCAGCAAAGAATAATTCGAAATTTGGTAAGCCATTATTTAATGCTTTGGCCGTACTAAAGGATGGAGAGCAATTATTTGAATATCACAAACAATTGCTACCTACATACAATGTGTTTGATGAGGCTCGTCATTTTACTGAAGGACATAACGAAAACTGGTTTCATATTGATGGGAAAATGATAGGTTTTTTAATCTGTGAAGATGCCTGGTATGAAGAAAATAAAAATATTTATAGAACCGACCCAGTTTTTGATCTTGAGGGAAAAGAGTTAGATTGTGTTATTAGTATCAACGCATCCCCTAGTAATTTAGGGAAACAAGATGAAAGACTTAAGCTGGCAAGTCGCATAGTGGGGAGAACTCAAGCTCCTTTTATTTATGTTAATCAAGTAGGTGCTAACGATGAGTTAGTATTTGATGGTTCTAGCTTTATGGTGAGTGGCAAGGGCAAGTTAATTGCTCAAGCGAAATCATTTGAAGAAGAAATAATTAGTTTAGAACTTAATGATAATGCGTCTAAAGTAATTTTAAATACTAATAAAGAAGAGTTTTTACGGAAGCAGGTGGTGCTTGGTATCAGGGATTATGTTACTAAGTGTGGTTTAAAGAAAGTAGTCATAGGATCTTCTGGAGGAATTGACTCAGCTGTAACCTTGGCTATTTGCGCTGAAGCTTTGGGTGGTGAAAATGTTGTCGCCATCACTATGCCATCAAAGTATTCGTCAGAGGGAAGCGTAGATGACTCAGTTACTTTGTGTGAAAACTTAGGTATTAAGTTATTAAATGCATCAATAGCTGAAGAGTTTGATTTGGCGGTTAAACGGTTTGAGTTGATGTCAGATGAAAAGCCATCAGGTCTTACTCAAGAAAATATCCAGGCCAGAATTCGCGGGCGAATATTAATGGAGTATAGCAATCACTTTGGTGCTCTAGTGATTTCAACAGGTAATAAAAGTGAAATGAGTGTGGGTTATGCAACACTTTACGGTGATATGAATGGCGGTATTAATCCACTAGGTGACTTGTACAAAATGGAAGTATACGCGCTAGCGAAACATTTTAATGAAAAAGCAGGGAAAGAACTTATTCCTAATATCATTATCGAAAAAGCGCCAAGTGCAGAGCTTTCAGAAGATCAGGTTGATAGTGATTCTTTGCCTGAGTATCCATTGCTTGATGCGATTTTGAAGCTCTATATTGAAGAGGATTTGTTGGATAGCTCACAGGCTAAACAATGCCATGAAATGATAGAACGATTTGGTGCTAGCGAGCAAGACATTGAACGCATCCATCGAATGGTTGATAGAGCAGAATTTAAACGTAGACAGGCACCGCCAATAATTCGTGTACAGAAAAGAAGCTTCGGTATGGGGCGTTGGCTGCCAGTGGCAGCAAAGTACTAGTTAGAGAAAAAATAATAAGGAATAAAATATGAAAGTAATGGAAGGCGATTTGATTTCTCTCGCAGAAGAAGGAATATTTGATGTCATCATCCATGGTTGCAACTGTTTATGTACCATGGGAAGTGGCATTGCAAAGACAATCAAAAATAAATATCCGCAGGCTTACAAAGTGGACTGCGAAACAACCAAAGGTGATAAAGAAAAGTTAGGCAGTTATAGCGCCATTACAGTGGGTCATCAGAGTGTATTTGTTGTGGTTAACGCTTATACACAATATAGCTACAGTCGAAAAGACATCGATGTGGATTATGATGCGGTAAGAAAGGTTTTTGCATTAATTAAACAAGACTTTGCAGGCAAGCGAATTGGTTACCCGTTAATCGGCGCTGGTTTGGCTGGTGGAGACTGGAATGTCATTGAAGCGATTATCCAGCAGGAGCTAGATGGCGAAGACCACACTTTGGTTAAATTTATACCAATAAAATTGAATTTTAAATGAGTTAAGAAAATGAACAATAATATACAAACAATCACTATGTATCGACCAACAGGCAAGAATGAATTGCAGTTGGTAATAGATAGTGGATACAAAAAATGGCCGCCACGTTTGGCAATGCAAACAATTTTCTACCCAGTTACCAATGAGCAATATGCCATTGAAGTGAATAACTGGAACGTAAGAGAAAATGGTATTGGATATGTCACTAAATTTGAAGTGAACAAATCTTTTGTTGAACGCTACAAAATTGAGACTGTTGGTGGTAGCAATCATACCGAATGGTGGATACCTGCTGAAGATCTAGAAGAGCTTAACGACAATATTGTCGGGTTAATCGAAGTTATCGGCGAGTACACCGAAGTTATAAAAATATAGTCCAGCGTTCTTAAATTCCCTCTCCCCATGGGAGAGGGTTAGGGAGAGGGCTTTTTGAAGGAATAATAAAAATGAAAGATAAAACAAATAGAACATCGAAGTTCCTGAGCTATGTATTAAGACATAACCCTGCTGAAATCGATTTAGAACTAGATGAAAACGGTTGGGTATCAATCGCGCAATTAATTAGTAATGCGAATGCTCATGGTAAAGACATCAATAGAGATTTGATTGAACAAGTTGTTGTTACTAACGATAAACAACGTTTTGCTATCAGCGATGATGGAAAAATGATTAGAGCTAACCAAGGGCATAGCGTTGAAATTAAATTAGATCTTGATGCATCGGTTCCACCTGCAGTATTACTGCATGGAACTGCAGAAAAGAACCTTGGATTAATTACTAGTGATGGCCTTAGTAAAATGAATCGTCATCACGTTCACTTATCTGGATGTGAAAAAACGGCAAGTGCGGTTGGTCGACGTTATGGCAAATTAGTTTTGCTACAGGTTGATACTATTAAAATGATTAGTGATGGATTCCAGTTCTTTAAGAGTGAGAATAATGTTTGGTTGGTAGATTCAGTACCGGCTCAATACATCAGTATTTTACAAAACAAGTAGAGCCAAAAAGTAGAACGAAATAGATAAAGTGAATGATTATGAAAACAATAGACAAAATAGAGATCATAGAGAATATTCGTACTAAAGACGAACTGGTTGAGTTCGTCGCACGCGGCAAGAAAGCAAAATATCTATGCTTCTGGGGGCACACGAAGAATAACTCTCAGCAAGTATCCAAAACATGTTTTAGTCAATGGTACGGCTCAAAATTTGAAATCGACGGCATTGTCTACCCGACTGCAGAGCATTTTATGATGGCAGAAAAGGCTCGTCTTTTTGAAAGTAAGAGTGCTGCAAACACTGCTTTGCTAAAACAAATAATAGAAGCGCCTCATCCGCAAAAGGCTAAGCAGTTAGGTCGTCAGATTGAAGGCTTCACCAACGAGGTTTGGAACCAGCATCGGTTTGATGCGGTTCTAAAAGGCAATGTTGCTAAGTTCTCACAGAGCCCAAAGTTAGCCGAGTTCCTATTGGGGACAGGTAAACGTGTATTGGTGGAAGCAAGTCCCGCAGATAAAGTCTGGGGAACAGGATTGGCCGAAGACCATGATGATGCGACAAATCCGTTTAAGTGGAAAGGTCTAAATTTATTAGGGTTTGCCTTGATGGAAACTCGCAAGAGATTGAGTAAATTAAAAGAATAAAAAAGGCAGAATGATGGATAACATAGAAATAATAAAGGGAGACATTACAAAGCTTAACGTTGATGCGATTGTGAATGCAGCCAATGCAGGTTTGTGTGGTGGAGGCGGTGTTGATGGCGCGATTCATAAAGCAGCGGGCAAGGAGTTATTGGCCGAGTGCCGAACGCTAGGCGGTGGAACGACAGGTTTTGCAAAGATAACCAAGGGTTACAACTTACCAGCGAAACATATAATTCATACCGTAGGACCTGTTTGGTATGGTGGACAGAAAAATGAAGAAGCGTTGTTGGCATCTTGTTATCGGGAATGTATGAAACTCGCTGCTGAGAATGGAATAACATCAATTGCATTTCCGGCTATTAGCTGTGGCTCTTATAGGTTCCCTGTTGATAAGGCTTGTAAGATAGCAGTGAACGAAGTTGTTGTCTGTCTCACTGTGACTAATATTAAGATGAAAGTGATTTTTGTTTGTTTTGATGAGAAGATAGAAAGAGCCTTTAAACAAGTGATTAATAATGCATAAATATTATCATGTAACTGTTCTGAGTAACTTTATGGTTGGATTTGATAAGTATAAGAAAACTTATAACAAATCTTCAATTAAGGAAAGCTCTTACCCAGAAGTCTTCTTTTTGCTTAGTCAAGATAACATCCAGGTGGGCGTTGAGAAAGCTACTAAGCTCATAAATAAGTTGGCAATACCCGAAAATAGGTTAATTGTTTTAGAAACACAAATCGATTCAGAACTGGTTCTAAGTAATGATATTACAAGCACGAAACTTGGAGAATACATCAACAGCAGTGAAATTCAGGTTAATAAAGTGTATTACTGGAAAGATGGTCGACTAACCGAAAGCCGAATTGAGGATATGGTTGCAGCATCGTACAAAGTGAGTCAAATTAACAAACAGAGTTACTCTAATTTGATGCCTCGTAGTCTTTCTTTTTTACCAATAGCAAAAGGTTGCCAAGCCAAGTGTGCGTTTTGTTTCTCCGCGTCATCAATATCTATTGAGCAAGCACAAGGAACAATTAGCGAAACTGTTATGCATTCGGCACTAGAGAAGGCTTCCTCCGCTGGAGCTACAAGAGCTGTAATCACTGGAGGAGGCGAGCCCGGCTTATTGTCGGTAGAAAAACTGACGAAAATCATTAGAATATGCAATGAATATTTCAGCAAAACTGTGCTTATAACAAATGGTTATTCACTAGTAACAGATAATGATATTAGCAGAACTCTAAACTACTTTGAGAAAGCAGGTTTAAGTGTTTTATCTGTATCTCGTCATCATTATGATAGAGCTTATAACGGTCAGTTAATGTCTTTAGATATTGATAGCGAGGTTATCGCACAGACCCTTATAAATGATAAATCTTCTTTGATTCTTCGGTGGGTATGCGTATTACAAAAAGGAGGTATAGATTCATCGGAGAAACTACAGAAGTACATTGATTGGACTTTTGAGCATGGTGTGTCACAGATTTGTTTTAAAGAGCTTTATGTTTCAAGTAGTTCTGAGTCAGTTTATTTTAATCAGGCTTCAAATGATTGGAGTTATAAAAATCAAGTTCCATTAAGTATTGTGATTGATATGGCTGAACAACAGGAGTGGGAACTAGTTGACAAATTACCATGGGGAAGTCCTGTTTATAGAATTTGTCGTGGTAAACAATCAATTACTATTGCGGCCTATACTGAGCCAACTGTTTCCTGGGAGCTTACGAATAAACAATGTAGAAGTTGGAACGTTATGTCTAACGGGGAGTGTTTCGCGAGTTTGGAATCTAAAGAAAGTATTATTGATATTGAAAAGATTATCTAAGTGAATTACCAAGAATTTAAAAGTTATCGGGACGAACTTCAAAGCCGTTACTTTCGTTTAGACGACCTTAATCCATATTCGCTGGCCCCTTATTTTATAAATGACTCCTGTCAAAAGTGTGAATTTATCGATATTGCAAGTGAATACTTTGTTATGCAATCAAACGGTGTACGATCGTTATTGAAAGAATTATTCAAATATTTTACAAAACTAGGTTATCAATTAAACATACCTGAAGATGTATATCCTGAGTACTTTAATCTAATACCTATGAACGCAATAGTTTTTCATTACGCAAGTTGTCGACGGGAAAAGTTCACTTTTTCTGAAAATGAGTTTTGTATATCCTTGATAGCAAATCCACTAATACCCGAGGGGCGATATTTAACTAAAGCTGAACTGCTTGTGTTAGATAATTGGCTTTTGGATAATAATAATCGTTGGATTATTTTTGATACAGTCTATGACTATTGCTTACATAGTCTTGATTTCAAATTTAAGTCGAATAATATTATATTTGTCAACAGTCTTTCTAAAGTCAACTTAGCTCCTGGAGTTTCTGGCTGGGCTTTGAGTAAAACAAAACTTCCAGGATTTGAACAAATCCCAATGCCAGAGGTTGATCAGAAATTAAATGGAGCAATTCAAAATGAGTACACTCAAGCATGGAAAACAATTGACAATAAATTTAATTTAGGAAAAAAATATAATTGGCAACGTCCGAGCGTAGGGTATCTATCTCTTTTAAACAAAAACTTTAGATCGTTACTCAGTGAATGTGACATTGCTGCTGTCCCTGCTTCAATATTTGGAGTGAAGGGAGATGATATTAGTGTCATTTCCTGTCTATCGGAAGTTAAACAAAATGTACTCTAAACTAGACTTACTAAACCTATATAATGATGCTGATTTCTATGATGCAGAGTTTATGGACCGAAACATTGAATTTGAGTTTTATAAAGATCTTTGTGATGGAGCAGAAAATGTTCTCGAAGTTGCATGCGGCACGGGAAGGATAACAATACCTTTAGCGAAAAGTGGCATAGATATAGCTGGTACAGATATTTCAGAAGGTATGATTGTCAGTGCTAGAAAAAATGCATCAGCTGCTGGAGTTGATATAAAATTCTCTGTGGAAGATGCTCTGTTCACTAATGGTCGTTTTGACCTTGTTTTTATCGCAACTAATGCGTTTCAACATCTATTATCCTTTGAAGATGCTTTGGCATTTCTATATGCTTGCCGCAACTCACTATCACCCAATGGTAGAATTGTTATCGACTTGCAGGTTCCAAACGTGGGAAAACTTTCAAGAAAATACAGTGAAACTCGCCCTTACAAAACTTTCAACTACTTAGGGAATAAAGTTGTCGCGAACCTTCGAGGCAACTATGAAAATTTGACTCAGTTATATATGTTCGATATTGAGTACACTCAGGGCCAAGAAGTCATCAAGAAAAAGAAAGTAGCAATGAGGATGTACTATCCCCAAGAACTAAGTCTGCTTTTCAAGGCTGCTGGTCTCTCTATCATCCAAGAATATGGCGAGTACGACAAATCGAAATTGACTAACTATTCTTATAAGCAGATTTACGTGTTGAAAATACAAGAACATATACATCAAAATAACTAAAAGATAATTAATAAGAGTCAACAAACAAGCTAGACTGATTTAAATTCTATTGCCGAAACCAAATAATGAAAATCCAACTGTTAAGTGACCTACATATCGAGTTCGACTATTACGCTTATCCAAAGGCGGATGTGGATGTTGTTGTCTTGGCTGGAGATATTCATACCAAAGACCGTGGGGTGAAATGGGCTTTGGAAGAAATAAAAGATAAGCCTGTTATCTATGTGTTGGGTAATCATGATTTTTATGGCAAGGCTTATCCAAAATTGGTCGACTCAGTTAAAGCTCTGACAAAAAATACCAATATTCATGTTTTGGAGAATGACTTGGTTACTATTGATGGTGTCAATTTCCTGGGTTGTACTCTTTGGACAAACTTTGAATTATTTGGGGATGCAAGAGTTTCTGGATATGAGTGTCAGCAGGTCATGACTGATTATAGAAAAATTAGACGAGCCCCTAATTTCGCTAAACTTCGTTCGATTGACACTGCGGTAATACATAGTCGTTCCGTTAAATGGCTAGAGCAAACACTTGAAGAGAACCAAGGCAAAACCAATGTTGTCGTTACTCATCACGGCCCTTCGCTTAAATCAGTGCCTGAAATGTATCTTAATGATGTAACAACGGCTGCTTATGTCTCTAACTTGGAAGGATTGATTGAGTGATATAAGCCAAATTATTGGATGCATGGTCATTTACATAGTAGTAGTGACTATATGGTTGATAATTGTCGAGTTCTTTGTAATCCAAAAGGATATCCAGATAGCGTAAATTCTGGCTATATACCTGATTTGTGTTTAGAGATTTAGTACCGCAGTTAAACTCAACACTACTAAGTACTTGAGATTAGAGCCTAAAATAGGCACAATGTAGTCAGTTCAGAAAATGAACTATTCCTTTCGTATTATCGCGGCTGCTGAACCCGATAAATCGAAGAGGAAATAACAATGATTAGTAGAAATAGAGCATGGAGAAGGTTTCGTCGTGAAGTGAAAATAAGCGACAGGAACTCGAGAATCCATGAAAAAGGGAATCTGGATCAAGTAATATTGGATAGAGGAAAACTCTCGAAAACAAAGGGAGTACCTGAATATCGGATTGATCAATTCAAATACATCGAGAAGAATTGGAAAATGATGTATCTGCGTAAGAATAAGCTCGCGAGGGCTAATCAATTGGGCAGAGACTATCCTCCAAAAACGATACGTCAAATTCTTGATGATGAAACTCCCATTGATATAAAGAGATAAAGTAAATGCAGAATTTATTATTTATCTGTAGTCGTAATCAGTGGCGTAGCCCAACGGCAGAAGAAGTTTGGCGTAAATACCCAGACATCAATGCACGATCTGCAGGTACTAGCCCAAAAGCAAGAAAAACAGTCAGTTCATCGGATATCCGATGGGCTGATATTATTTTTGTTATGGAGCAGAAACATAAGAATCGTCTTAAAGCAGAGTTCACTCGCATGTTAGAGCACAAGCCTTTATATGTACTCGATATTCCAGATGAGTATCAATATATGGATGAGGAGCTTGTGAAAGAATTAGAATTATCTGTTGGTGCTTATATTTAGCAGTCACTAATAATGATAAAAACATACTAGTAATGTAAAACAACAAGGTTCAAGGACTTACTTTTGTTATGAGCGCTATCGAGCAAACATTAAACTACAAACAACATTCAACTCTTACTGAATCCGAAGGTCAGAACAAACTCCAGCTTTGCTCAACAAATACCGATAATGAAAATGCTGCCTTTTTCAGTGGTGACTTAAAGAGCCCCATGAAAGCGGCACGTTGTTTACGAGCCATATCACTTTTAGTTGGAGCTCGTTATTTTACTCCGCCGGCCATGCTCGCGCGAATTCTTCGAGAGTCCGACCCTGTAGTGACAGTCAGTCGAAAAATGTTACGGTTTGAAGGATTTTCGGCTTGCTGTAGTACTTATGGTCGATTAGATATATTACCTAATGGTTTTGAAGCTTCCAAGATTATACCTGGTACGACAAACGTTGATTTTCAAGCTGAAATGCGAGGTGTTTTAGCAAAAGTTCGAAATGATAGTTCAATGTCTATGTCTGTACGTTCCGATGAATTTGAATTAGTCCACGATGATGCGAAAGTTATTGAAAAGAAAGTGAAGCTACCACTGCGTTGGATAAAAGGACTTTCTGAGGTTCAATCGTCTCAGAATAGTATGACATTAGCTTTTAAAATTTCTAGAAACGAAGCGCTACGTTTTTTCCGACAATTGCCTAAAGGAAGTACAAAACACCCAGCCTGGATTGTACCCGCTAGTAAAGGAATTCGACTTTCTCATCGGGAAGTTGCTCGGTGCGTCAGAATAAAGGGGTGCGAGAGGTTAGCCGTTTTAGCTGAGCTTGTTCAGTATTCTCAGGAACTTTCGATCTTCGTTGATGCACAAAATACGACATCTGCTTGGGTACTTTCATTTGGTGATCTTCGTTTTACTTTGGTATTAAGTGAGGAAACTTGGCGAGGATTTTCTGGAGAAGGAAAATTACTGAAGGACATCGCATCAAGCAGCGGCGAACAAATCCTAAATAAAGTGAAGGCCTCACTTAATTGGCAAGAGTCAATTTCAGCTAAAGAATTATCTTCGGATCTGGGGGAAGATGAGTCATCAGTTTTGGCTGCATTAAGTCTACTTTCGTCTAGAGGCCTGGTTGGTTTCGATGTATATACCGATTCATACTTTCATCGCGTACTGCCGTTTGACCTATCTAAAGTAGAAGATTTAAATCCACGAATAAAATCTGCAAGAAAGCTGGTTTCAGAGGGCGTTGTTTCTGTTATCAATAATAGTACAAATGGAAAGAACGATGCATTGGTTCAAGGCGAGGTTGAGAGCGGCGGAGTCATTCATCGCGTTGAATTATCATCGTCTGGTGATAAATGCACTTGTCCATGGTTTGCGAAACACAAGACTGATAGAGGGCCCTGCAAACACATTCTTGCATTATCGATTAGCATAGATGAATAAGATGAGCGAAATAATGAATGCCAGTTTAGAACTATTGTATAAGTTGAAATCCGCAGAAGAAGTAATTGAACAGCTTAAGAATTCGACAGATGAAGAGCTAGCAATATTTTCTAAGCTAGTTCCTAAAGCGATAAAACAGAGCATTAAAATCTATTGGGACTGGAAATTAGCAGAAAAAATAAGAGATGAAGAAAGAAATAAAATCGAAGTGCTTTCTATTGTTCTTTACGCTACTTCTAATCTCACAGAAGTTAAGAAAGCAGGCTGGTTAGCGATCCCTAAGATTGAAATCATAAAAAACATTTGTGAAATATTTGAGCCTAGTTGGATTGATAGCTGGGCTAATTGGGTATTGGAAGAGAACCCACGACAATTTACTCTAATTTATCCTTTGGTGAAGGAGGGGTATTGCAATAAGCCGACCACCGATAATTATGTTTTGGGTATAATCGAATCGATCAATTATGAGCGAAAGACAGACCAGGTTTTGGTTGATAGCATTCGGTTATCACTTAGGGATTTAGAGGATGATATTTGGCGTATATTTGAAGTAGAAGGTGGAGGAGAGTTTAGTTTAGCTGCCCATGACAAATATTCACATGGACAAAACTGCTGGGATAATTCGCTTCGAATTCTTAGTGAAGAAGGTACACTTTCGCGCGATAGATTATTAGATTCCAGCTTAAAAGCTCTGGGGAATGATTTCGCTCAATTTCGCGCAAGCTGGTTTTCAAGATTGTTTATTTCTCTCAAGCCAACTTTAGAAGAACTTGAGGTCAGAGCTAGCAATCTTATCCTGTTAATGGGCAGTCAAATACCACCAACGGTTTCGTTTGCTCTTAAAAACCTTAACTCTTTAGAGAAAAAGAAACTACTAAATACCGATATGTTTTTAGACAATGTTGAACCGGTATTAAACGCAAAAACAAAATCAACAGTAATGCTCTCACTAAGAATCCTTGAAAGTCTGGCAAAAAGAAATATAGACAAAGCAGAAAAGATTGCACTGGCATCTACACACGCAATAATTTTTGATAATGCAGAAGTACAAAAAAAGGTTTTTGACCTAATAGATAAATACGGAAACCAAAAAGATGAAAATATTAGTGAGGCGTTAAAACTGAACGCTGATTTCATCGTACCGTCTCTAAAAAATAGGCTGAGTTCTTGGGTTTCAATTGAAGATGCCAGAAGCAGCGATATCGAAGAGTCTTATAACTCGACGTTGGTTGAAACTAGTAATAATCAGAATGAAGGAATTGTTCCAATAGAAAATTTTGAAGAGTTAATTTCTGAATTTTTACAACTGATTGAAGAACCAAATGATCCTATAGCAATAGAAAGATTGTTTGATGGTTTGAGCAGAGTCGGACGAAGCAGGCCTGAAGATTTCATGAAGTTGATTGGACCATTGGAAAAGCGGGCAAGTACTCTTGAAAGCCGAGGTTCGGAGAAATGGTTAACATACCAACTTTCAAAACTAGCGTTGAGTTACATTAACAATAAAAATGGATTTCGGGTGACTTACAACGAAATTTTGAAAAAAAATGAATCTAATTTCGAAAATGTCTTCATTGCACGTCTCTACTTCCTTGTGGAGAGTATTTTACGAAAAACAAATATTGAAGTCCCGCTTATAAGCGCGCCGACGCATGGAAGAGGTTTTATTACCCCATCTGTCCTTCTCGATAGAATTAAAGCTATCGAGAGTGCAAAAGAGCAATCGAGTATGATTGACAATGTGCTAGCTATTCTTCGCCTAGATTGCGGCCTAATAGATGAGTCTGAATTGAAAGAAACTATCAAACAGCTTAAAGGAATTAAAACTGAATTTTCGCTAGCTTGTGCTTACGCTCTTGGTGGCGAAGTAGACATTGGCAAGAGAGCCGCACTCTGGATCGCAGCTAGTCGAATCAGAGCGCCAGAAGGAGAAGATAAACTAATTCTTGATAAATTCGGTACGCTAGGGCCTGATGCCGGTCAAGCCTCAAGATACAAGCCATGGGTTGAAGTACACAATAGCAATGATGGTGACTATACATGGTACAACTTAAAAGTTGAGCGAACTCCAAGAGCTCCAGAGGAAATTCCTCTCGAGCATTTGGCTGTTCTTTTTCATAAATACACAGAAGGATATTATTCCGATACATATTTTGGATACAACGAGGGATTAGTGCGGTGGGGAAGCACCATATGGCCAGGCAACTTAGAACCTTATTTTGCGTGTGGTGCCTGTGAACTCAGTATTTCGTATCCGGAAGCTCAGTGGCATGTACAGTCTTTTTTTCTACCAATGTTAGAGCAAAATGTACCATTGAAACCCATGGCTCTTCTACTCTTAATCGCCGGTTTGAGTTCTGCGGAACCTGGACAAAAGGGGATCGCGATTGATATTGTAGTAATGTCTATAGATGATGGCCGCATGGATATTGCGTTATTGGGAGACTTAATGGCGGAATTTGTTGCAACCGGACTTATTATTGTTTCTCGTTGGACAAAGGCAATTAAGGAGATTGCATCTATTTCTAGCCGTCATGCCGAAGCGATGCGCTCACTCATTCAATCCTTATTGCGGTTTAATCCAGAAAACTCACCACGCGAGCTTGGTGGATTGATAGAGTTGTTATATGAACTGAGCATAGCTGCAGATAAATGTCTTGAAGATGAAAAAGCTATCGAGTTTTTTAAGAATAATAAGAAGGGTGGTAAACAAGGAAAGTTTGCTAAGAAATTATTACAGGCTGTAAATCTATAGCCATACAGTTCAAGACTGATGTAGTGCAAAATGACAAATAAAATGATATCAAAAATAGAAAATGATATTCAGGATCGCAATTGTGAAGCCTGGATAAAACTGTGTGAATATGTAGATAAAGTTGCAGAGAGTGGTGATGAAGAGTTTTCCCCTAGGGAAGAGTTAGGTCCAGAGATTTTTTCGCAAATTCACACGCTGCCAGAATCAATTGCCAAACTCACGAAAGTTAAAAAGATGTGGTTATATGGTAGTAATCTTAAACGCATTCCTCCTGAAATCGGTGAGATGCAGAGCTTAGAATACTTCGACCCATACACATCTTATGATTTGCATTGGTTTCCATTTGAAATTACGCATTGCAAGATGTTAAAAGATAGCCGTGTCAGTACTCGTGCATTATTTGGAAACATTACCAACAGAATGGGCTTTCCTTACCTCGGAGATAATCCCGTCAGATATGCTGGCGACATTGTTAAATGCAGCATTTGTAAGAAAGATATGACTGATGATGAAACCTATCAGCTTTGGATAACACTTCGTGTGGGAACTGACGACTTACCATTGCTAATTAATTCCTGTTCGGAACAGTGCACAAGTAATCTTCCTGAGCCTCCATCATACTATGTAGCACGACCGCATAAAGGTGGTTCTAGGTTACAACAACCAAAAATGGATGAAGAAGAAGTTTGGGATGTTCGCGCGTCGAATCAATCAAATGAAAAAGCTGGTAAAACTTCGAAACTGTTTCGCGTGATAAAAAAGATCTGGGAAAAAGAACAAAATTAGAATTGAGGAATATCACAATATGCTCAGCATTTTTAGAAGTAAGAAATATTTTCAGGAACAATGGAAGGCAAAAACTATAGAGTATGCCGAAGCAGTTAATGTTTTTATAGAAAAGGGACTAAAAGACGGTTGGGATAGCGCTGGTTCTGAACCAAAAGATAATGGCAGGGAAGAACTAGTTCCTCATCTTATCAAGGCTATAAAACTTGCTAATGATTCCAATGAATTAGAGGCACTTAGAAATGACTGGCCATTGGCACATAGTCCATTAATTCCAATCCTTGAAAAAAATGGCCAAAGTATACCTAAGGTGTGCTTTCTTGAAGATGGCTCCATAGTTGCTCGCATTGGCGCCCCTTATGAATCGGGTTACACTGTTATAATAAAAAATGACCAAGTTAGTACGCTGCCTAATGTTGACCATTTTGGAAGAAGTCCTGACCGAAAATATTTTGCATATACTACAAAATCTGGAATAAGAATTACTAACGGTTGGCTAGGAGATGAAGTTTGTCTTTGCCCATATCCAAAAGGAGATGAAGGAATACCTGTAGGTTTTAAAGTCGATCAATTTGATAAACCACCTACGCCAACATCCCTCATTCCTTTTCCCGATGGAAAACGTGTTCTATATGTTAGCCAGGAAGGAATATTTGTATTGGAGGAGAAAGTAGCTGTTCGGTTGTTACCAACCACAGGCGATATGAAAGAACATTTCGAATGGTTGAATAAAGAATATCCAGGAGATGAACTCTCTATGAACCTAGAAATGGATCATGGTGCTATCTCTCCCTGCGGAAAATTCATTGCAATTGGTTCACAAGATAGTCAACACCTGATCTTTGACGACAAATATCAATTAGTAGCGGATATTGGCAATCAAAGTGAATATCCACACCATGCTCTATTCAGCAAAAATAGTGACATGGTAGCCTTTAATTCATGTCATTTTTATAATGGCGTGACTGTTGGTGTTCCTACAAACTTACTTCCTGGTCTCAAAACAGAAAGCTATGAAGAAGATGAACGAACTCCGATATTAGATGAAGGCGCTCGTGTTTATGCTGGTACTCATAGAAATGACGAATTCATAATTGGTGATGCTAGCGGCTACTTAAGAGCATTTAGTAAGAAAGGGGAGGCGCGTTGGCAACATTGTATCGGCTCATCTATAGGTGATATTGATATTAGCGAAGATGGATCGAAATTAGTTTGTACTACATACGCTGGATTTATTTCGATTTTAAATCTAGATACTGGAAAAAGTGAGCGGTACGAAATAGGAAATGGTGGTCATACTGAAATACGTCGATGGTTATTTTGGAAAGACCAAGATTATCCGTTAGCTTGGTAAGAAATCATATGTCGCTAACCGAGAATATCAATTACTGCCACTCGGTTTTTGTAATCATAAAAAGGATTTAAGTTTAATTTATGAATGGTCAAATTAAACACACTCAATTAACTCGAGTTGGTTATAGTTATCAAGATCTTATTTGCATTGAATTGCTTATTGAATGGTATCACGACAAAGAGAGGTATCAATGGATAAAAATTGAAAGCGATACTGCCAATGGAAATAAGATAAATAGTTTGGATGATGTTGTTGCTCTTAAGGCAGACGGCAAATATGAACTAACTCAAGTTAAATTCACTATTGATTCATCACGTGAAGATTTGTCTCTTGATTTCGATTGGTTAACGAAAAGAAAAGAAAAAGGCACTTCTCTAATTCAAAAGTGGTCGAAGGATGTGCTAGTTTACGGTCGTTCCAATAAATTAGACTCTGCTGATTTAAAAACAAATCGAATTCCAGATTCTGTTTTTCAGAGTTGTTTAACTAATAATAAGGTAAACATTAGTAGTATCCCAAAAGACGTATTATCAATAATTGATATCCAATTGGAAAATAGAAAAAACACTAAATACTTTTTTGATAATTTCACTTTCAATCATAGCCTTCAACCGATTGACGATCTTGAAAATCGCCTTCATGACAGTCTCGTACCTGATAGTACCAATGAAGAAGGCTGGTTTAGATTTTCGAATTCTGTAAAACGCTGGGCAACAAGGAAGGGCGAACCGTCAGCTGATGGATGTATTCACTTCAATGATATACATAACATACTTACTGCAGGGATCAGCCATGATATATCACAATATTTTGAAATTCCCGAAATGTACACTCCACCTTCACGTGACTTCCACAGAGATTTATTAACTAAATTAAAATCTGGCGGAGTATGGGTGGTATCTGGTTCGCCTGGAATGGGAAAGAGTACTTATCTTTCCTATCTCTATAATGTGCTTCGCTCACACTCGAATGTCATTAGGCATCATTATTCATTAAGATCCCAAAGCATAATTGACCGGATTTCATATCCCACAGCAGCTGGTTCACTCATAAGACAGATTAAGGACTTATTCAGCAATATTTCCGGAGTCAAAGATGACCCAGAAAACCTTGGTAAATGGCTAACTAAAGCTGGTCTTGAAGCAATTCAAAATGATACTAATCTTGTTGTTATTATCGACGGTTTAGACCATGTTTGGCGAGAGCGACCTGATATTTCTCAACTAGAGCACTTAATTAATAAAGTTCTGCCGTTACCGGAAGGGATATCTTTGGTCCTCGGTACTCAACCAATTAGTGAGACTAAATTACCTGTTCGGATGGCTACTCATTGTCCTTTGAATGGCTCACATTGGCTCACGCTACCTCACATGGATTTATCAGCGATAAGTGCTTGGATTAAAGGACTCAACATCAAAGGAAAAATTGAACTCCAAACCAATCACGAAGATTTGGACAAACCTCTTGCCGAAGTTTCAGAGGCTTTACTTAAGATATCAGGTGGTTATCCGTTACATCTGATTTATTCAGTGAGATCAATTTTGAAAAAACAAAAATTGATCCGAGCATATGACATCGAAAAACTGCCTGTGTGTCCTGATGGTGATATACACCGTTATTACTCAGAAATATGGTCTAGACTGCCAATCTTGTCAAAAGAAATACTTTATTTAATTGCTATTGCCGATTTTCCTTGGCCTGATAAAAATAGTCTTGGTTGCTGTTTTGATAGCAACTCAGAATTTTTAGATGCCTATGAAAATATAGAACACTTGGTAGAGTCTCGACGAAGTGGAATTTACCCTTTTCATGGAAGTGTTATTGTAAATATAAGACAAAAGAGTAACTTTCTGTCTGCAAAAGCCAGGCTGCTTCCTAAAGTTAAGATATGGCTGACCTCTAACGCTCCACCTTATTGGAGGTGGGGCTGGGAGTGGATTGTTTCCGCTGAGCTGGAAAATAGCAATCCGCTATTATCTGGAATTAATCGTGCTTGGGTGAGAAAAGCATTATGTAAAGGGTACCCTGTAGAACACATTGAACACATAATGTCGATTGCAGAAATGGTAGCAGCTAAAGAAAAAAACTATCCTAAACTCGTTGATTTGCGACTTATTAAAATTAGACTGTTAAATGGTCCAGAGTTTCAAATACAGGATTTTCCAGAGTTTGTTAAATGCGCGATTATACATAGTGAAGATGACTATGGGTTATTGTGGCGCTCGGACAATATTAGGCAGTTAGACGAGCAAGAGATTATCGCTTTATCCTCTATGTTTCGTAAAACTGACGATAGGGTCATAGAGGAATGTTATGAAGAGCTTTATCGTCGCATTTTATTTTATGCAAATATTGCTCAAGAGCGAGAGAATAAACTTGATACTTTGATCGATGCCGTAATAAAAATACTCTGTGATACGGAAGAACCTAATATTGATAGGATCATTGATTTTATAGAACGAATAACTCCGAGAGATGCACTTTATAAAATATTTTTTGATTATTTAATTAGTTCTAACAATAGCGACTTCGTATTCGATATTGATAGAAATTCTCTTCCTGCTAGCTCTTTGGACGACCATAGTCACTCACTGATCATTGCAAGTTGCATAAACCAAGTCCAATTATGCGGGCGTCCTGAGTACTCAGAAATACAAGATCTTTCATTCGGATCTTGTTATGCATTTTTCCATACTGGTAAAGCATCAAAACATGATACCGTGCAGATAGAGCTATGCTTAAGTCATACAGATATTTCAGAAGGATTCCTCGTAAGTTTATATTTCCAAACTTTAAATGCTTGCCTAAGTTCAGGTAAAGTCTCTTTGAAACAAAGCTCGGCTAATAAGCTTATAGATTCCGATTTATATGCTTATCAAGCCTGTCTAGCTATATATCAATCTGCTGTAAAAATGGCCGGCCAGATCTCTAGTAATAAAAAAATAAATGCACTATGTATCTATTCCGACTTAAGGGAACAGCGGCTCGTAAGAGAGACTGAGTACGATTACAAACGCATGGAGGTATCAAGGTCCGTCTTGTGGAGCTTACCAAAGATCGCTATCCAGATATATCTTTTAGCTAGCTCCGTAAATCGGGTTCAACCTATTGATGATGCCTACCTATCTATAGTGAAAGAGATTGATTGGTGGAATGCGGTCTTGTTTTTTGGCTATGTAGGTGAAACGTCAATTAATATTATTGAAAAGGGTGTCTCTGAAAAATATTTGAATGAGTGTTTTGAGGAGGTATCCATTAGAAAGGACAACACAGGAGTGTTATGTAATGATGCGCTTGAAATCACTTCTATTTGTCGTTCACTTGGGCTCGCTAATCTAACCAATATTGGTTTAGAGCTAACATCAAAACATATTATTGGTTATGGTTGTAGAAAAGACATAACTTTTCATGAGATATTCGAATCCATTCAAGCGTGTTCAGATTCAGGCGTTGGATTTTTGCGTGACTGGCTCAAAAGAGTATCAGTTTTTACGGTTGAAATGTATGACTTCACAGAAAAGGAAATTAATCATATTCCTCAATGGTATACCAAACTTGTTGCTAAACACTGGCCAGAAAGGCTATGGGATGAATTTGATTTTCATCTAGAAAAGCAACATTGGCATGTACTTGAGGATATATTATGTAGCTTCGTAAAAATTGCAGATTTAAACGATCCAATCAATCAAAGCCTTATCAAGTGTTTCGCCGCATTCAGTATCATTGATGAATTAAAATTGAGAGCAAAAGAAAACACTAGCATAAACAAACTATTAGATAATCAGCTCTCATTTCTTGGTGGAACACCTCCGTCTCCTCGCGAGAGTCGGTCGAATTCTAGCGACGACAATAAGTCTTTAAACATAGGTTATGAATCATACTCGCCCCAACGCTTAGACGAATTAATTCAACAGGTAAAAGAAGAAAATGTATTTACAGATTATGATTACTTTAATAACTGGGTGGATTACTGGGATTCTCAAGGAAAAGGTATTGAAGTTATTAATGCATATGATCTTCTTTTTACAACGGAACAAGAATTTCCTTTTAACACCGGATTAATGTATTCACTGGACGAGATTTTCAAGTTAAGCAAAAAATATTTAGGTAAAAAAAGAGCATATACATGGGCGGTTAGAAGTATAAGGGTAAATAGTTATTGGAGTCGATATTCTGGCAATCGTGCTGATGAAATGATTACCTATTACGGTTCTATTTATTCAGCTCAATGGGAAAAATTATTGTCAGATTCTACACATGGAGAACGACTAAAGCTAAGAGGAGACGAGTGGGGAATAGTACCAACAAGTAAATTAGTTATTTACTTGTTGGCTGCGAATCAGAGCGAGCTTGCTGTAGACGTAACAGAGGTTCTGATTCAGAGCTTTGAAAGTGAGATTCAGCATCTTCCTAAGGAACCATGTCACTGGACAAAAAATGCAATAGCTAGTAATCAGCTTGGATTTAAATTGTTGCTAACTTATTTCAGATGGCCTGATCGCGTTATGCGGCTAAGGTGTGCAAAAGAGATCTCGAATCTTCTTGACGATGATTCCAGCGGAATGCTTCGAACTTTATATCTGGAACATTTGCAAGGAATTTCATATGAACAAGATGTAGTAGACTTTGTTTCTATTCTTAATTTGAGTAATACAACTCCAATCAAACCTGATGAACTTATTGCTTCCATTCCTCATCATTCGTTGGCACTAAAACTGCTTTTTGAAAATACAGGCTATGAGTATGACTTAGAAGTTCTAAAGGATACACATCTGCCAAGCTCATCTAATTATAGTATAGGAAAACATTTTACAAAATCGATGAACGGTATACCTCAACTATATATTCTTTGGTTAGAAAGGTTGGGTAATAAAGTTCACTATAATCTCGTCGCACATATGGCTGCAGAGCTAGAATATGTTTACAACCGCAGAGAGTTTACATATTTCGATCCTTTTAATTTTTCTAGCGAAGTTTTTTGGCGCACAGACAGCATTATGTGTAGTTTCTCTTCAATTACGGAAAGTGCAATCCTTTCAGCTTATTTAAGAACGCTTTCATTCGCTCTTTTTGAGTTTTCTATTTCGATTGATGAGATAAATTATTTGGCGGGAAATACATTACCGTTAGATGATAGTTTAAGCTTTGTATCCCCCATTGAAATTCCAGCTTGCTGGCCTATTTTAATCAATGATAATAATCAAAGTACCATGCCAACTAACGAACTATTACAAGCGACATTAAACAAACTAGCTAGTAATAAAGATATTATATTAGGTGCTTCAGGTCCGATCACACCTCACACACCTGGTATTTGCATTGAACTCGATATATTTGCAGTTACCATTTCAAAATTTGCTGAATTAAACGCGGAGCATATTTTTAATTCTGTTACTCAAGAAACAGGGAGTGAGCAAAATGACGTTCATTCGTTGGCTGTTCGAAGTCCTCCAAGAACACGAGGCAGGTGGAATATAGATAAAATTTCTAGAGGCTTATTCGTGCCTTCATTTTCTTTTTGTTTAGGCAAAAATGAAATAAAAACTCTCAAAGATAAAATTATTTATTTGGAAGGTGATACAGAAATTTCGAGATGGCAGTACTGGCACCAAAACTGGTATCCTGCACATTATGGTGAACTTGGTGCGCCGTTAGGGACAGTATTGTTCGCTAGCGATAGTACGACAAGCGTGTTAATTTCAGAGTCTTTTGAAAATCTATATCTAGTTGGGAAATACACTATAGTAGATAAAACCGAATACTCGTCGAAAGCTAAGCTAGAAGAGATATTCTTAATGGCAGAAATCAATCCAGAACTTGGGTCTGTGATGCCAATAGTTATTATCTGATATTTGTTTTAAATAAATTCTTAACTACGATTTTTTTTCATTGATAACTGGGCCATGCCTCCACGCTTAGCCTCTACTTTTTTTGCATATTGTGAAGGCATGCGATCAGATTTCCATCTGCCAGCTTGCTTAACAGCCAACATCCCAATGTTCTCCTCAAGCATATCTTGGGTAGCTCCCACTCTAGTTGAGTGACAGCTAAATAAATCTGATGATTCACCAATTTTATCAGCTGTTGCTTTATAAATATCAGCAACATTTCTTCGAGTTAACTGTTTTGGCAACTGATATTCTTTATCTAACCTTAATTCCCCACTTTTGGTAACTGAGCAGAAGAGGGGGCCTGAACAGATACCAGAATAAAGCATCCACCGTTTTATCTCTTTGACTGTATCCGGCGCCACATACGCATTTGCAGTTTCACCCTCTTGACTATCTTTACGCTTACCAATGGTAACTATTGCTGAGCCATCAGTTTCAAAACTGATATCTTCTACATTCACTGATATTAATTCACTGACTCTTAACAAGGAATCATACGCCAAGAATATCAACGCTCTGTCCCTTAAGTTTTTAAGCCAGATCCCGTTTTGTCTTCTAGCTGCTTTAGCCTTTACAATGGATAGACTTTTTGTTTCGGATAATGGCATAACTCTTAGTAACTCTTTGACTTTAAGTAAGTGACTCCAGGTTAATCCTCTTGCCTGACGCTGCTTACCAGCATAATTATGATGTGGTCGCTCCTTAAATTCTTTCCTAAGCCCTCGACCAATCTCTTTTTTGGCAGTTGTTACCAAGCTATCCAATAACGGATTAACAACACCAGCAGCATTATGAATTTTTGAAATGGTAGATAAACATCGTCTAATGGAAGAGGGCGCTCTAAACCCGATCTGTGAGTGAATGAACTCAATAATAGTTGTAGGTGATGCAGGCAACGACTGTCTAGCTGCCCTATTATTAGAATCATTCTCTACAGGTTCAAAACACCAATTGAAAAATAACTCCCAGTCACGTTTGTATGCTTTTAATGTATTCTCAGCAATAGAGTGACGTGCAACTCTTAACCAATCATCCAAACGTTGTTCAACTTGTGCTTGAACCAACGAGCGGTTATCTGAGTTACTTGGGAAATCATGTTTAGATAAATTGTATTGCAATGCTTTAACCATATAAAAATATAAACTAACAACCAATCGATATGCCTTTATAGCATAGTATTTCCTACATATCTATTACAGCTCATAATTACACTTATGGGTTGTAATAAGTTCATGCAATCTAGCTGGTATACCTAGAATCTTGGCTATTTATAGAAGCTGTATGTCGCTATTTTGCTTTAGGCCGCACCACTAATAAACTTAATAGGAATAACCCCTTTATTCAATTAGTTAAATAGCTGAGCGCATCTCAAGAATCTTAAGCCACATGAAGCAGCCTTCAAAAAGTCTAAATATTTAACCTGACACTGACTTAAGCATATTCGTACTAAATCATCATTGATGAATATATTCACGGCTGAATCCAATTTACGATCGACCCACAGAAATTCTTATGGGTGTTAGTTCTGCTAATTTTAATTTCAAAAACGTAGCAGCGTGTTAAAAACTAGGAGGCATTACTAATTATCATTCATTAACAAGTAACACCATTTGTGTAATTACACTCAAACTATATGAGACAGCTAATAAATGAATAACAGGTATATATTAGTGATTTCAGGCAAGCGCTAGAATGGCGGACGTTAGATTTGATAGGTTTGTTGTAAATTGGATAGGTTTGTTGGAGTTTGTTGGAATAGTTTGTTGGACGTCCACTATCAAACAGCCTCACCACTCAATTTATAGAATCAATTACGCATAATGTATATTATGTTAAATCATAGTATTATTCACAAATGCTTCATGAACATTGTCATTATCAAATAAATCAATCAGTTGCAATTCTATCCTTTGAAATATGTAATGACGTTAACGTGTTATGTAATTTTGTTTCGTCTGCATAAATGTTGGTAGTATATATACTTCAGCAAACTTCTGAGAAGAAAATATGAGATTCGTACTTCAAACCATTAATTACCATGAGAGTAAAGTAAGGCTTTTATTTGATGTACGGACGACGCTTCCTTTATTATGGGTTTCACTTTACTTAGAAAAACGAAGCCTTAGTACTCAAATGCAAAAGATGAGTGCTATCAAAATCTGGTATGACTATTGGCTCGAAAAACATGGAACTACCTTTTGCTTTGATGCGCTTAATCAAATGGGCGACCTTTGTTTTGCCATAAGGGAATTACCAAGTTTCGTCGCTTTTCTCGAATCCAAAGGTAGATTTAGTAAAACTCTCATTATGTCAGACAAAACGCCGTATGGTTTTAGAGTCAGTAAGAATGTTATTAACACTCATGTAGCCTCTGTCTGTAGCTTTCTAAGATTTTTAACAGATCGATATATGTCATCTGCCTACATAGATAAATCCCCTTTCGAACTACGAAAACTAAAATCAAATCAGATACTCGATATTGAAACTATTCGCTCTAGTCTGACTAGCACTTGGAATACTCGAAACAATCTGAACACCGATATAGATAAACATAAAAGCTTAACTCCGAAAATGATGAATGCCGTACTGTTAATTACAAGGCCAACAACATCAATGGTTAACAACGAACTGAATCCCTGGAAGTCCAACTCTGTTCAATGGCGAAATTACATTATGATCAGGTTGTTAGATCACTATGGTCTAAGAGCCGGAGAGTTACTGCTTCTTACATTAGACAGTATTAAACGAAACCTTAGTGGAGGATACTCTATGGTTGTAACTTCACCATTGGAAAAAGATCCTAGGAAAGCCACAAATCTGGCGATAAAGAATGAATTTTCACATAGAACATTAGCTTTATCAGAACATGACTACAGATTTATAAAAAACTACATTCTGCTTTACCGTGGTGCACCCGATCACCGCTTTCTTTTCACAAGTACATGGGATGGCAATCAACCGTTAAGCTAACACCGCACATGTTTCGTCATACATGGGCAACTCGAAAGCTATCTTTTTTAATTGAGAGTTATAAGGGGAAAGATTCCAGCCGCCCTCTTCGCGACATTCACCTGCAAGCAATGGATATGCTACGAAGCCTTGGTGGATGGTCAATATCTAGTAATATGCCTGCACTATACGCCAAGAGATTTATTCATGAACATGCAAATGTACTTAACTTACGAAGAATAGAAGTTGAGTCAGAAGAGTTGGCGCAAGTAATCGCAGAGCAAGTCAATGAGGTTTAAAGCAAACGAAAAGAAGGAGTTAAGTTCTGAAATCTTTGAGTCGGTTTTTACAAAGAAACAGCAAGAATATATCTACAACTTGGAACTTCCTATAGTAATACCTTTGCCTAGAGCAGGTGAGTTTGATTGTAAAGAATTCCGACTTACCGAAGACATATGGAAAATAGAGAGCGGAGGTAAACTTCATACATTTAGTTTTCCTGACTCGAGAAATAATCATTTGATAAATAAGTTTCTAAGACACTTCATAGGCAAGTTTATTCAATTTTATTCGTTAAGGTACTCTCGCTATTTGCTAGATACTCTAAACGAATTTATTTCTAAAAAGCTCATATTAACACCTGAAAACTTGCGTCATGAATTAGAGGCTTTTGCTAATTCAACTAGGCACGATAACCTTAACTATTACTCTTTAAAACGATTCTTTTCGATTATGGTAGAAGATAATTTTCCAGGCTTCGAGCTGGAAGAGCTTTATAGCCTTGACACTATCAAAAGGCCTAAGAGTTCAAACTGGGATATATATTATCAATTAGAAGTTAAGTTAAAGCCTTATGAAAATAATATGATTCGACAAGGAATTTTAAAGGCAAGCTTTAAGAGAAATAAACTTATATTAGAGGAACTGATAGACACATGCATACTAGCAATTTTTTACGCAACAGGCGCTCGGCCTGTGCAGGTTTTTAACTTAAAGGACAATGACATTAAAAGCGATGCAGAGGGTTTCTATTCAATTGCCCTTCCCTACGCAAAGCAGACTTCGAAAAAGCGTGGGAAGATAAGTATAAAATTACCCTCCGAGACTGCGTTGTTACTCTTAGAATTAGTTTCTAGAAGAGATGTAAATGATGAGTGCAAACAATTATTACGCATGAAAAACGGCCAACTCACGAAAAGGCAGGACTTTTTCACAAGAGCAATAAATCGGCAAATATATCGTTTTTCCTCTACTGATACTCGAAAACTAGTCGACGAAGGGAAAGTCCAGCTTCCAAAGCATACACCCTATGATTACCGACATAATATTGGTCATCAAATGGCGATGGCTGGCGCGAGCGCTGAAGAAATCGCGGCCATTCTTGGGCATTCGACATTAGTTGTAGCCAGGCATTACATTTCAGCAACGCCAGAGTTAGCGTTTATTAAACAACGAGCGTTAGGGGAAAATCCTGCCTACTTGGAAATGATGGGAATGATTCTAACTGGTGAAATTACTAATGAATCTAGATGGTCTGAGAAAAAGGTGGCTGGAGATATTGATAATACGATGTTTATCGGCATAGGTGGCTGCACGGCTCACAGTTGCCAGTTTTCTCCGGTAAGAAGTTGCTATAGCTGTACTGATTTTTGCCCATTTAGTGATGCCCCACATGCAGAAGTTTTGCATTCAGTTAAACAAGAAGTACGAAAGCAAATTGCTATTAGTGACGCTACTGGACAAGTTAAACGTAATCCAACAATTGTTGAGCACGAACAAACAATTTTTGAGATTGAGTCGGTTATTGCTCGAATTCAATTGGATAAAACACAATGAAAGCGATTTTCAAAAATGTATCTGATTTCATTAACGAACAAGAAGAGTATTATAGTGAGAATCTAAAATCTACTACCAATGAAGATTGGGCTCTGGATGTTTGGACTGCAAAGAACGGTGGTTGGCTTGCGACTGCTCGAAGTAATACCAAAGTATTGAGTTTTAAATCTACAGCCAGGTTAAAAGGATTTGCTAACTTGGAGATTCCACATGAATTCTCAGAATTTATCAAGGCGATGTTAGTTCAAGAATACCGTGCGAAAAGTAGTGGGCAGGAAGCATTACAATCCACACTTTTGGTTTTAAAACGCTTATATGTGGTTTTAAAAGAAACTACACTACAAACCCACCCTGCCTATCTGACCACTCATATTCTAGAAGAACTAGATAAACGTTCGATGGATTGCCTTGTCAATTACGCAGATGCTGGTTTTAAATTGGCACAACTGCAAAAAGTCATTGTTGTCCACAGAATGACTTTTACCTCGCTAAACTTTGTTTGTAAACATAACGCATCGAATAAGTACAACACTTCTAAAAATCAACGCAAAACTACAGCGCAACTCAAGGAGAAAGTGATAAACGATATAGACAGGAGTGGAGAAGATGACACAATCTCTATCGCTGCTTTCATAAGTCTTGTATGGCTTTCAAATAACAGCTCTAATCAATGGGAAAATTTAGGTCTAAAATTGATGGATATCTTAATTCCAACAGGTTTTAGAATATCTGAGCTTTCGATTTTACCAAGAGATTGCTGGATCGAAAGAGAAATCATAAGTGAAAAAACTGGCAAGCCTCTACTTAATGAAAATGGTAAACCTACGCTTGTGCATGGTCTTAAGTACTTTGGTTTAAAAAAATCAAACACTCGAATTCATTGGTTAGAACCAAACGTAGTTCCAGTTGTAAAACTGGGCTATCGACGAAATAAAAGAAATTACCTTACCTTTTCATGAGCATGCAAAATGGCTAAGAAAAACAGACTGTAAAACCATTTTGCCTCCTGAGATTAAAGGTGATGATATTACAACGGAAGAATTTGTTGATTTTCTATTTTTAAGTAACGGTAACTCTCGTGGTTACGCAGGTTTAAAGGATCGAATTCATAAATGGACTCAAAAGCAAGGTATATCAGTTGTACGAGAAGCTAGACAAGGTCGTCAAATAGATCGATGGTATAGCCGCAATGACGTTGAAAAAGTTATACGAAATCTTATGTATCAACCTGAGCACCCATTAGATTTTGAATTTAATGACGGTAATAAAAAGCATACAATAAAGTTGGACGAATTGCTCCTTGTAGTCCCCTCTTCTGCTCTAAATCTTGCGAATGCATCTAGGCTGTTACCCGCAGTTCAACCACTGTCAGGCGATGATATGCTTCCTTTTTTGGGGAGATTTAAACATAGGGTTTCTATCTTTAATAAATACAAACTAACCGAATCTGATGGTACTGATATTCGTTTAAGAACACATGCACCTCGTCATAATATCAATACGTTTTTAGCATTAAGTGGTATTTCCGAACATCAGCAGGCTATGGCGATGGGACGAGTGAGCATTGAACAAAATGCCGCATATCAACATATGACAACAGTTGAAAAGCAAAAAGTGGAACGTAACAGTATTGAATATGATGAATCAAAAGCTATAGCTATTAAACCAACAGATTTTACACCCTCTATTCAAAAACATATTTCAACCCCTGTTGAAATTGTGAAGAAGCAAGGGAAGATGTTAGTCAATCCGTCTTTGGACTTGGAAAGCAACTTACAAAATTCATTCCACGCTTTAGATGATAAAGAGATGACTGAAAACTTAATTGAAAAACTCCTTAATGACGACATTTTGCTTGGAGAAATGCAAGAGGCTTGGAATTCTAGTGATCTAAGAAATGCTAATAAGGAAACGAAAAAGCAATTTGTTGAAACACATGGCTTTATGCATGTCACGGTCAATGGTGCATGTACTGAAAATATAGCCACATCTGGATGTGCACATAGATTGCGCTGTGTTTCAGGTAGTGGTTGTGTTCATCTACATGTAACAGGCAGAAGCGGCGAGCTGGAGAATATTGCTTTCACTTATAAAAAGAAAACGGAAAACCTTGCAAAATTTCAAGCTGAATATAGCGATGATCCAGCGTATAAAGATGCTATTTCACATATGAAGAATCAAGTAAAAAATTTGAAAACACTCTATGAAAAATCCAAGAAACTACAGTCCAATAAAATCGCTCTCCAGGTATTCAATAACGGAGACAGCTTGGGTAGTTCTCAGCCACGAAGAACGCTAATTGATCTATATTCAGAAGCATTGCCTGCTTTACTAAAGGGAGATAATTAATGCCACTCAAAGGTGACGACTTAAATTTACGTATAGAACAAGAACTGCAACTTATGTTAGCGCAAGGGTTCGAACAATCACCAATCAGCTCTAAAACTCTACATGCAAGACTTGTTGAATCAGAAATTATCAATGGTGGACTTAGTACTTTGAGTACATCGAAAAGAAAAGTTCTTATTAATCATTACAAAACACTTCAGCTTGAAAAAATGGATGCGTCTCAGTCTATTAAAGATGACTTTGCTAAAAATAGAACTAGAAATGCTTATAAAAAACAGTACGAACAAAAAGTAAAAGAGAATCAATCTTTAAGGTCTCAGTTAGATAAAAATACTGAAGTACTGATTGATATCGTTAAAGAGATCAGCGCTAAAACTCCTGTCAAAATAGAAGCATTGTTAAGCGAACATTTGATTGTTGAGTTACAGCAAAACAGAGGAAACTCTAACGTCTGAGCTAATACAGTATAAGTTTAAGTGTGTGATTCATAAATCATCGTATTATACAGGAAATGTTAAAAAAATAAAAAGATGAGTATTCCATAAATGTCTAATAAAACTGCTGGCCTGGCAAAAGCCAGAGAAGAAAGAAGCCTCAAAAATCGTAGTTCAGTTGAACAAGCTATTAGTGATCTTCAAGATCACGATGAAGCCAAACATGTAGAAGCACTTTTACGCAACAAAATTGAAAAGCTCAAAAAAAATCTCGGCACTGTCCGACATGAAAATGCAAGACTAAAAAATCGACTAGAAAAAGAGCGTGGGATTTCTGAGCATTGGAGAAGAAATTGGATTAAAGCGTCTTCTAAATAAATTATGTATTCTTTAGTTGAATGCTTATTTTGAAGGCCGCTCAAGATATCTAAAATGGATCGTTATCGCCAGCTCCAGACTTCTCGGAAAAATATGATAGTTTCATGCTATTTTCAAAAAACACTTTAGCCGTCATATTTTCATAGACCACCTTGTCTTCTGTTACACCGAGACAGTTAGATATACCCGTGCTATGTAAGGATTTATTCTGACGCTCCATCAGAACTTTGCTTTTCCAGTTCATCAAACTTGGCTGTCATCGTAGGGTTTTTTCGTGTCAGCTTCTTAATCGTTACGTCTTGTGCCTTGTTGTTTGCAAGGCGCAAATTCCTATCAGTTCCAAGCAAAGCATCTTTCGTCTTCTGCAAATGATCAATAGACTTATCTATTTCATCAATAGCTGTTTGAAACTTCCTAGAAGCAAGATCGTAGTTTTTCGCGAATGCGGTCTTGAAACTATCGAGATCGTTTTCGAAATTTGTTACATCAACGCTCTGCGCTTTAACGAGTGCTAGCTCCGTCTTGTATTCAAGCGACTTCATCGCCGCGTTGCGGAGCAAAGTTATGATTGGCAGAAAGAATTGCGGCCTAACGACATACATTCTTGGATAGCGGTGAAATACATCGACAATGCCAGAGTTATAGAGTTCACTGTCAGGTTCGAGCATGGATACCAAAATAGCATACTCACACTCCTTCTCTGTACGATCTTTATCGAGTTCCTTAAAAAAGTCTTCGTTTTTTTTCTTAGTTGCCGTGGTATCGTTTTCATTCTTCATTTCAAACATTATAGAAACAATTTCAGTACCAGCACTATCTGAGTCGCGAAAAATGTAATCACCTTTGCTGCCAAAGCTAGCATCGTTATCTTTTTCAAAATATGCATTCGGAAACGCTGTTGCTCGAATGCGGTTGAACTCTGTCTCGCAGTGTTGCTCTAAGGTTTCGCCAACCATCTTGGTTGAAAGGCGTGCTTTCATGTCTCGCAGACGTTCGATCGCATCATCACGATCCTTAATCTGTGTTTCGTACTTATCTTTAAGAGACGTTTCGGCAAGTTGTTTCTCTAGCTCTGCTTGCTTGAGATTGCTTTTCAGTTCATCGCGCTCCTTCTCAACTATGCTAACGGCTTCAGTAATAGCAAGTTTCTGTGCCATTTCACTGGCGTCAAGCTTCGCCTTTAGCTCCTGAATACTCGTGTCTTTCTTTGCGGCGACATCCTGTAAGTTCCTCGATAGTTTTGCTTCCGAAAGCTGGGCAGCAACTTGACTATCTTGCTTCGTTTTCTCTAATTCGTTTTTGAGTGCATCGCGCTCTTTTTCAACAGCATTTAAGGCCTCGGTAACAGCGAGTTTTTGAGAAACTTCACCTGCATCCAATTTCGCCTTCAGCTCTTGAATTTCAGTATCCTTACTAACGGCAGCCTTCAGCATTTCAGTGCTAACCTGATTTTTTGCGAGTTCAACCGCATTTTTCTTTTCTTTCTCAGCCAGTTCAAGTCGATCATGCAACTGTTGCTCAAAGTCGTTATCCCGAACCTGCTTTAGAATGTCTGCATACCCAGCTTCGTCAATTTTGAATGCTTTATTACAGTGTGGACAGATGATTTCATGCATATTTTTTCTCCTTGTACAGTAATAGCTTTCAAGCTGTTGTTAAACAGATGTCATTATTGAACACTTTGCTTTCTCCAGTTATCAACGGCACTAGAAAGTCTATTTTCAGGTACGGTATCCTGCCATTCATCCCAGAAATCAATAGTTCCACTATTCGGTTCATTGTTCGGCTTATCGATCCTAATTCGACTTGGTAACAAGCTTGCGTCACCGACAACCAAAGCCTCACCAGTATCCAAAGTGGGTAAAATATCACTAAATCCACCTAAGCTATCAGGCAATAATTTTTTAATCACATTTTGGTCATCTACATTTGTTAGCCTCATAGAAACGAAGTTACTACATTGACTAAGTACCGTCTTATTGACCTCTGACGGGCGCTGGCTAATCACAACCAAACTTGTGCCATATTTACGTCCTTCTTTGGCAATTCTCTCGAAAATATCTATAGAAATATCATCGGCAGCACCAGCCATTGAGCGCTGAGGAATATATAAGTGCGCCTCATCACACAGCAAAGCAATTGGATGCCTAAGATTAGATGGTGTCCACTGCTGTACGGAAAAAGCAAGTCTAGCAACAAGAGAAACAATAAGTGGGAGGATATCTGAGGGAACCTCTGAAAAATCAATTATCTTTATGCCCTTACCACCGTTTTCTCCGGCACTACCCATGATTTTCGTAGTTAGTTCCTCCAGCCACCCAAACTCCAGAGTGCTTTCACCGCCTTGAAATAGAAATCCTAAGCGCCGATCTGTTATTTTATTTTCTAAACGAGCAATCATTCGAGCCAACTTACCAAAAAACTCTCCTTGCTTTTCTTTAGCGCCTGCTCCGGGAACCATTTGCGTATTAATCGTATTTAGTTGTGCAAGAAGGCTACCCAGATCAAATGGGACAGGGCTATCAACTGTAAAGTTACTGAGCACATCGTTATGCCCACCATCTTCCAAATACTTCCTTTTTGACGAATTAATTTCACGAGAAATTATCATCGCCTGATTTGGTGCATTTTGATCACTCCGGTCTACGAACATCGATACCAATGCCTCATATGAGAGTAACCAATATGGAAGAAAAACAACACTATCTTCAAGTGTCTTCCCTGCTTCAACATCACCAGAGCCTGCGACTTTGAAATGCTGGATATTATCAGCCTGCAAAGGTTTGTATTCACCATGAAGATCAAAGACAATTGCATTGGGTGCTTCAAGTTCCGCCATTTGCTCAATAACTTTTGCAGTTGTCCATGATTTTCCTGACCCAGTACTACCACCAATAAAAGCGTGCCTCTGAAAAAAGCGATTGCCATTTAGATACGCGATGGCTCCGTCATCCAATGTATAACGACCGAGTGTGAGTGATTTACCTTCCTCTGCTGTGCTAGAAAGAATCCTCATGAAAGCGGTCAAATGTTCGCCTTCAAGTGAAAAACAATTGGCGTCAATCTCAGGTACACTCTCAAGTGTTCTACGAAATACGTTCTCCCTTTCACCATCACGATCTAGATGAGTACCGATTAAGGAAATTCTACAGAGGTTTTGTTCAGCCGGATGTTCATCAATGTCATCACCTATCTGGCTAGCATCAAGTTTCTTTCTAGTGACTTTGTTTATTAAACCAATTAGGTGCTGCCCGGGTTTGCTACTCTGTAGAACAGCTAGCCGATTAACTTGGAGTCTTTTAAGTTGCTCAAGATTAAATACATCAATAACCACCGTAGATGTATCTACCGTAGTGACCTTACCAAGGGCATCTGAATCCTGAAAATCAAATATGGACATTTTTTCTCCTTATAAAATTAGTTCAAGGAATCCTTCCAAACTCCAAAAGTTACCATCCACCTTTATAGGAGCATCACATAATGATGAATATATCGTTGAATGATCATCATCCTCAGCTCTTTCTATAGCCAAATAGTTTTTAATATTCCCCTCAAACAAAAGCTCTTTTGCCTGATCGGTCAAGGTATGGGTAACAACTGTGATGCTAGCACCATTGCGCTCACACTTATGTAATAGTTTGGGCTGTATATGCTCATCATTAAACCCGAAGCCAACACATAAATATGAACTAGCATTTGAAATAGCTTTGTCCGCATTCGCTATTATTGATCTATAGGGTTCTAAATGAGTTTTTTGATATTTTTGAATTCCCGGGGTAACTATCTGCGGCAGGTAATCATCAGGCTTAAGTTGTGCTCTAGAAATAGATATGGTTTCATTCGCCGGGGAGTAAAACCAATCTAAAGACCCATGAACCTTCCATATATTTACTTTTCGACCACAACGAATATTATCAGCAGCAACTAACCTTCGAGTATAACCATGAGAGAACCCTGAATAATGATAAAGCTCCTCCTGATCGCATGCATACTCAGCTAAACAATCATAATTAGTTGTAATTATATTAAGCTCTGTCAAGCTACTTCTGAACATATGAGACAACATACGTCCCAAGGGAAATACAGTCCGATCTGAAACCGATTTTTTATAAACCTTTTCATCTCGATCATTAATCAGACCCCAAACTACTTGAATGATTAGGTCTGTCACTTGCTCTGAGAAATTGACTTTCTGGAGCGCTGTTTCTAAATCAACGCCTTCATCTAACAAACCACAAAACTCAGACCATGAATCTGATTCGTCACACGGAATCAGCCCATTATCAATTTTAGTCTTGAGATATTCAGCCAATTCTCCCATGCTAGGAAGGCCAAATGCCATAGAAGAACCGCTCCCAAGGATTATTACTGGGGCTATTGAGTAATAGCCTTGTGCTTGTTTTTGATAATCAAAATCCGTCAAAATTATTTCCTAATTTGTAACGAGAAATCCTCGCCTACTTAGTCTATAGAACCTCTATTCCACATACTTCATTATTGTACTATTAGCCTAAACAAATGCTCTATATATCGAGCTTTGTCTTCTTTTTGGAATAGAACATGATTGTTTTCAAATTTTTTGTCATCAGTTGAACCCTTACTCCACCAATCTATATCTCGCTGATAAGTGTTCGATACGATGAAAGATTCCAGCACAATATCTGGATCACCTAATCGGGTCTGAATATCCTTAATTGTTTTATAAAAACGTATTTTTGGATCATCAAAACCATGTATTCTAGTTAATCCCTTTGGATCGATAAAGCAGACATATTGTTTGCCCTTAGCGACTAGCCAAAGGATAAAGTCGGGGTAAAAATTTCCTGCCTCAAAGAAGCCAACACCTTTTCCTTTGCTTTGATTACGCAACAAGAAAAGTTCTTTATCACTGAAAAAGTCAGGTGTATTTACAAAATACTCTTTTAAGTCTTGAACAAAGTCTCGTTCACCATCATTTAAAGGTACAGGAGAAAGTTTCACAATTTCGTTATTTTTAAAATATATCAATGGCTGATATTGATGGCGCGAGAAATCAAATGCCTTCAAAGTACCAAATGACCAAGAGTCATTAAAAGAGCCGTCTGAAAGCTTGTCTTTTAATTCATTAAGCTTATCTATCCATGATTGCTCATTACGGTCAACAGTCGCCTTATATTCATCAAAAAAGTTATCATCAGTATCCGTAACTTCGTAATATTCCAAATGAGGCGACTCATATTCTTGTTTACGGAAATTGTAATAACGCTCTGCATATTTTTTAATTAATGAAACTGCAATTTCTTGCCACATTTTTACGCGTTCAAAATTTGTAACTTTTAAAAGATCCGCAGGAATAAATAAACGATACCAACTTGGATCTTCAAGCAACTCGTTTATTTGCTGTCTATTTAATTGCAGGTTGTACCAAGCTTTTTCATTTTTATACTGTGCCAGTATAAAATAAATTTCGTTGTAGTTTAAAAAAGCCAAATGCTTCTGCTCTAAAATGCCTTCATTCAGATCAGTATCTAATGCTGTCTCAGCTTGTCCTGATGATCGTCTTGCTTGAATTTTTGGATACCAATTAAGTGTAACACGACCATGCATTTGTGATGGTTGTGACTCTAAAAATGGCTTTTTAGCACGCTTGAACGGCTCTATATCTTCCTTAATACGTATTAATTTAAGATCACTTCGAGACAAACGCTTAATTACGGGTAAGGTAATAACTTCTACAGTGTCTTCTCCAACGCCTTCGGCTTCAAGATATTCTTCAAACTCCTTCATGTAGTTTGATCGAATGCCAAAAACGTTCAGTGTTTCTAACTGATCAATATGCTCAGGGTGCTTAATACCTGGTAGGTGATTACTGCGTTTTAAAGAAAAATCAAAACCACGCAAACGTACACCGCGACCAAATAGCTGAATAATCTCTGAACCTTCAGAACGCCCGACATTCATCAAGCCCATTGAGCATACGCGCCATGAACTCCAGCCTTCAGTAAACTTCTTAGCACCAATCAATAAGTTGATTGTAGAGCCTTTTTTATTAATGCCCGAAAATAACGATTGTGAAAAACTTTGATCCATTGCAACACAGTTTGGCAACAGTCCATCGGTGACTGCACTTTCACACATTTTGTACAGCTTGGCAGAATCACCCACATTAATAACACCAAACCAGTTGTCTTCTGTGCTACCTACACGTAAACCTATTTCATTGACACCGCTCTTTAAATGCACGATGTGTAAATTAGCAGGCACTTCTGCATTAAATACTTGTTTCAGTACATCGCTGAATACGGTAGCCGCTTGATCTGTTTTCCAACGCTTGTGCAAATAAGGAAAGGCATTAGCAAAAATTAAACGTGAACTTGCATCACGAAGGTCATCTTGTTGCGTTAAAAACTGCTCGATAAAATCAACCGTTTCTCCGCCAGTATTGGCAATAAAGCGGGCAACAAATTTAATAATAGCCTGCACATCCGATACAGTATCGGCATTCGCCTCATTTTTTGCTGTTACTTTTCCACCAACAAATATCCATAAAGGGTCGGCTAATAAATATTCCGCAATACTTTTCTCTTTATCTCTATACAAGCTTTTTTGCTGATAGAAACGCAAAATACTGCCCGTCAAATAGAGTTGTACTTGCTCTTCTGACCAAGCCTCAGCCAAATTCAAAATAAAATGATCTTTACCGTAACCATCACCATGGAAAAACTTATAGGAATAATCAAACATGATGCACTTACAGTATTGCTGCACCAGTTGATATTTATTACTGGGTTTTCCTTTTCCTGTTGGCGCTAAATCGCTACCAGCTGCTGCCTTAATAGCCTGACCAAAAGTTGCCGAGTATTCAAAAGAGAAGCCTTCTTCACAAAGCATTTCACGCTTTGCCATCCATTCTTTACCGCTAGCACCACGATGTCCCTCATCCACTAACACCAAATTATTACTTTCAAAGGACTCTACGGCGACTGACTTACCATCCGATGACTTGCCCACCTTGTTAGCCATTTGCAGTTTATGAATATCAATAATTTGTACCGATGACTGCGTAAATAAACTACCGCCGCCTTTAACAAATAAATCAGCACTGATATTTGAATCGTCTAATTCGTCCTTATGCTGTACCGACAAACCTTCATTAGGTGTTAACAGAATCGTTTTGTTAAACGCATGACCTTTGCCATATTTTTTACTGTAATACTCAAACTGCATAATATTAACGTGCATGATGAGCGTTTTACCGCCACCTGTCGCAATCCATACCGCCAGTTTATTGAGATCAGATTCTACAAAAGGAAGGAGTCGTTCGCGTTCGTTCAAATTCTGATTAAAATCAACCAAGAAATGATTTAGCTCAGCACATAGCCCTGATTTATCTGAGAAGTATCGTTCTAAATAATACTCAGTAAACAACATGGACAAATATTGGAAATACAGAGGGTACAATGTATTTCCAGCATGATTACGTTTGTCTGTAATGCTACGCCAGTGTTTAACAATATTGTCGTCGTAATCTCGCAAAGTATCATCTTTAACGACACGACCATCTTCAGGTATCCAGCTCATCAGTTCATGCAAATATCGGCTACTATTCTCTTCATCAAAACCAATCAAATGGTCTGCTGATAAAGTTTTGCCCAATACTTCTAGTTTTTGAACACCAAATTGCTTGAGCATCCACTGACCAAGCACCAATTTTTCTTCAAAACGCGCCATGCTTAATGCTCCCTATACATCGCTCACATCAAACATCAATCGCTTGAATTCGATTTCAGTCATCTTCACTTTTGATTGTGGGTCTTCCAGTGTGTGATCACCATTAACATAAATATGATCAAATTCCGTGTCTCTGGGGTTATAACCCTGTTTATCTAGGAAGGATTCTAAAGCAGCATTATCATTTTCTTTGATGTTACGCCAAACTACTAATACGGTTTCACCTTGCGGGTTAGTACCCATTACTAGCTTAAATCCCTTTAGTACATCAATCGTCTTTACGGTTAAACCAATTAAGTAATTAAAGGTTTCTACCAAATCGACGGTTGTAGGTTTGGTTGCTCCAACACTGCCAGAACCAATATTGAGCTTGTAATTAAACGGGTCTTCAAATTGCTTTATATTTAGTAGTGATGAACTATCGGCCGTTTCAACATCTAACCAATATCCCAGTATGTAATCTTCTTTTAGCTTTTTATTCTCTTCGAGAAAATCTTTATTAAATTTAGAAGAACCTAAATCAAGGTTATTCAAAACATCTTCATATGTTTCTAATATCATATATTTAATAAAAACACTTTTGGAATCTTGTTTTTGTGGTTTTCCGTTTTTCCATTCACTTGAATAAGAAGATTTTAACAATCTTGGCTTAATCAGTTCTTGACAATGTGCCCCCATTTCAACCAAACAAAATTTTCTTTCTCCTCCATCTTTACGATTAAGATTTATAACTGCACTTCCAGTTGTTCCTGAACCAGCAAAAAAATCTAAAACTAGCCCTGATGCATCTCGCATTCCAGAAATATCAATGCAGTCTTCAACAGCATGAATAGACTTAGGAAAATCAAATACATTCATATTCCCAAAGAGCTTCTTTAATTCATTTGTTCCATATTCAGTAGCACTGTATTTCTTATCAACCCACACCGTAGGTGGCGTTATGCCATCTTCATTTGGGCGATATTTATAATATACATTTAGCACATTGCGATTATTTTGTTTTGGTAGAATCTCATAAATTTCTGCATTGATTCTTTCGATTCCCCACCTCCATACTCTTTCTCGGCCAGTGGAATCTACAGGCCAAACGACCTGTTCATCGCCTTGAGGTGGTTTAATATTGATATATGATCTAGCTTGCTCATCCCAGTCCATCTCTGGTACTCGTAAAGATTTTCCTAGTACATATATTGGAAAATGTCTCTTAGGCCTTTCAACTCGATCAGACGAAGAGCCTTCTCTCCTAAAATTTCTCCACTCAAATGCTCCAATTTCATCATCATGATTGAAACGCGCCTTTTGCTCGTCTGTTCTATCCATTTTAGAAATAGAAGCTTTTTCGCTTTTTCCAGCAAATATTGCATATTCATGACATTGCGCTAATCCCTTTAACGTAATCCTACCTGATGGGTTCATCCTAATTACAACGCTTCCTAACATATTTTCTGAAGAAAAGGCGTTCTCTATTAGACTTGAAAACACCTTCTGTTCATAATCATCAATAGTTGCACACAACACTCCATTATCGGTTAACAATTCTTTCGCCACCAGTAAACGGTCATTTAGAAAGGATAGCCATGAAGAGTCTCTGTAACCATTTTTATAAAGAATTGGGGCTGCGTCAGTGTTATATGGAGGATCAATATATATTGCCCGAACATTTTTTCTTAATTTTTTATCTAGGAAGTTAAGCCCTTGGAAATTATCTGCGTTTAACAAAACCCCCGTAGAGCTATTGTCAATGTTTTCAAAACTTGCTATTAATTTCACTTTAAATTCATTATCGAAATTCTTCGTGTCAATTGAAACACCTGAAATTTCTGGCAAAGTCTCAAGAGATAATTTCACATTATTAAAATCTATGTCGTTAAGAATACTTCGATCTAACGAGTATATTTTTTCCCAGTCTTTAATTTGGCCCTCATTCTCAAAGACCATTGACAATAAATTTTCAGGAACAAGGTCAATAGAGATGCAATAGTTTGTTTCTATAACAAATTTCTTTTTCAACCACATCTTCTTCTGAAAAGTTTCTAACTGCGCCAACATGTGAATAACTTTTTTCGCAATAGCTCGAATAATTTTTATCTTGCGTAACTGCTGCTCCGTAACACTGAACGCGGCATCATCAATATCGTCTAGAAACAACACTTCATTTTTGATAAAGAAATCCAACTCACGATTTAAAAAACCACCTAAGTCTTTATGGATAAAGTAATCAAAGGTATTGCGTGCTGTGTACTCATTTAGGTGGCGCTCCAATAATGTACGCTTTGGTTTGGCTTCGGTCGGTGCAAGCGCTTTGAGAATATTTAGCCATTCATCAAAACCGTCTTGTGCCAAAATGGTTTCAACCGCAGCATCATTGAGTTTTTCTTGCTTTTGTTTACCTACTTGAATAAAGTTGAAATGAATAAGCAGCTCACCATCTTCTTCACTTAACGGGCATTCTTCATCCAATACAAAGCGGCGTTCTTTGCCTGCTTTGGCTTTTATATTGTCTTTTTCTGTATCAGCTTCCATCAACTTAATACGTACACTTTTTTTATCATCGTTTGCCCCTTCTTTTGCTAAAAAGGCATAATCACGTAAGTGTTCTGAAGACTTAATATAGTATTGATCGTGGTTTGCCCAATAGAGCTTAACTTCTTCCCCTTGATATGGAATTGCGTAAGTGTCTGCCTTGTAACGACGCTGGGAAATAAAATCTCCTTGATCATAATAGCGGCTAAAGAACGTATGCAATTTTGAAAATACATCATTTTCTAGAGCTGTGGCATCAACAGCATTAGCCATTTTGGCTTTTATTTCTAATACAGTGGGAACATTTTCAGGATCAGGCGCACCCAAGTTTTTAGCCTGTTCAATAGCCGTGCTTAGTTCTTGCTGTAAATCACCTTGACCTTCTGAGCTATAATCATCAAAAGCTTGCTTCACTTGTGGTAACAAATCGTCTTCAAGAAACTTATTAATATCATCCCGTTTTTGATTCATGATACGATAAATACCAAAATCTAAATCAGCTTTATCCATTTCAAAAATGGTTTGCAGGGTTTTTATTAATTTCTTATATGATTCACTCATTGTTTGCTCCTAATACACTCACTCATTTCTATACGACTTTCCAGCCAATAGTAAATAGGTTTTCTGTTGTCGTTTTTTGATTTAAGCGTTTTTCTAGAGCTTCGATCAATTCATCACGTTTTTCTAAAATTTCATCTTCGACATCAAATATCTGTTGCCGTTGCTTTCGTTGTTTACGCTCTTCTTGTCTTATTTTTTCTTGGAAGTCTTTTTGATCATCTAAAGATGGAGACTGCCTTGACTCACGCTTAAGCGCCTTGATTTTAGCTTTAGTGTCCAGCAGGGCTTGCTCTGCTCCCGTTACTTTGTCATCAGCCCATTTTTCAAGCCTGTCCCTCTCTACTTGAAAGTGTTCGTTATTGGCTTCTAGCACCAGACTTATTCTTGCTTCTATTTGGCGTTGCTGTGTTTCTTCTAATTTGTCTTTCAGCTCTTCCCCTATATTGTTGTAGCTATTTTCCTTAACATCAGCCATACATTGAAACAGTTGTTCACAAGCTTCTTGATCAATCAATTTCCCCTTATTTGTTAGAGCTGTAAATATAAGGTGCTCCTCTTTCTGAAAAGAGTGGATGCTGACCTTATTCAATATCAGTAAGCCCGACTGACCTTTCATTTGATCTACAATTGAGAGCTTGGTTGGCTGTTGGCTTACATTAAAAACAACTGTCTTATTCTTACCATCACAGTCAATCAGCTTCGCTGAATCTATAATGAATTCACCTAAAGCATGATTCATTCTCAATATATGGTGGTTAGGTGTAGGCTCTATGCCTTTTTGTATTAACTCATAACGACCTTTTGGACACTCCACTTGATGCGACTTAAACGAAGGTCTGGCATTTAATGAAAGCTGATATTTCTCATCATAAAACTCAGCCAATTCAACTAATTGATGCTTTGTTAACGCCCAAAATATTCTGGCAATTTTATCTAAGCGTTTTTCGGCTTCAGCAAGCTGTACGCGTAATAAGTCATGAATATCTTCATCGAAATTTTCTATCAGTAACTTTTGGGTTTCTTCCATTTTTTCATTGATGTTACTTTCGAGTTCTTTTTGTAATTCCTCAAAAGCCCTCTCAATTTCTTTTGGTTGGCGACAAGTCTCATAGATAGTAAGAATACGTTTTTCAAAATCGATACCGTTTTCTATTCGCCCAAGCACGTCATCAGAAGCACCAAACACACCATCGAACAAATTAAACTTTTCTGTCAATAATTCTAAAACACGCCTATCTGCCTGATTGCGTTTGTTCAGAAAGTTAATCACGACAACATCGTGCTTTTGCCCATAACGATGACAGCGACCAATACGTTGCTCTACTCGTTGAGGGTTCCAAGGCAAATCGTAATTAATTAATAATGAACAAAATTGTAAATTAACACCTTCTGCGGCTGCTTCTGTTGCAATCATTATTTCTGCATCTGATTTGAAGTAATCAATAATGGCAGTTCTTTTATCAATTTGTGCTGACCCTGTTAGGGCATCAGAGCCTTGATGTTTTTCCTTCCAAGCCCCATAGATTTCTTTTATTTTTGGTATGTTATTTGTACCGCTAAATGTTACTAATTTGTCTCGATAACCATTCGCTGATAAAAACTCATCTAAATATTCTTGTGTTCTTCTCGATTCTGTAAAAATGATCATTTTACGAGAAGCACCTATTTGTTTCATTTTCTCAAAGCCGACATCAATTGCTTGAAGTAATGATTTGGCTTTTGTATCGACTTTTATTTTATTGGCTTGCTCTATAAAGCCTGTTAACTCGTCAATTTCGTTATTTATTTTTTGGATATTTTTTTTAACTTCTTTTTTTTCTTCGTTCTCGTCAGATAGAAATGGAAAAGCTTCTTCGTCTAATACATCATCTAAATAGTCATCTTCTAGGTTATCATCTTCTATTAACTGCCCAAGGAAGTTATCGTTGGTCAATTTGTCATCTCTTAGTAACGCCAACCTTGTTCTAATGGCTTTTAAGGTATTCACCACAGCATGGGATGATGAAGCCAGTAACTTTCGTATGATCAATGAGGTAAGGTGCTTTTGCCGCCGCGGCAAAGCAAATGAATCTTCCTTTAGTAAAAAAGTGGAAATACCCTCATATAAAGCCTGTTCCTCATCGGTCGGGGTAAACGGCTGAGTGATTGTTTTTCGCTCAGTATAGGGTACATATTCCAGTACCTGCTTCCGCAAAGTTCGATGCACAAAGGTATCAAGCCTTTCTCGTAACTCGGGTAAATCTCCTGCGGAACTCATGTACTGTTTTCGGAAGGCTTTATCATCACCGAAAAGATGTTCATCAATAACCGTAGATAAACCGTATAACTCAATGAGTGAATTTTGTAACGGCGTTGCAGTAAGAAGAAGTTTTTGCCTGCCATCCAAGGCTCTTTTTAATGCTTGTCCCATTTTATTCTTTGGCCTGTGTGAATTGCGAAGTTTATGTGCTTCATCAATTACTACAAGGTTCCAAGGGATAGCTAATAACTCTTCTTCCAGTCGTGCCGCATAATGATACGACATGATAGTGACCTTTTTTTGAGACAGAGGGTTATAAATACCTGCTTTTTTTTGTTTTCTAACGGTTGATGCATCTAGAATTTGACAGGGTAGGTTAAATTTTCCTTGCAACTCTGCTGCCCACTGCCGCCTAAGTGATGCAGGGCAAATAATAAGAAGCTGGCGTTTACGCTCTGCCCAATACTGGCTAAGAACCAAGCCCGCCTCAATGGTTTTACCCAATCCCACTTCATCAGCCAATATTACACCTTTATTTAAAGGGTTTGCCAAAGCAAACAAGGCTGCTTCAATTTGATGTGGGTTAAGATCGACTGACGCATCAAATAAAGACTGAGACAAACGATCTACGCCATCAGCGGAATGCTTAAGCGTTAGTTCATGGGCATAGTATTTTGCGTGGTAATCGGTAATCACAGGAATCTCATTCATTTAACTATTATTTTTTGTTCGTTTATCCACTGCTCGATGTCTTCTTTTTTAAAACGCCAGCTACCGCCTACCTTGAAACCGGGTAATTTCCCTGCCGCAGCAAGCTTATAAGCTGTCTTTTCTGCCAACTTCAAGTATTTGGCGACTTCTTTTAATGTCAAAATTTCGTCTGTCATCGCTTATTTCACCATAATTGTCACAGGAGAGAATAAGGGAAAATAGGGGAGTCGACAAGACTTTACTCTTTGAACGAGATGAATTTTTTGTCCTAGACAAACTATCAAAACTCAAACGGTCGATAGAACTTCATGGATAGCGAAATTATGTGAGTTGCTATTTTTTATGGGGGTTATCGGAAATCTGAGCTGGTTATTGCTAAATAAGGTGACATTTAGCAACTAAGATGCTTGTAATTGAAGGCTTTTTGTACTGTTTTTGTATATTTAGGAAATGCTCTGCCGTGCTTTGTTGGGTTATAGGTTTTCTGAGCTGCATTATCGATTTTCGACTATTTCACCGGTAAATGCTTCCACAAACTGATCATCGCATCTCCAATACAAAATTCGATAGATTCGCCAGGCTCTACCTGAAGTTCATCAACAACTTCCCTAGGAAGTTCAATCTGTAATCCTCCATGTTCGCCAATAACAGCGCTAACTTTACAGATTAAACAATTGCTTCGAAGAGAGTTTTCATTTTCTAAAGGCCACTCTTCAAGATATTGTTCTAATTTTTCTTGTTTTGTTTCAGGACAATATTCGACTGAATGGAGCGCAGAATATGTTTTTTTCACTTCATCACTTCGACCAAATTCGCTTATTTCTTCCATTTGCGCTTCAAGTTCATCTTCAACACTTGGGCGGTTATGGCCATACATTTCCTTCACGAACTCAATACAACGTTCGGAATCCCAGCCTTTGAGGTCAAAAAGATCAAACATTGCTAAAAGCGTATCGCTCAGTTCGATGCCTTCTAACTTCGAACTCTCAAGATATCGTTCCATTCGTTTGTGCATTTTTGTTACGTCAGATTTTGAATGTTTTTTGTTCATCTAAATCCCCCTGTTTCGGCCTTTTAGTCTCTCAGGAATCATAAAAATCCTCTAATATTCACAGCGAGGTCGTGATGCCCTCAAATAATTTTATGAGCGGAAGTAAATCGTCGTGAAAGCCTGCGATATTGGCTGCTAACCATTCGGCGCGTTCTATGCCAGTCCAGCTCAATTCGTATTCAGCACTTAGGGCTAACTCTTCAAAAAATAATCGCTGTGCGCGACCATTGCCATCTCTAAAAGGATGGATGACGTTGAGTTCGCAATAGTAATGGGCGGCGCGCTCGACAAATTGTTTTCTGTCCAAACCACGTAGATGATTTTCCTTAGCCAAGCCGCTGAGTAATTTAGTGGCTTCGGCCTCAATTCGACCGGCAGTACAAAAACGCGTTTCATTTTTGCTTATATCAACTTCGCGGATCTTGCCAGCCCAATCATAGATATCCTGAAACAATTGATAATGAACGGCTTGAAAGTGATTAAGGTCGAAGAGTTCAAAAGTGGGCTGATATTCTGCGGCTCTAGCGGAAGAAAACTCTGTTTCCGCTTTTTCTAGTAGAGCCTCATCCAAAATGTTGAGTCGATTGATCAGAACGGTACTGTCTGGATAGCAGTATCTATCGGGCTTTACGCCATATTTATCTCGCATACTTCGCTTTTAGATCACTAATATTCTTGTTGGGCATCCCTTTCTTAACCGCAATCCCTTCAAGGCTTAAACTGGCACGGTAATTTTCATCGACTTTCTGTTTGAAACGTTTTATTTTCTGTTTTTTCGACCACATCATAATTCCCCTTTTTCAATTACCAGTATACATTATCGACGTATAATTTTCATGTTGAAGCCATTTGGCAACCAATTGCAGAATTTTCTTCCTCGATTTGTATACTAAACCTCAATTGACATGTGTGCTATGTTGAGAGGTAGAGTTTCTGGGTGCTTGACACTATTTGGGGTACATATATGTTAAATAGATCGCTATACAGTTGCAATCAAGGAAACGATAATGCCACTTTTACGAAAGTGATATTGATTACTTAATTGATTGCTATCTTCGGTTTTCATTTGTAACGCTCTCCGCAAATTTTATTGTTTAGGCTTTCAGCTATTCTGATTCAAACATAGTCATATGAAATTTCAGAGCTTACCGGCAGCTTTTAGCACTGCATGGATCGTTTCAAACGGTAACAGCAAAGATAAAGCTGCATCTTCTAGAGGGATAGCACCATAATCTGTATACCACTGTGCAACTCTTTCGTTCTTGGCATCGATCAAAAGAGCAACACCGCCAGCTTGTGTTGCAACTAGGAGGCAGCGACGCCCTGCCGAAAGTAATAACTGTCCACCTAGCCCTGATCTTTGAACGGTTCGATCAGCCGCCAAACGTCCAAGTCTGAATACCGGCACCTCATGACGAGCCAATCCACGCTTAATTACTTCTGGTGTGCGTTCATAAGCAATGAAAGCCGGGCTTAGACTATAAAATCCAAGGATCTTCCTAACACAAAGATGTGTCATATACGGTCGTTTGTGCAACACTATCAATATCTTATCGTCACTATTTTTAGAGCAATACTTATTCTAATGCATATAAATACAATCAATCTTGTTCTATTACAACCTTGGACTCATCCAACGCATCAATAACGGCTACCACCAATGTTGCTAATGGGATTGCAAAAAACACTCCCCAAAAGCCCCAAACTCCGCCAAAAAACAGGACCGCTGTAATGATTGCGACTGGATGCAAATTGTTGGTTTCTGAGAATAAAAGTGGTACCAGAATGTTTCCATCTAATGCCTGAATGACTAGATAAGTGATCATTAGGTAAAGAAAGGTGTCTCCAGTGCCAAACTGTATTAATCCAACTAACGCTACCGGAATTGTCACCAGAGTGGCACCGATATAAGGAACCAAGACAGAAAGTCCAACCAGAACGCCGAGTAACACCGCATAGTTAAGATTAAATATCACAAAACTGATGTAACTGGTTAATCCGACAATAAATATTTCAACCACTTTACCTCTGACATAATTTCCAATTTGAATATCCACTTCGTTCCATACTCGCATGGATAATTGACGATCATCAGGAACCCATCGCGCTAGCCAATTCAAAATGGTGGTTTTATCTTTTAGAAAGAAGAACACTAATAAGGGAACCAAAATCATGTAAATCATGATGGTGACGATATTTTTAAAAGATGCCAATGAAAAGGTAACCAGCAAATCGCCCACATTACTCAGACCGCCTCCTAGTTGTTGGATCACTAATTCAAGCTGCTCTTTAGTCACTAGGTCGGGATACTTTTCCGGTAGCTCCAATAATTTAGATTGAATATTCGCGGCCATATTGGGTAAATCGGTAAATAACAATTCTATTTGATGTCCTAGTAACGGAATAATGCCGATGATAATGGCTAGGCTAATCGTACAAAAACTAATAAAGACAGTGATCACGGCAATCAAGCGAGGTACTTTCCTTTTTTGCATGGCACTAACGGCCCATTCGAGTAGGTAGGCAAAAACGGTGGCCACCAGTAATGGCATTAATATCTGGCCCATTAGGTAAATAGCCAAAAAGCCTCCAACCAGTAAAACGGCCAAAATAACCGCTTGAGGATTGGAAAAATTTCTTTTGAACCATCGAATAAAGAGTCTGCTCATTACTTGTTTGTGCCTTTGTTAATAAATCTATTGGTTAGACTTGAATTGTCAGCCTTTGATAACATAGAAATGCAGCTCATCGTTATCTTCTTTAAAACTCATTTGATGATCGGTCATATTGATATAAGAAGTGAGATCCCTTTTTGAAGTTAGATCGGTCGCAATTAAATGCAGCTGCTGGCCAACTTCCAATTTATTAAGTGCTTGTTTTAACTTCAATAATGGCATAGGGCATGTCATTTCCCTAGCATCCACTCTTAAATGTGTCGATTTCACAGTATTTCGCTACGTTAATGGGATGGGTTTTCGATTAATAAATTTTACCATTTATTTACCATGTTAAAAGGACTTATAACGGTTATCGGCATATAATTGTCATAAAATTAAGTAATTAACGATTGTGAACTAATTCAATGAGTTAGACTCTGTACCCATACTACCCCAAAATACAGAGCTTGCATTTTAAGCTAGTACATATAATCCTAGAAAAATAAGAGGAAGCCTATTTGATGTTTAATTCACAACCAGCAACGGACGAAGTATTTTTTCTATGAAGTTACTCAGTGGTTTTTTCGCATTGGTTTTAACTGGCAGCGGTAGTTTTGCTATTGCAGCCAATAACGATCTTCCTGACATCGGTAGCAGTGCCTCTCAAGTACTTAGCATTGCCAAAGAGCAAGCTGTCGGAGACTCGTATATGCGTCAATTAAGAGCCTTTGCTCCTCTATTACATGATGCCGAAGTCAACGATTATATCCAGCATTTGGGCTTCCGATTAGTTGAAAATAACCTGCAAGCTGCCGATCGTCAATTTTCCTTTTTTGTGATTAACCAAAGTACCATTAACGCATTCGCCCTTCCTGGTGGATATATTGGCGTACATACCGGGTTAATTAATAAAACTGAAAACGAAAGCGAGCTAGCGTCAGTTATTGGCCATGAAATTGCCCATGTCACTCAACGCCATCTAGCTCGTAGACTCGAATTGCAGAGCCAGCTTGCCCTGCCCTCTTTGGCCGCTTTTGTGGCGGCTATTTTAATTGCAAGCCAATCAAGTAATTCCGATGCGAGCATTGCCGCTATGACCGGCGCGCAGGGATTGACTCAACAAGCGATCATCAATCACACTCGATCAAATGAATCAGAGGCTGATCGAATTGGAATTGTGACTATGTATCGTGCTGGTTTTGATCCAGATGCTGTAATTAGTTTTTTCGAAAAAATGCAAGAAAATTCTCGATATCGATCCAATTCATTTGAATTTTTGCAAACTCACCCACTGTCCCGCAACCGGATCACTGATGCGCGGTTAAGGGCGTCAGAATTGCCTGCCAGACAAGTTATAGAAAAACCCACCTACCAGATCATTAAACAAAAAATAAAAGCAATCACTACCAAAATCACACCAACAGTATTAAATTCCGCCAAACGAAGATTTGAGGTAGGCGAATTGAATACTGATGAACAACTTTATGGTTATGCGATATTACTAGCCAGAGGCAAAAAACTTGAAGAATCAGAAAAGATATTACTAAAATTGACCCAAAAAAATCCAGGGCAAACCTCTTATGCGATAGCGCTAGCCGAGCTGGATATCATCAAAAATAAACCTTCTCGATCATTGACAATCATCCAGAATTTTCTTGATAAGATCCCAGGCAATCTGGCATTGGTTGAAATGAACGCCAAGTTATTACTGGCCGCACAGAAGCCAGCCGATGCTAGAAATTTATTATTAAAAAATGTCCATATGACTACTTTTGCACCGCAATTACTCAAGCTTTTGTCAAGATCTCAAGAAGAGTCTGGTCATCAGTCCGAAGTATATGAAACAGAAGGTAATTATTTATTATCCGTTGGCGATTTATCAGGAGCTAGGAATCAGTATTACCAGGCTCTGAATGTTCACACAGAAGATCCCTATGCGCGTGAAAGAATTAACGCTCAACTACGATTGATTAAAGAATATTTGTATAAACGTAGTCTACAGCGTTAACTAAATGAATCATTATTGGGGTATGAAGTCCAATGGTACGAAAACGTACGCTAAGGAATTTTAATCATCATCGCTCGGTTGATTAAGTGGTCTGAGATGACCTTTTGTCACCTGTTTAGCCAACGTAAATGAATAATGACCCAGCACATTAATATGACCATATCCTAATGGCGATAACCTGGCTTCATCTTCTTCCTTTATTTCAATTGAACCCTGCAAATGGTCTAATGCCGACTGCATGTAAATGGTATTCCATGAAACAACTGCATTGGTGACTAAGCCGAGTGCGCCAAGTTGGTCTTCCTGTCCTTCGCGATACCGTTTACGGATTTCCCCTCGCTGGCCATGGCAAATGACACGCGCAACAGAATGTCGTCCTTCTCCTCTATTGAGTTGTGTTAAAATTCTTCGACGGTAGTCTTCATCATCTATGTAGTTCAGCAAGTAAATGGTTTTGTTTATTCGCCCAGCCTCGATAATGGCTTGTGCCAAACTGGAAGGCCGATCACTTTTGAGTAATGAGCGAATGAGTTCGGAAGCTTGTACTGTACCTAATTTGAGTGATCCGGCCACTCTCATCATATCATCCCATTATTGATGAATTTTTTCAGGGTGTGCAGCGCCACGCGCTATATCATTGAGTACGCCGTAATCAGCTTCTTTATCAATTCGCCAAAACACAGCTTCACCGGCATCAGCCAAACGTGGTGAAAATTGATATCCTAGTAACCAGAATAAGCCAAATACGATATCTGACGTACCCGTTGTATCTGTCATAATTTCAGTTGGATTTAATCCGGTTTGTTGTTCCAGAAGCCCCTCTAAAACAAACATGGAATCTCTTAATGTTCCAGGGATAACAATGCCATGAAAGCCAGAGAATTGGTCAGAGATAAAGTTATACTAGGTGGAGCCAAAATATTTTTGGCCCTGCATTAACCGTTCAAACAAGTGTCACAAAACGCATGCCATCAGCAGAGGCCACTTCACCGCCGCCCCATTTCTTTGCCAGGGCTAAAGTAGCCTGATGATTGACTAAGCCTGCATTTGATTGAGTCAGTGTTTCGGCTCTCACATAATTTTGTTTGAGCCAGCTTAAACGATGACGCGTCAATGCTGGAATATGAGGTTTGATTAGTGGTTCTAACCCAATATTACAAGCTTCAGCGATAAGTACGACACAAATACTGATCGTTAGATCATCTGCTCGTGCATTAGATTCGCTCACATGTGTAAATGCATCAAGAAATCCAGTGTGAGCGTGGATTTCTAATAGCAGTTCAGTGAGATCAACTAAGCAAATCAGAAACTTGCTTGCTTAGTTGAGTAAGGCTGGCCGGTACTTCTAGTTTGTCCAGATTGGTGATTGTTAAAGTCGTGCGTTTACCTGAATGATCTAGTCTGACGGCATTATTATCATCGAAATTTGCTACGACCTGTCTATAGGTGGCATCCAATTGGCTTATTAAACGCGCAACCGCTTCATCAGGTTTAACTGGATGACCTAATGACCGGCAAACTTGAATTCGATTGGCTTGCCAATCTGCTCCCTGTAATAGCTTTGCTCTGGGATCGCCCCAACGATCACTGTTTTCAATAAAGATATCTCGCCTTCGCAGACTGTCTTGTAATTTATCGAGAAAACATAATGTGTAGCCTCGCTTTGTGACATGACCTTCTTTATCAAAGACCAACCGTTTCCAAGGATTAGTAATTATTTCTAACGGTGGATTGTCCAAAGTTTGCTTACGCGTATTTCCCAAAGTAGCAAGATATTCAAATGCTTCAAGCGTCACTTCACCAGCAGGTGCCGCTTTAACCGCAATATCATTGAGTAACCGTGGCAAAAACCTTTTAACCTTGCCATATTGCTCTACCATCTCATCATGGAAGTTATCGCTAGATGGTCTGGCAATCGAATGAATCATTTCAATAAACTGAGCCAATTTTTTCTTAGATAATTTGGTATATATAACTTCTCGCAATTGGCTATCTTCTGTTTCTTCATTCAATATCAACGCACAAATTGCTGCCAATGCCAGTGCCGATTTATCCAAATCTTTCAGTGTTCGTAATCGCTTTTTTTGACCTGTTTTTTTGGCTTCGCCAGCTATTCCAGTAATCAATAGATCAAGAATATCAATAGCATCATCAAGCGCCATTACTTCAAACGCTTTGACAAAAGCGACCAAAATAGCGATCCGTTTATCATCTGGCATTTTGGCTATTTTATGCATAGAGATAACACCGGCATGACGAGCAAGGTTCTTTAGTCGTACAGGAGGTATATGGGAAAAATCAAGACCATATAAATTGAAATCTTTTAACTCAAGATACCTTTCTATCGCGAGAATAAATGCAGGGCTACTGATTTTTGTCGGTAGCGATGACAACCGT